>Ga0315901_10003125_pt1 | contig 21856 bp, 13 predicted proteins | sample LakEriMetagenome_10_FD_203761 | JGI IMG/M metagenome (GOLD analysis project Ga0315901, IMG submission 203761) | Freshwater fungal communities from buoy surface, Lake Erie, Ohio, United States - Buoy 2 MA116 | ecosystem: Environmental > Aquatic > Freshwater > Lake | place: USA: Lake Erie, Ohio... | reverse complement strand
ATCCAAGGATCTTGAACTTAAGAGCGTAAAACTCGCCTATACAGGATTATGTTTTCCATACGGACAACCTACCAATGTAATTCTGGAGATCAATAATAAAACCGGATCACTCAGAACCGCATTTGCCTGCTGGGCAAAATTGGTGCGGACAACTAAGGAAGGCACAGAACTTGCTCCGGTTTCAATATTTATGTGCGGAGGACCTATTCAACCATCTTCTACCACCTCCATCACTACCAATACACAGATCACTGTTGGTGAAGGTGAATCCATCATTTTGAAAGATCTTTTTCTGGCCTGGACGACTTCCAACGCTAATCAGAATTGTGATTTTTTAAAAAATAATTCGGCTACCATCAACCCCAAATGCGGGATCCTCCCCAGCATAAGAGTACAGGCCGGTGTAGCTGGCTCTTTGGCACAAAGTACTGCAGTATGTGGAGATGGCGGTTCTGTAACCAACCTAACCATTACTCCCTATGGTGGCACGGCACCTTATAAAGTGAGTATCGACGATGGTAGTGAAATAGATGTTGCGGCAACAGCCTCCTATACTTTTTCAGGAATTAGTTCATCAGTTGTACATAAGATGACAATCAAAGACAAAAACGGATGTACGAATTCAGTCAACAGTACAATCTCATCAGCCACTGTTGTAACAGCCAATGCCGGAGATGATTTTGTCAAGAACTGTCAAACCAATGTGGCAGGCAAGACCATAGGGGAAACTCCTGCATCTGGATTCAGTTATTCATGGTCTCCTTCAGAGGGTTTGAGTAATGCAGCTATTGCCAATCCGATTGCAAATCCTGCATCTACTTCAACTTATACGGTTACCAAGACCAATACGTCAACAGGATGTAAAGGATCTGATCAGGTGGTGGTTACGGTTGATAACGATCCTGTGACGGCTTTTGCCGGAAATGATTTCACCAAAACCTGTGTAGACAATCTAAGCGGGAAAGAAATCGGTGAGTCTTCAGCTGTTGGATTTACTTATTCCTGGTCCCCCTCAGATGGTTTGAGTGATGCATCTATTGCCAATCCCATCGCAAATCCGGCTGCTACCAAATCCTATACATTTACCAAGACCAAAACCTCCAGTGGCTGCAAAGGGACGGATGAGGTTGTGGTGACTGTCAATGATACCAAGCCCTCATTTGGTGTTACTTTGGTACAGCCTACCGTTTCACTTTGTGCAGCATCCACCTTGGGTAGAGTAACATTTTGTGCCACAGGTGGATCCGGGTTTGAATACAGCATCGATAATGGTAATACTTATTTTGCTAATGCTGTTTTCATCAATCTTGGATCAGGATCCGTTAGCGGATACAAAGTCAGAAACAGCTTTGGTTGTGTTTCTGATGCCACTTGCGAATCTGTAACTACCTGTCCGTCCGAACTCAAAGCAACGGCTTTGCCCATTCCATTGGAAGGAACAGTTGAAATTGCCGGTATCCCTCAAAAAAACATAATAGATGAATTAAAAATAAAAGTCTACCCGAATCCCTTTAATGGAAGAGTTAATTTCAATATATACTCCCCAGTCGAAGGAAAAGCGGTATTGGAATTATTTGATTCTTTCGGCAGAAAAATGGGATTGGTATTTGAAGGAATGATGAGGGCTGGCGAAACCAGAATCATACCTTACGTTGCACCGATTCAATTCAAGGGGACACTCATTTACCGATATTCACTTGGAGAAAAAACTACCAATGGAAGGATGATTTCAGCGTATCAAAAAGAGTGAATTTTTAAAATATTTTTGAGTGGTATTTATTTATTTTGCAGCATGCTGAAAGTATTAAGACCTCTCTTGTTTTGCGCAGTCACATTGTTTTCTGCTTGTTCACAAAACACGCTGACAGGCAAGCAACAGCTTGCCTTCATTCCCGAAGCTGAATTGCAATCATTATCCATCAGTCAGTATGATGCATTTCTTACATCACACAAGGTTCTGTCACCCCAGAGCAATAAAAATGCGGCCATGGTAAAAAGCGTGGGGGAAAACATAACAAGGGCAGTTCGAAAGTATTATGACAGTATGGGCAATGCAAAGGCTTTGCTGAACTATCAGTGGGAATACAATCTGGTGGAAGATCCCTCAGTGAATGCATGGTGTTTGCCAGGTGGTAAAATCGTAGTGTATACGGGCATTTTACCTGTTACCTTGAATGAAAATGCTCTTGCAGTAGTGATGGGACATGAGGTTTCACATGCTTTATTGCAGCATGGAAATCAAAGAATGAGTTCCTCAATGGTTAGAGAGTTAGGGGGCTTGACTTTATCTCTGGCACTTACCAATAAACCTTCTCAGACACGCGATATATTTCTGAATGCTTATGGTATTGGATCAGAGATCGGAGTTATGCTTCCGTTTTCCAGAAAACAAGAGCTGGAAGCAGACCGCTTTGGATTGCTTTGGGCGGCAATGGCAGGCTATGACCCTTACGAAGCGATCAATTTTTGGAATAGAATGTCGGAAACAAAAAATGCAACTGATCAGCCTCCTGTATTTTTGAGTACCCACCCTTCCGATCAGGCAAGAATAGAAGCCATCAAAAAATATCTGGCAGACTTGAAAAAAAATTAAAAAACTATTTAATTGTTTATAATTTTTACAAGTATTATCCACAGTGACCTGTGTAATTTGTTAATTATCAAAGTGCTGCACTAAAAATATTTTTTTGTTTCCGTCCTTAACATTATTTTGACATTTGGAACACAAGTTTTTTTAAATTAAATCATCACCAAAACGATTGATTATGACCCAAAGTTTGTCAATGAAGGGGTTATGCAGACTGTTCGGTATCACAGTCTGTCTGACCCTGCTCACTGGGCTGGCGAATGCACAGCGAAGTGTGAGTGGTAAAGTTACCGATGCCGATTCAAAAGCTCCTCTGTCAGGTGTTTCTATTATTGTGAGTGGTTCCAGCAAGGGTACCTCAACCGATGCCCAGGGTAACTACAAGATCGATCTGGATGCCAACCAGAAATCTTTGGTATTTTCTTTCAATGGTTATGAAAGCCGCACTCTCATGGTTGGAACCGGAGCATCCCTCAATGTTGAACTTGAGGTTGATGTAAAGGCACTACAGTCTGTTGTAGTAACCGGCTACACTTCCCAGCGTAAAAAAGACATCACCGGCGCTGTGGCAGTTGTTTCTGCAAAGGAACTTACTGCAACTCCAGCCGCCAGTGTTACCCAGATGCTGCAGGGTAAAGCTTCCGGTGTTGTGGTTGGTAATGACAACTCACCCGGTGGTGGAACCATGGTACGTATCCGTGGATTCGGTACTATCAACAACAACTCTCCCCTTTACGTGATCGACGGTGTTCCTACACAGGGTACTCTCAACAACATCAACCCTTATGATATCGAGTCTATGCAGGTATTGAAAGATGCTTCTGCTGCCTCTATATATGGTGCCCGTGCGGCAAACGGTGTGGTTGTGATTACTACCAAGCGTGGAAAATCAGGCGATCCCAAGATCACTTTCGATTATTATACTGGTCAGCAGGCCCCTGGTAAATTCCTGGATCTGCTGAATGCCGAGGAATTGGGAAAGTACCTTTTTAAGGCTGACGTTGGTGCAGGAAGAACCCCATGGGTTACTACACCATCTGCTCAATACAGATTCGACCAAAATGGCGGTGTAACCATGGCTGATTTTATTTATCCAAACGTATTTGGAACCCTACCTGCCAATTTTACTTATACCAACGATATCACTGATCCTCAATTGGGTGTCACCAAGTATAATATCAATAAGGCTAACAAAGCAGGTACAGACTGGTATGATGCCATCTTTGATCCGGCTCCGATATCCAATTATCAGATCGGTGCTTCTGGTGGAACCAACAAGGCTAAATATGCTTTTTCTGCCAACTACTTCAATCAGGATGGTATCCTCCGTTTCACCAACTATGATCGTTTCTCCGTAAGAGCCAATACTGAATTCACCCAGGGTAAATTCACCATTGGAGAGAATGTTACTTTTTCTTATGACGAAAGAGTGGGTATCGCCAATAACAGTGAGAGCAATCCTATCTCGCTTGCATATCGTATCCATCCTATTATCCCCGTATTTGATATCACAGGGGGACCAGCCTATTTCGGTGGTACCAACACTTCCCCATGGTTGGGATTTGGTGGTCCTCGTGGCGTCAACCTCGGTAATGCTACAAATCCCCTGGCTGAATTATTCAGGGCCAAGGATAACAAAACTATTACCACCAATATCTTTGGTAACACATTCGGTGAATATGCCATCAACAAAAACCTCAAGGCAAGGACAAGCTTCGGTCTTGAATACACCAACAGCAACAGGTCTGAGTATTTCATGAGAAATATTGAGGCTGCTGAGGCCAGAAATACCAATACGCTGAATGTATTCAACAACTTTAGCTCTGCCTGGACATGGTACAATACACTTACTTATAACAAAACTTTTGCTGAAGACCATGACGTAAATGTTTTGGTTGGAACTGAGGCCGTTTCTACCTATGGGTTTGGTTTCTCTGCAAGCCGTTCAAGCTTTGCTTTCGATGATATCGACTATCGCTATCTCAATGCAGGTTCTGCATCTGGTTTGAGCAATGCTGGTGGCGGTGCGGTCAGAACTCGTTTGTTCTCACAGTTCGCCAAAGTGAACTATGGCTACAAAAACCTTCTTTTGGCAGACTTGACTGTCCGCCGTGATGGTTCTTCTCGCTTCTCACAAGCCAATCGTTATGGTGTGTTCCCTGCAGCCTCAGTTGGTGTTCGTTTGACTGAACTGAAGGCTTTGAACAACATCGACTGGCTGGATGACCTGAAGGTACGTGCCGGATGGGGTAAGACTGGTAACCAGCTGATCCCTAACGTGAACAACGCCTTTACCTTGTTCACCGCAGATCCTGGAAGCAATGCCTATGATATCAACGGTACCGGTACTTCCATTGTGGGTGGATTTGATCTTACCCAATTTGGTAACCCTAACGGAAAGTGGGAAACATCTACTTCACTGAACGTGGGTATTGATGCGAGTTTGTTCAGGAATCGTCTGGAAGTAGTATTGGACTGGTACAACCGTGTAACATCAGACATGCTGGCTCAGATCGCTGTAGCCCGTGCTCAGGGTGTTGCAACACTTCCATTCACCAATATCGGTGAAATGAGGAACAGGGGTGTAGACCTGAACTTGAACTGGACAGACAAGGCACTGAATGGTCAACTCCGCTACTCAATCGGATTCAACATCAGCCATTACAGGAATGAAGTGTTGAAGCTGAACAACGACCCCAATGCTACTGTATTCGGTTTCACTACCCGTCTCCCGTCTATCACGGCTACAAGAAGAGGTTATCCCATCGCGAGCTTCTTCGGATTTTATGCTGACGGTATCCTCAATGCCCAGCAAGCGGCAACTGCTCCTAAATTTGGTACATATACTCGTGAAGGTGTGTTCAATTTTAGAGATATCAACAAAGATGGCGTGATCACTGCAGCTGATCGTGATTTCGTGGGTAACCCACATCCTGACTTCACTTATGGTATCAATCTTTCAGCAGGATACAAAAATTTTGATCTTGCCATCTTTGCACAGGGTGTTCAGGGTAATGAGATTTTCAATTATGTTCGTTACTGGACAGACTTCAACGTGTTCCAGGGCAACAGGTCCAAGAGAATGTTGTATGAGTCTTATGGAAATACAGACAATCCTAAACTGCCTCGTCTGAATTCAAGTGATGCCTCTTCTCAGCAGGTATCTTCTTATTTCCTGGAAGACGGTTCTTACCTCCGCTTGAGGAATGTACAGTTGACTTACACCATTCCAGACAAAATCATGAAAAAGGTTGGAATTGCCGGTGCCCAGATCTATATCCAAGGACAGAATATCCTGACATTGACCCAATACACTGGTCTTGATCCTGATATCAATCTCCGTACCTCTGGTGCCGACAACCAGGATATACACATGGGTATTGATGAGGGAGCTTACCCTGTGGCCAAGTCATATCTTTTCGGTGTTCGCCTCAAGTTCTAATCATAGTAAACAGAAAAATTGTAGAATATGAAAAAAGTCAAATTTCTAATCCTTCCGCTGGTCATGGTCATGACCTTTGGTTGCCAGAAATTCTTCGATGTTTCACCACAAGGTGTTGCTACAGCTGCTCAGCTGAAAAGCAAGGCAGGTGTGAACTCACTTCTCATTGGTGCTTATGCTTTATTGGATGGTATCGGTTCAGGTACAACAGGGTGGCACGCAGCCGTATCCAACTGGGTATATGGCGGCGTTGTGTCTGATGATGCATACAAAGGAACCGATGCTGGTGATCAGCCTGAACAGTCATTCCTTGAACAATACAACTGGGTTTCAGACAATACCCACCTTCGCGGAAAATGGCAGCATTCCTATGATGGAGTTGCGCGTTGCAATGAGGTGATCATTATCGCATCTGATCCTGATGTAAAGGACATGACGGATGATGAAAAAAAGCAAGTAATAGCTCAGGCAAGATTCCTGCGTGGTCATTATCATTTTGAAGCCAAAAAAATGTGGAACAATGTTCCTTACATCGATGAGAAGGTTTACAAGACCAATGATCCTTCAGGCGTGCTGATTGGCAACACTGCCGATATCTGGCCACAAATTGAAGCTGATTTCAAGTTTGCTGCCGATAACCTTCCCGCAACACAGTCACAAAGAGGACGTGCCACAAGGTGGGCTGCTAAAACTTATCTGGCCAAGGCTATGCTTTTCCAAAAGAAATGGGCAGCAGCCAGAACAGAACTGCTGGATGTTTTTAACAATTCCGGAAGAAGTCTGGTAGATAACTATCATGACAACTACAGGACATTGACCAACAATAACCGTGAGTCCATCTTTGAAGTACAGTTCTCTGTAAATGATGGTACAACCGGACAAAATGGTAATCAGGGTGACGTTTTGAACTGGCCCTATGCAGGTAATTCACCTGGCCGCGGTTGCTGTGGTTTTTATCAGCCTTCACACAATCTGGTTAATGCGTTCAAGACAGACGCAAACGGACTTCCTTTGATCGGCAATGCAGCTGACGGAAGCCAGGATACCTATAACAATGTTGACTTACCCAATGATCAAGGTATCAGTTTCAACTCGCCTTACACACCTGATTTTTCTGTGCCTGTGGACACCCGTCTTGACTGGACCGTGGGTAGGAGAGGGGTGAGGTTCCTTGACTGGGGACCACATCCAGGAAGCTCCTGGATTCGTGATCAGGCTTATGCAGGTCCATTCGGTGGTAAAAAGTGGATGTATTATCTCGCAGAAGAGAATTCTACAACACATGCAACCAGTAGACGTTCTGTCAACAACAACTTCAGACTGCTCAAGTTCTCACATGTCATCCTCTGGTTGGCAGAGTGTGAAGCTGAATTGGGTAACCTTGCCGCTGCTGAAACCTATGTAAACCTCATCCGTAATAGGGCTAAACGTTCTGCAGCTCAGGATCCGGCAGTTACTGTTAGGGTAGAGCCTTATCCTACTGGTACTTTTGCAACAAGAGGTCAGGGCTTTGCCATCAATGCTGTCCGCATGGAACAGCGTTTGGAATTCGCAATGGAAGGCATGAGGTTCTTTGATCTAGTCCGTTGGGGAATTGCAGAAAAAGTTCTCAATGCCTATGTTGCGAAAGAGTCTGTTAACGGAACCGACAACAACGGAAGAACTTTCTCAAAGAGAAGCTACCTGGCAGGAAAAGTTTTCTTGCCAAGACATAACTACTTCCCAATCCCTCAGGATGAGATCTTGAACTCTCAGAAAGACGGAAAATCTGTACTTACTCAGAATCCGGGTTACTAAGATTGGATCTGATTTAAATGATAATGGCTGTCCCGCAGGACAGCCATTATTTTTTGTGTCTGTTCAATTTCAGTCCAATCTCATCAGTTGCTCAAAGAGCTTTTCATATTCCGGCTCTGCCTTGCTCAACTCTGCATGCAATTGCTGATATTTCTTCTCTGCTTCATTGAATTTATTGCGGTCAGAGTAAATGGCTGGATCAGCTAAGGCTGCTTCTGCAGCAGTCATCTCCGTTTTCAATCGATTCACTTTTGCCTCCATCTCATCAAACAAGCGTTGAATTCTTTTCTTTTCCTTCTGTTTCTCTTTATCGATCGGTGCTTGCTGTTCCTTATCGGCTGATTTCGGGGCAGCTGTTTTGTCCTTTGCTTCAACAGTTCCGGCTGCTCCCTGCTGTTTTTCTTTATTGGATTGTTGATTTGCCTGTCCTTTCTCCTTAGATGCTTCTGCTTTTAAAGCCATCCTTTCTTTCCATTCCACCCACTCAGTATAACCACCTTTGAACTCCACGATCTTTCCATCCACAATCTCCCAGATCTTATTGGCAGTCTTGGAAATGAAATAACGATCGTGACTCACCAAGATCAGGCTGCCTTCGTATTTGTCCAATGCCTCTGCAAGCAAATCCACTGAATGCATATCGAGGTGATTTGTCGGCTCGTCCAACAATAGGAAGTTGGATTTACTGATGATAGTCTTGGCAAGGGCAACACGGGCTTTTTCGCCGCCGCTTAGCACCCTGATTTTTTTATCAACATCATCTCCGCTGAACAAAAAGCATCCCAATACGGTTCTCAATTCCATATCGGTCTTCTTACTGCCTGCCATCTGCAGTTCCTCCAGCACATTATGATCAAGGTGTAATGACTCCAGCTGATGCTGTGCATAAAAACTCTCTTCCACGTTATGTCCCCATACCCGTTCTCCATCAAAAGTTTCTCTTCCTCCGATAATGCGGAGTAGGGTGGACTTTCCCTTTCCATTGGCTCCGATCAGGGCAATCTTATCACCCCTTTCGATCTCTCCGTCTGCATTGTTGGTGATCTCGATTGGCCCGAAATGTTTGGATATACTTTTCAATGTGCAGATGATCTTGCCGGGAATTTTGTCAACATTGAAGTTCATCCTTATATTGGGTCTTTCAATGCTGGCTTCTTCCACTCTTTCGATTTTATCCAATCTCTTCTGCACACTTTGCGCCTGAGCCGCCTTGGATGCCTTAGCCTTGAATCGTTCAATGAATCTTTCCTGTTGTCGAATGAAATCCTGCTGGTTCTCAAATGCCCTCTGCTGCAATTCCAGTCGAACCAGCTTCTCCTTTTCGTAAAATGAATAATTACCTGAATAGATATGCAATTTTCGCTGGTACAATTCCACGATCTTATTGACCATCCTGTCAAGGAAAAACTTGTCGTGGCTTACGATCACGACAGCACCCTGATAGTGGATCAGATATTTCTCCAGCCATTCAATGGAGGGAAGATCCAGATGGTTGGTCGGTTCGTCCAGCATCAATAGATCAGGCTGCATCAGGATCATTTTGGCCAATAACACACGCATTCGCCATCCACCGCTAAACTCCTTATATGGCCTTGACAGATCTGCCTGACTAAATCCCAGTCCGTGCAATACATCTTCTGTCTTGTGATCGATATTGTATCCATCCAATACGTCCATTTCATGGAGCAGGTCCGTATACTGAATGAGTTTTTTTTCGTCTTCCCCTTTTTCCAGTTCTGCACCGATTCTTTCAATTTCTTTCTGAATGAACAAGACCCTTTCAAAGGCACCCATGGCCACTTGCAGAATGCTTTCGTCAGTATCAAAACTGAGCAAATCCTGATGCAGGTAACCGATGGTAGTGGATCGACTTCTTTCAACAGTTCCTTTGGAGGGTTGGTATTCGCCAGCGAGCAGCTTGAGCAGGGTGGATTTTCCCGTGCCATTGTATCCGATCAATCCAACACGATCACCCGGATGGATGTGCCAGGTGGCCTCATCCACAATGGTGCGCGCTCCAAACTCAAACGTAAGATCCTGTAATCCTGCCAGCATATCATTGACTTGCGCCGCAAAGTTAACACAATCTGCCATAGCAGATGAACTTTGAACAATGCAAAGTGTTATGATTCATGTGAGATACCTATTCCTTTTCCTTTTATTGGCACTTGCCAGCCATTCATTTTCCCAGAACCGATACACGATCAGTGGTTATGTCCGTGATTCCCTAAGCCGGGAAACGCTCCTGGGGGCAACCATCCAAACCGGTAATTCCGGCAAGGGTGTCAATACCAATGCGTATGGATATTATTCTATCACACTTCCCGAGGGTGAATACACACTACAGGTCTCATTTGTTGGGTATTTATCAGTAGAGAAAAAGATATCTATACGAAGCGACATGGAGTATAATTTTTCTTTGTTGTCCCGTTCGAATCTCGCTCAGGAAATTGTGATTTCTTCCAGGAAAAGGGACGCCAATGTGAAAAATGCTCAAATGGGCCAGATTGACCTTACCACTTCCAGAATGAAATCTGTACCCGTGATTTTTGGTGAGGTCGACCCACTTAAAACACTGCAGCTTTTCCCGGGCATTACCAATGCCGGGGAGGGTAACAGCGGACTTTACGTAAGAGGTGGAGGTCCTGATCAAAACCTGATCCTACTTGATGACGCGGTTGTTTATAATACGGGTCATCTTTTTGGCTTCTTCTCCATCTTCAACGGAGATGCCATCAAAAGTACGAGCCTGATCAAGGGAGGGATGCCGGCACAGTACGGTGGTAGGCTTTCATCAGTTCTTGATATTACCATGAAAGATGGTAATATGCAGAAATTCCAGGCGGATGGTGGCATTGGAACAATAGCTTCCAGGCTTTCACTTCAAGGCCCCATTAAGAAAGATAAATCTTCATTCATGATCTCCGGCAGGAGAACCTATATCGATGCGCTGGTAAAACCCTTCATACCCAAAGGCAGCCAGTTCGATGGTTCAGGTTATTATTTCTATGATCTCAATACAAAATTCAATTATCGCTTCTCCAACAAAGACAGACTATTTGTGAGTGGTTATTTTGGGAGAGATGTTTTTGACTTCAAAAACAATCAGCGACAATTCAATGTGAGCATTCCGTGGGGAAATGCTACCATGACTGCCAGATGGAACCATGTTTTCCATCAGAAACTATTCATGAATACAACCTTGCTCTATAATAATTACGATTTTTCATTGGGAGCATTGCAGAATAATTTCAATATAACCCTTAGCAGTGGTATCAGAGACTATAGTATCAAAACTGATTTCGATCATTATCTTACTCCGGAACATAAATTGAAATACGGATTTGTTTATACAGCCCATCGTTTCTCACCATCAGTGGTCAGTGGACGCCAGGATACTGTTGTTTTCAAGCCCAACAATGCCCAATTGAAATATGCCAGAGAAACGGGTGTATACCTTCAGGACGATTGGGATGTCTCTCAAAAGTTAAAGCTGAATCTCGGTATGCGATGGAGCGGATTTCAGCAAGTGGGTCCTTATACCCGTTATACAACGGATAACAATGGAAACCGACTCGATAGCAGTCAGTATGCTTCAGGAAGCCCCATACAGTTTTATCACGGACTTGAGCCAAGAGCCACCATGCGGTACAGCATTGATGAGGAGTCCTCACTCAAAGCATCCATTTCTAGAAACAGACAATATATTCATTTGGTGAGCAATGCAGGAACAACCTTGCCCACTGATGTATGGGTGCCCAGTACGTTTCGGGTTAAACCTCAGCTTTCCTGGCAGTATGCTGCAGGATATTTTAGGAATTTCAATGACAATACCTGGGAAACTTCTGTAGAAGTGTATTTCAAATCCATGCAGAATCAGATCGAATACAGAGAAGGATATACTCCCTCCATCAAGGATCCGGAAGAAGAATTTGTTTTTGGAAAGGGTTGGAGCTATGGAGCGGAATTCTTCATCAATAAAACGAAGGGAAGATTTACAGGTTGGATAGGTTATACACTTGCATGGTCATGGCGTCGTTTTGCTGAATTGAATTTTGGAAATAAATATCCGGCCAAATTTGACAGAAGACATGATCTGTCAGTAGTTGGTATGTACGAACTCAATCCAAAATGGAAGTTATCAGCTGTTTTTGTTTATGCTACCGGCAATGCAACTTCACTGCCCGAAAAATTTTATCTGGTGGAAGGGGTGTTGACCCAGCAATATTCCACCATCAATAAATACAGGCTTGATCCCTATCACCGATTGGATTTTTCTGCAACCTACACACCGGCAGAAAAGAAAAACAAAAAAGTGAAGAGCAGCTGGAACTTCAGTGTTTATAATGCCTATAGCAGAAGAAATCCCTACTTTTTGTATTTTGATCAAACAGGAAGTGCGTTCGCAGGCACATTACAGGTACAGGCAAAACAGGTTTCTCTTTTCCCTGTCATTCCCTCAGTTACCTATAATTTTAAATTCTAAGGTTCTCGTTTAACCTTGAAGCGGACCACACCACTCGTTTGTTCTGTAGATGTGATGTTGATCTCATAACGATTGTTGGCAGTGGTAACAATCATCAACGCAGTGTTGGGGGGTATGGTTCCCAGGCTTTCGGCATACATGATAAGGTCGTAGGTATCTTCATCATCTGTAATCTTGATATCTACCGTGATGGGCTTCGCGGTCAACATCCTGGCTGGTATCAATAGTTTTTCATTAAGAAATATCGAAACGGTATCTCCGTCTACTTGACCGTTATCGTATATCTCAACTTTTAATTTGTTATCGGTTACTTCAATTGTTTTGATGATCTGATAATTTCTTTTTGTTAGTTTTTCCTTGGCTTTTTCAGGAACAACTTTTTTAGATTCGTCATTTACAGAAAGATTGGGCTTTGTTGTTGAATTATTTTCTGATCTGGGTTGCGGCGTAGATGAAATTGGTTTTGGGCTTATCATTTTCTTTTCGTCTGCAGACTCATTTTTCTTGTTGGTCTCAGCATCTGTTTGCTGAGGTTTGAGAGTTCCCTGTACCTCCGGTTTTATTTTGCCTGGCTGAACTTGAACCTGGCTCTCAGTTGATTTCAGGCCAGGGATCGTTTTCCTTTCCAGTTCAGTGAGTCCGCTTCCGCAATTGCTGCTTTTTTCATACGGCTTCCATTTGCCGGAAAGGGTTTCCTTTTCTTTCTGTCTGAAATAAGTTAATTGATGGGATTGTAAGCAGTTTTGAAAATCTGGTGGGGTATTGGATTTGAGTTTTTCCACCTCATTCACCAGTAGCGACTTACTGCCTTGGTCAAACTGACCTTTGAGCTTACAGATCACATAATAACGCTTTCCTGAAATGGTAAAATAGGTATAAGAGTAACCCGATATCTGCTGTCCATTTACTTCCAGCTCCAGCACATAGGTGGTTTTGACTCCACGGGCATCTGTTGCATCCCCGAATTCTCCAATCCACTGACCGCTCAACTTCTGACCATTGGCATAGGTTGAGTGTAATAAAAAAAGGATAGAAATCACAAAAATCGATAAGATATTGTGACTAACAGAATCGTTATTTGACTTTCTTAAGGGTAAAATTTCACTCAAATCTTTGCTCTTTTAAATATCCATTGCAAATTATCATGAATTGAATGGGGGCTTACCCAATACTTCGTTAAATTTGCACCTGTTCACCAGGTTGAATTATACAAAGATGATAAATGTACATTTTCCGGATGGGGCAGTAAGACAATATGAATCGGGAATTACTCCCATGGGTATTGCCAAATCAATATCTGAAGGGTTGGCCCGCAAAGTTATTGCTGCAAGTGTAAATGGTGTTGTCAAGGATGCTTCCACTCCTCTAGACTCAGACGTTAGCTTGAAGCTCCTAACCTGGGATGACACGGATGGAAAATCCACTTTCTGGCATTCATCAGCCCATTTGCTGGCAGAAGCAGTGGAAGCCAGTTTTCCGGGGGTTAAATTCTGGGTTGGACCTGCTGTTGACAGAGGTTTTTATTATGACATGGACTTAGGGGATAGAAGTATTTCTGAAGATGAACTGGCCGGTTTGGAAAAGAAAATGGCAGAACTATCCAAAAAGAATAGCGAATTCATCAGAAAGTCGGTTTCCAAACAGGATGCCATTAACTATTTTACTGAAAAAGGAGATGAGTACAAGTTGGATCTCTTGCAAGGTCTAACGGATGGTGAAATCACTTTTTATACCCAGGGCGATTTCACTGATCTCTGCCGTGGACCCCATATCCCGCACACAGGGCTTATCAAAGCCATCAAGCTGACCTCAGTAGCCGGAGCATATTGGAAAGGAGACGAAAAGAATAAACAGCTTACCCGTATTTATGGTGTGAGTTTCCCCAGCCAGAAAGAACTGGATGAGCATCTTCAAATGCTGGAAGAAGCCAAAAAGAGAGATCATCGCAAATTGGGTAAAGAGCTCGGCATTTTTACTTTTGACGATGATGTAGGTCCCGGACTTCCCCTCTGGATGCCCAATGGTACCGTTATCATTGAAGAACTGGAAAAACTGGCAAAGGAAACTGAACTTGAAGCTGGTTATAAAAGGGTGGTAACTCCCCATATTGCCAAAGAAAGCATGTACCTGACAAGTGGACATTTGCCATACTATCAGGATAGTATGTATCCTCCCATGGAATTGGAGGGGGTTAAATACTACCTGAAAGCCATGAACTGCCCTCACCACCACAAAATATTTGCTGCAGAGAACAGAAGCTACAAAGAACTTCCTCTTCGTCTTGCTGAATATGGTACCTGTTACCGTTACGAGCAAAGTGGTGAATTGTTTGGCTTGATGAGGGTGAGATGTCTGCACATGAATGATGCCCATATCTATTGTTCAAAGGAAGATTTCGCCAATGAATTCAGGGCTGTCAATGATATGTACATCAAGTATTTCAAGATCTTCGGTATTGAGAAATATGTGATGAGGCTTAGTCTTCATGATCCAGCCAAACTTGGACAGAAATACATAAATGAGCCTGAATTGTGGAAAGAGACGGAGGAAATGGTAAGGCAGGTATTGATTGAATCAAATATCCCCTTCGTGGAGGTGCCTGATGAAGGCGCCTTCTATGGACCAAAGATCGATGTTCAGATTTGGTCTGCTATCGGTAGAGAATTTACGTTGGCTACCAATCAGGTCGACTTTGCTCAAGGAAGGAGGTTCAATCTGTCCTATACCAATAAGGACAACCAATCAGAAACGCCCTTGATCATTCATCGTGCTCCTTTGGGAACTCATGAACGTTTCATTGGATTCCTGCTGGAACACTATGCTGGCAAATTCCCTCTCTGGATATCACCGGTTCAGGTAAAACTTCTCCCCATCAGCGATAAGTTCAATGATTATGCCCGCCAGGTAAATAAACAATTATTGGCTGCAGGTATCAGATCAGAAGTTGATGAAAGAGGTGAAAAAATCGGTAAGAAAATCAGGGATACTGAACTCATGAGAGTACCTTATATGCTTATTATAGGTGAAAAAGAACAAACCGATGGATTGGTATCTGTTCGTCGGCAGGGCAAAGGCGACGCTGGTCAGTGTTCAGTATCAGAATTATTGACTAATTTAACAGCTGAAATAAATCAACGGCAATCCAATTAACGAAAAAAATAACACAAAACGGATCCGACCTGTCGCCGTCAGGATGTACCGAAACACACTATGTCATTACCTAACAGACCATTCAATCGTCCAAGCGGACCAGGAGGCTTCAGGGGCAAGTTCATGCCAAGAAAAGAAGCAGAGCACAGAATCAACAATTTCATAAGAGTACCCCAGGTCAGGCTCGTTGGCGACAACGTAACGATGGGTGTATATCCTACGCAGGAAGCACTTAGAATGGCACAGGCGCAGGAGCTTGATCTTGTCGAGATCTCTCCACAGGCAGATCCACCGGTTTGTAAGATCATAGATTATAATAAATTCCTTTACGATAAGAAGAGGAAGGAAAAGGAAATGAAGGCCAAGAGTAAATCGGCTGAATTGAAAGAAATTCGCTTCACTCCGGGAACGGACGATCATGATTTTGATTTCAAAGCCCGTCATGCAGAAAACTTTCTCAAGGAAGGAAATAAGGTAAAGGCCTATGTGCAATTTAAAGGTCGTGCCATCATGTTCAAGGAAAGAGGGGAGCTCGTTCTGCTGAAATTTGCCGAGCGACTGGCAGAGATAGGCCAGGTCGAAGGACTGCCAAAACTGGAAGGCAAAAGAATGCTTATGGTCATTGCGCCCAAAACCCAGAAGAAGAAGAAAGAAACCCCTGCTTCCGAATAGGATTAGATATTTCTGCTTCTAAGGTTATTCCATTTCCCGCTCAAAAGATATCCAAGCGATAAGATGAGAATTGAACTCCAGTAAAGGAGTTCTGAACCCCATCCCCATGCAATGGAAAGATTCTTGATTTCCAGTACATAATATATGTAGAAACAATACAGGATGATCGTAAAGGTTTCAATCATAAGATTGACCCGAGTATTTCCCGTTCCTGTTACTGCATTGAGGCATACAGTAGATACCGACATGATCAGTATGGCAAAAGTCACCACACGGAACACAGGAATAGCCATCTGCATGTAGGAAGGATCCAGGTTCAGTGCATTAAGTAGTACTTCCGGAAAAATCTGCAGAGGTATGAAAATCAATATAGTAGATCCAAGGCTGAGGGTTGCAATTCTTTTTACCAGTATCATAACTCTTTTATTCATGCCTTGTCCGATGATATTGGACACCATCGTATTGGAGGTAGCTGCAAATGCCCAGATGAAAATACCAAAGAACCCAAACATCAGTCGCATGATCTGACTAATATCCAGGGCCATTCTGCCGTCATGCGATACAAGAATAAAAAAGAACTCCCAGCTGATGATACTGATGCCATATTGAAGGATCAAAGGTGAGGATTGAAGAAGTATGGTTTTGGTTGTTTGCAGGTCAAAGCCCCAGCTTTTGAAGAGCCCAAACCTTTCACCCATGTTTTTGGCATTGATGATAAAAAACACAACAGCCATCCCAATGAATTCTGCCATCACGCTGGCATAGGCGGCACCATTGAATCCCAGTGCAGGAAATCCCCAATGCCCGAATATCAGAACATAGTCGAGTAAAATATTCGATAGCGTTTCTGCAAGGGTACCCCAGATAAGCAATCTGCTTTGATTGGTACCAACCAGCAGGGCATTCCTCATCTGATAGAGATATAAAAAAGGGAGTCCCCAAATTCTGATAGATAGAAAACGAATGCTTTGGTCAAATAGCAGAGGGTCTGTAAATCTTTTGAAAATGATAGGGGCAACAGTGAAGGTCAGGATAATGCCAACTGCTGCAATCGCAAGGGTTATGTAAACACTTTGTATGAACAAACCTCCGATCTCATTTTCTCTTTCCTGCCCGCCTCTTCGGGAAATCAATCCTTGCAGACCATTGTTCAGGCCAAAGCCGATGGCAGTGAAAATCAGATAATATACTCCTGTCAGCCCTGCAGCGCCTATATACCCTGGTCCCAATTGTGAAAGAAAAAAACTATTGATAAGATAGTTGAACTGTGGCACCAGGATGGAAAAGCTGATGGGAAGAGACATTTGAAGGATCTGGCGGTAGCTTATGCCAAGTTTTAGGTCTTGTGACATGGTGCCGCAAAGCTACTTACATTCTCCTCGCTTTCCGTACTAAAAACATTAAATTTGCACCATGTCTTCAGTCCCCCTGACACCACTTTTTTTTTATAAACCGTCAATTGAATCTGATTCAGGAGAAGCAGATAGAAAATTGGTTTTGGAAATTGGAGAGCAGCATCTCGCCATCACAATTTCAGATGCTTCCGGGAAAAACATTTATTATTTTTCTTTTTTCAATATCGAAACTGATTGTTCTCCTATTGATATTTTATCTATTGTAAAATCAACTTTGGAATCTGATGTTACCTTTACTGATATAATCCTGATCAACAATAGAAATCAATATGTGCTGTTACCGGAGCACATATACAAGGAACATGCAACCCAAAATGTGCTGGAAGCCATACATGGCGATTTGATCAAATCTACTGTTCAATCGGACCATATTCATCAATGGGAAATAGCGGCCATTCATGGTGTAGAGAGTGAATTGATGGATTTGCTTCAGCATCATTTCCCTCAACTTCGAATCATTCATTTCATTTCTCCCGCTTTGCGTCATGCCTTCAGGAATATGAATACTGAAGCAAAGCAATCCCTCAAATTACTTTTTTATCCCGGGTATTTTATAGCTCAGTTTTTTACGGCCGATCAGCTTCAATTGGTGCAGCATTTCTATTATGAAACTTCAGAGGACGTTTTGTACCACGTCCTGAACATAGGTGAAAAATATCATCTTGACGTAACAGAGGTACAAATAGGTGTGTCGGGTATTATTGACAAGCAAGGTGATATCTGGAGGGAGTTGAACAGGCATTTTTTGCATGTTTCAATTGATGAATGTATTCCCTTGGCCAATTCAGATTCCAATTTCCCGACCCATTACTTTACTCCATTTTTCATGGTTCCCACATGCGTATAATTAGCGGAGAATTAGGCGGAAGAAGATTCAATCCGCCCAATAACATGCCTTACACAAGACCCACCACAGATATTGCCAAGGAGGGTTTATTCAATGTAATTGAGAACAATCTGGATCTGACAGCTGTAAGATCATTGGATTTGTTTGGGGGAACCGGAAGCATCAGCTATGAATTGTATTCAAGAGGGGTTAAGGATCTTACCATTGTGGAAAAAGATGCGGAAATGTTTGAGTTCATTAAAAAAACATCTGCTGCCTTTCGGATTGATGGTTTGAAAGTGATCCGCTCTGATGTTTTCCGTTTTTTAAAGGATTGTACAGAAAAATTCAATTTCATTTTTGCCGGTCCCCCTTATGCCCTTGGGAATATCGAAGACCTTCCCAAATGGATTTTCCAGCAACAACTTCTGCACGAAGACGGATGGTTCGTTTTGGAACATACACCCAGAAATGATTTCCGGGATCATCCTTTTTTCTATGCAGAAAGAAAGTACGGAACTACCATTTTCACCATCTTTATTTACAGAAAGATATCCGATGGCAATGCAGAAAGCTGAAGCCCGTAAAATATTTGCCGAAAAAAGGAAGCAGCTTACCACAAAGGAAGTCAATGTTTTTCAAGATCTTTTGCTCATCCGTTTTCAGGAAATGGATCTTCCATATTGCCACATATTGCATACCTATCTACCCATGTATGACAGAAATGAACCCGACCCCATGCCCCTTGTAGATTGGATGCGTTTCAGAGACCCAGGAATCAAAGTGGCTTATCCAAAGGTCAATCCTGTTGAAATGAGCATGAGGAATATAATTACGAATGATGATTCGGTTTTTGTCCTCAATCAATACGGTATACCTGAGCCTGAAAACGGAGATTCTGTGGAAGAAACACAAATTGATATGGTGATCATACCTTTATTATGTTTTGATAATTTCGGCAACAGGGTGGGATATGGCAAGGGTTATTATGATCGTTTCCTTGCCCATTGTCGTGAAGATGTTTTGAAAATTGGTCTTTCATTCTTTCCGCCCATAGAAAGTATCTCAGACATCGATTTCTTCGATAAAAAGCTTGACCTTTGCATTACACCCGAACGTGTCTATGCATTTTAAGAATATCTATCTCAGATCTTTCAGGCTTTTCCTCTTTCCTATTGCAGTAGTGTACGGGTTGATTGTGCTGTTGAGAAACTGGATGTATGACCAAAAAATCATCAAATCCGTTACTTTCAATATACCCATCATTACAGTGGGAAATTTGAGCGTAGGAGGTACCGGAAAATCACCCATGGTAGATTACCTGGCTGCTATTTTAAAAAAGCAATATCCAGTTGCTACTCTCAGCAGGGGTTATAAAAGAAGAACGTCCGGTTATGTACTGGCTCAGGAAAATACTGATGCCATAGAAATCGGGGATGAACCCATGCAATTTCATCTGACCCATCCCGATATTGCTGTTGCAGTTGGGGAAAAAAGAATTGAAGCCATCCCCCAATTATTATACGACAGGCCTGATACCCGTCTGATCATACTCGATGATGCCTTTCAACACAGGGAGATCAATACTGATTTCAATATTTTGCTGACTGAGTATTCCAATCTTTACACCAGGGATTTTTATCTGCCAACCGGTGATTTGAGGGATCAGATCTCAAGTGCCAGAAGAGCCAGGATTATCATCGTCACCAAATGCCCGGCTGATTTATCAGAAAATGAGCGGTTCATGATCATGAAGGAGTTGGCTCCCAGATCAGGACAGACTGTTTTTTTTACCAGCATAGAGTACAAAGATCCTTATCATATTATTAGCAAAGAAGTCCTGCCACTTTCCCATACTGAAGAAATACTTTTAGCCTGCGGTATTGCCAATCCGGAACCTCTGACAGATTATATTCATGAAACGACCAATACCTACGAAGCAATTTTTTACAGTGATCATCATCTGTTCAGCATTGACGACATTTATGAAATGAAGAGAAGATTCAGTGATATTAGGAACCAAGAGAAAAGAATTCTTACCACCGAAAAAGATGCTGTCAGACTGGTAAAATACAAAGAATATCTTGCTGAACTTCCCTTTTATGTGATCCCTATCACGGTTCATTTTTTGTTTGGTCAGGAAAAAGAATTTGCGGAGATCATACAGTCTTTTCCTAGAGATTTTTACAGGAAGCAGGCAGAAGAGATCATAAGGGAAAATGAATTGGAAGAGTCCATATCCTAATCAATACCAATGGGAAGAAAGAACAACAGAAAAAAAAGAAAAGAATACAAGCCGGTTATTACCCAATACAAAGGCGTTTTCGAGATCACCCGATCAGGAATGGGTTTTGTGGTGGTACAAGGATTGGAAAAGGACGTCATCATCAGGCCCCATGATTTTAACAGAGCATTTCATGGAGATCTGGTAAGGGTGGAAATCACAAAGGGAGATATAAGGATTGGGCGTTTACAGGGCAGAATTACCCAAGTGATTGAAAGGAAACAAAGGGAGTTCATTGGTAAGATTGAGGTGAATCGAGACTTTGGTTTTTTTCTTCCGGATACTGATAAGCCGATCCCGGATTTTTTCATCCCCATGCAATCTCTCAATGGCGCAAAAGATGGTCAGAAAGTCATAGCCCGTATTGTTAGCTGGGAAGAAGATGATAAACGACCCAAAGGTGAAGTGGTTGAAGTTGTAACGGCTGAAAAGGAAAGCGACCTTGCGATGAAAGAAATTCTCATTCAGCAAGGATTTAGTCTACAGTTTCCTGATGAGGTTATAGAAGAGGCACTGAGGATTACAGATGTTATCACAAAAGATGAATTGGCCCAGAGAAAAGATATGCGTGAGATCCTCACCTTTACCATAGATCCTGAGGATGCGAGAGATTTTGATGATGCCATCAGTATTTCAAAAAAAGATAAAGGGTGCTGGGAAATCGGTGTTCATATTGCTGATGTCAGTCACTATATCACAAATGATACTGCACTGGACCTTGAAGCCTATCAAAGAGCTACATCCGTTTACTTACCGGACAGGGTGCTTCCCATGTTACCGGAACGTATTTCCAATGAACTCTGTTCACTCCGCCCCCATGAAGACAAGCTAACCTATTCATGTGTTTTTGAGATTTCTGATAAGGGGATGATAAAGAGTAGCTGGATTGGCAGAACTGTAATTCATTCCAATCATCGTTTTACATATGAAGAGGTGCAGCAGATCATCGAAACGGAGAATGGTCTGTATGACAAGGAAGTGCTTCTCCTCAATAGACTCGCACAGCAGATGCGATCTGCCAGAATGAAGGCGGGGGCCATTAACTTTTCTTCTCAGGAAGTCAGATTCCGTTTGGATGAAAAAGGAGTTCCCATCGGGATTCTTGTTAAGGAGAGCAAAGAGTCGCATCAGCTGATTGAAGAGTTCATGCTGCTGGCCAACAGAACGGTGGCAGAAAAAGTAGCCACCGTTCTGTTG
>Ga0315901_10003123_pt1 | contig 21860 bp, 12 predicted proteins | sample LakEriMetagenome_10_FD_203761 | JGI IMG/M metagenome (GOLD analysis project Ga0315901, IMG submission 203761) | Freshwater fungal communities from buoy surface, Lake Erie, Ohio, United States - Buoy 2 MA116 | ecosystem: Environmental > Aquatic > Freshwater > Lake | place: USA: Lake Erie, Ohio... | reverse complement strand
GCAACCTCGGATACTGGCGGTAGCCAAGCCCCGCCAACGGACGCGCCAGTACGGAATCGCGGAAGTGCCGCAGATCGGTGATCGTGCTGCCGATCTCCGCGAGCGCCGCCGCACCATTGGCCACCCCGGGTGACGCACGGAGCGCCGTCTGCACGGCCGTTAACTGACGCGATAGGTCGTCCACGCCTGCAATGACGCGGCTGATCCGCCCCTGCGTCCCCTCGATCGCCTTGGCTGCATCGAACTGCTCGGCCACCTGCGCCGGCGTCATCTCGATGCGCGGGTCATTCGATACCTCGACCGGCTTCGAATACCGTTTGCCGTCCACGATGAGCGTAACCTGATACGTACCCGGCACTGCCCACGCCGAGGCGGGGCCAAAGAAGCTTTCCTCTCCACCCCCACCACCGGCCGACTCGCGCCGCGCCGCGCGCCGCCGCTCCCGCAGCCCGGCGAGCGACGTGTCGGTTTGTGCGGCCGCTTCCGGGGCGCCCCGATTACCACGCCCACCGCCACCGGCCCCCGGCGCCGCCTCTTCACGGAGATCCCAGTTGATCCGGTTCACGCCGGCTTCATCAGGCACGCGGCGGAATCGCCGCACCACACGCCCCTTCGCATCGGTGATCTCGATGTTCACTTCACCAGCCGGCTGCGCCTTGAGCCAATACGAGATGAGCGCTCCGGCGGGCGGGTTCTCCGCCGCGTAGCGGCGCTGCCCAAGGTTGCCGTCCCGGTTCCAACTGGTCCACTTGATCGCCGGGCGCACATCGAAGACTGCCGCGTCCGCCGCGCGCGCCGCATCGAGCTGCTGCAACGGGGTGAGGTCGTCGAGGATGTAGAGCCCGCGGCCGTGGGTCGCGAGGATCAGGTCGTTCTCACGCGGATGGATCTGCATGTCGCGCACCGGGGTTACCGGCAGCGCGCCGCGCAGCGAATGCCAGTTGGCGCCGCGATTCCACGAGGCATAGACGCCCGCTTCGGTCCCGAGGTAGAGCAGGTTGCGGTTCTTCGGATCTTCACGAATCACATGCGTCCACCACGCCGAGGCGGGGAGGTCACCACGGATGCTCGTCCAGGTGCGGCCGTAGTCGGTGGTCATGTAGACGTACGGCGCGTAGTCGTCGTCCTGGTGATGGTCGGCGGTCACGTACGCCGTGCCGGCGTCGAAGTGCGACGCCTCGATCGTGGCGAGCCACGCGTTGGGCGCGAGCCCCGGGACATTCGTGAAGGTCTTCGTCCACGTCTTGCCGCCATCGCGCGTGACGTGCACCAACCCGTCATCGGACGCCGTCCAGATCACGTTCGCCTCGAGCGGCGATGGGGCGATGCTGAGCAGTGACGAATGGAACTCGGCCGCCGTGTTGTCGGTGACGATCTCGCCTCCCGACGACTGCTGCTTCTTGGGGTCGTTGGTGGTGAGGTCGGGGGAGATGACCTCCCAGCTCTGCCCGTAGTTGGTAGAGCGGAACACCACATTGCCGCCGAAATACACGACGCCGGGATTCTGCGGTGACAGCACAATGGGCGAATTCCAGTTGAAGCGGTACTTGTGTCCGATCATCGCGTCACCCACCGATCCGACTCGATTGGGATACGGATAGATCATCTTCTGTACACCACTCCGGATGTCGGTGAGGTTCAGCATGCCGCCCTGCGAGTCGCTAAACAGCAGCCACGGCTTGTCGAGCACCGGCACCGCGAAGAAGCCGTCACCACCGGAGATGGTATACCAATCGGAGGGGCGGATCCCCTGGCCGGAGAGCGAATTGCTCGGCCCACACCAATTGCCGTTGTCCTGCAGCCCGCCGCACACCTTGTACGGCTGCTGCATGTCGTAGTTGATGTGGTAGAACTGCGTGAAGGCGAACGTATTCACGACGTCCCAGTTCTTCCCGCCATCGCGACTCACCTGCCAACCACCGTCGCTGCCGCTCAGGATATAGCGCGGATCCACCGGGTCGATCCACATCGCCTGATGATCGCCGTGCACGTCGCGGGCGATCGTCGTGAAATTGCGGCCGCCATCTTCCGAGAAATACAAGCCGCCCGAGAGCGTGAAGACGCGATTCGGGTTCTTCGGATCGACGCGGATGTCGGCGTAGTAGAAGGGGCGGAAGTTGATGTTCGGGTCACGATTCACCGTGCGCCACGACTTGCCGGCGTCATCACTGCGCCACAGCTCCCCTTCATCCTTCGTTTCGCTGATCACGTACACGATGCTGGGGTCGCTCGGCGCGACCGCGACACCGATGCGATCCATTGCCTTGCGCGGCAGGCCGTTCACCTTGTCGGGGCCGGAGAGCCGCTCCCACTTGGCGCCGCCGTCGACCGACTTCCACACCGACGTATTGCCGGATCCTGAGGCGAGATACCAGGCCCACCGGCGATAGGTGTACATGCCGGCGTAGAGGATGTTGCTGTTGTTCGGATCGGCGGAGATGTCGGAGCAGGAGGTCTGCGGATCGAGGTAGAGCACGTTCTTCCAGCTGCTGCCTCCGTCGGTGGTCTTGAAGACGCCGCGCTCTTCGCTGGGGCCCCATTCACGCCCCAACACGCAGGCGTAGACGATGTCCGGATTGCGCGAGTCGATGATCAGCCGCGCGATCTTGTCGGACTTTTCGAGGCCGATCTTCGTCCAGTGCTCGCCGCCGTCGATCGACTTGTACATGCCGTCACCGATCGACGCATTGTTGCGCGGGTTTCCCTCGCCGGTGCCGACGTACACGATGTTCGGATCGCTCGGCGCGATGGCGATGGCGCCGATGGACCCGGAACTCTGCTCGTCGAAGATCGACGTGAATGTTGTGCCGCCATTCGTCGTCTTGATGATGCCGCCATTGGCACCGGCCACGTAATACGTGAGCGGGTCGCCGGGGACGCCCACCACGACCGAGATGCGGCCGGCGTTGTTGGCGGGCCCGACGGAGCGCCACGGGATGGCGGAGAGCAGCGCGGGCGGGGTGGGGCCGGCAGGCGCCGGAGTCGACCGAACGCTTGGCTTGGGGCCTTGTGCATCGAGCGGCGATGTGAGCATCGCCGGAAGGACCGCCAGTGTCAGCAGGGAGACGATGGCGGTTCGACGGGAACGGAGCATGGGTGGAACCAGGGGAGGGGGACGGAGGCACCACGGGGGCCGATGGGTGCCCAGATCCTCCGACCCGACGCGCACGCTGTCAAGCGCACGAGCCGGGTCGGATGTCGTCGCTCCCCGTTTCGTCCTTACCTACGAGGCGAGGTCGTGCTCGTATCGGTCATCGCGCGCATGAAGGCCACCAGCGCCTGCTTCTCCGTCGACGTGAGGTTCAGCCGATCCGCGGGGAGCGTCTGATTCGGAACGTCCAACCCCATGCCCAGGCCGCCACCGCGATCATAGAACTCGACGACTTCCTCCAGCGTGGCATACACCCCGTTGTGCATGTAGGGGGCCGTGAGCGCCACGTTGCGCAATGACTGAGTCCGAAACGCGTGCCGATGAATGTCCGACTTCGTGACATGGAAGCGTCCGAGATCGGCGTCGAGACCTTTCGGGCGAGTGCCGCGATCAGCCGGAACACCGATCACCTCGACCTCGCTCCGCTGATACATCGGTGGCACCGTCCCGTGGGTGAGCGGGAGGAAGTGACAGCTGGCACACCGCCCCTTGCCCATGTACACATTGAAACCGCGACGGGCCTCCGGGGAGAGCGCCGCGGTGTCACCGCGTAGTGCCCGATCCACCGGACTGTTGAGAGCCGTGAGGCTCCGCATGTAGGCCGCCAACGCCAGCCGGATCCGGGCCGGCGTCACCGTCGAGTCGGCCGATGAAGAGTTCGCAAACGCCTGGCGGAACTCCGCCGCCAGCGTCGTATCGGCCATGAGGACGCGACTCACGACATCGAGCGATCCATGCATTTCCGCCGGATTCTCGACGACGTCGGTGACCTGATCCTCGAGAAAGGTCGTGCGAAGGTCCGCAAAGTTGCCGACCTGCAGTCCGCTATTGATGACGGTCGGTGTATTGCGAGACCGTGACGCGGCGCCCTGCACGAGCGCCCGCGGACGTCCATCCGTGAACGCGAGGCCCGGCAAATGACACGATTCGCACGAGCGATCCCGCCCGACGGACAACCGGCGATCGGTGAAGAGGCGACGGCCAAGCGCCACCTGCTGAGCCGTCGGCGCTACGGTACCTGGTGGCGCGAACGCCAGAACGTCGAAGGCGTCCGCATCGAAGATCGAGGCGGCCTCCATGCGAAAGCCCCGCGTTTCCACCGGCGTGCCGATGCTGGCCTCGTTGCGAGCCGCTACGAGCGCACCCGCCAGCGGATGTCCGACGCGGGCGATGAACCCGAGGTAATCGAACCCCTCCGTTGGCGCCTCCGCGACCAGGGCCGCATGCGCATCGGCGAACCGCGCGTCGAGTGCGCGCCAGGCGGGGGTGTCGCGCCGGTAGGCGGTGAGGGTCCGCTCCACGCCTGTGAGAGCCGAAGAAACCTCGCGCCGGGACTCGTCGGGATCCGGCACATCGAAGCCGGCAAGACCGAGGACCATGACGCGGGCAATTTCGAGACGCGCGGCATCCCAGATGTGTGCGTCCGACGCCTCTTGGGCCGCGAACTTGGTGCGCACGCGATTGGCCAGCGCCACCAACGTTCCGGTTTCCGTCAGCACGGCGTCGCGGTCGATCTCCGCATCCGGCGCTGACAACAACGTTTCCAGCACCTGCAACCCTTGCGGCGGGGTGATCACATTGGGCCCCTCTTCCGCTTCGGCCTCGGGAATGGGCGGCCCATTGAACTGGCGTGCCGTACTGGGTGCGTAATACTCCATCGCCAGTTCGACCCGCTTGAATTGATGACGGACAATGCGAAACAGCCGTCGTACGCTATCGGCCGATCCGGAGGCGCCGAGCTGTCGGCTGGCCGCATCCAGCTGCGTGATCGACTGCCCGAGGGTATCGAGATCGGCGCGCCACCTCGCCACGGTGCGGCGTGCGGCTTCAGACGGCACGAGCCCGCCAGCGTCCCCAGTCCGGGAGGACGCCGACGGGCCGCAGCCGACGACCACCCCGAGGAGGGTGATCGTCGCTACGCGTCGCCACATTAGCGGGGCAGCCCCTTCACAATGACCATCATGCTGGCCTGATCCTCGTTGGGACGGACCGTACCGCCGTCAACACCACGATACTTCGTCCCGCGCCACGAGTGCGGCTGCAGGGCGATGATGAAGGTGTCCGCCTGTCCCAATTCGCTGGAAACGTCGAGCATGGCACCGTACTCCCAACCGGCCTTGCCTTCCGGGCGCGCGCCGGAGGCGTTGTACAGCGCGGCGTCGGCCTGCGTGCGGCGGTGGTCCATCTGCAGCACCGGCTTCAGCTCCTTGGTCGCGATGTTGTACTGGTAGATGTACGCATCATGCGACTCATCGCCGTAGCCGTTGTCGTCTTCCTGGATGTAGACGTAGTTCGTCCCGACGTAGACGTTGTCCGGGTTCTGGAAGAGCCGCGCGGGGCCGGTCCGGTCATCACCGTCCGCAATGACCTCGAGCGTACCCTTGAGCGGGTTGGTCGCATCCATGACGAGACGATACACCCGGCCGTACTTCGACCGGCCGTAGTCGGCATTGACCCCCGTGTTGTTCTGCCCGGTGACATTGAAGTAGATCTCGCGGGCATTGGCCGCGGAACCCTTGCGGTAGTCGAGATCCTCCACGCGGCCGAACCGCACCGCATTCAGCGTCACGCCGGCCAGGTTGATCTGGCGGCCGGTCATCGTCTTCTGGTTCTGGATCTGACGGAATTCGATCGGGTACGTCTGGCCGACGCGAATGTCGCGTTCCCGCACATTGTTGTCGGTGCGCGCGAGCACGTACAGGCTCCCGTTATCGAGATCGCCGACCGTGTTCGACACATACAGCGCCACCTGACCACCCTCGGCACCCGAGTCGTCGTCGCCGATCAGCACGACGGTCTTGCCTGCGTAGGCATCCTTCGGGAGCGGGACCGTGTTCTCGGCGTTGAAGCGGCCGAACGCCGAGAGGTACTTGGGCGTATTGGCCGAAGCGCGCGGATCCACCGCAAGAATTTCCGACTCCTCGTTGCTTTCCCCTGCGGTCAGGAAGAACGGACCGAAGCCGTGCACTTCCGGGGTCACCATCGTGGCCGAGCACAGGCGATACTTGCCGGCGGTCGAATTCACGACATAATCGCCGGCCAGCGGCTTGAGCGTCGCATCGAACTTGACGCGCGAAACGGCGAAGTTGTCCTCGTGGTTCGTCAGCAGGGTGAACGTGCCATCGGTGTTCCGCAGGAACCCGGCGCCGTCGGCCGAACCACCGAACACGAAGCCCGGGGAGCCGGCAATCACGTCATCACTGCCGATGAGGCTATAGACCTCGAGCCCCGACACGAGCGGCTTGATCAGCGCTGGGGTCACGGAGCGATTGGCGAGTGAAACTGGCGGGACGATCGACGCCGACGTAGCATCGTCCGAACCGCAGGCGGCGAGTGCCAGCGCGGTCATGCAGACGGACACGGCAGACCCAATGTGACGAAGCATAGGTAGTTCGCAGCAGATGTGAAGAAACTGGTTCCCAAAGTCCGCTCCGCGGCGGACACCGGATTAATCCCGGTGATCTCCACGGCGGCGCCACGCAACCGTCACGGCTACGTATCACTCATGTCCCATATGACGCTTCGCATGCGGTGTACTTCGGGGTTTGGCGTGGTGGGGTGTCTTTCGCTCCTGCCGTGGATGCTGCTCGGTGCCGGGCACCGGCTTCACGCGCAATCTCCCATCGAGCAGACCCGTCTTGGTGCGGATACTGGTCTGCGCCTCGTGCAATCGTTCGAAGGGCTTGGCCACCGCTTCGTTGGCCCACACGGCCGAGCGACGCTCCGCAATCCGTCCGACAACTCGTTGGCGGTTGGGAAGCGGCATAGCGTCCAGACGGTGAACAGCCAGCTCGCGGTGTTCGATCGCAGCGGGAAACCGGTGTACGGCCCACTCCCAACGAACGCGATCTTCCGCGGATTCGGTGGCGCCTGCGACGAGGTGCTGAGTGGTGACGCCGTGATCCGCTACGATCAGTTGGCCGATCGCTGGTTGCTGGTGTTGCCGATCTTCCGGCGCGTGTTGCCGCGGACCACACCGGAGGGGCCACGGCGCGCCGCGCTGCCGATCCCTGCGGCGACGTGGGATACCGTGCCTCGCCCCGCACCACCACGCCCCGGCGCTGAGCCGAAGGACGGCGTGTATGCGATGTGCTATGCCGTCAGCGCCACCGATGATCCGCTTGGCAGCTGGTATCGCTACGAGTTTGCGCGCCCGCTCTTCCCCGACTATCCGCGCCCCGCGGTCTGGCCCGACGGCTACTACGTGCCCACGAGCACTGGCGACGACGTCATTGAAAAGCATGTGTGTGTCGCCGAGCGTGCGCGGATGCTGCGTGGGGAACCGGCACGCGAGATCTGCCGCATCGTGGCGGACGTGAACTTCCTCAACACCTCGGACCTCGACGGTCGTGCGCTGCCGCCGAAGGGGATGCCGAATCTTGTCCTGGCCGCCGGTGGTACCCAGCTCAAGGGGGACCTGCAGTCTGACGCCCTGTTCCTCTGGCGATTCCTCGTGGACTGGCGCGACACGTCGCGGACGCGATTGGACGGCCCTGAACGGATTGCCGTCACGCCGTACCGCTATCTGTGCGGCGGGCAGTTGACGTCATGCGTGCCGCAGCCGGGTACCGATCGCAAGCTGGATGCGCAGGGCGACAAGCTGATGGCGCGGACGGTGTATCGGCAGTTCGGGAAGACCGGGCGCCTCGTCGCCGCGCATTCGGTCGAGGCCGCAAGCGGGGGTGGCGTACGGTGGTATCAGCTCGACGTGGATCGCCAAGCGCGCGTATCTATTGCGCAGCAGGGGACATATGCGCCGGACTCCGTGATCCGATGGATGCCGAGTCCGGCGCTCGATCGGTTTGGCAATCTCGGCGTCGGCTATTCGGTGGGCGCACCGTCGATGTTCCCGGGGCAGCGTTTCGCCGGACGAACCCCCAAGGCGGCAACCGGACAGCTCTCGCTCCGCGAAGTCACACTGGTCGAGGGGACCGGCGCGCAAACCAGCACGCTGCGATGGCAGGATTACACGCAGACGGCGGTCGATCCCTTGGATGACTGCACCATCTGGTATGTCGGCGATTATGTGAAGGCCGGTGATCCGTCGTACTCGACGCGCATCGGCGCCTTCCGGATGCCCGGGTGCCGCTGACGCCGGTGCCGTGAAACGACACGGGCCCCGGATTGCTCCGGGGCCCGTGTCGGGGTGTCTCTGGTTACGCGCTACGCGATCCCGATCATCCACCCACGCGGATATTCACCACGCGCTGTCCCAATCGCGGATCGAGCGACTGGACCAGTAGGCTGATGTAGTCGCCGCTCTTGAGTGACGCGGCGGCCGTCTGCAGATCGCCCACTGAGCGTACCGCACGACGCGGCGTCGGATAGAGCACCTCAAGCACGACGTCGCTGCCGGCGAACACCTTCGTCGCGGCGGGGCCATCCTCCGCTACTTCGGTTACGCGCACGCCGCGCCCATTCGTCTTGAGGCGCTCGGCGATGTCCGAAGGGAGCGCTTCCACGGACAGGCCAAGCTTGCCCGCCGACGGATTCACGCGCGCTTCCGGCGATTCCGTATTCGACGCGAGACGCATCGTGGCCTCCGCTTCCACCAGCTTGACGCGGAACGACTTCTTGGTGCCGTAGCGCATCACTTCGACCGGAACCACGTCGCCGACCTTCCGCGAGCGCACCGCGCGCTGCAAGGCGCTGACGCGATCCACCGGGCGGCCATCCACCGACACGATGATATCGCCCACTTCGATGCCCGCTGCCTTCGCCGGGCCGCCATCCGGCGGATTGAAGCCCGCGACCTTCACACCGGCCACCTTGGTGAGCCCATTGATGCCGGCATCTTCCGGGTCGATCCGCCCCACCGACACCCCCATGACGGGGAGCCGCACGCGTCCTTCGGCAATCAGGGCATCGGTAACGCTCTTCACGAGGGTGATTGGAATCGCGAAGCCATATCCCGAGTAGAACCCAGTCTGTGACGCGATCGCGCTGTTCAGACCGATCACTTCACCGCGCATGTTGATGAGCGGGCCACCGGAGTTGCCGGGGTTGATCGCGGCATCGGTCTGGATGAAATCCGAGACGGAGAAGTTCGACGCGTTCGGCAGGTTGATTTCGGCCCCGCGCCCCTTGGCCGAGATGATGCCGGCGGTGACCGTGAAGTCGAGGCCAAGCGGATTGCCCACGGCGATGACCCACTCGCCGATGCGGGTACGCTCGTCATTGCCCATGGTGAGCGTCGGCAGCCCCTTGGCGTCGATCTTCACAACGGCCACGTCGGTCGTGCTGTCCGTGCCCACGACTTTCGCCTTGAAGGTGCGCCCATCACTCATCGTGATCGACACCTGATCGGCGTCGGCGACAACGTGATTGTTCGTCACGATGTAGCCGTCCGCGGTCAGGATGAAGCCGGAGCCCTCGCCACGCTGGGCGCGCGGCTGCTGCTGTGGGCCACCGAACTGCTCGAGGAAGTCTTCCATCCCCTGTGGCGCGCGCCCGCGGATCTGTGCGCGCGGACGTGCGGTCCGGGTGGTGTTCACCGCCACGACGCCCGGCGTGACCCGTTCGGCGATATCGGCGATGGATCCGGAGCCTTCCGGGCCGATCGGCCCACGCGCGACGACCGCGGGGCGGTTGCCCGTCGTGCTCTGGGCCCAACTGATCTTCGTCCAGTCCATGCCGGACGCAAAGAGGACGCCCGCTCCAAAGCAGAGCGTGGCGGCGGTAGCAAAGCGGAATCGGGAAAGTGCAGACATAGGAAGTTCGTCCGTTGGTGATTCGTCACGGAAAGGGACCTGCGATAAGACACCGAAGCCCCGCCGAGAGTTTCCGGCGGGGCCTGGTCCAGCGCAAGGACAGCCGCGCCTTACTTCTTGTCGTCGACGATCTCGTAGTCGGCTTCGACGACGTCGTCGGCCTTGCCGGCCGCTGCACCGTCTCCGGCCGCGGCACCCTCTGGCGCCTCGGCACCAGCGGCAGCCTGCTGCTGGTAGAACGCCTGGCCGGCCTCGCTGTACGCCTTGGTCAGCTCTTCCTGCGCGGCGCGGATCTCATTCATGTCATCGCTGCGCAGCGCCTTGCGGGCCCGCTCGATCGATGCATCGATCCGTTCCTTGAGCTCAGCGGGGACCTTATCGCCCCACTCCTTGACGTTCTTTTCGACTTCATACGTCTGCGAGTCGAGACGGTTGCGCGTGTCGATCTCCTCGCGCCGCTTCTTGTCTTCGGTCGCGTTCTTTTCCGCGTCCTTGACCATGCGGTCGATTTCGTTGTCCGACAGCCCGCTCGACGCCTCGATGCGGATCTTCTGCTCCTTGTTGGTCGCCTTGTCGCGCGCCGTCACATGGAGAATGCCGTTCGCGTCGATGTCGAAGGTCACTTCAACCTGCGGCGTGCCACGCGGAGCGGGCGGGATCCCCGAGAGCTGGAACTTGCCGATCGTGCGGTTGTACACGGCCAGCTCGCGCTCACCCTGCAGCACGTGGATCTCCACCGTGCTCTGGTTGTCGTCGGCGGTGGAGAACGTTTCCGCCTTCTTGGTCGGGATCGTCGTGTTGCGCGGGATGAGCACCGTCATCACGCCGCCGAGCGTCTCGATGCCGAGCGAGAGCGGCGTCACGTCGAGGAGGAGGACGTCCTTCTGCTCACCGGTGAGGACCGCGCCCTGGATCGCCGCGCCGACCGCCACGACTTCGTCCGGGTTCACGCCCTTGTTCGGCTCCTTGCCGAAGAAGTTCTTGACGACTTCCTGAATCTTCGGGATACGCGTCGAGCCGCCGACGAGAATGACCTCGTCGATTTCGCTCGGCTGCAGGCCGGCATCCTTGAGCGCCTGCTTCATCGGCTCGAGCGTGCGCTGGATGAGATCATCCACCAGCTGCTCGAACTTGGCACGCGTCAGCGTATAGTTGAGGTGCTTCGGCCCCGACGCGTCGGCGGTGATGAACGGCAGGTTGATGTCCGTCGAGCTGGCGCTCGACAGCTCCATCTTCGCCTTTTCACCGGCTTCCTTGAGGCGCTGCAGCGCCATCGGGTCCTTCGACAGATCGATCGCCTGATCCCGCTTGAATTCCGCGACGAGCCAATCGATCACGCGCTGGTCGAAGTCGTCACCGCCGAGGTGCGTATCCCCGTTGGTGGACTTCACTTCGAACTGGCGGGTACCGTCGACGTCGTACAGCTCGAGCACCGAGATGTCGTACGTCCCACCACCAAGGTCGAAGACGGCGACCTTTTCGTCCTTCGTCTTGGCCTTGTCGAGGCCATAGGCGAGCGCGGCCGCGGTCGGCTCGTTGACGATGCGGAGCACTTCGAGACCGGCGATCTTCCCGGCGTCCTTGGTGGCCTGGCGCTGCGCGTCGTTGAAATACGCGGGGACGGTGATGACCGCCTTGGTCACGCTGTGGCCGAGATAGTCTTCGGCGGTCTGCTTCATCTTCTGCAGGACCATCGCCGAGATCTCGGGGGGCGTGTAGCGCTTGCCGCCGACTTCCACCGCAGCCACATCGTTCGGGCCGGCGACGATCTTGTACGGAACACGACCCTGATCACCCTGCGCCTCGGCCACGCGACGGCCCATGAAGCGCTTGATCGAGAAGATCGTATTCTGCGGATTGGTAACGGCCTGCCGCTTGGCGATCTGCCCAACCAGGCGCTCGCCGTCCTTCGTGAAGCCGACGACGGACGGGGTCGTCCGGCCGCCTTCGGCGTTGGGAATCACCACCGGATCGCCACCTTCCAGCACGGAGACCACCGAGTTGGTGGTGCCGAGGTCGATGCCGATAACTTTTTCAGCCATGGGGAACTCAGTAATGGAGGTCCTGAATCAGACGGCCGGATCGCCGCCGCTCGGCTGAGGGAAAGGCAAGGCGCGGGCCGAAAAACCCCTGCCGGTGCGGCGTATTTCTGGCGCTTTGCGGTGATTGCGGTGCTGTCGGAGCGGCAGTCTGCCAAAATGACTTGCTGTGGTGGGTCTTCGGCCCCCGTGGCACTGCTGGGTCATTAGGTCGCACGGTCCGGACCGATCTCGTCACCGCCTTGTAACGACCATGTCGGGCGATGGCGCCACCGGCCGGGCTGAGTAATCGTTAAGGGGCATACGCACCCGCCACTCCTCGCGTAGCGGTCGGCATGCCGTGCCGACTTGTACGCCACGATGTTCTCCCGAGGCCACGACGCCGTGAAGCTCTTTTCCAAGGACGAGACTTTTTTCGATCACTTCCGCCAGCTCGCCGTCTACATCGGCGAGGCGGCCACGCTGCTGCGAACGCTTCTGGAGAATCCGGCGAACTCGGCCGAGCTGGCCGTGCAGATCAAGAAGGTGGAGACCGATGGCGACGCCATCGTGCATGTGATCAATCAGCGCATTGATACAAGCTTCGTGACGCCCTTGGATCGTGAGGATATTCATCTCCTCGCGAAGCGGTTGGACAACGTGATCGATCTGATCAATGGGGCGTCGCGACGGGTGGTGATGTTCCGGGTCTCGGCACCCCGTGACGGTGGCGTCCAGATGGCCGACGTGCTGGTCCGGGCCGGCAAGGAGATCCTCGCTTCCGTCGGCGACGTGACCAAGCGTCAGCGCATGATGGAACACGGCAAGATCGTCAAAGCCCTCGAAGAGGAGGGCGATGTGTTGTATGCCCAGTCGGTCGGCGCGCTGTTCGACCGGGATGAACCGGCCATCGAAGTCCTGAAGTGGAAGGAAATCTTCGACGCGCTCGAGGAAGCGATCGACGAGTGCGAGGACGTCTCCAACGCCCTCGAGAGCATCGCCCTCAAGAACAGCTGACGGCCCCGTGGTCACCTTCGTCCTGTTCATCGTCGTCGTCGCGTTGGCGTTCGACTTCATCAACGGGTTTCATGATTCGGCGAACTCCATCGCCACGATCGTCGGGACGCGCGTCCTGAGTCCGCTCGCCGCCGTGATCTGGGCGGCGGTCTTCAACTTCGCGGCTCTGTTCTTCGTGGGCACGGCCGTCGCCAAATCGGTGGCGGCCGGATTCATCGATCTGAACGTGGTTGATGCCAACGTGATTCTGGGGGGGCTCCTCGGCGCGATCACGTGGAATCTCATCACGTGGTGGTTCGGTATCCCCTCCTCGTCATCCCATGCGCTCATCGGCGGCTATGCCGGTTCCGCCGTGGCGAAGGCCGGATTCGCGGCCCTGTTGTGGGGAAAGAAGTGGATCGAGACGCTCTCGGCCATCGTGTTGTCGCCGACCCTCGGCGCCCTCATGGGTTTCCTGCTGATGGTGCTGGTCTTCAACGTGATGCGGAACCGTTCCAACGCGTCGGCGGAGAAGCTCTTTCGCGGGCTGCAATTGACCAGCTCGGCGCTGCTGTCGTTGGCGCACGGCGGCAATGACGCCCAGAAGACCATGGGCATCATCGTCGGATTGCTGGTGGCCACACAGTCCGCCTTTGCCGATCAAACCGGCTGGTTGAGTCATCTGCACGTGACGTCATTGAACGAAATCCCGATGTGGGTCGAGCTCAGCGCCTACACGATGATTTCGCTCGGCACACTCTTCGGCGGCTGGCGTATCGTGCATACGATGGGCACGCGCATCACCAAGCTCCGCCCTGTTGGTGGTTTCTGTGCGGAAACGGGTGGCGCCATGGTCATTCTCGCTGCCTCCAAGATGGGCATTCCGGTGAGCACGACCCACACGATCACGGGCGCGATCGTCGGGGTCGGCGCGACGAACCGTCTCTCCGCCGTTCGTTGGGGGCTGGCGGGTCGCATCGTGTGGGCGTGGGTCATCACCATTCCTGCCAGTGCGCTCATGGCCGCGCTCAGTTATCGCGTGCTCGCTGCCATTCAACCGATGTAGTGAAGTGACGCCAACCGTTCGGCCGGGTGGTGTCACTCGGGAAACCGCCATGTCCGCCCCACTTCCCTATTTGAATCGGGAGCTTTCCTGGCTCGCGTTCAACGAACGGGTCCTCGAGGAGGCGCTCGACTCGCGCGTCCCGCTGTTGGAGCGGCTGAAGTTCCTGGCCATCTTCAGCACGAATCTCGACGAGTTCTACATGGTGCGCGTGGCCGGCCTCCGTCGGAAGGTCACGGCCGGTTCTTCGCAGTACGCACCGGAATCGATGACGCCCGCCGAGCAGTTGGAGGCGATTCGTGAACGCGTGAACGTGCTCCTCACGCGCCGTCACGACACCTTGCATGATTTGTTGTTGCCGCAGCTGGCTGCGCATGGCATCCAGTTCCTGAGCATGGGACAGCTGTCGGCAACGGAACGAGCGACCGTTTCCGCCTTCTTCGAGCGCGAGGTGTTCCCGGTCCTCACGCCGCTCGCCGTCGATCCCGGCCACCCGTTTCCCTACATCTCAAATCTCTCGCTGTCGCTGGCGGTCGAAGTTCGTGATCCACAGTCGGGGCAGGTGCACTTCGCGCGCGTCAAGGTGCCGCGTTCGCTCCCCCGGTGGGTCGCCTTCGGTCGCGATCGGTGTTTTGTCCCCCTCGAGGACGTGATCGGCGCGCATCTCGAAGCGCTGTTCCCGGGGATGATCGTCGAGCGCTGGTTCACTTTCCGGATCACCCGATATTCCGATCTCGATCTCGGGCAGATTGATCAGCCCGAGGACCTGCTCGAAACGATTGAGCAGCAGATTTTCCGCCGCCGGTTCGGTGAGGTGGTCCGCCTGGAAGTGCAGCGGGAGATGCCATCATCGATGCGGGATCTCCTGCTGGAAGAGCTCGGGTACGCCGAGGCGCAGGCTGTGGCACCACTTACGGCGCGCGATATCCACGAAGTGGATACCCTGCTCGAGCTCGGCGATCTGCTGCAGGTGAGCGCCCTCGACATTCCCGAGTTGCGCGATCCCCCGTTTGCGCCCGTGACGGCCAAGGGATTCCGTGAATCCCGTCAGGTGTTTGATGCGATCCGGGAGCGGGACGTGCTTGTGCATCACCCGTTCGAGTCGTTCACGACGTCGGTGGAGGCGTTCCTCGAGGCGGCGGCGACCGATCCTCAGGTGTTGGCCATCAAGCTCACGCTCTATCGTACGTCAGGCGATACGGCGATCGTTCGTGCGCTGACGGAGGCGGCGCTGGCCGGCAAGCAGGTGGCGGTGCTGGTCGAGTTGCAGGCCCGATTCGACGAACAGAACAACATCCGGTTCGCGCGGCAGCTCGAGAGTTACGGCATTCACGTGGCGTACGGGCTTCCGGGGCTCAAGACGCACAGTAAGGTGATTCTGGTGGTGCGTCGCGAAGCCGATGGCATCCGTCGCTACGTGCACCTGGGTACCGGCAATTACAACGCCAAGACGGCGCGTCTGTACACCGATATCGGTCTGTTCACCTGCGATCCGCAAATTGCCGCTGATGCCGGCGATCTATTCAACGTCCTGACCGGGATTGCTCGGCAGCAGGCCTATCGGCGCCTGTCCGTCGCTCCCGCGTCGCTCCGTACGCAAACGTTGGCGCTCATCGATCGCGAGACGGACCACGCGGTAGCGGGGCGGGCGACGCGCATTGTGGCCAAGATGAACGCATTGGTGGATCCCACCGTGATTGCGGCGCTCTATCGCGCGTCGCAAGCCGGCGTTGAGATCGACCTGATCGTGCGTGGCATCTGCTGTCTCATTCCCGGCCTGCCCGGTATCAGCGAGCGGATCCGTGTTCGGTCGATCATCGGCCGATTCCTCGAGCATTCCCGCATCTTCTATTTCGAAAATGCGGGGGAGCCGGAGTGCTTCATCGGCTCGGCCGACTGGATGCCGCGCAATTTTGATCGTCGCGTGGAGACCATGGCGCCAATCACCGATCCGAAGCTGCGGGACCAGCTCCGCGCGGTGTTGGAAGTGAGCCTCACCGACAACCGGCAGGCGTGGCTGCTCGACTCGGAGGGGCGCTACCGCCGTGTTCCTGCCGGCAGCACCGAGGTGGCCACCCATCAGCGACTGATGGAAGACCCGTGGGGCACGAGTCGGCGCAGTCGCCGGAGCGGGTCGCGCACCGCACGACCCTGATCACCACGGGCCTTACTCGGCGTTACGGTTAGTCGTCGCCGGAATCGTCGGCCGTAATGATGTCCCCGTTCGGATCGACGACCTGAATCGGACGACCCACGAGCGATTCCAGAAGTTGACGCTTCCGGCTCGCGCCCCAACATTCGAGCCGGATGTTCGGCGCGTCGGCGCGCGCGCTCACCGTCACACGCACCGTATCGGTCAGCCAGCGGATACGAAAGCCTTCCACGGCGCTGACATGGCCCCGATCCATGCCGTCGGCAAAGCGCAACAGGGCGGCGAGCTTCACGATCTTCTCGCGTAGTGACCGATCGAGCGCGCCGAATTGCCCGTGCTTCAACTTGGGAGGGGCACCGCGATGATAACGGGCCACATGCGCAATCACGACCTGATCCGCCGGCGTCATGCCGAGCAGCTCGGCATGGGAGATCAGGTGGAAGGAATGCTTGTGGTGCTTTTCGTAATTGATGTGATAGCCCACATCATGCAGGAGCGCCGCATCGGCGAGCAGTTGCCGGTCGCTGCGCTCGAGCCCCATGCGTACACCCAGACTGTCGAACAGATGCAAGGCAAGCCGCCGGACCTGATGCGCGTGGCCTTCCTCGTAGTGGCACCGCTCGGCGAACTCGATGACGGAGCGCTCGCGCGCCTTGCCGGGATCGGCAAGGCGCGGCGTGACGCGCGCGGCCTCCAGCAGCAACCCTTCCCGGATGCCGTAGCCGGACGCCAGCAGCTGCGGCGGATCGAAGCGCGCCATGACCTCGGCCACCACTGCCAATCCGGCGACAATGATGTCGGCGCGCGCGGGGTTGAGCCCCGGTACCAGCAGGCGTTCTTCCGGTGTCAGCGCCTGCAGCCACTCGAGCACATGCTCCACATCGGCGCGGGTAATCCGCGTCCCATGGACCGACGGCACCGTCACACGCTGCCGCGCCAGGAGGATCCCCGCGAGGTTGGTGAAGGTCCCGCCGGAGCCGATGATTTGTGCATTCCGCCAATCCTTCACCGGCATCGCGCGTCGCAGCCCATCGCGCACGTGCGCGCGCAGGGCGTTGACGTTGCGCCGACGCGTTGAGTCCGAGAGGAACTGGTTGGTCAATCGGACCGCTCCGAAGGGGAGCGAAGCGACGCGCTCGATCAGTCCGTCCTTGGCGAGCACCAGTTCGAGCGAGCCGCCGCCGATGTCTGCTGCGATGGATCGACCGGTGCCGAGGTCGAAATGGGCGAGGGCGCTACGGAAGCAGAGGACCGCTTCCTCATCGCCGCTGAGGATCCGAACCCGATGTCCAGTCTCCGCTTCAATGCGCTCGGTGAATTCGAAGGAGTTCGCGGCATCGCGCACGGCACTGGTCGCGACGATCTCCACGCGCTCGGCACGGAGCTGTTTCGCCAACGTCACCATGCGGCCGATCGCCGCGGCGGCGCCATCCATGGCCTCTTCTGAAAGGCGACCCGTTCGGACCATCCCGTCACCGAGGCGCGGCATTGCCTTCATTTCGTCGAGCACGCGGATGCGACCGCTGGTGCTCACGTCGGCAACGATCTGCCGTACCGAGTTGGAGCCGATGTCGATGGCCGCGATACGGGTCGGGCGGGGGCCCGTCGCCTTTCCGCGCAGCTGCGCGCTTTTCGGAGCGCTCTTGGAGGCGCTCTTGGGGGCGCTCTTGGAGGCGCCCGGCGGCGTACGGCTCGATGCGCCGCGGCTGGCGCCGGATGTGCGGGGACGCTTGCGAGTGGTCACCTGTGAATCATAGCGACGCCGACGGAAGCCGCCACGTTCAACGCGCCGGAGGGGCCGCGGTCGCTATGGCGCGCTGCAGTTCGCTCAGGACCTGATCGGAGACGAAGTCCGGAAGTGGCACGTAGCCCAACTCCGATGGGACGTTGCCCGCCTCATGAAAGGCCCAGTCGAGAAATTCGTTCATCTGACGAAGGCCGACGGGGCCGAGCCGTTTCGTGGGAAGCAGCAGCCAGGTCAGTGTGGCGAGCGGATAGGCGTCAGCGCCGGGCGCGTCCACAAGCGATCGCCGCAGATCCGACCGGCCGGAGCCCGATGCGAGCGCAGTTCCGAAGACGGCGGTCGCCGCTGAGGCGATCTCGTACGGCATCGGTCCCACGAAGCGTCCGGCGCGGTTCCGCAGCTGCGCGGTGGGGAGGCGACTCAGCCGCGCGTAGCGCACTTCGACATAGCCGATCGCGCCGGCGGTTTGGCGCAGCATGGCGGCCATGGCCTCATTCCCAGAAACTCCCGAACCAACCGGCCACTCCGGCGTGGTGGGACCCGCCTGTTTCTCCTTCCACGATTGACTGGCCAGGCGGAGATACTCGCCCATGACGGCGGAGGTCCCACTGGCATCCGACCGGTGCACCACGGTGATGGGGAGCGCCGGCAACGCCATGTCGGGATTGAGCGCAACCAGGCGTGCGTCATTCCATTCCGTGATCTTCCCGAGGAACATGTCGCCGAGCACATCGCCATCGAGACGAAGAGGCCGAGGCTGGCGCGGCAGATTGTAGCTGACGGCGACAGCGCCAATCACGGTCGGGACATGCAGGACCTGCCCCTGGGACGCGGTCCAGAGGGAATCGTCGACGGGGGTATCCGTGGCACCGAAATCGACTTGGCCATCGCGGAGCTGCGCGATCCCCTCTCCTGAACCGACGGAGAGATAGTTGATGCGCAGATTGGCCACCTGCGCGTACTCGTTGAACCACCGCGCATACAGCGGATAGGGCAACGTGGCCCCAGCACCGGTCAGGTCGATGTGGACTGAGTCCATGACCTGCAGCGCGTCGTGATCATCGTCGGCCTTGGTGGTCGCCTGTCGCGATGCCATGCGGTCGCATGCGACATGCCACAGCAGGAAGAGCGGCGCGATGCGGCGCAACCAGTGTCGAGCGGAGTTTGCCTTGTCCATGTTTCAGATACGATTCGCGAGACCAACGAATTTGAAGCGGCCGTCGCGCTCGAGAATGGAGCCGAACAACTGCCCCTCGAGCGACGCGCCGTCAGGAGACGCAAAGCGCACCGAGCAGCGCTGGTACAGCTGATTGGCCCCTTCACGGTCCGGCGCCGGGCACTGTAGCGCAGTGACGCGGACCGATTTCCCGCCGAGGCGCACCAGCAGTTTTTCCGCACCGGCATTGGAGGAGGCCAGAATCTGTCCCCAGAGCAGTGTCGGTGGTGCCTCATAGGGGGGACGACTCATGGCCGACTCGGGATAGTACAAGAAGGCGAACTCCGCGCGATCGAGGACCATCGCGTTCAGATCAGCGGTGTCGCGTCGCGCGATGGCGCGTGCCAGTCGTTCCACCAGTGCCTCACGTGACGCGCTGGAATGCCGGAGGGTATCCACTGGCGTCATGCCTTCGCGGAACCGACGCACCTGCTCCTCCATGGGGAGGATGGAGTCCACGACGCCGCCAGCGCGGACCACTTCTTCTACATGCTGGCGCTGCTTGTCCGCTTCCGAGGGGGGCGGGGCAGGCTGATCCGCGTTTTTGCACGCCGCGCTGTACAACAGCATGCTGGCGGCTGGGAACACGACCAGGAAACGGGCAGGGCGGAAGCGGTGGGTTTGACGCACGGCAGGCATGGTGATGTTCAGGCGAATCCAAGGAGCATGCAATGGAAAATGCACGCGGCCGACGTCGAGTGCGATGTCGGCCGCGTGGAACACCAGACAGACCTACCCTGGGGTGATATCCCCGGGGCAGGGTCCGATCGAATTAGTTGCGAGCGTAGTTCGTCCAGTTCGCCCACCACTTCGCACCACCCGGCGCGGCCGCGCCGCGGTACGCGGTCGGCGTGATGAACGTGCCGGCGCGCGCCGCAATGCGCGGATCGGCCGAGAAGCTGGACAGGCCGCCCGTGGCAATCGCCGAGCTGCTCGACGGTGACCAGTCGAAGTCGCTACCGCGCGTCGTCGCCGAAGCGGTCGGCAGCGCGGTGAAGAGGCTGGCTGCCGTCACCGAGGCCGCCGCCACGGTGTTGACCTGACCGCGGGCTTCGAACGCCGTCTGCTGACCGAAGTTCGAGCCGGTCGGATCGAAGATCACGCCGTTGTTTTGCAGGCCGTTATCGGCCAGGTAGTTGTTCTTGAAGATCAGCGAATCTGCGAGGAAGCGATTGTTTGTGGTCGAGTCGCGCATCGAGATCGCCTGACGCGGCCAACGGGCAATCACGCCGTTGATGTAGGTACCACCCGTGCCACGACGGAACACGGCACCGACGCCACCATTGGCCGGTGTTGTGACGCCCGATCCAACGCCCACCAAGGTGTAATTCGAGAACACGTTCATGTTCCACAGGCCGTTGTCGCGACCTGAGCTCTGGGCATTGGCACCGGTCGGGGCGGTGCAACCACCACCGTTGCAGCCGTCCACTTCAAAGCCCTGCGGGTCCGACGAGACGGCGCCGGCGCCGGCGCGGGGCGTCAGGTAGGCCGACTGGAAAGCGATCAGGAACTGGTTGCGGCCACGATAGCCTTCCGAGGCATCGAAGTGGTCGTCGCCGGACTCGTACGACACGAGGTACTTGCCATCCACCGTCCCACCGAACCACTCGAACGAGTCATCGAGACCGGAGACCGACTGCAGATACTCGAAGGTCGTGCCACTGCCGACGGCCGCGAACGTGAACGAGTTCAGCTCGGCGTCGGTCAGCGTCGCATAGCCGGCGAACTCGACACGCACGTAGCGCAGTGTGCCGCTGTTGTCCGCGTCGTTCGTCCCGCCCGTGTACACAACACCGGCCGGGTTGGAGCCGACCACGGAACCGTCCGACCCTTCCACGATGATGTTGCCACTGCGGTTGTTGCGGGCGTTGCCGACGATGATCAGGCCGCCCCAGTCACCCGGCGAGCGGTTACCCGCGGCACGCTGGGACGTGAACACGACCGGAAGTGCTTCGGTGCCGTTCGCCACGATGCGCGCGCCGCGCAGCACGAACAGCGCCGAGCCGAGGGCCGTCGTGTCACCGACCAGTCGCGTACCCGCCGGGATGGTCAGTGTCGCGCCGCTGTTGACGTAGACGAAGCCGCGAATCACGTACGTCGTATCCGCCGCGAGTGTGCGATTCGACGCGATGGAGCCCGAGAGCGTCACCGACGGGTTGACCCCGACCGCGTACGCCACCGTGACGCTGGCCGTTCCGCCCGACGTCACCGACGCCGGGGAGCCGGTCACCGTCCCGTTGTACCGCGTGTTGCCTACGACGACCTGCGCCGCGGCGACGGTGTAGCTGCCCGCAGCGACCGACAACGTGGTGGTGGCCGTTACCGACTGCGTGGTACCGGTCGGACTGGTCACCGTGACGGCGGCATTGGTACCGCTCGGCAGGCCAGACACCGTGATGGAGAGAGAACCATTCGCCGGCGGAGTCGGCGTGGTCGGCGTCGAATCACTGCTGCAGGCGGCAAGGCCGGTCATGGCGACCATGGCCATCGCGACTGAGCGAAAGCGCGCGAACGAGATCATCAAGGACATCCTGATGGAGGGAGTAGAATCATCGAGCGAGGCAACCACACCTCGTTGCCGGAATAACGCGCGGTCATGTCCGCAAACGGTCATGGCCCGGTCACGGTTGTGTCACCGTGCCGGGCCATGACTTGTTGAATGGTGCGACCGTTGTGCGTCCTATTGGCGCCAGGAGAACCCGATACTGAGGGAGCGACCCGCGTCAAAGCCTTCGCGCTCGAGGTTGCCCTGCATGAAGCGGTAGCGGGCATCGAGCAGGTTCCGGGCGTCCACGCGACCGGAGAGGCTG
>Ga0315901_10003118_pt1 | contig 21905 bp, 19 predicted proteins | sample LakEriMetagenome_10_FD_203761 | JGI IMG/M metagenome (GOLD analysis project Ga0315901, IMG submission 203761) | Freshwater fungal communities from buoy surface, Lake Erie, Ohio, United States - Buoy 2 MA116 | ecosystem: Environmental > Aquatic > Freshwater > Lake | place: USA: Lake Erie, Ohio... | reverse complement strand
CGAGGGCGACGCGAATACAGGGAACTGGTCAAAGACTTGCGCAAGGAAGCGAGTGAAGCGAAGAAGAAGTTGGAAACCATGCGCAAAGGGGAATCTCGCATTCCAGCCAATACCAACGCCAGTGTGGTGGTTCAGATCCATCGCGATGTCGAAAAGTATTTCTTTCGAGACGAAAGTACCAAACGAACCGAAGTCAGCAAACAGCAGAGTTATGTTTCATCCTTGGATCAAATCGTGAAACAAATTCCCGTGCAACCCAAGACCGAACCGGACGACGATGCGATCATGGCGCTGCTATCCCATGCTGGCCCATGGTTGGATCCACGCGATGTAAATAAGGTCGGATTCTTGCGTGGTGCCGTCTCTCTGACGGCCTTCAACGAACACGAAGCCGTGGTTCTCCTGAATGGATCTCCATTTCTGATGTGGATGGACTCAACGGCCGGGTTATCGGAAGGAGAAGCCATCAAACCCGCACCTGTGTTCGTCGTCGGGACGCAAACGATCAAACTTTCCGATGGCCGTCAGCAAGCCGTCACGGTCCTCAACACCGTCACCGAAAAAGAGCTTCGATCTGCGATCTTTGGCGAGTCCAAGGTTGCCACCTCCGAGTTCCGGACCTGGACCGACGCCACCGGAAAGTTTTCCATGGATGCCAAGTTGGTCGAAATCTCTGGACCCGAAGTGGTTCTGGAAGGTCAAGACGGCAAGAGAAAACGCGTTCCGATCGGGAAGCTCTCCAAAGAAGACCTTCGCTTCCTGGGCAAGATAGGGGCAAGCAAGCCGGATTGAGTTTCACCCGACTATGCAATCGCCTTCACAGTCGCAATAGCGGAACCGCGCGAGCCGTCGTGCGTTGGGCATGGTTTAGTGATTGAAGGTGTAAGTCCTTTGCGGGGCCTATCGGAGGCAACCGTGAGTGAAAGCAGTCGCATGACCACGAGGAAATGTGAGATGGAAGCTGGATACGAATCGCAGCATCGAACGCAAGTGAACCTTGGTACAGGCTACGTGGGATGGGCTAGTGTGCGGCGCATCACGACACCCGATATCCGATCGTTCCCATGGAGTACGCAAGGCGAAGGCGGCGAGACATTACTAAACCTTACCCCAAGAGATCTCGTGCGGTCCGGCGTCTTCACATCGAAGACTTATGCCGGTAGGACCAACGGAGGAAACGACAATGGTCCGATGTCGTACGAGAAGTCGGATCACCCCATAGTAGCGTTGAAGCTGAGTAATGTCGGTGGAGCGAAGGGAGTGACATGTTGAGAAGTTCTGGTTCACGCCAACTGACCTTCGAGTTTACCGACAGTTCCGATATCGAGAGTGTTCCCGATAAAGGAAGCGAGACTACAACCGTCTCAAGCGAACTTGGCTCGTGCATTACTGAAGGTGGCGAGCAACAAGGGTGCGAGTGGCATCGATGGAGTCAGTATTCAAGAAGTCGTCAAGCAGGCTCACAAGGTTCTGCCGCGACTGAAGGATGCGTTACTTAAAGGAACCTATCATCCTGGGGATATACGACGCGTTTGGATACCCAAAGCGGACGGAAGCCAACGGGGACTAGGAATTCCTAATGTGATTGACCGAGTTGTTCAGCAAGCTTGTCTCCAGATCATGGAGCCGCTGTTCGATGCAGGGTTTCACTCCAGTTCGCATGGCTATCGTCGCGGTCTCCGTTTCGTGAGGTAAGCCGATGATTTTAGTATCTTTGTGCGTAGCGAGCGATCTGGTCATCGTGTGATGGGTTTTACCCAGCGCATCTCATCGCAGAAAAATTCATCTCGCTCATCCCCCTCAACCCCAGCCCTTCTCCCCCGCGGGGGAGAAGGGAGCAAGAAGTGGAATGTGACGGTCAACGCATCATCCGCCTCGCGCGTTCCTCGAAAACCATTCATTTGGGGGGTGAGGGGGAATTGAATCGTTTTAGCCTCTCACGACTGCATGGCGTGCCGTATCGCTTCAAAAGATCGTAAGCTGTTGTCATATTGAATCATCATTCAGAGATCCATGCGAGGTTGGTCAGTGGTAAAGCGTCGTGAAGCGAGATCTTCCGAAGCGATTGAATTTGCTAAGAGCCAACGTCGTACGGCGAATGAGTTTGCGTCCACGGTCTGGCAATGGATACGAAGCCGTCAAATCGAAGGAGTGAAATTTCGTCGTGAGTTCCCGATACCACCATACACGGTTGATTTTTGTTCTGTCGAACGGAAGCTGATCATAGAAGTTGACGGTCAAGGTCATTTCAGCGAAGAAGGGGAGCGACACGATCAAGTTCGAGATGACTATTTGCAGCGTCTAGGCTATCGCATTCTACGGGTCCCAGGTTATGAAGTGATACGAGATGGTAGCAAGGTGATTGATCAGATCCGCGAGTTTGCTAAATCGAAGCAAAGCCAATGATCCCATCCTCCCCCTCGCCCCGCTTCGGGGAGAGGGGGTTGGGGGGTGAGGGGTTTTACCCAGCGCATCTCATCGCAGAAAAGTTCATCTCGCTCATCCCCCTCAACCCCAGCCCTTCTCCCCCGCGGGGGAGAAGGGAGCAAGAGCGTTGTGTTTTATTCCACTCACGAAATCACCTCATGGAGAGGCGAGTGGTACAAAAGCCGAGGAGCGCGAGCTTGCTTGCGCATCGCGGCTAACAATCGCTGTGCCCCCAGCCCTTCTCCCCCGCAGGCGAGAAGCATATCAATGCCTTCCGAGGCGATCGATCGCTTCCTCGGCCCATGGGCTGTGGGGGGCGAGTTGCACGAACCGGAGCCAATGCCGCGTGGCCCGGTCGGTGTTCCCGATCTCGTCCAGGGACCGCGCGAGATGGTAATGGACATCGGGGTAATTGTCGTCTCGGGCCAATGCTCCTTGAAACGCGGCGATCGCCAGATCGAGTTGGCCTGTTTCTGAGAGTACACAACCCAGGTTGACGCGGGCTTCAACGAAATCCTCGTCGATCTCGATCGCGTTGTAATAACGCTCCCTCGCCGCGCTGACGTCTCCGGTCCGGTAAAGAAGTTCCGCGAGTTGAAAAGCAATTTCGGCGTTGGGACCATGCTGGGCCAGGATCACGCGATACCATTCGATCGCCTGTTCGAGTTGTCCGCTGTCCTCGTGCTCCTCCGCCGCGAGGAGCATATCATCGCGGCTCAGCGGGCTTTCCTGCGAGGCCCATGAAGCGCGGGGAAGCTCTTCCGCGGCCTGCATACGCCTTTCGACAAACGAGAGAGTGGCTGAGCCTGGATCGCCATCGGCATCCGGATCGGCTTCGTCGAAATCGAGATGGAGCTGTCCGTGTGCCCCGACGAGACGACCGCGCTCCCGCAGCAGCAGGCGTCGCCCGTCGAAAACCAGATCGAGATCGAGCAGGCTGCGGTCCTCCACGCGAGGACCAAACCCGTCGAGTTCGCGTTGAATCGACGCAGGCTTGGCCCCTTGCGCGATCCAGGCCGCAATCCTTTTCGCGCACTGAACCTGTTCGAAATCAAAGTAGGGAATGCGATGGGCGATTCGAACACTGTTCAGGAGCCCCATGCGATGCCATCGCCGAATATGACGCGGGGAAATTTTGAGTAGTCCCGCCATCATGGCTGGCGTGTAAAGCTGCTGGGCCATCGATTCCTCGGTCTGGCTCATGAGACCTTCCCAAGCCCAGAGGCGCGATGTTCCGCGAGTCCCAGATCCCAGCCCCGCATCGACTCGAGCATTCCTTGCTTGGTCATATCGAATTGCAACGGGGTGATGGTGATGTGTCCAGAGGCGAGCGCGTTGAGATCGGTCTCGTGATCGGTTCGCTTCGGAGGCGGGTCATTGGTTGACCAATAGTAATCTCTCCCCTTGGGATCCTGGCGCTTGATGTAGTGATCGCCATAGCGTTCGACTCCCATCGGAACCAAATGAACTTCCGGCATTCGTCCCGCGCGGAACACGCGAGTCGCTTCGGTGGGGATGTTGATGTTGTACAGCTCCGGCGCACCTCCTTGTTTCGCGAGGATCTGTTCGATCAACGCGACGGCCATGATGGCTGCGGCTTCGAAGTCGGCATGGGGATCATGTTCGAGCGAGACCGCGAAGCTGGGAATCCGAAAAAATGCCCCTTCGATCGCTGCCGCGACGGTGCCGGAGTACAGGACGTTGATGCCAGCGTTGAGACCGCCATTGACACCGCTGACGATCAAGTCGACCGGCTTGGGTACCAGTTCCGACACGCCGAGTTTGACGCAATCGGCCGGCGAACCGTCGACTGCCCAGCCGCGCAGCACATCGCCGTCATAAACCGCTTTGCAGGTCAACGGAGACAGATAGGTGATGGAATGACCGACCCCGCTCTGCTCGGTGGCGGGCGCGACAATCGTCACGGAGCCTAGTCTCGAGAGGGCGATGCCCAAGGCCTTGAGCCCCGGCGCGTAGATCCCATCGTCGTTCGCAAGAAGTATGTTCAAAATCGTGATCCTTACCAGCGAATCGAATCGCGGAAATGGGATGGGTAGCCCGAACTGAGCCGCTCGATCGCTTCGCGCGAAGCTGCTGGAATGACATCGGGCAATTTGATGTGCAACTCCACAAGCATGTCCCCGGGGGTACCATTCGATGGAGCGAAGCCTTGGCCTTTGATGCGAAGCCGCTTCCCGCTGCTGGACATCGGGGGAATGGTAACCGTCACGGTCCCGTTGGCGGTTGGGACGTCGATCTTGGCGCCGTCGATCGCTTCGGCGAGGGTGATCGGGAGTTTCAATTCGATGTTGTTCCCGACCAGTTTCACGGCAGGATGGGGCTGGACCTTGATCGTCAGCAGAAGATCACCGGGCTTTCCAGTCGCCATGGGGCCCCCTTGCCCACGAAGCCGAATTTTTTTTCCTGGCTCGATGCCGCGCGGGATTCGAACTTTGATCGATTCGACGTGATTGTCCCGTTGCAGTTGGAATTGCATCTCACCCCCCTCGAGCATGGTTCGGAGAGGGACTTCGATTTCTGCGGCGATATCGTGGCCACGGGGTGTGGAACTTCGGCGGCTGCGTCCTTCCCTTCCTCCGAAGTTGCGGAAGATTTCCTCGATATCGACCCCTTGGCCTCCCCCCGATCCGAAGACGCTCCCGAAGTCGACCCCTCCTCCGCCGAAGTCGGTCCACCCCCCGGGCGCGGATCCGAACGGTCGACCACCTCCTGGGCCGCCGCTGGCGTACCGCTCGTAGTCCTCCCCAAATTGATCGTAGAGCTTCCGTTTCTCCGGATCATTCAGGGTATCGTAGGCGGACTGGATCTCCTGAAAACGTTTCTTGGCATTCCCGTCCTCGGGGTTGAGGTCAGGGTGATATTTGCGGGCTAGCTTTCGATACGCCTTGGCGATTTCGTCTTGGGACGCAGAGCGATCGACACCCAGGGTCTTGTAATAATCGTTGGGCATAGGGGATGAAGCACTCGAATTCTGCGGAACTGGCACTATGCATCATTCTATAACTTTCGGCCTGGGTCGCATCTCCAAATCCTTTTTCCGATTTCCGTGGCGGCCCCCCCGTTTTTTGGCGAAATCGGCGATGGTATTCGCCCTTGCGATGGCCATGCCCTCGTCGGGGATTGGGCAAAGCCAGGTCGCGTTGGACGTTGTGGATCTCGACAGTCGCGAGAGCGTCGCCGCGCGGGTCGAATTCACTCGGTCAGCGAAAAAATTGAAAACGGACCGCAAGACCCTGGCGGTCGGGAACACCTGGCTCGTCGAGGGTTCGCTCCCTCTCCAGCCTCCGCCGGGGGACTATGAGTTCGTCGTGCAGCGCGGTCCGGAGTTCCACACCATTGCGGGAGGGTTCACGATCGAGCGTGGTAGCCGTGATACGGTGCTGATCGAAATCCCTCGGTCGATCGCGATGCACGAGGAAGGATGGTACAGCGGCGATCTGGGTTCGGATCTGCCACCGGACCAACTAGCGCGCTGGCAAGTCGCGGACGCGATCGATATGGTCGTTCACAGCTCGATGAAGGCCGAACCGCAGCCGGCCAAGCGAACGAATAAACAAAAAGATGAACCGAAGTTCGGATCGCCCGAGCAAGTTGGTTATCGATGGGTAGGATCCTCGATGGAGTACCGGTCGTCGACCGTTGGCTTGGCAGTGCATCGGTGGCCTGAGGCTCTCGAGCCGCCGAGCGATCCCTACGAAGCCCTCGAACAGATCGAAGGCAATCCCGATGCGATTGCTGAAGTCACGCAGCTAGCGGCGGGTGATCTTCCTGTTCTCTTGGCCCATCCCAAGGTGCGCATGGCGAGGGTCCTGAGCTATACCAGTCGGGATAAGGGGGACGTGCCGTTGGCGTTGGATCGCAACGCCGACGACGATCTCTTTGCGAAACTGAGCATCGATCTTGGCAAGAATCGTTGGAGCATCCCCGTAATCGCTCCCTTTCCCGACAAAGATCAGATTCGTTTTCGCGGCCCGCGCGGCGCGGGACTCCTGTCGGAAGCGATCTATTGGCTCGCGCTCGATGCCGGAGTGCGGATCCCACCGACGGCAGCCAGCGGATTCGGTTTCGGCGATACCCACCTGGGATACAATCGGGTTTACGCCTATTGCGAATCACAACCGAGCGCGGACGCGTGGTGGCATGCGATCGTCCAAGGGGAAAGCTTCGTGACCAATGGTCCGCTCCTTCGCGTCATGATCAATGGAGTTCCCCCGGGGACTGTGCAAGCGAGCTACAACAACGAGCCGATCCCGTTGAGCATCGCGGTTTCGCTTGCGGTCCGGGATCCGGTCGACTATCTGGATGTGATCTTCAACGGGGAAACCCTCTACAACGCAAAGCTCGAAGACCATTACCGCAAGGGAGAATTTCCTCCGATCGAGATCAACCGGAGTGGTTGGCTGGTCGTGCGGGTCGTTACGTCTAGGGACGAAGGATATCGGTTTGCGACCACCGCGCCGTTCTACTACGAGATCGATGGTCGGCGGGCTATCCAACGCAAAGCCGTGGTGTTCTTTCAAGAGTGGCTCCAGCGTGTCGAGCGTTTGGAGGAAGGCCAAGCCTCCGACTCCCCGGCGAGGCGACGGGCTATCGAACGGGCCAAGGCGTTTTGGGAGGAAAAGCGGAGCGAATCGAACTGATTCTTTTAGTCCAATCGCCGAGTAATATTCTCGACAAGCTTGTCGAACTCCTCGGCGGATTGTGGTGGCGGAGCAAATCGGGGCGTATTTTCCCCTTCCTGTTGCGATCGCAGGGGGAGAGTCCCGATCCGCGTCCATGCCATGTCGTAAATCGAGTAGGACACGTGCAAACCTTTGGTCAGCGTTTGCACTTCGCGCTGCAGATCGTAAGCCGTGACGGCAGCGTTTAGGAAACAGGAAGTGGTCGTCAGCCATTCGCGATACCGCTTGTGTTTATGCACTTTGGACCCCAGCGACACTTCCAATCCGCGAGCAGCATTCCGGACCGACAGCAGAATTCGGTCGGTCAGGCTCCGGACGGCGTGACTGAACGCGATATCTCCGAAACTCGATGGTCGCAAATACAGATCCACTGCCGCGCCAACCGCACCGCATTGAGTGTGCCCCATCACCAACACACTTTGGAGGGATGACCTCAAGACAGTGACTGCGTAGTCGATGCTCCCCAAGCATTCGACGCCCAAAACATTGCCTGCCACGCGAACCACAAAAATGTCATTCGCGGTGCAATCGAGGATGCGCTCGATGGGAGCGCGTGCGTCCGAGCAACCTAGAACCAAGGCAAATGGGGAGTGAGCCTGCTCGAGCCCAGCGATGATTGGTATACCGAGTTGCATCGGGTTGACGGGAACTACCATGGGGAGGTGTTCGCGATCGCCGACCGCAATTGCCTGAATGTGCTGCGCGAGAGCGTTGTAGCGATCATTGCCCTGCTCCAGGAACCGCAAGGCTTCCCGATTCGAGCGCGGAACTCGATGTTCGATCGGTGCATGTGGATCAAAGCGATAAACAATGTCCATGTTCATTCTCGACGAAAGAGTTATTCGTGATGCGACGACAAAGCATCATCGCGCGGTGTGGCTGAAAAAACAACGGGCTGGATTTCGGCGCTGTTCATGAAAAACGTTCGCCACGAGCCGGCCCGAGCAGTTCCTCGACCGAAGACTCAATGGTCCGGCACATGCCATCCAAGTCGAGATCGTCCTCGTCAAATCCGAACGGTTCCTCGACATGCTCTGCGACGATTTCCATGCCGATCATGAAATACGCCGTGACCATAGTCAAAGGAATGGTCCACCATTTGAAGTCCTCGGCAATCCCCCAAGGCAACGTAAACAAAAAGAACATAATGCATTGCCTCGTGAATATCCGGTAGGACCGGACGATCGGTGTCCTGGCGATCCGTTCGCAAGCACCGCAAATTTCCATCAGCTTGGAGAGTTCGACGTCGATGACCCGCAACTCGTCTCCATCGATCCGTCCATCTTCCTTGCCGCGATTTACCCAGCTGTACAATCGATTGGCGATCGCCAACGGAGTATGGGCAGGACAGTTCTCGGTGATCAGCTCCTGATGGACGTAGGATTCATTTCGCAAGTGGCATTTCAGCGCGCGAGGAAATTCCATCAGCGCCAGGGCCAGGAATCGGGCCTCATCGTTGTTTGGCGACGCAAGTATCGACAACTTGATCGAAAGATTTCGGATTGCGTTGATCAGCCCACCCCACAGTGTTCTGGCTTCCCACCACCGGGCATAAGCGGCGTTGGTTCGAAAAACCAGCAACCAACCTAAGGTCAACGACAGGGCGGCATGCAATTCGGAGGGGGAATCGCCGATATCCTTGTAGGATGAGTACTCTTTCGCCACCGGCAAGATGGCATACACACCCATCGCCAAGGCGAGCATGGCGATATGATTCAAGGTCTTCGACGCAGTCAGGGGGACGATGAGATCTCGGAACGGCATCGGGACAGTGTACCCTCCCCCGCGCGTGAATTGGCGTGGCATCTCGCGGTCGAGCCAGTTATAATTTCGAAATACGATTCCGCAGAATCCTCGACGGTCTCGTATCCGGATGCACCTCCGCCATCCGGCCCTCCGGAGAATAATCGCTTGCCATGTTCTTTCCTCACTCTCGTGCCGTTTGCTGCCGTGCTGGACTCATTGCGATCCTCCTCCTTGCTCATCCCGTAGGATCGCACGGTCAGGAACCACCGCTCGCGAGCCAAGCCTCAAATGCGTTGACCGCCCTGGATCCGCTGGATCAGCAACTGACCGCAGGTTGGATCGACACGATCAAGCCACTGATGACCCGGCATTGTGGCGACTGCCACATGGGGGACGGGGACGAAGGCGGGGTGAATCTCGACGATTACGATTCGCTGGCCAAGATTCGATCGCACGAAAGTACGTGGGAGCAAATCCGCGGTGTCCTTCGCGCCGAAGCCATGCCCCCTCCGGACTCGGCAACCATCACCGCGGCTGAACGTGCGATTCTCGCGCAGTGGATCGACCGAGCGCTGCATGAGGTCGACTGCGGATGCCGTCCACCGGTTCCCGAAGTGACCATCCGCCGCCTCAACCAGGCGGAGTACGATGCGACCATCCGCGATCTGTTCGGATTGGATTTGCGGCCCTCGAAAGTCATCGGGTTCGTGTCCGACGATGTCGGCAACGGATTCGATAATCAGGGAGAGGTGCTAACCCTCCCTCCCATCGCGCTCGAGAAATACATGCAGGCCGCTGCTTTCGTTGCCGAGAAAGTGATCGCCATCGATCGCGAGCAATTCCGAAAGCAAAGCTTCGAGGTGGAGTCCCTCGCATTCGGGAATCGCATCGAAGCCCCGGTGCATGTCGCCCAAGGCAAGTATGTCGTCAGTGTCCGCGCCCGATTCGGTGACGATCAAAAGGACAGTTGCAAAGCACGGCTGCGCTGGGATGACCAGATCGTCGTCGAATGGGAGATTCCACCCAAGAACGAGAACTTTAAGCAGGAGATCGATTTCGCGGCTGGTGACCATGTCCTGAGCCTCGAATACTCAGACGACTCCGATCCCGAAAAGCGCAATGGCCCCAACCGCCGCTTGATCGTGGAGTCGTTTCGAATGTCCGGTCCGGAATCGGGTGATCCTCCGTTCCCCAAATCGCACCAACGCATCGTCATCGCTTACCCGAACGATCAAGATACTCCCGGCGGCCCAGAGATCGGACCGACCGAGGCAGCCCGCCGCGTCGTGGCGAGACTCCTGCCGCGGGCCTACCGCAGGGCGGTCTCCGAACGAGAGATCGATGCGGTCGTGAGGGTGTGCCAGCGAGGGCTGGACGAAGGGTTCTCGTACCTGGAATCGCTCCGTTACGGTTTGCAAGCCGTGCTGGTCTCCCCGCAGTTCCTGTTTCGAGAGGAAACCAAAATCGATTTACCCAATGGCCAGCAGCGCATCGATGATTCCGCGCTGGCCAATCGGCTTTCGTATTTTCTATGGAGCAGCATGCCGGATGACGAGCTGCTGCTTCTGGCATCGCAAGGCCAGCTTCATCAGGAGGAAATTCTCAAGGAACAGATCCGACGCATGCTCGAGGATCCGAAGTCCGACGCGCTGTTGTCCGGCTTTTTCGCGCAGTGGTTGGGCCTGCGCAACCTGACGAAGATCGAGGTCGATGCGTCCAAATTCCCCGTTTGGTCGGAGCGATTGCGGGGTGCTTTGATTCGCGAAACCGAATTGTTTTGTCGAGCGATGCTGCGCGAGGGAAAGATTCGTGATTTGCTCGCAGCCGACTACACGTTCGTCAATCCCCGGTTGGCAGAGTATTACGGAATCGAGTTCTCGGGCAAAGATCCCGCTGAGATGTATCGCCGGCGTCCGGGTCGCAAAGGAAACGACGAACGACGTCAGGGGCTCTACGAAGAAGAGGAAACCTGGATCCGCGTTTCCCTGCCGGCCAATCGGCGAGGAATCTTGACCCAGGGTGCAGCCCTGGCCCTGACATCCAATCCGACACGCAGCTCGCCGGTCAAACGGGGCAAGTGGGTTCTCGAGACCCTGCTCGGTGACCCTCCTCCCTCGGCCCCCCCGAATATTCCTACGCTGGAGCAAGCCAAAGCCTCCGAGCAGGCCACCTTGCGCGAGCGGCTGGAGATTCATCGCTCGAACCCGAGCTGTGCAGGTTGCCACAAACTGATGGACCCGATCGGCCTGGGATTGGAAAACTTCGATGCCATCGGTCGCTGGCGCGATGCGGATGGGGCGCAAACCATTGTCGCCCAAGGGGAATTGGTCGATGGGACGGCCTTTTCCGGTCCGGCGGAGTTGGTGGCAATCCTGGCCCAAAGGGAAAAGGCGATCGCGAGGAATTTCACCCAACGCTTGCTAACTTATGCCTTGGGTCGAGGTTTGCAGAGGGCGGACCGCTGCGATGTCGATAAAATTCTAGAGCATTCCCAGGCCCAGGAATATACAATGCGGTCGATCGTGGAAGGAATCGTTTTGAGCGACCCCTTTTTCCAGCGATCGGCGGCTGTGGCCCCCCCCACCCTATCCCGAAGCGAGCGTACCGATGAGCCAATCCCACCCTGATCCAATGCAGCCAGCGACCGAAGTTCCGATGGGACGCTTGGATCGTCGCGCCCGCATCGACCGGCGGACCGTGCTTCGAGGTGCCGGAGCGAGTCTCGCACTTCCGCTGCTAAGCGTCATGAAGCCACTGGCAACCGCAGCGCAGGTCGCTCCTCAGTCCGCCACCCCGCTTCGTTTGGCCTGGATCTTTTTCCCCAATGGCACCAACGCCGAACGTTGGTTTCCGACCGGGACCGGGACTGACTGGACCCTCTCCCCGAGTCTGGAGCCGTTGGCCGAGTGCCGCAATGATATCAACGTGCTGAAAGGCTTGGCTCAGGTCAATGGCCAATCGCTAGGCGACGGCCCAGGCGACCACGCGCGGAGCGCTGCGGTCTTTTTGACGGGTGCGCATCCCTACAAGACAGCGGGTTCCAAGATTCGCGCCGGTCGCAGCGTCGACCAAATCGCCGCCGATACCTATGGCCGCAACACGCGTCTGGCATCCATCGAACTCGGAACCGAAGAGGGGCGCGACGCCGGAGCGTGCGATTCGGGATATTCCTGTGCGTACTCCAACAATATTTCCTGGAGGTCCGAGTCCCTTCCGACCGGCAAGGAGATCAAGCCCAAGAATGCCTTCGACCGATTGTTTGGCGCCACGGGAGGAGGAAGCGGCAAGGATCGAGGCATGAAGGCGAGCATTCTCGATTTCGTCAACGATCAACGGAAGCACCTCCTCGGACACGTGGCGAGCGAAGACGCCCGCAAGCTCGACGAATACTTCACTAGCGTTCGCGAAATCGAGCAGCGGATCACCAAGTGCGCTACCCCGGTTGCATTGCCCGCGGGAACCGCCGAACCGACCGAAAAACCGAGCGATATCACCGAGCATATTCGTCTGATGTATGACTTGATGTTGCTCGCGTTTCAAACCGACACCACCCGCATCGCGACCTTCATGCTGGCCAACGAAGGTAGCAACCGAACGTTCCCGATGATCGAAGTGAAGGATGGACATCACCAGATTTCGCACCATGAGAACAACCAGGACAACATCGCCAAGATCGCCAAGATCGATCGCTACTACTCCGAGCAGTTTGCATACTTCGTGAAGCGATTGCGGGAGACTCCCGATGGGGAGGGGAATCTGCTCGACCACTCGATGATTCTCTACGGGGGAGCTATCTGCGATGGCAATCGGCATGATCACCATGATTTGCCGGTCTTGCTCGCAGGCCGCGCAGCGCGCAACTTGACGACTGGCAAGATCCTGGAGTTTCCGCAGTACACGCCGCTGAACAACCTGTTCCGAACGATGCTCGATTACGCCGGGGTCGATCAAGGCAACTTTGGGGATGCGAGCGGCATCTTGAGCTTGGGATAAGATGGACAACTTAACCTCCTCCGGTCGGTCGGCGCCCGAGCTGCTGGCCCCGGCGGGAAATTGGGAATGCGTGCATGCCGCCATCGAAAACGGAGCGGATGCAATCTATTTCGGTCTCGAGACCGGGTTCAATGCGCGGGCCCGTGCGACCAATTTCGCACTCGATGATTTGCCCCGCCTGATGCAGAACCTGCATCGTCGGGGAATGTCCGGATTCGTGACTCTCAACACCCTGGTCTTCACCGACGAGCTTCCTTCTTTGGAGCAAAACGTCGCCCGCTTGGCCGATGCCGGAGTGGACGCGGTACTGGTGCAGGATCTCGGAGCTGTCCGATTGATTCATGAGATCTGTCCCTCGCTGAGCGTTCACGCCAGTACCCAGATGACGATGGTCTCTGCGGAGACGATTGCGGCTATCGAATCGCTCGGCATCGATCGCGTGGTTCTGGCGCGCGAGTGCTCGCTCGACGAGATACGCAAGATCACTGCAGCGACCAGCATGCCGGTCGAAACATTTGTCCATGGAGCGTTGTGCGTGGCCTACAGCGGACAATGTCTGACCAGCGAGTCCCTCGGAGGGAGAAGCGCGAATCGAGGCCAGTGCGCGCAGGCTTGCCGGTTGGATTACCAACTGATTCAGGACGGACGGGACATCGATTTGGGGGAAGTCAAGTATCTCCTCTCGCCCCAAGACCTGGCCGCCTACGAACACATCCCCGATCTCATCGATGCCGGAGTCTGCTCGTTGAAGATTGAGGGGCGATTGAAGTCGCCCGAGTATGTCGCCAATATCGTCCGGCACTATCGACAAGCCATCGACTCGGCCATGCAAGGTCATAGGGTACGGTTCACCCCAGAAGCTCAGCGGGAGATGGAGCTCAGTTTCTCCCGAGGGTTTTCTCCGGGTTGGCTCGAAGGCTGCAATCACAAACGTCTGGTCCCGGGTCGCAGCAGCGCCAAACGCGGCGTGCTGGCGGGCAAAGTGCTTCGAAAGAAAGGGGAACGCCTGGTGGTCGAGCTCAGCGTCCCGCTCGCCAAAGGAGACGGAATCGTTCTCGCCGGCGATCGTTCCGCTGGCCGCGAAGTCGGCGGTCGGATCTTTCAGATCTACGACCGGCATCGTCCTGTCGAACAATCCGCATCAGGACGAGTAGAGCTCGAATTCCAACGCGGCTTGATGAAAGATGCCGAGGTCTACGAAGGCCAGGCCATCTGGCAGACCGATGCGCCCCAGTTGACCAGACGTTGGCGAGCAACCTTTTCCCAGGAACACTTCGAACGTCGTCTCGCCTTGCATGTCTCAGGAACCATCGCAACAGGCCAACCGATTGCGCTGCGCGTGGCGTGGGTCGAATCGCGGGAAGGTCTTCGCGAACAAAACCACGCGGTCCAACTCGAACACTCCCATGTGCCCCAGCAAGCCCAAAAGCATCCGCTCCAACCAGACGACCTGCGGAAGCAACTGGGACGATTGGGTCACACCCCGTACCAACTGGCAACCTGCGAGGTCGCGATCGAAGGAGAGCCGATGGTCCCGTTGAGTGTGCTGGGTGAGATTCGCAAGGCGATGGTGGATGCGGTTGATCATGCGAGAACCGCTCCTGCGGACCGGGAAATCCGCGCTCCCGGCGTCGCACACCGCATGCTCGCCGCAGTGGTCGCGACCCGATCGACACCATTCGAAAATCCCGACGAAGGGAGAGTCGCGGGAAGGCGACTGCGCGTCTTGTGCCGCAGCATGAACCAATTGGAACATGTGCTGGCGGCTGGGCAGAAACATGTCTATGTCGAATTCCACGATATCCGGGAATACCGGACGGCGGTCGCCGAAGCGAGACGAGCAGCTGCCGAAATCTACTTGGCCACGTTGCGGATTCAAAAGGCGGGCGAGGTGGGTTTGTTTCGAGCTTTGGCCAAGCATGGGGCGGACGGTTGGCTGGTGCGCAACCTGGCGGCCCTGCGATTCGCTCGCGAGCAAGGAATTCCAAGCGTCGCGGATTTCTCCCTCAATGTTACCAATCCGTTATCTGCGCAGTGGTTGATCGAGCAGGGGGCGCGGCGCATTACCGCCTCCTACGATTTGAACCGGGATCAGTTGCTCGAGTTGATCGGCCCGATGCCGGGGGCATGGACCGAGGTCGTAGTGCACCAGCACATGCCGATGTTTCATATGGAGCATTGCGTGTTTTGCACCGTGTTGTCCCCTGGTACGAACAAGAGCAACTGCGGTCGGCCTTGCGATCAGCACGACGTGCGGTTGCGGGACCGTGTGGGGGTCGAGCATGTCCTGCACGCCGATGTCGGCTGTCGAAATACTCTCTACAATGGAAATGCGCAGAGCGGTGCGGAAGTGGTGCCCGTTTTGTCGAGCATGGGAGTTTGCGACTTCCGGGTGGAGATTCTTCGGGATGCTCCCCAGGGGGAAGTCGAACGTTTGGTTCGGTTGTATCGGGATTTGGTCGATGGTCGAATCGATGGCAGCGCCGTATGGCGATCCTTGAAGGCGGAGAACCGTGTCGGAGTGACGCGGGGAACGCTCGAACAACCTCGTAATCCTCTTGCAATCCTATAGCGCATCCATGCAAAACGATATGAAAATCCTGGAGCAACTGACCGCGACCGCGAACGAACGGGGGCCGTTGGAAGCCGCCCGGATCCTGGTCGATCATTTCCGATCGCTCCATCGGTTCAACGAGTTGTTCGAAGCCCGCAAAATGCTGCATCGTCTGGAGTTGGGGTTGCCGGCGGTCCAGGTCGATGGGCTTGTTCCCGAGACCTCTACCCCAGGTGGGATCCCGAACGAGATCCAGGACGAACTGGATCGAAGGTTGCTCGATGCCTGCCGCGAGGTGGGGGAGGGATTGATGCGATCGGGTCGGATTCAAGAGGGTTGGATGTTTCTGCGCGCGGTCGGCGACAATGCCCTTGCCGCCAAGGCGATGTCCGCGATCGAGCCCAACCAGGAGAACCTCGATTTGCTCCTGAGTCTGTATGTTCATGAAGGGGTTGATGTGGGACAAGGGACCCGCCTGAGCCTGAAAATGCGGGGGACGTGCAACACGATCACCATGCTCGACTCGGTGGTGGCCATGCGCGGGCGCAAGGAGCAGCAGGAGGCGGTTGGAGCCCTGGTCGAACACGTGCATGGGGAACTCCTGGCCAATCTGATCGCCGATCTGAAGCGACGGAAACCCGATTTGATCCCCCCCGTGGAAGGAAAGATTGTCGATTGGCTTGGGTTGCACCCTGGCCTGCTTCGGGATGGGACCTATCATTTAGATACGACGCATTTGGCCTCCACGGTCCGATTCGCGCGCGTGCTGGACGATCGGCGGGTCCTCGGGCTTGCCGCCGATTTAGCGGAATATGGTCGGCAATTGCACGCGCAGTATCAGTATTCAAGCGATGAGCCGTTTGCGGATTTGTATCCGATGAGTTTGGCTTGGTTCCGAGCTTTGCTCGGGGAACAAGTCGACGGTGCGCTTCGATTGTTTCGGCAGAAGGCTGAGACGCTCGATCCGCAGGAACATGGGACGGTCGCAATCGAAACCTATGCAGATCTGCTGGCGCGGGTGGGCCGGCCTTCGGAATCCGCTTCGTTTTTGATGCGTTGGATGCCTCAAGGCATGCGTCCCTTTGGAATCGCTCCGTCGTTGCTGGAGCTCGCGCAAGCAGCGGGGGATTTCCGACCCATGATGGAACACGCCCACCATCGAGGTGATCTGATCGGCTACACGGCCGCGCTGTTGCAATCGGCCAGCACCACGAATCCTCGGACGTAACCCCCATTCCTTTTTTCGTTTGCCGAAAAGTATCATGCCTCGAAAAGTTCTTGTCGTCGAAGATGATCCCGCCCTCTCGGATGCGATCCGTGAGGGATTGTCGGATGAAGGCATCCAGGCGGATGTCGTTTCGAATGTTCGCGATGCGATCGATGCGGTAAAGACCCGCAAACCGGATGCCGTGGTCCTGGATCTCATGCTGGGGAATGAGTCAGGAATGGACGTTCTCAAGTCGGTGCGCGCCAGTCGCGACCAGACACCGATTTTGATTCTCAGCGCGTTGGGAGCGACTGAGAATCGTGTGGCGGGCCTCCATGAGGGGGCGGACGACTACCTCGTCAAACCGTTCGAAATGAAAGAGTTGCATGCTCGTCTGGTCGCGATCACTCGCCGCGGGCGCAAGATTGTGGGGGATGTGCTGACCTTCGGACCACTGCGAATGGAGTTGACCACGCGCCGCGCGTTTCGAGACAACAAGGAGTTGAAACTTTCGCCGACCGAGATTTCCCTGCTGGAGTTGTTCATCAGGCACGAAAATCAAATCCTGACCCGCAAGATGCTTTATCATCATCTGTGGGACACCAATTGGGAAAGCGAAACCAACGTGATCGAGGTCCATATCAATCGCCTTCGGAGCAAAGTCGATAAAGGTTTCGACAAACCGTTGATTCACACCCTGAGAGGTCGCGGGTACATCCTCTCCGAGACGGTCCCCGCCCATCGCGAAACGATCGAAACCGAAAGCGACGCGGAAAACACCTAATCGACTTGCTGCGGTTTTCCGTAGCGCGGGATAGTAGGGAGCAAGCATCGTGAAGCGATTCTGGCAACGACTCACCCTGCGACATCGCACCGCGCTGATCATCACCGTATTCATATGGATTACCGGCGTTCTGGTCGGATGGATTTGTCGCTCGTCGTTTCAAAATCTATTGATCCGGCAGTCCGATATCGAACTGACCGACGACTTCAAGGATTTCCGAAGAATCCTGCTCCAAGAAGCGGTGCCGTTTTCCGTTAGGAAGACCGAGAACTGGAATCGTCGAGTAGCGATCCACCCGCTGCATCGATTGTTCATCCGAATACTCGATCCCAAAGGGGTGCCGATCTGGGAATCGATCACGTCGCCGCCCAATCCTCCCTCCTCGTCGATCGTGGACCCGCAAACGGTCCAGGTCCGAGAGGAGTATCGGTTCATTCAGGAAAGAGTTGTACTGAAGATGGACCAGACCGATGACGAGTTGATCGAAGATCCGGAAAGCGTTGCTTTGTTGCAAGTCGGTTGCTCGGACTACCTGGTAAAAACGACAATCTCGAAATTCGATGGATGGCTTCTCAGCGCTTTGCAGCCCATGTTTCTGGGAGCGCCAATCCTGGCGATGCTACTCGCGTCCTGGTTGCTTAGACCGTTGATGCGGTTGACCGAAACGACCCGCGGGATTGCGATCGAGTCGGAGCGCTTAATTGCTCGCAGTGAAAACGGCGACGAAATCGATGGGTTGGCGGAGACGCTTAACGCGCTGTTGGTCAAGGTGCGATCCCAGCTTCGCGAAAACGAAGACTGGATCGCCAATTCTGCCCATCAACTGCGTTCCCCCTTGACCGCGATCATCAGCAATGTCGAAGTGGTCGCGGGCCGAATCCCGGATGGCAAGTCGAGCGAAATGCTGCGTCGTGTGCTGTCGGAATGCGAGTACCTCAAACGTCTCGTCAATCAATTGCTCTTGCTCAGCGATGCCAAATCGGATCGCCAGCAGATGGTTCGCAATCAAGTGGATTGGGAAGAATTGATCTCCAAATCGAGCGATTTCTATGAAGTCCTCGCCAGTGCCGGGGATCTGCAGATTGGTTTTTCGCGATTGGATCATTGCACGGTGTATGCCAATCCCGAGCATTTGCGGTTTGTTATTCACAATCTGCTCGACAACGCGATCAAGTACACGCCGGCCGGGGGAAGCATCGATATCTCGCTGCTCCGCGACGATGCCGTGAAACGATGCACGCTGTGCGTGCGCGATACGGGAATCGGAATCTCTTCGGAGGATCTTCCAAAAATCGGACGTCGCTTTTTTCGCAGCAACTCCGGTCGCGATCCCTCGCAGACACCCCGTGGAACCGGACTCGGACTGCATATCGTCCAAAGCATCGTTGAAAGAATGGGCGGAAAACTGGAAATCGAGAGCCAATTAGGCCAGGGGACCGAGGTGCGCGTGTCGCTCCCATTGGCGGTCAGAGACCAAGCAACCGCGGACGCTCCACCCGTCAGAGACTCCCTATCTCCCGAACCGGCGAGCCCGAGCTAATAAAGCAGCGGCTTTTTCCGATGCAGGTTTCTCCACAACCAACTTCGGTGCATCGATTTGTTCAATCCTGCCAGCGACCAAAAGGGCCATGCGGTCAGCGAGTTGGGCAGCCTCGAGCGAATCGTGGGTCACAACCAGAACGGTCATACCCAATCTCCGCGTCCATTCGCGAAGCTGGCCTCCGATTTCCTCCCGCATCGATTCGTTCAAGTGCGCCAAGGGTTCATCGAGCAGCAGGATCGGACGCATACTCAGCAGGGCGCGGGCGATCGCGGTCCGCTGTCGCTCCCCGCCGGAAATGGCCGACGGTTTTCGAGCGAGCAGACGGGCCAAACCCAGGCGATCGATCAATTCATCCCTCCACGCGCCGATATCGATTCCCGCTGCCTGGACGTTCCGAGGAATCAGTCGCTGGGCGATCGCCAGATTCTCCGCGACGCTCAGGTGTTCGTAGCAACCCGCCGACTGCGACATCCAGGCAACCGGTCGGTTGCACGCCGGGCACGTGGATCGGTCCTCGCCAAGCAGGAAGATTTGTCCCGATGTCGGGCGCTCCAGGCCAGCGATGATCCGAAGCAGGGTCGATTTCCCGCTACCGCTCTCCCCGAGGAGCACCAACCATTCGCCTGGCGCTGCGCGCAATGAAACGTTATCGAGCACGGTCGCGGGGCCGTAGCAATGCCGCACCTGCACGACCTCGAGAGCTGGTCCGACCTCAGCTCCGCCGTTCATGATTTCTGCCGCTTGAGCCACTCCAAGACGGCCGCGAGCACCTTCGTGATGGAATCTCCCGAGCACTTGTCGGGGGTGTCGGCCATGGTGTGCCAGTAGCCTCGCACCCGCGTGCTGGAGGTCGGATAATCAAAGTCGATGATGTCGATGGTGGGGATCTTCGCGATTTCGTTCATCGGCAAGTGATCATCGCGGACCGCATGGACCACCCGGGGCGTGAACTCCTTGATCCCGAGCCCTTTCGCGATCTCCCAAACCTCGCGAGCAATCTGGGGCGCGTATCGAAATCCGACTTCGTCGTAGTAGATCTGCAAATTTTTGTCGCCGATCATATCGAGCAAAATCCCGGCGCGATAACGATAGGGCGGAGGCTCCGCTACATATTGTTGGGAAAAGTACGTCGACCCGACAAAGAACTCCCCGTTTTGATCGCCGTAGACGAGTTCCTCGGCATCAAAAAAAACAAAGTCGACGCCGATCGTGATGGACTTGTCCTTCATCGCATGCCCCAGTTCCATCAGCGCCGCGGTGCTGCTGGCTCCGTCGTTCGCGCCGACGAACAGACCGAAACGATTCTTGGGGTCGAGATCCGGGTAGGGACGCGTGTCGTAGTGCGAACACAAGACCACCCGTTCCTTGCGGTCCGGGTGCCACTGTACGATCAGGTTCTTCACTTCGACCGGTTCACCGGTCTTGGGATGCCGATGCTGGAAGGTTTGCCAGACAATGTTGCCCCCCAGTTTTTCAAAATGCGCCTGAAGCAGTTGTTGCTGCTGGACCATGCCTGGCGTCCCAGTCGTCCGCGATCCGATCGCGCACAGCTGCTCCAGGTACTTCATCGCCCGCGCGGACTGAAGAGGAGCCGGCGGATTCCAGGTTTTTCCAGCAGCATGAGTGACCGGGTCGGTCGGCTCTATGGCTCGATCCGAAACGGGTGTGTCGGCGGGACGCACGGCCAACCACACGACCGCCACGATCGCTGCAAACGATCCACTTGCGATCCACAGCGTTTTCTTGAAAAGCAAAATAGTGAGACCATTGCTAGAAAAAGAAAATGCGGCTTCCTACCGCCCCAAACGTTCCCTCAAACGCCGAATTGTTCGGATTGTGCGGGCGCATGTCAATCAGGGAAGCCCTGGAAAACGATTTGGCACGCGGATTGCATCTTAGGATTTCCCGTCGAATTCGGGTGCTGTCACAATGACAGACGACTGTCGAGCACCGGGGTCGAGGCCTTTGAACCGAGAGGGTGTAACGCTATGGCTCCTTTTCCTTTCCAGATTCGTCAGTTGCCCACCGCTTTGCAAGATTTCGCGAGCGAAATGGAAAACATCGTCGAGAACGTCCTCAACCAAAAAGGCTGCAGCAACACAGCCTGCGAAAAGCCGTCGGAGGTGACCTACGCTCCCCCGTTGGATATCGTCGAAGATGAGAACGGCTTCAGCCTGTTTCTCGATCTGCCGGGAGTCGCAAGCGACGGCCTGAAGGTCGAATTGCTCGAAGATAAATTGCATGTGTGCGCCTCGCGCGCTGCAACCCCGCTTGCCGAAAACGCGGTCGTCCACCGAGGTGAACGCACACTCGGAAAATTTGCACGCAGCATTCGCCTCCCCAAACAGATCGACGGAGAAAAAATCTCCGCGGAACTCAAGCATGGGGTCCTTCATCTTCGGGTCCCCAAGATTCCGAAGGCAACCTCGCGCCAGATCGAGATCCATTCGGGAGACTGAGGTTGCGGTTTTGGCTTTTTCGTGAGCGAGGGACAACTCAAGGAAGCTGTCGCTCGCTGCGCGCTGGGCCACCTCAGTGTCCAATGGACGTCGCCAACAGTCTGGGAAAGCCATCGCGAATCGTTTACACTCGTTGATGGCATGCAATCCTCCAGCTGGAAAACGCGATGGAACAACAATACCTCGACCTTCTGCAGCGCATCCTCGAATCGGGCGATATCAAAGGGGACCGCACGGGCACGGGCACCAAGAGCGTGTTCGGGGCCCAAATGCGATTCTCGCTCCAGGACGGGTTCCCGCTCCTGACCACCAAGAAACTCCCTTTTCGCCATATCGCGCACGAGCTGTTTTGGTTCCTGCGCGGCGAAACCAATATTCAATACCTTCGCGATCATCGCGTGACCATCTGGGACGAGTGGGCGGATGAAGAAGGAGAACTCGGACCAGTCTATGGCAAGCAGTGGCGGTCCTGGGCTTGCCCCGATGGCT
>Ga0315901_10003117_pt1 | contig 21905 bp, 25 predicted proteins | sample LakEriMetagenome_10_FD_203761 | JGI IMG/M metagenome (GOLD analysis project Ga0315901, IMG submission 203761) | Freshwater fungal communities from buoy surface, Lake Erie, Ohio, United States - Buoy 2 MA116 | ecosystem: Environmental > Aquatic > Freshwater > Lake | place: USA: Lake Erie, Ohio... | reverse complement strand
ATGATCCTATCGACCCAGTTGATCCTATCGACCCAGTTGATCCTATCGACCCAGTTGATCCTATTCCACCAGTGCCACCAGTAGCGCCAGTACCACCAGTAGCGCCAGTACCTCCTGTAGCTCCTGATGATCCTATCGACCCAGTTGATCCTATCGACCCAGTTGATCCTATCGACCCAGTTGATCCTATTCCACCAGTGCCACCAGTAGCGCCAGTACCACCAGTGCCGCCTGTAGATCCTATTGATCCAGTAGATCCGATTGACCCTATAGATCCCGCCGAACCAGAAGACCCTGAAGAAGTTAGCCAATAGCCATCAACTTTAATATAAGTAATTAAAGTATCTGAAGCGGTAAATTGAGCGCCATCTATTACTTGCGATAGCAAAGTATTCTTTTCAGAATCTAATCCGCAAAACCTATCTCCTGCATATCTTGTAATAGCCATATTTTATTCCAGTACCTTTCTAAAACTTCCTGAAGTTCCAGTATTGCCACTAATTACACTTTTTTGCTTAACTGAAGAACTTATCGAAAGAGGATCTTGTGTTATATACTTGTACAAAAAAGAATTATAATTTCTATTAACTTGAGTGGATGTTAATTGAGTATCATAAATTGCTATTCTATACATATAACCTTCGAAATAATTTGGTACACTTGTGGTGGTTGGATAATTGCCAAAACATACTTTCGCTAAAGAACTGTCTACAATTGATGTTACATTTTTATTGTAACTAAAGCTATATTTAGCAGTTGTTTTCGGGAAGCCAGCTCTTGTTTGGCTATTTTCGTCTGTAAAAGAAAGAGTATTTTTGCTTGTTAATTGAGCCAATAAGGAAAAATTGCCAAAAACTGGAGAACTTGATCTATATAAATAATACCCGAAAGCATCGTTGACCATCGGCCAAGATAATTGTATTGCTTTTTTAAGTGGATCGCTTGTTGCAGATACTATTTCAGAAGCCTTTGATTCTCCTGCTCCATCATAAGAAGATATGCAATAAAAATTTGTAGCATTATTTAAGAAACCAATATTTCCAGTATTTCCTAAAGTTCCGACGCTCGCTTGAACATTAGTAAAAGTTAAAGGAATTGGTGGTTGTAAAATTGTTAAAACAGTAACTGGCACTTTTTGGCCATTGATATAAATGTTTACTTTTTCCCCGTCTTGAAGATACACGTTTACGCAAATAGATACATTATATAGAGTATTTGTTTCTATTAATTGTGGAGTATAGCCCGATAAAATATCTCCGGTAGAAGAAGCGAAGCTAAAGTAAATTTTTTTATCTTGTATGTAAATTAACTGAGGCGAACCTTCATTTTCTAAAAAGTATCCAGCAGAAACAGCGTCTGACCTTGAAAATAAATAAGCCTTTTGAAAAGACGCTCTAGTTTGAGTAAACCAAAAATCATAAGTTTGAGTTACTCCGCTGCCAATAGAGAAAGTTTTTGTAGAGTTATATTTTAAATTTATGTCTATTAGGCCACCGTCATTCAAATTTGTTCTATTCCCAAATAACACAAGTGAATTTGCGTCATACATTGAGTTAACTAGATTAGAATTATTATTGCTACCAGTTAAATCTAAGAAAGAAGAAAAAGGACTCCTAGAAGAAGAAGTGAATTTTGTTTTATGCTTTACTCCTTTGAACATCGGCTTGTTTTTTTCAAACTGCATGTTCCTATAAAGAATATATCCTCCGTTTAAATTTGCTGAAGTTAGTTCTCCTTTTGTTGGGTCAAAACAAACTGCGTAAGATTCTATTGTCTGTCCAAGATTTCCAGTATTTCCACTGCTGCCGCCAGAACCAGAAGAGCCAGTATTTCCAGTATTGCCAACGTTTCCAGAATTATAACCGCCTAAAATATTTATCTTACCGCCAAAATAAGATGTGCCAGCAGCTCTAGAATTATAATACAAAACACTAGGAGCATTAAATGGAACGCTAAATACAGCGTACCCATCAAACCCTTCGTTACCGAAATATGAAAAATTACTAGAATAAGAATTAGTTCCGCCTCCAGCATTTGGAGTTGTAGTCAAATAAAATTCATTATCAACATTTGTTATATTAGACTGCAAGAAAACGTATGTTGCGCCTTTATATAAATTTAATGTTCTGCCTTGAGTATTGCCAATGACAAATCCTTGAGCTGATCCAGAAGTATAATATGGGTGCTGGGCAGTTTTATCTGCTACGGCTACTTCAAAATAAAAAGCACTATTACCAAAGTTATTAGATACCGCAGGAATAAATACTTTATCAGAAATAGTTTGCCATGTCCCCTTTTTTTGGAAATCGTAAGAGCCGCTTATTGTATTAAACGCGCCCGTGCTTGGCGTTAAAGTCAAAACAGTCGCATTGCCTGTTCTTGGGTGCCCAGTAGAAACATAAACATCTACAGAAGCAGTATAAGTTTCTCCTCTTATTACATTTATGTTGAAGCCATGTTTATTAGAAACTGAATCTGTTTGCCCAGAAACAAAATTATATTTATAAATAGAATCTGTTTTGCTAAACGGGCCAGGAGCATTATCGAAAAAATTTCCCTGACCATTTAAATTTCCTGAGTAATCTAATTTATAAAAAGCCCTTCCAGTATCTCCTGGTTTTATAGCAAATCCAGCGTTGCCAGTTGGCTGAGAAAATAAATTAGTAGTTGGCTCTCCCGCATAAGAGTTCCCAAAAAAATCATAAAGTAAAATACAAGAATCGGCGGCGGAATCTAATGATCCATAAACTTTTTTTATTTCCATACTAGTAAGATCCCGTATAAATAATAGAAGAGATTATGCACTCTACATTATTTTGTTGCATTAGTTTAGTCACGAAAACATCGCCAGTTATGGTGCCAAGTCCACTCGCCACAAAACTGTAATTATCAATAAACTGAGTAAATAAAATTCCATGCTGGCCGCCAGGATTACTGTAATTGCCAGAGTATGGAAGAATGTCTATCTTCTTTAACCCAACTGTATTATTAAATACTTTTGAGCCTTCGATTGTTTGATTGTTAGAGTTTAAATCAACGAAGTTACTCCCTGTCGAAGCGAAATTATTCTCTAAGTCTGTTATTCTTGCGCCAAGGTTGCCGCTAAGATTATTTATTTTTGTATTTAGTACTCCGCTAGTGCCTGTTATTAAATCAGTAAGCCCAGAAACCTCGCCGCTGATTACTCCACTTACTTCTACTTCATATCCAGTAATTAAATTTATAGCATACTGAGCATTACCCGAGACTGTAGATACATTGGCATTTGTTGTGTTTAAATTGCCACTTAGAGTGTCTATTCTTAAATCTAAAAAAGAACCAGAAGAAATAATGAGGCCGCTTAGAGCAGCCCCGCTTGAATTAATCCCTGAAAGTAAATTTGAGCCAGTCGTATTTAAGTTGCCGCTTAAGGCAATGAAATCGCTATCAGACGAAATATCGGAGATATAACCAGAAGGGTTGTTACTCGGATAATAATTTTCGTCTGTTACACTTAGAATATAACCAGATAATTCTGGTTTATCTAACTGTTTAAGCCTAACTAAATTAGCCATTAAGTAAAATTACACCAGATTACCTTCCTTCTGATAAGATCTTCTGAGCATCCTTAGAAATTTTTTTATTATTCTTCTTGTTCTCTGATGGGGCTTGATAAGCCGCGACATGTCTTTGGAACTCTCTTTCTAGTCTAGCAATCAAAATTTCATGATTGTCTGTTGGCATAATCCCGACTTTTAAAGCGTGATTTTGGATGTCGCTTCTATTTAGATTTCTTAAATAAGATTGATATTCTTCGAAATTGTTTGTGCCATATTTTTGCAATCCAGTGTCGCCCCAAATTTGATCTAAAGTTGTAGGTCTTCCAGTTTCTTCTTTGGCGTCAATTTGTTTGAGATTTTTTAGAGTAGGTTTCTTAGCCATATATAAGTTATAAATTAAGATTAGAAATATATCAAATAAAAAACCCGCCGGGTTTCCCCAGCGGGTTTTGTTAGAGTCCGACTAATTAGACAATGATACCAGAGAGAGCGCGGGCATCAATACAGATGCGGCCTTCCTCTAGGGATCCGTAGAATCCAGCCTTGTCGCTTCTTTGTAGGAATTGATCGTCTGGTTGTACGTTGAATTGGCTGCCAGTCTCAGAGGTTGTGGCAACGGCGCGGATTAGAGCGCCCTTAGTGTTGTCAACACCAACTAGGATTTGATGGGTGTTAGGATCAAATGTAGCTCCAGTTGGGATGGTTGTGATGTAGTTATCGAAAAGAATGTTGTACTTCTTACCGAGACCTAGCTCAATCAACTCAACAATATTTACACCATAGATTTCTTGCATACCAGCATTGCGGTAGATCTCCTCTCTCATTCCATCAGGAAGAGCGATGCCTACGTTAGTGTCGGTAGTGCCAGTGGCACCCTTGGTGGTGTTAAGAGGATTGTAAGCGAAGGCGCGAATCTTTTCTTTAATCTCAGGAGAGACATAAAGATCAGTCAAGCCAGTGCTATATGGATCAGCAGGAGTACCACCAGCCCAGGACTCGTTGATTCTCTTGACGCGGGTCATGAGCTTGTTGAGATCATCGAGCTTGAATTGGGTAAGAGTACCAGCTTCAGTGTAGTGCTTAAGAGCAGATCCGCCTTGAGGAGTGGTTGAAGCCTCTCCGAGAGCCTTGAGCATAACTGCCCAAGCATTGCGCTCTTGCTTGATTAGAACTTCTTGAGACATACGCTCAACCAACTTAGCGATGATGTCCAAGCGAGCTTGGCGAGCATATCTCTTGTTGATTGAAACAGCGCTATCAAGACGATAGGTAGCGATCTTTAGCTCTTGGATAGCAGAAACGTCTTGCGAAGAGGGCAAGCCACCAGCAAGAGTTTGAGACCAAACGCTAACATAACCGTTGTTTAGCTCTTGATAATAGAGGTCAAGAGGATAGCTGGGGGAGTCATTCTCGTCGAATGGAGCATCAGTATAAATCTGAGAGGCTGTGCCAGCTTGCAAAATGACTCTTTGAATAACAGGTCCGAGGAAAGCGGCAAAAGCTTCTGAAGCTTCGGCAGCAACCAATCTGTTCTTAGAGCCAAGGGCCTTGATTAGCTCAACTTGCTCAGGTGTATTTTTAAGTTTAATTCTCATGTTAATCCTTTAATTATAGGGCCAATTTAACGAGGGTTTCGCCGTTAGTGTCAGCAGCTCCAAGGAACTTGCCGATGGCAACGTTAGCAATACCAGCAGATCCGGTAGAAGCAGTGATTTGTCCTGTTCCACCAGCGTAAGCGGTTCCACCAGCAGAAGGAGTTCCGAGAACGCCTTGTACCAAGAAAATACCACGGGTAACTACTGGAACAGCTTGTCCAGGAATTACGGCTTGCATTTCGGCAGCCTTACGGGGCTTGTACTTGAGGAGTTCACCGTTTTCATCGGCGTCTCTTACGTCGTAAAGCATCATTCCGATTGGGGTCTCGCCAGTTGTACTAACAACAACTTTGGCGGTGACTCCATAACGTTGAGAAACAACGTTAGTCGGTGAAAGCGTACCAGCGCTGCCGATGAACTCTAGTCCACCGCCAAGCTCAACGCCTGAATCATAGTTTTTCCAACCAGTAGCAATCTTTACCAAGGATCCCTTGGTGATATTGATTGATCCGGCGGACAAACCAGTTGTGTCGTATGAGAACAGATTCAATACATCGTGTTCATCATAATCTCTAAAAGGTCTTAGTTTATAAGCCATATTTTATCCTTATGTTGTATTATGTGTTTTATCCGACTACGAATTCGTCGTAGTCAAAAGCTTTTTTGTATTTGTTAAAGAGTGAATCTTCAGAGGCTGTAGAAGTAGCAGGAATAACTGCTGTCTTCTTTTCGCCATTGGCGGCAGCTTGATCGATTACTTCTGTAACAGAAGCGTTTGCGGCTTCTTTCTTCTCTTCTTGCATCTCTTTCTTTTCGCCCTTCTTCTTGTTTTTCATGAAGACGGCCATCTTATTCTTATAAGCGGCAAAAGCGTCGTCGTCCAAACCAGCGATGTCAGAGGCAAGAACTTGTCTTGTATCAGCATCTAAATCATATTCAGCATCAAAAGCGTTCATTCTCTCGTTGAACTTTTCATTGGCCAAGATAGCTTGCTTCTCGGCTTCGACAGCTTCAAGAGAGGCCTTTAGGGCAGCAATTTCTTTTTGCAAAGCCTCTTGTCCGGCGGCCAAAACGTCATACTTTTCTGTGGCGGCCTTGAGTGATTGTTCGACAGAAGCTTTTTCAGCAGCAAATTTTTCTGATGCTACTTTTAGCTCTTGTTCAATAAGATCTGAAATTTGAGAAGCCGTAGCTTGCTTCAAGCTTTCATCTGTGATATCTTTGATGCTAGTAATTTTCATAACTTTATTATCGATATCTGTATTTACATTTAAATTATCGATTTTGGAAATATTTTCTTCAATAATTTCTGCTGAAGCTTCTGATTTTAGTGTAGCTATACCTTTAACATCGGCGGCTGGGGTTTCTGTTAGACCAATACCAAGTGGTACAACATTGCCAATAACTTTTCTATAAACAGATTTTGTCTTGTCTACCTTGCCAGAACCACCAAAGGCTCTTAAGTTATTTTTGATAGACTCTATTTGGCTTGCGTCAGAAATTAGAGATCCATCTTCAATATTTTTCGATTCGCCGTCTATCATTACTACATTGTAATCATTAAAACCAAGCTCCCAGCTTGCGCTTACTGATTGATATTTATCGCTAGTGGCATCGCTAGACTCTTCTATCTTGTCCGCAAGAAGAGGATTGGCGATTTTCCAAATTACACCACCGAGAGTGATATTAAATGGTCCTTTCAAGTCTTTGACTTGGTCTTCCGAAAGGGAAACGTCTGACCCAAACTCACTAAACCCGGCAGTTAAAATTACGCCAACAATTTTTTCTCTATTGTGTTCAATATTTATTGGCTTATTAATAAAATCTTTATAAGAAGCAATGGCTGTATCTGTGTCGATAACATCGCCATTTTTATTTACTCTATTTACTACAGCAGCATTAAAAGCAATAGGCAACAAATCAACGTTCTTTTCTGTATTTACATTAGGAATAAAATTCCCAACTTGCATTAAAGATGCTAATGCTAAATACTTGTCCTTCTCTTCTGAAACCAATGGCTTTAGAACAGAACTAAATGTTGTAGTATAATTGTAAGTCATAATTAAATCTCGTACCATTTTTCTGAACTAGAATACTCATCTAAATAAAGTTCGTCTGCGTTTTCAAAATCAAAATCTCCGATTGATTCCATATCAATAGCAGCCTGAGCCAAATCTTGATCTTCTGGCTCCCAAGAGTCAGATATGTCTATCAAATCAGCAGAACCCTTAGCAACATCTTGGTCAGCTTTTCTGTAAGCATCTTTTACTTTGCCTCCAGACATCATTCTTAAAAACATATTTACTCTTGCCATCGCCCATTGACCTCTAGTTTTCCCGGGTCTGTGAGAAGAACTAAAAGCTCCAGCGCCTCTTCTATAAACTTTCTTTAATTGAGATAAGCTAACTTTTCTTGAGTGCTTTGCGTTGTGCTCTTTGACTTTATTTTTTAAAGCCTCGATCACTTTATTAGAAAAAGAAATAGCATCTGAGCTTTTTTCTCCAGCCGAACCGGGTTTATTTTTAGAAGAGCCTTTTCTTTTTTCTGATGGCTTAGCTGGTGTTTGAGCGGAACTTTTGGGACCGGGTCTTTTTGCTTCTATCTCTACGTCCAATTGACCTGCCTTACTCCTAATAGCCTCTCCTCCGGCAATTGAATTTTCTTTATCAATTAGGCCGATGTCTTTCTTTGTGAAATCAACGAAAAAACCTGCCGATTCAGGCTTTTTGTTCAGATTTCCGTTTTCTATTTCTAGATTCATTTTAAAGTAACGTTAAATATTACACTTTTTCCGTAGATATTTGACTAACATTTAGTATCGCGGCTGAAAAAATATCAACGCCATGCTCTTCTGATATTTCTAGAAGCTTAGAAATTTTCTCTGGGTTGTCTTTTTTTTCTCCTTCGCAATATGCTTTTATAGAATAGTCCCAATTGGCTTTTTCTTCATTAATTATAATATTTTGAGCTATTTGTTCTGCTATTGATTTTTGCTCAGAGTTTAAATTTTTCTTTTTGTGCTTCTTCTTTAAAAAGTCTTCTACTTTGGCCGACAGCATCTCATACTCTTTGAAAGTTTGAGAAATTCCTTTCATAGAAAAAGCTGCTAAGGCTGGGGCTTTTTTATTTCCGCCAGTCGGTGAAACATTCTTAGAAGTTTGAGGAGATCCTGAGCCAGGAGGTCTACCACCCGATAGTCCCCCAGCCGCAGCAGCGCCAGTAGCGACTGGAGCGTAAAGACCTTCTTCTTTCAGAGTCTTAAATTTTCTTTGAGACTCTAAAGATTCGTCTGGATCTGGAAGCCTGCCTGTTTCGATAGCTTGCAAGCCTTCCTCTGGAGTTAAAACTCCAAGTTGGACTAATTGAGCGCTCACTCTATTCCATACTGAAGAATCTCTTATATCAATTTCTTCGAAGTGCGGCATCGGGAAATTCTTAAAGCCTAAATTTTTACAAAGTCTCTTTACTTCAGGAATTAAAAAGTCATTAAGGAACGCTTGCCTTCCCTGCTCTAATCTTTGCATGAAAATATTTACTTTAATACTTGTGGCAGAAAATTTTTCGTCGCCAATAAGAATATTATTCAAGCCTTGTTGGATATCTGTATTTACTACTTCGTACTTTTTAGGATCTAAAATATTAGCGATATCAGGAATAATAAACTGAGCTTTTGTAGTGAAGTCAGAAACAAGAACTTTTCCTACAGATTGATTTTGGAAAAGAGTTTGCATGGCTTCAATATTCTTTTGATTAATATTTAAAGCACCGCTCTTCAACTCAGATCCCATGGTTATTAATAGAACAGCTTGCTGAGTTGTTCTTGTTAATGCCATGTCCATTTTCTTCATTTCTTGCTTCCAGTTAATATCTTCCAAAACTGGAAAGCCCATAGGAACAGAGAATGGTTCGTAATCTTGCTTTTTATAAAATACAGCAGACACTTGCTCTGTATCCAAAGGAATTGTAATGTAAGCTCCAGCACCAGAAAGAACTTTCTTTTGTAGGTTCAGTCTGTTTTTTTCGTTTAAGCTCTTTAAAACTTCTCTATCTTCATCTGTTGTTGGGTTACGCAGTCTTTGCAGTTCATAATCCGTAAGAATCTTGTAGTAATTACCTCCAACAAATGAAATATTTCCACCATATTGAATATCTGCTGGATTTAAAATCATGTATTTAGATGGCAGCTCTAATTTTTGAGCAGCTAAACTTTCTGATCCAAATACTTGAGTAATTTTAGAGATGTCATTTTGCGCTACCTTATAATCAAATCTATAAACAAAAACGTTACCAGAACGATAATATTCTCTAAAAAATTTATCGACGAAGTTATCCATATTGATCTTCTTGAATAAAGCATCTAGGAAATCTCTCGCCTTTTTATTGCCTCCAGTAAAATAAATTTTGCTACAAGAAAACTCTGTCATCAAATCGACGACATTTCTAAAAGAAGAAAAGTTGTAGTAAGCTTTTTGGCACAAAATAACAGCGTCTCTGATATTAAGACCACTCTTGTTCTGCAAATTATGAGAATATTTAAATGGCACTAGACCATAATCTATATTGTAGAACCTATCTGTTCTTTCAATGTCTCCAGCCAAATTTCTACGAGCCTGCACTGGCGAGTTTTCGGTGCTCGCCGCATAAGCAGTCATCATCGGTTTGATCTCTTGAATTTTTGGTTTTCTCATGTTATGTAATCATTAAAAAGTTTCCGCTCCTAAAAAGGGATCCGATAGGAAGCCCACCAGTCTGACTTTGATTTGGTAAGTTTTGCATTAAAACATATCCAGACAATCCGCTCAAGGTAATAGATGGCCTACTAGAATGACCAAGTATTAGAGTGTAATCATCAAACAGTTCTATCATTGGCAATCCAGCAGAATCTGTGACAGCCCATAAAGAAGCATTAGCTCCGGTTTCATAATAACTAACAAATGTGCCAGCGTTTCCTGCTATAGAAACAACTCCAGAAGAAGCGATCAGAGAAATAGAAGTCGGAGTTGAAGTCCCGCTTATATTTATCCTTTGCGCGGTTATAGGAGAATTAAATGTTTTGTTACCAGTAAAACCGAAAGTACCACTTGCCATACCACTGACTGTAGTGGTATTTGATTGAGTTATTATTTGATTATATAATAAACCAGAAGTGGTATCAGTATATGATTTTAAATATCCACTTGCGGTATCTACTTTTGCGCTAACAACTCCGCTTGAGCCGGTAATAGAAGCATATAAATTTCCGCTTACTGAAACCGTATATCCACTTAAAGAAGTTGTTTGACCGCTTAAATAGCTTCCCGAATCAGATAATCTGGTAGATAAAACGCCACTAACTGCATCTGTATAAGCATTCGCAGCAATTCCAGAGTTTAATATTTTAGTATTTAATACTCCAGAAACAGAATTAATAGAAGAATTTAGAGTCCCTGTAGCAGAAGTTAGAACTGTTTGGTCAACGTATCCAGACGGATTAGTAGACAATGGATAATAATTCTCATCGGCTACTTCTATAATAAAGCCAGAGAATTCCACCTGATCTACCTGCTTTTTCCTAATCAAATTGGCCATGCTAATATAAAGTTACACTAAAACATTACTGGAGTAAACGTAAATGTATTATTTTCTACAGTCTGCTTCATAATATCGTTATAACATTTGACGCCCCAATTAGCCAACATAAATGCTGAATAGTTATCTTTTCTGGCTCTTGTAGCAGAAGATCCGCGTTTTAAGTGTTGAGGCAAATCAAAATTTTGCATACCTCTAGAAGTAGTAGTATATTCTACCAATGCGCATTGCTTTTTCGTTTGATAAATAAAGTCATCTTGATTTTCAATGAAGTCTAGGTTTGTCCAATCTGATTTATCGCCAATAAATATTAAATCTTTTGGCAAAGTAGTCCCAATCACGTTGTCAAAGAATTTATCATTAGAACAAACTCTAGAAGCAAATAATACTTTTTTATAATCAATACATGCTTGCAAATATTCGTTGCCTTTTCTAATAAAGCTAGAAGTAAATACTTGATTAAATGCTATTCTGCCATCTGATAAGTTATAGCTCATCTTGGCTTTTCTTAATTCGGCTTCTAGTTCAGTTCCTTCTGCGTCTGAATTGAATTCTACAGTTTTTATATTTATTTTAGCCGCTTTGAATATCTCTGATTGATTACAAGTATCTATAAAAATATCTGCGCCAGCATTATCTAACGTTATACTCACTACATCAAAGTGAGTCATAATATAACAAAAATATTTAACGTGATTATTTAAATTTCCTAGCCCTGCATAAGTATGCACTAATATGCCAACTCCAGTTTCTTCGTCTAACTCCATCACAGCTATGGCAAAATAGTCAGCGTTTGGCGAATCGCTCATATTGGGGTCTATGCCAACTATGTATTTCTTGCCGGGGGTTCCTTTAACCAAAGTGTGCGGATATTCATCTTTCAGCGTGCATTCTTCCATCTTCTTCGCGCTGAAATAACTGTCTGATCCGTCGGTAAATTGAGCACAATATTCTCTAAGAAATGCTGAATGAGAAGTGCCGCCGCTTTGAGCTTCTTCTATGATGGTCTTATCTATCATCTCTGGAGGCAGTGCCTCATAACCTAACTGAGAAACAAAATAAGTAGAGTCTTCTTTTTCTGGCGAAGTTATTTTGGTTATCCACTCTTGATATGTCTTATATAAATTTTCAAATGTATAACTTGCGGAAGAAAGAGCTATCATTTTAGAATTATTTGTGAAAACCATTCGCTCCTCTTCTTTCATTTTTCCTTCCTTAATCAGCAAGTCTTCCATTTCGCGCACATCAATACGTCTTTTCATGTCTTGAGGTGCGACAAGGAACGGCATCAACACATTTTTAATAATCTCTTCTGGTAATAGAAGAAACTCGTCAAGCACAAGAATATTGGCGCGGAAACCACGAATCTTTTCGCCGCTTAGAGGAATAGCCCTAATAGACCCGCCATTGATATCCCATTCGTAAAGATCGTTTCTCTTGCTCTTAGCTCCAAAAGCTTGGAATAATAATTCTGCGCCTTTATTTTCGGCCATTTTTTCTATATTATTAAATATAGCTCTAGCTGTTCTAAATGTCGGACCAGCTATAAGAATCTTAGTATTAGGCTCAAATACACATTGCAATACACAATAGACACTGGCGATAAATGATTTCGCGCAACCACGGCCCCATACGCACATAGAGAAGTTTCTATTGAACATCCCTTTCAAAGTAATCTCTTGGTAGGCCGAGAGCTTTATTCCTGTTAATAAATATGTAGTGAAGTAAAGATTCTGGCGCAAAAATTTGCACAAAGTAATCTTAGCCTCTTTATCTTCTAGCTCTCCTTGTAGTTGTCGGAAAATTTCATTGTAATTCTCCGTTGGTTTTTTATATTTAGGTGTTTCGTGCCACATATTATAGCAGATTTAAATCGTACATTAACTGCAAGTCATATTTTTTATACTCTCCATCGCTAAAAAATATTCTTTTCATTACTCTTACGCATTCTTCTCTGCCATCAACAAACAAAAATTGAACATTAGAGTATTTTTGAATTAGCTCTCTTACATTAAAGAAAACAAACTCTGGGGTTACTTTAATTTTCTTTGATACATAGTTGAGGTGTTGAAAACTCAAACATTCTTGCAAAGGTCGCTCGACTAACACAATTAGATTAGCTTCTGCGGCTATTGATCTTTCTATTTCTCGGCAAAATCTTTCGTATCCGCCACTCATTGTTCCAATGAAATCAGCTATAGATTTTCTTTCAATATAGCATTTGTTTTCGGGATCATTAATAGCGTAGTCTCCGAATTTTAAGCCTTTTACTTCCGTTGGGTAATCAATAACGAGAGGCATCTGCTCTCTGGTATCAATAAATATTTTAAAACCTTGTTTTATTTCGCAATTCAATTCTTCTTCTGGGTATTGGTATTTGTTTTTAAAACCAACTTCACCACAAAGCTTATAATAATCATTGAAAAGATTGTGATAATAAGGAATGGGAGGGCTAGTAATAGAGCGCAGCTCCACTTCAGTAGGCGCATAAATTAAATTGTGTTTTTCCTTTCTTTGCGATAGGAGTTTTTTTAAATAATCTTTTTGGGCTTCTGGAACTTGTCCTTTCAGCCACTTTTTCATAGAAATTTTATTATTAAAATCATTTGAGAAATAATAATCTTTATTTTTAAAGTTTATTAATTCTCCAGTGAGCAAATCATATCTCGGTTCGTGAGTTTGGTAGTATTCTACCATTCTCAACTTGTGAGATTTAAGATGTCCATGAAAAGACTTATCTGTTTCGAATTCTAAATTACAAATTTTACATTTAACCATCTAATACTTCCTCCTCGGTCAAGCCAAAAATTCTGGCTTTAACATCATCCATAGATGATAAGCGTCCGACTTCCGCTTTTAAAATTTCTCTTCTCATATCAGCCATTTTTATCATTTCTTTTCTAGTATCTTCGTCTTTCCACATTTGCACTAGATTAAGAATAGAAGCGTTTTCTTTTACTTGATTAGAAAGTCTTTCGCTACGCTTTATTTTTAGATCATTAAGGAGTTTTTGCTGGCGAGTTACGCATTGATTATATTCTGTGCGAGCAGAAGTAACTGCTTCAATCAACGGCATTGGAATCCTATTGCCAGAAGATACTTCAATGTCGATCTGCTCTTGAAGAGTCTGGATAGTGCGCTGAATATTAGCAGAAATTACAACTTCTGTAGATAATATTATATATTGATCCACTTCTTCTTGCGTCAAATCCCCTTTATCATACGCATATCTAATAAAACTACTCTCGAATAATTCTCTGTCTTCATTTGTGAGGTAAGTGCCGATTTGATGACTAAATCTAAATGTATGAAGATAAGATATTAGAGAAGTTAGATCTTTTTTTTGCCTTGCCGTGAGTTTGTCCTTGTCTAAACCGTTAAGAACATATTTATTTACTCTAACTAAAGCTCTTTCAAGGTTTTTGGGTGGTTTATATTCGCCTTGGTCGTCTTCTCTATCTGAAGTATTGGCTTGTATATTTTTAGGAAGAGTATCAAGATATTCTTGGACGCTTCTAGCCTCTATAGAAAGATTTGTTAGGCCATAATTATTAAAAAGCTCTCTAGCTAGATCCACCGCCGTCATCATAGCGGCATTATTAACAATATAATCTTTCTGGTCTTGAGTAAAATCTATTCTGTCTTTTGGGGTGTATTCGCTTTTAGTTTTGACTTTGAGTTCTCTAGAAGCCAAGAAATTTTTCACGGCCTTGCCCTGCTTGCTTCTGCCGTCTACATTTGGAATGTCTGGGAAAGCTATCTGGGTAAGCTCTTGCAAACTCGGAGGATTGTCTTTTCTGTCGTTCCAAGTTTTAATTATAATATCTTTTTGCTCTTGAGTTAAGTCTATGTCATTCATACGTCTACTTCTCCATTGGCGAGGCTATCTTTTGCTTTTTTTATTATAGATTTTTGAATATTGCGAAGCTGCTTGTTGTAAGTTGTTTTCGCTTTTTTATCGTATTTAAAATCTAAATGTTTGCAAACATATTCCTCAGTTTTATTTTGAATATATAATAAATCATACACTTTCCACTCTATCGGCTTGAGAATTTTCTTCATTCTTTCGTGCAAATTCGCAGCCGCTTTTTGTATATTGTATTCTGGAGTTGTTTGGTTATTTATTTCGTGAGAATGGTCTTCAACAGACACTGTCATTTTTAAATCGTAAGCATTTTTCTTTGTTTTTAGCCAATTGTTAAACATCGGGCAATTTTTATCTTGCTTACCATATATTTTACATTCATTTTCTCCTATGGCGGCGGCGCATTTCAAACATGGGCGCGCATAATTACCATAATTATTTCTAATTAAGTTTTTAATCTGATTGGATATTATTCTATTTACCCAAGGGAGTATCGGTTTGCGCTGATCATAAAGGCTCCATTTTTTATATATATGGAATCTAATAATTTGAGATACGTCCTCAAAGTCAATCCAATTAAGCGCGGATAATGTCCACTTGTGTTTTCTTTTTGCTATTTCCGTGTTAATTAAGTTGATATAATTTTCAAACTTTAATTTATTCTTCTTCATTCATTGATTGACGAGAAGGATAGTATCCTGCTTCTCGTTTAAAATCTTCCAGCGCTTGTTCTTTGCTGATCCTTGGTGCGCTAAAAGTTGGTTCGTCTGTACTTTGGCCATTGTATGTTCCCATTAAATTGTTTAATTTTACTCCTCTTTGAGGGTTTATGTCTATATCAAAGTCTAGCTTAGAGATGTCTGGCACTCTTTCTGCGCCGATTTCTTCTTCTTGTTCCTCTTGTGTAATTTTAGGGGTAGGCTTTGCGGCCTTCGAAATAAAAGAGGAAGCAATGACAAAACTAGAACCACATCCAGAACAAAACTTTGGCTTATCAAAGGAATATTCTGTCGCGTTGCCGCATTTTTGACAATAGATCTTCATATTAAGAATTATACACTATATGCCTAAAAAAACCACTAAAAGTTTTAAATTTAAAACCGATAAAGGCATAGAATATTCTGTTAGCAAAATAAAGATCCCAGCTAGGGACAAGGCTGAAGGATTGTGTGACTCTCCTGAGAACGAGCGGCCCCAAATATTTATAGAAGCCTCTCTCTTGCCGCGAAGAGAGATGGCTGTTAGTATTGAGGAGTTCGCTCATGCTTTTTTTTGGGATAAATCAGAAAAGAATGTCCGTAAGTTCGCAGCAAGTTTAACAAAATATTTATACGCGAACGGTTGGAGAAAAAGTTTTTAGTTTTTTGACTATAAATTTAACTAGATCGCTTCTCTTGATGTCGTCTTCGGTAAATTGGAAAGAATAGATTCCCTTATCTTGGCTTTCTTGGTCTCCGAAAATTGATTGAAGCTTGTCAAAGCCGCCAGCTTTGCCATTGCCCAAGTCTGATTGGTCAGGATCAGCAAGAATAAAACACTTACTGAATTCTCCAACTCTTGTCATTAAGGTTACGATTTCCTTTTGGGTGCAATTTTGAGCTTCATCAAGAATAATAGCCTTACAGTTCCAACTCATGCCGCGCACGAATGATAAAGGATGGCTCTGAATGCGGCCTTGGTTATTTAAGGCTTCAATATATTGTCTAGATAGTAGCTCTTCTAGCTTATCTGCAAAGGGTAAGTTATAATATTTAAGCTTTTCATCTGCGTCTCCAGGCAGATAACCAATTTTGCTGTCGCTACTCTCTACTGGAGATCTTATATACATTATGTCACTAACTTTCTTGTCTTTAATTAGCTGAAGGGCGCAGTAGATACTCAACAATGTCTTAGAAGACCCGGCGGGGCCGCTAATAAACATCATTTTTACATCCTTATTCAGGGCAATATCAATGAAGGCTTTTTGTTTGTCTGTCCAGTTTAGTTCTCTTATCTTTAGCTCTTCCTTGAACTTATCGCGCTGAAGGATCTTTGGTGACTTATCTTGTTTTGACATTAAAGCTATTATATAAGAAAAACAAAAAACCCCTAAGTTTTTCAACCTAGGGGTAAATTTAATTTATTTATTAGTTATTAGAAGGTCCAGCGCAAACCACCAGCGCCAACTACCTCGCCGTCCAATTCCTTGCGGGCAAAGTTAAAGTTAGCAACATCAAAGTCATTCTTGATGTAAGTGGCTTCGGCAAATACAGTTAGATGCTCAAATAGAGTCTTGCTGACTCCAATCTTAGCAATAGCATTGGCAGAATCGCTAAGCTTAATGTACTCCAAAGCAGGAGTAACAGTGAACCAACCAAATACGCTGGTTGGGCGCTCAATGCCGACGCCATATCCATATTGTTCTAGATTAATATCATATACACCCTTGGCATAAGGAGTAAAGAACTTGTTCTGTAGAGCAACCTTGATATTTGCTTCTGTGGAATTTGGGATATTTGGGTCGCCAGCTTGGTGACGAATTACTGAGCCGTCCGTACGCAAGGTCACGCCTTCGAATACTTCAAAGCCCTTTCCTACATTGAAAGCCCAGTGGCTTTCATCGAGATTCTCGCTAACTGGGAGAATTGTTCCAGACACCCCTACATCAATGCCATAGTATGTTGAACCAAGACCAACTCCTGCAAAAGGAGTAGCCTTAGTACGAGACAAGCCGTTCACAAGGTACGTTGAGGTGTACCCGGCCTCAAAAGAGGCGCGAACCGGGGCATTTTGGGCAAAGGCCGCTGTAGTTAGTGTTGCAATTAATAGTGCTAGTTTTAAGAATTTATTCATAGCATATTATTGTTACACCTATATGAGATTTTGTCAAGAAAAAAAAAGACCCTTAGAGAGAAAAAGCCCCGGGTAGATTTTGTTTTTGTTATTTTTGTTATGCGGCCTATGGCCTCCCATATAAGTAAATTAAGGATAAATAAAGGATAAAGAGGGGAAGAGTTTTGTTTTTTTTGTTTTGTATCTTAAAAGACCCATAAGAAAGAAATGCCTCTGGGATTTTTTTATTTTGATTTATTAGAAGAATAAAATTGAAGAGGGGAGAATGAAAAAAGGGCCCCCCCGCGCGCCCCCAAACGGCCCGGATTGTACCATTTCAAAAAGGGGCTGTCAAGCAAAAAAAGAAAAAAAATTTCGCGCCCAGGCTGCGGACTTGGCACGGTTCTTGAATCGCGCAAAAGTGGAGGGATTGGCACGGAAATTGACGGGGGGGACTTGGCACGATTCCTGTCGGGCAGGTTCTATGCCAAGGCATCGAATCCGGCCACCGCGGACACTTTTCTCGAAGAAAAGTTCACTTTTCGGAAAGTTGGCACACTTTTATTGCCCGAATGGCGCATTTTTACGAATTGCAAATCGAGTGCAAATGCCAATGAATAACGATAACGTAACCGGGGCCGCTGTAGGGGTAGCGGAAGGCGTTTCCGATTCAAAAGGTAACGATAACGAAAGCATCGCAGTTCTAGGTATGTTTCGGGGGGGGGTTGGGGGCAGGATCGGGGGCAGGATCGGAGGCAGGGGCAGGCGGGGGCAGGCAGGCAGGCAGGCAGGCGGGGCAGGCAGGGCCGGGGGCAGGCAGGCAGGGCCGGGGGCAGGCAGGCAGGCAGGCAGGCAGGCGGGGGCAGGCAGGCAGGGCCGGGGGCAGGCAGGCAGGCAGGCAGGCAGGCGGGCGGGGGCAGGCAGGCAGGCAGGCAGGGCCGGGGGCAGGCAGGCAGGCAGGCAGGCAGGCGGGGGCAGGCAGGCAGGCAGGCAGGCGGGGGCAGGAAACGAAAAGGCCCCCGGCTTGCGCCGGGGGCCGTGAGCGGGGCCGGGAGAAGGTCAGCCCTTCACCACTTTGAAGCTGTGGAACCTGTCTTCCCGCTCCGCGATTGCGGCGACGGGCCGCACCGTGTAGATGGCGGCCACCTCGGTGCTGCGGTCATCGCTGCGGAGCAGCACCGATTCGGCGGGGAGGCCCAGCTCCTCAGCGGCGACCTTCGCCGCCTTGGCGGCGGCGGCGGCAGCGGCGGCGGTGGCCCTCTTGGCCTCCAACAGGGCGGCGAACTGGGTGAGGGTGGCGGCGGTCACGGTCTTGGTCTTCATGCTGTAGCTTTCTCGGATCGGACAACCGGGAACCCCCCGGCGGGGGCCGGTGGCAACGGCCACCGACAGGGAGACAATGCGCGATTGCCGTTCCGTTGTCAACTCCCGTTTCAAAAGAAAAGGGCCGGGGGTCTCCCCCCGGCCCGGCGACTATTCCCGCAGCACCTCCCGCAGCAGCAACAGCAGCAGCAGGATCAGGAGCGCGGCCATCATGCCACCGTCACCGTCCCCCGGCGAGCATCCGCCAGCGCATCGTTCCCGACGCTGACCATGCGATCCCACCCGCCGTCCGCCGTGATGGCGGAGGCGAACGCCGACTTGCGGTCAGCATTGCCCCCGAATTCGGAGGACTGCCAGCGGGAAAACGAATCGCGCCGGGAGGTCGCGCCCACCAGACCGCTCCCGAAGACCTCGGTGAAGCCGTTCAGCGCGTCGAGGCGGGTCGCCCCGGCATTGCCCCGGCCCGACCGGAACCCAACCACAAGCTCGTCCAGCAGGTTGCTGGACCGCGCTGACCGCAGGTCCGCCCCGTTGTCGGAGAGGTCCGCAGCGAACACGGCGCGGGCCTCGTCAACGGTCGCCTTGGCCTTCTCCAAACCGCGCAAGGTCTCGTTCCAGACGCGGGCCATGCCCACCGTCTCGCCCATCGCCGTGCGGCTGGCCTCCAAACGGGAGGCGAAGCCCTTGGTCAACTTGGAGGAGAAGAGGGCGCGGCCAGCACGGGCGAGGCGTACCGTGTTTGCGCAGACGGCGACCGTGTGGGTGAGGTTGAACATGGGGGACTGGCTCTTGTCGAGACCGCCGCTGGCGGTCAATTTGAACGCCTCGCCGTCAGGGGCAACCTCCTGCAACTCGTCGAGGCTGTAGGTCACAAACCAGCGCGACCTGTCGAAGATCATGCCCAACGATTCCACCCGGTGACCCGTCCCGGCGAGAACCTCCCCGAGGTAAGCCATGGCCTCCCTCGGCGTGAAAAGGGTGTAACTCTCCCCGCTGGCGGTCCCCACCGGAAGGCCATCGTCGAGGCTCACCGGAACGGTCATCCCGGCCCACTCCCGCAGTTCCTCTCCCACCGTGTAGGTCAGAGGGACGCGCACGATCTCGGGGAACTGGTCCGCGCCGATCTCGGTGACGATCCGGGTCTGACGATGCCACGCCTGAACGAGGCCCACCTGATAATCCCGACTGGTTTCAAGTCCTGAAGACATAACTTTGAATTGCTGAACCGACAACCGGGAACCCCCCGGCGGGGGCCGGTGGAACGCCCACCGACAGGGACACTCTCCGCAATTGCCTTTCCGTTGTCAAATCTCAATTGCGGAAAACTTCGCCCAGGGATGTTTCAGGGGTAAAACATTGTCCTGGGCTATCGGGGGCCGGGGGCCAGCGGGGGCCAGCGGGGGCCGGGGGGCCAGCGGGGGCCGGGGGGCCAGCGGGGGCCGGGGGGCCAGCGGGGGCCGGGGGGCCAGCGGGGGCCGGGGGGCCAGCGGGGGCCGGGGGCGGGGGCGCACTATTTGCCCCTATTTGCACAAAATTGCACAAACTTCATTCTATTTCCCTTTTTATTATCTAAAACTTGGCAAACAAAAAACCCCTCTATTTCTAGAGAGGCTGGCATTATTTGTCTTATTTATTATCCCTGCTTTATTTTATCTGATTTTTTGAAGAAACATAAGATGCTGAATAAGAATCCCAAACAAAACAAAATAGAAGCAACCCACTTATTATCTTGAACAAAATAAGCTGCTGCAACAAAAGCATACAAGACTGCCAAAGAAACAAAGTATTTCATGTTATTTATTATTTAGAAGAAGTAGATTCTTGCAGATAAGAGAAACCCTAATACAAAATAACTTATTGCTATTTCTATTCCTGCGCTCTTTGAGAGAATAAATGAAACAAAAGAAACCCCAAGCATTGCCAAAAAGGAAATGATTTTCATTTTACTTCTGATGCTAGTAGGTCTAGAGCAAAGATTATTTCATCAAGTATTTCTTTTATTTCAGAATTGTCGATGGAGAGCTTGGCTGATTCTAGGTGATCTTGGGCTATTTCAAGAGCATTCATTTTCTAATCAAGATAAGATTTGGCCCACTTTGCGGCAATTGCGCTTTCAATCAGGAAGAGTTCCTTCTCATCTGCTTCGCCCAGAAGGTCAAGGTGTTCCAGATCCAGTTCGATCCAAGCCAAGATGACTCCCATTGCGAAGCTGAAAAGGGCAACGTCAGCGGCGTCTGGCCCTGCTGCGGCGAGGATTGCGTCAATGGTCTTCTGGTCCTCCTGCTCAACTGCCTTGAGGTTTTCGAGAAGACGTTTTTTCAATTTATTTTTATCAGAGGTTGTCATTGGCTTGAACGAGTTTGAGGTTGATGTACTTGGTGGCGGTTTCAGCTTCTTTCAATTTAGAATAGAGTTCTGCCGAGATGGGAAGAGTCTTATTCTCCCGAATTGCGTCTTCGCACTTGTCCAGCATGATGACGAGGCAAGTCCGCAGAGAAACTAAATCGTTTGGGTTTATTTGGTATTTTTGATTCATTTTATTTATTCTTTGATGCTTCGCGCCAGTTTGCTGATCTTCTTGGAGATAGCCAAAGCAGTTTCGCTTTCGTTCCCAGCATACTCTTGAGCCAGTTCTAGTGCCTCCTCTGCCAGTTCGATGGCCTCGTCGAACTTTGCGAGTAATTCTGCTTCTTTGGTAGTCATGTTACTTGTTTACTTGTTGAGTGTAGCTGCGTCTTCTTCTTTTAGATAGAAACGATCATCACAAGCATCAGTAGCCAACATAATGTCACGAAGTGATTGGTCGTTTTCGGCAAGCTCATAGAGAATAGAGAATGATTCGCCGCTGATACCATTCTCATCATTCAACACCGAGATGATAAAATTACGCAATAGTTCTTTATTCATATCAAAAAAAAGGGGCTTTTGAGCCTGACCCCAAGGCTATTTCATTATTCGCAAACCACAATTTCGCCGTCGTTGTTTTGTTTCAGGCCCGTGTAGACAAGTATCTGGCCCCCGTTGTCGGTCTCCACTCCACAACCTAGCTTCTGGAGCTTGTTGACCAGTTCGATGACTTCTCTGATTTGATTTTCTTCCATATCTTTACCAGTTGAATTTCCAGCCGAAAAACTTGTTCAGTAAATCCAGCTCGGTCGCAGGAATGAAGCACTCCCGAACGTACTGGTCAAGGCCCATTTCGGC
>Ga0315901_10003115_pt1 | contig 21911 bp, 15 predicted proteins | sample LakEriMetagenome_10_FD_203761 | JGI IMG/M metagenome (GOLD analysis project Ga0315901, IMG submission 203761) | Freshwater fungal communities from buoy surface, Lake Erie, Ohio, United States - Buoy 2 MA116 | ecosystem: Environmental > Aquatic > Freshwater > Lake | place: USA: Lake Erie, Ohio... | reverse complement strand
GAGTTACCTGACCGGCGGGTTCCTGGGGATGGAGCATGCTCCGGTCCTGATCGGAGCCACTCATGACGATCACCCGGCAACGGCCGGTTTCCGCGTGCGGGCCTTTGACCCAGTCGAGGGAGTCTCCGCCGCTCGACTCCAGTCGCGGCAGTCGCTGCTGGGCGAGATGAACGCAGCTTTGGCGTCGCCTCAGCAGCGGGACCGGTATGCGGGGTTCGGAGCCTACCAGTCGAAGGCCTTCGACATGCTGCAAGGCCCCGCCGCCCGGAAGGCGTTCGACATTGATCAGGAGTCGGCCGAAACTCGCGACCGGTATGGCCGCAATCCGCTGGGACAGAACCTGTTGATGGCCCGCCGGCTGATTGAATCGGGCGTGCGGCTGGTCAGCGTGGTCGCCTGGACGGGGCTCGATCCGGGCGAGAAGTTTGTCAGCGTCGAGACCTGGGACATGCACGGGAACGCCGGGGTCAGCATCTTTGGCAACGGCTGGAACGGGCTGGGCGGGGCGATGCCGAAATGTGATCAGGGAGTCGCCACGCTGATCCGCGATCTGAAGGACCGCGGCCTGCTCGATTCGACGCTGGTCGTCCTGGTCGGCGAGTTCGGTCGCACTCCCCGCATCAGCCAGGGAGCCGGCGCCATCGGCCGCGATCACTGGCCCAACTGCTACTCTGCCATGGTCGCCGGCGGCGGCATCCGCGGCGGCCAGGTCTACGGATCGAGCGACTCGCAGGCGGCCTACGTCGCCAACCGCCCGGTCACTCTCGAAGACTTCACAGCTACGATGCTCCACACGCTGGGAATCGACCCCGCCACCCGCCTGAGCCCCGATGGTTTCTCCCGCCCGGCGAGTATGGGCGAAGTGGTCCACGAACTGCTGGCCTGAGACGCAGTGAGCCCGATGGTAAGAGCGGCACGGCGTCAGCCTGCCGAGTCTTCGCCCGAGAGCAACACTCTGACGCCCCCAGCTCGAGTGACGTGCGCACGCCAAGCCACAACGTCCGTACCAATCGCTTCTAGAACTCCACTTTGTATCGATCCGTCATTTTCCGACGGATCTCTGTGGTGGCTGTGTCGATGGCCTGAAACTGCTCTGCGCGGTTGCTGGCCGACGCGGCGCGCTCATATCGTTTCGCTCGCGAAGCATCGCTCTCCGTACGAGTCCAGTGTGAATAGGTTTCACCATAGTAGTTGGTGAAGTAGCCCCAGAATACGTTGGGCTGTGTCGACTCCTGGCTTACTCGGGATGATGCCATCCGATAGTACGTGGCCTGGATTCGCAGCTGCAGAACCACCTCATCGCAATAGTCAAGGAGATCCTGATCGACATTCAGCGAGGGCAGTGTCTCGATCTTGCGGGCATAGCGGTCAAACCAAAGGGCACTCTCTCCCAAACGACTGGTCCGCGCCCGATTGTCCTTGCGGAGGTCGGCCAGCAGCCCCTCAGTGGCCCGGAATCGTGCCAATGACGCCTTCGCTGTCAGTTGGTGCTGCTGTTCGGAAGTCAGCACGGCACCCGGCTGATACTCTGCCGGAACCTCAGTCGGAAACTCAAGCAGGCTCATCACCTGACGAATCCCGGCGGGCGAGATCGGTCCCTCCAACGCGATGCTTTTTTCTTGCTGGGTGAAGTTCCATCCGTCAATGTCCGCGAAATAGGCTCCGTTATTGGTCAGAGCTTCGCTCAGCAGTGACTTGCCCCATGCGCGCATGTCAGGGGTCTTCTGTGAAAAGTCTACGGTCAGGGTCGCCGTCGCTGTGTCCTTGAACGCGACTTTCAAGGTCATGCCCCGGGCGGACGACAGAAACTTCGCGGCGCTGGAAACAAGTTCGGGAGTCGCCTTGAAAGTGTCGCTGTTGGACAGCCGCCCCTGCAGCTGATTCGCTGAAAACATCCCTTCCAGATCGATCGCTATCACGGCGCCTGTGGCACCGCCGATCTGAGACATCGCTTGCTCGAGATAGTCCGCCAGAGGCTGGGGCCGGGCGGAAGCGATCTGCCGCAAAACGCGGCTTACCTGTTGACGATCCGGAGGAGTCAGCACTGCCAAGGTCTTCTTTCCCACGGGCACAGCGATTGCCCCGTAGGGTAAGACCGCGTAGTCCGTCTTGCCCATCGTGTCGATGGACCCCTTGTAGTTGGCAGCCAGCCCTTCCACGGATGGTTCCACGTTCATCTGCAGCCAGGCGGTTTGCCAGTCGACCATCGAGTCTCGAAATCCCCGGATCTTGGCCGCCATCAGCACCTGAGAAATTTCGCTGCGCGACACTACATGCGAACTTGTCTGAGCCGTATCGGCCGCCATTTCCTTCCCAAAGGTCGATCGCCGGATCTGTTCAGAATCAATCAATACGAGAACGTTCGCATCCGATGAGACTTGATTCGCCAAAGCTGTAAAAGGGGTCTCTGCCTGGACCGAAGGACAGGCAACCAACCAAGCCAAGGCGGCCACAGCCAAGCACACCACCCGCCACTCGTTTCGACAACGCAACATGGATCAGACTCTCATCAGGGGGACCAAAAGGTTGAACAAGGCTACCCAGACCCGCATGGTCTTGTAAACTCACTCGAAGCTCAGACGGGCTCGGCGATCACGAGACCACGGCCTTCGCCAATCCTCAGACCGTGCCACCCGAGCGGGGTGAGGAAGTACAGCGGCGGAGCGCTGTATCCCCAAACTGTTCTCTGACTCGGGAACGGGTCAAAATCAAGCATTCCGCGGTTCGAGAAGTCGACACGGGAAGGGTGAATTCCTTACGAGTTCCGCAGCCTGACGGGAATGAGAGTTGCCTTTCCGCAAACTCTTTGACCATCCCGTCATTTTGTTCGGGTATCATGGGCGACAGCTCATTCGCAGGTTTCAGGCCCGTTGTCTGAACACTCTGCGAGTCTTCGAGAGTTTCCCATGCTCAGGTCGATTCTCAAGGCTGGCTGCGTTGCCGTGGCCCTGCTCGTGATCGCAGGTTCTTCCTTGCAGGTGTTTGCTCAGCATCATCACGGAGGCAGTCATCACTCGGGTGGCAGCTCTCATCACCACCATCATCATGGCGGGGGCAGTTACTTCGGGGGATTCTACGGCGGCTACGGAGGGATTGGACTGAGTTTCGGCTCCGGTTGCAGCTATCCCTCCTATGGCTACGGAACGAACGTGTTCGTCACCCCTCAAGTGGTGACATCCGATCTTCTGGTGATGTGGAATAACGACCAGCCGCTCGAGGCCGTGGAGTCGTCGCGAGTCGGTCGCATCGAGAATCGGGAGCGTGGAAATCGATCCTGTCATACTCCCTATGGAGTGATCTACGCCTGTGGACCGGCGATAGCTTCCGGCGATCCGCTGGCCGGAGCCCACGTGATCGATATCGCTCCGACGGCGCTGCAGATCCTTGGTATCGCTCCCCCGCCAGCACTCGATGGCAGGGTCATACCGAATCTGCTGGAGACGAATGGCTGCCCCAAGAATCTCGTTGGGATTTCGGAAGAGCGAGCCGCTTAGCTTTGCGCCGCCGATAGTACGACAGCTTTCCGTCGCCATTGTTTGCAGAGCTGCGGAGACTCGCGGTGGTGGGGGTTGCTCGCTACGCTGAATCGCATTGGCGAGCGCTGATCGATTCATCGGGCGGCGCACACTCCGCAGTGAGGTCACGATGTCGATTCGCAGGCTGGTTTTTCTGGCAATCCTGGCACTTTTCGGAGGTGGGCAGGCCCCCGCGACAGCTGCCGAACCGGCCAAGCTGGTGGTCACTTCGCCGAAGCCGCACCAGATCTTCCAGCGGCACGGGACAGCTCCGGGGACCGGGTATGCGATGGTGCCGATCGAGGGGGAGGTGCCCGCGGGGGCGGAGAATCTGGAGTGGAATTATGCACTGCTCGGTTCGACTCAGCTCTTCAAGAACACATCTGATTTTGAGTTTCGGCCGTTGGCAGTGACGATTCGGGAGGGGAGATTCAATGGCACGATTCGCATGCCTGCGGGCTACTTCCAGATCTACGTGAAATGCCATAACGGAACCGGTGACGTAGCAGTTACCTTGATCGCCAGTGTGGGAGTCGGAGAGGTTTTCGTTATTGCTGGCCAGTCCTACGCCACAAACACAAATGATGAGAAGCTGACCGTCACCGACAAATCTGCTCGTGTCACCGGCTTCAACACCGCCACCGGCCAATGGCAGATCGCCCACGACCCGCAGCCTGCTCCCGATGGCAGCGATGGCGGCTCCATCTGGCCTCCGTTGGGAGATGCCCTCTCGAAGGAACTGCAAGTCCCGGTCGGTTTCGCGAACGTCGCCTGGGGCGGAACCTCCTCCAAGCAGTGGCTCCCGGGCGGCACGCTGCACCCGCGATTGGCTGCGGTCGGACAACAGCTCGGCAACTGCCGGGCGGTCCTGTGGCAGCAGGGCGAGTCCGATGTGATCGAAAAAACTCCCACTGAGGCCTATGTCGAGAACGTGCGGACGATCCGCGATGCAGCCTTTGCTCAGTGGGGTTACTCGGTCCCGTGGCTGCTCGCGAAGTCGACTCATCACCCGACGGTCTACAACGATCCCGAGGGAGAAGGCCGCATCCGCGGCGCGATCGATGCCCTCACCAAGCTGCCCGGTTTTCGACCGGGGCCCGACACCGACACGCTGCAGGGGGACAACCGCGGCGATATCAAATCTCGCCGCCACTTTACCGGCATTGGTCAGAAGCGAGCCGCCGAAATGTGGCTGGCCGCGATCAAGGCCGAATTCTTCACCTCGGCCCCCGCCGACTCGCTGAAGGTCGGTGTGGCTGAAGCCGACATCACGCCGCCGATCGGATTCCCGATGGCCGGGTACTACCACGAGCGACTCGCCGAGGGGGAGATCGATCCGCTGAAGGCTAAGGCGATTGCCTTCGTCGGTCCCCAGATTTCCGGAGCCCTGGTCGTCTGCGACCTGATCGGGATCGCGACTGACCTCAAGAACGAGGTCCGTAAGCGAGCCTCCGAGAAGACCGGCATCCCGCCCGAGAACATCGGCATCTCAGCCACGCATTCGCACACAGCTCCGGACTACATGAAAGAGCTGTACCTGCGGCTGGGAAACGAGCCGCAGGAGAAGCTGCGAGCCGACTACATCGACAAGCTGATCGGTGGCATCGTGGATGCAATAGTCGAGGCCCACAAGTCGGCGGAGCCTTCGCTGATCGAGTCCGGTTCCGCGATTCAGGAGTTCCCGGTCTCGTTCAATCGCCGGTCGATCATGACCGATGGCACAACGCGGACCTGGATGAGTCACGATGACCCGCGCGTTGTCCGGGCAGCGGGGCCGATCGATCCGGAGATTGCTCTCGTCACCGTGCGGAACCTGGATGGGACACCACGCGGTGTGCTGAGTAACTTCGCCCTGCACCTCGATACGGTTGGCGGAGCCAAGTGGAGTGCCGACTACCCGTTCTTCATCGAACGCGTCCTGCGGCAGTCGACCGGCAGCTCGCTGATCTCGATCTTCGGCAACGGATGCTGCGGGGATATCAATCATGTGAACCCCAAGAGCAAGGTCCGCAACACAGCTGACGTGATCGGAACCTCGCTGGGGAACACGATCGATCGCCAGCTGAAAAACCCAGCGGGGCTCAAGCCGCTCAGCCGCAGCGATCTAGTTGTAAGGTCGACCACGATCCAATTGGCCTTACAGAGTGCCGACAAAGAGGAGATCGACAAGGCGCTGGTCATCCTGGACAAGGCTCGCAAGAAGGAGCCGGTCGATTTTCTTGATCATGTGACTGCGTACAAGAAAGTGATGATCGACGGGCTGCGGCACAAGACGCCGCACGCGAACACGCGCGAGCAGATTACCTGGGGCCTGAGCCGGTCACTGGCGGGGATCGGGGAGACGATCCCGGTCGATATGACTGTCTTCGCCTTGGGGCCGGATGTGGCGATCATCGCCTTGCCAGGCGAGGTGTTCGTCGACCTGGGGCTGGCGATCAAACGGAACTCTCCGTTTAAAACAACGCTGGTGATTGAGCTGTCGAACTGTGTGGAGACGATCTACGTCCCGACGCGGGCGGCGTACGCCGGTGGCAGCTATGAGGTCACGAACTCCTCCACGATGCCGGGCTCCGGGGAGCAAATCGTGGAGACGGCACTGAAGCTGCTGAGGGAAGCTGCACACGACCTGCAGCCTCAGGTCAACTAAACCGGTGGACGGACCAACATGCAAAGCAACTCAAACACTCTGGCTCCCTCGCCCCCGCGGCAAGAACGGTCGCTTCGAGAGCGGTCCCCTCACCCCGGCCCTCTCGCCAAATCCCGATATTCTTCGAGTTGCAAGTCATCTCTGGGGAGAGGGAGAAGCTGGATTTGGTGCATGATGCTGTGGCTGGCTGTTGCCGGTTCGATGACCTCCGCAGCTCCCCCCGAGGATGACCACACGAACCCCAGCTGGTATCGCACAGCCAGCGGTGAGAAACAGCCCGTCACCACTCCCGAGCATTGGGCAGTGCGGCGGCAGGAGATCGTGACCCGCATGCAGGAGGTCATGGGGCCGCTGCCGGATCGCACGAAGTGGCCCGAGGCTCAGGTGCGTGTCCTCGAGCGGAAAGAACTCGATGGCGGCCTGGTGCGGCAGAAGATTCAATTCGTGACGGACTCCGCCGATCGCCCGGTGAAGGCCTGGGTCTTCTTGCCCGCAGAGACGGCGAAAGTGCCCGAGCGCCGGGCAGCGATTCTGTGCCTGCATCAGACAATCGGAATCGGCAAAGACGAACCGGCGGGACTGGGTGGCAGTGCCAATCTGCATTATGCGATCGAGCTGGCTCAGCATGGGTTCGTGACTCTGGCTCCTGATTACCCCAGCTTCGGCGAATACCCCTACACCTTTCCTCCTGAGCATGGTTACATCAGCGGATCGATGAAGGCGATCTCCGACAACATGCGGGCCATCGATGTACTGCAGGCCATGGACACCGTTGACCCCGAGCGGATCGGCTGCATCGGGCACTCTCTGGGAGGGCACAACACGATGTTCACAGCTGTGTTCGATACCCGCATCAAGGCCCTGGTGTCGAGCTGCGGCTTCACGCGGTTTCGCAAGTATTACGGAGGGAAGCTCGCTGGCTGGACCAGCCCGCGCTACATGCCTCGGATAGCCAGCGTGCATCACAACAACCCCGATGAAGTGCCGTTCGATTTTCCGGAGATCGTGGCAGCGTTCGCTCCCCGCCCGTTCCTGGCCTGTTCGCCGATGCGGGATGACAACTTCGAAGTCTCGGGGGTCCGCGATTCGATCGCGGCGGCTCAGCCGATCTACAAGCTGCTCGGTGCCGAGTCGGCTCTGCAGGCTACGTACCCGGAATGTGCCCACGACTTTCCGCCAGCAACGCGGCAGATGGCGTACAAATTTTTTCAGGAATCACTCCGGGGTCATTGACCATCGGTTCGGACACTTTCCGGGGGGAACACAGCGGGCTGTCCAGATCAGTTTCGGAATCTCAGAACTGCTCTTTGCACGTTTTGCAACTTCTGCTAAGAACCGGTCCCTGTGCGGCAAAAAATGCCGAAACCGGACGCCAGTTGGGATGACTGGTGCGGTTCTTGGCACGCACAACTGTCGATCGGGACGTGGTTTTTCGCTTGCGAAAACCCGTTCGGGAAAGGACTCCCATGCCTGCGGCGATTCTGAAGGTCTTGGCTCTCTCTGGCGTGATTTCCGCGGGGTGTTTTGCGGTCTGGAAGGCCAACAGCGAACTCGTCCCGGCTGATTCGGCTCAGTCTGAACAATTCACTCCGCTGCCTGGTGAGGCCGATGACACGATCGGTCTGGGGGGCGAGCCGATCTCGAAGCCCCAGGGGAAAGACGCCACTCCTGCGGACGATCAGGCGTTAGCCCAGTTTGAGTTCGCTCAGGACGGGAGCGAAGAGGAACCAGCTCCGTCACGAGAGATGCCACCGGCGTTTCCCGCGATTGAGCAGAGTGAGCCCGATCTTGATCCGCAACCAACGGCAAGTGATCCCGAGCCCGGTGTGGCCTCGCTCGATCTGCTCGAAGAGGAAGAGGCCCGCAATGCCCGGCAGCCTTCGCGGATTCAGGCCGCATCTGCTGAAGTGGGCGCCGCTCCAACATCACCGGCGGTCAAGCAGCTGCCGACGCGAGCGGATGCCCCGATCCTTCTGCCGACTCCGACAGCCACTGCTCAGGCGGGAGCGCCGAGGACGCGGACTCCCTCCCGGGTCGTGCCTGCCAACGCCGAAGACATCGATACCTCGGCTGGTCAGGAAAACGGGCCGATTCTGCCCGGAGATTTGATTCCTGAAGATATCGAGCCGGCCGCCAGTGATGCGGCTTCGAGCCTGCCTGAGATTCGCTCTCGCGGATCGATCCCACAAGCGAATAACGGAGCGGGGATGCAGATCAACCCGGCCCGCGCTCGCGGCAGCTCGATCCCCACTCATGACACCAACACAGCCACCGAAGAACCAGTCGAAGAGAACCCGTTTCCGGCCTTGAACTCCGCCCCTGGCCCAGACTTGTCCGGTCAGCAGGAGCCATCCCCAGAGGAAGAGGTCGAGAATCCGTTCGCTCCTCGCACGCGGCCTGCTCCGGCGACCTCGATTCCCGCGGCCTCCTCCGAACCCGAGCCGACGGCGCTGCCGGAAACGCCAGTACCAAATACACCTGCGCAGTTCAGCCCTCCTCCGGGACGACAACCCACTCGGACACCGACGATCAATCATTCGGTCGGAGAAGCTGTCGAGCCCGGGGCCGAACCGCTCAAATCATCGATTCCTCAACGTAACATCTCCGAGAATCTACTGATCGGTGAAGGCACGATCGACGACCCGGCCATCACGCCGACCAAGCAGCCGCAGATCCGTGTCGAAAAGCGGGCTCAGGCCGAAGCCGAGATCGGCGAGAAGATGATCTATGAGATCATCGTTCAAAACGTCGGTCAGGTGGCTGCGAAGGCGGTCGTAGTCGAAGAGCGAATTCCCAAGGGAACCCGCATGGAACGGTCCCAGCCTCAGGCGAAGCTCGGACGGGACAAGGTGCTGCACTGGGAACTGGGGACGATGGACCCGGGCGCCCAGAAGGTGATCAAGGTCGAAGTCACTCCGCTGGAAGCCGGTCCGATCGGCAGCGTGGCGACCGTGCGATTCGGGGCTGAGGTGGCGACCAAGACCGTCGTGACCGCTCCGACCCTGTCGTTGAGCGTCGAACATCCCCAGGAAGTGGCTCTGGGTGAGCAGGTTCCGATTCACTTTGTCGTGACCAATACCGGTTCCGGTACGGCGAGGAACGTGAAACTCCGCACGAAGCTGCAGGAGGGCCTGCAGCACAAGGCGGGGCTGGACCTCGACAAGAAGCTGGGAACTCTGGCTCCAGGTCAGTCACAAAAGGTTGATCTGAGTGTCACGGCGGCCGAAGAGGGACGCTTTGCGCCGGTTGTGATTGTGACTACCGGCGAAGGGAACAATGAGTTCGAACAGGAGAACCGGACGCTCGACCTGAATGTGATCCAGTCTCGGTTGACCTTGTCGCGCGATGGTCACGTGCGCCGCTTTGTGAACCGTCCGGCGGAGTTTACGACGCGCGTGATGAATCACTCGATCGATGTCATAAAGGATGTCCGGATCACGGAAACCCTGCCGGTGGGAGTTGTGCCTGTCGGCGAAATGACGAAGTATCGCTGGAACCCAGACAACCGCACCGTGCAGTGGACGGTGTCCCAGCTAGGCCCCGGGCAGTACTCGGATCTGAAGCTGAATGTCGTTTCAGAACGCGCTGGCGAACTGGAAGGGAAAGTTGAGGCCGTTGCCGCGAACGGGCAGCGGGCCGAGCTTCCGACGATGCTCGAAGTCGCGGGCTTCCCGGCATTGAAGGTCGACATCCATGGTGAAGACAAACCCGTGGCGGTCGATGAGCAGGTCTCGATGCGGGTCACGATCTCGAACAAGGGCTCCGCCCCAGCCACATCCGTGACGGCGCTGTTCGAACTGCCGCAGGAAATGACTCTGATCAGTGCGGAAGGTCCTGTGCAGTACACCCAGGAAGGCAAACTGGTGACCTTTGCCGCCCTGCAGGAGCTGGCCCCGAACGAGAAGCAGACGTTCGACATAGTGCTGGCAGCCGCCGAGGAAGGCAGTACGTCCGTGGCCGTTGACGTCTACAGCGATGACCGGAAGGATGACCCGGTTCGACAGGAGGAAGCTGTCACGATCATTCCCAAATAGCCAGCGGGAGTGTCGGGCTGATACGATGAGCCGAAGTCGGGGTGACCATTGAAGCGGGAGCGAATGCCCCTCGCCGACCGCCCCGTGCCTCCAGCTGTGGATCTTCTGGTGAAATCGATTCTCATCGCCGCCGTGGCCTGCCTGGTGATCGCCCTCTCACCGCTCGGGGCACAGAGTCCGGATGTCGACCTCCTCGAAGAAGAGGCGTTCAAGACAGCTGCGGCGATTGCTGAGCCGTCGATCGTGCAGATTCAGACGATTGGGGGTCTGGATGTGGTCGGCGAGCTGATCGCCGGATCGGGCCCCACGACCGGTGTTGTGGTCTCGGCTGATGGCGAGATCCTGACCAGTTCGTTTAACTTCGCCTCCAAGCCCAGCTCCGTAATCGTGATGCTTGGTGATGGACGCAAACTGCCCGCTGAGATCGTCGCGACCGATCAGATTCGTCAGGTGACGCTGATCCGCGTCAAGCAGACCGGGCTGACGCCGATCGCGGTCGCCCCTCGGAAAGAGCTGCAGGTCGGTCAATGGACGATCGCCCTGGGCCGGACCTATGACCCGGCATTCCCGAACCTCTCGGTCGGGATCCTCAGTGCCCTCAACCGCATCTGGGGCAAAGCAGTTCAGACCGACGCGAAGATTTCCCCCGCTAACTACGGTGGCCCGCTGGTCGATCTGCAGGGCCGGTGCATTGGCATCCTGGTCCCGATCTCGCCGGATGGGAACGATGAAGCGGCCGGCGTCGAATGGTATGACGCCGGAATCGGGTTTGCGGTACCCCTGGAAGAAATCCTGCCGCATCTGGAGACGCTCCGCAAAGGCGAAAACCTGCGCCCCGGACGAATGGGTGTGATGTATGAGGACAAGGGTCCCGTCTCGGGAGCTGCAATCGCCAAAGAGATCCGTCCGAACTCCCCCGCTGAGAAGGCCGGGATGGAAGCTGGGGATGAGATCATTCAGGCGAACGGTCAGCCGATCGAACGCATTCCGCAGATGAAAACCGTGCTGGGGCCGATGGCCGCAGGGTCGAAGCTCGATCTGGTCGTCAAACGGGGCGGCAAGGAAGTGCAGCTGTCGATGGTCCTCGCAGCTGAGATCCCTCCGCTGGAGTACCCGATGCTGGGAATCCTGCCAGCGCGGACGCCCGAGAAAGAGGGCGTGACGATTCGCCACGTGTTCTCGAACTCCCCTGCGGCGAAGGCCGGGCTGCTGGCGGGTGACCGTATCCAGTCGTTCCATGGACAGCCCGTCAAGTCGCTCAAGCAGCTGTCAGCGCTGATTGAAACTCAGCGGATCGGAGCCTCGGTGAAGGCGACGATCCAGCGGGCTGCGGGAGCCACCGAAGAGGTCACTTTCGAGCTGGCGGCCTTGGTGGTTGAGCCTCCACTCGATCTGACTGCAGACTTGGGCGCGAAAGCTGCGGAAGCCGATGTTCCGAAGAAGACCGGGCGACTCGATGAGACGATTCCGGGGACTGATGGTCGAAAGTACTGGGTCTATGTTCCGGAGACAGTCCAGCCCCAGGAGTACGGGCTGGTCCTGTGGCTGCACCCGGACGGGCGCACGGGCGAGTCCGAACAGCTCGGGCTGTGGCGGGCAGCTTGCGAGGAGCGGGGGCTGATCTTTGCGGGCCTTCTGGCTGATCGCGAATGGTCGGGCCAGGACGGACCACTGCTCAAGGGGCTGCTCGATCATCTGCTGAGGAAGTACTCGATCGATCGCCGGCGGGTAGTGATCATGGGAGAACAGGAGGGGGGCGAGTTCGCCTTGTTTGCGGCGACGAAGCTCCCGGATCAAATACGTGCCGGGATCGGGATCGACGCCGGACTGAAGGCACCTCCGCCGGAAAACACGGTCGGGAAACGGCAGATGTATGTGATCCTGCCCCGCAGCGGCTCGAAGAGCTTCCGGTCGACCCGCTCCACACTGACCAACCTGGCCAAACAGAAGGTGCCTGCCTGGGAGCTGGCCGCTCCGGAAGGGGATGGGTTAGACGAGAATACGGTCCGCCAGCTGGTGCTGTGGATCGATTCACTTGATCGTCTGTGATTCGTAACATGTTTTTTAGATGTGACTTGCGGCGAATACGTGTTGTCAAAAAACTGTATGCCGACAACGAAAAACTCACCTGCGGTGAGGCTTTGCATCCGGGAACCTCTGCGATTACACTTCCTCGCTTCCCGAAAACACGTCTCGGGGCGTGTGGCGGCATCGGCATCGATGCCCTCCACCTTCGATTCTCTGGTGACTGTCATGAGCACTCTCAAGAAGAACAAGCGGATCAAGCGGGCCAAGCAGTACGCCATCTACGGCGACAACAAGCCTGCTGCTGGCCGGAGCCTGTGCCAGAAGGGTAAGCCCAAGTACTTGGGCGGTAACGGTCGCAAGACGACCGGTATCACGATCCGCAAGTTCCGCCTGAACCTGCAGTCGGTTCGCGTGCTGGAAGATGGCAAGATCGTTCGCCGCAATGTGCCGGTCAAGCACATTCGCAGCGGCCTGATTGTGAAGCCCGTCGTGCGGGCTCCGTTCACGATCGACAAGTAACTCTGGCTCTTCGCGGCCAGCGCGTTCATTCAAAACCCGATGGAGCATCGAGCGGCGCTCGAGAGATTCCTTCGGGTTTTGTGCTGCGCTGCAATGTCGATTCCGGATGATGTTTTTTCTGGGGCGAAACCGTGCCATCGCGTCGCGAACAACCTGATAATCAGAGCTGTTGCCCGTTGACCAGTAATCCCCGCGAGCGACTGGCCAGCGACCAGCAGATCGCCGCAATTCGAGAGCAGTTCCCAGCAGGGGTTGCAGCACCGGCATTGCGAGCTTTGTATGCTGCGGGATACCGGAAGCTCGACGACGTTGTCAAAATCACCGATGCAGAGTTGCTCTCGCTCCATGGGATGGGCCCGAAGGCTGTCCGTCTGATCCGCGAAGCGATTTCCTCTCAACGTTCCTGACCCTCGTTTTCGAAGTCCCGCATGTCGCGATTGGCCCTGATGCTCGTTCGCCTGACCGCGTCCGCCTGGATCGGAGCTGCGGTCTTGTTCGTGATCAACGGAGTCTCGCAGGTCACGTCCGGCAAGTTCGAGTCGATCACAACTGACCAACTGGTGCTGCTGCGGTTTCCGGCCTACTACCTGATGGGATTCGCTTTGGTCGGGACCGCGTTTGTCGGTGCGGCACTCTCCGGAGAGCAGCTCTCCTTTCGACGCCGAGGCACACTGCTGGGACTGTTTGGTACGGCGATCGTCGTGATGATCTTCGATTATCTGGTGGTCTACCTGCCCTTGGCGGCGATGATCGACCCTCCGGGAAAGCCTCGTCCTGCCGAGTTTCAGACGTTGCACCACTGGTCGATGCGGGTCAATACCCTGCACATCGCCCTGGTCCTTATGGGGGCCCTGATCGCCAATTGGCCCGCGAAACGGCTGGTGGATACTGACCAACAAGATCAATGACGCTGGTTGAGTGATTGGCGATGTCGCTATTGAGTCGCCATGATCCACGGGCCTCGACCGGTTTCGACTCGCCATCCCTCGTTCCAAGTGCGATGCCATGCAGCAGTATCAGGGCTTCATTGGGATCGTCACGCTGATGGGGATCGCCTGGCTGATGTCAGAGAACCGCCGCCGTATCGTGTGGCGTCCGGTCTTGGTCGGGCTGGGGCTGCAGATTCTGTTCGCAGCCTTCATCCTCAAGACCCCGTGGGGAGCCCCGTTCTTCGATGGCTGCGGGAAGGCGATCGATACGCTGTTGGGATTCTGTGATCGCGGAACCGATTTCCTGTTCAAGCATGTCTCCCAGCTGAGTGATCGCGACCAGCAGCTCGATGGTCCTCTGGTCAACCTGGCGTTCCGAGTGTTGCCTTCGATCATTTTCTTTTCGGCGATCCTGGCTGTGCTGTATCACTTGGGGATCATGCAGTTCATCGTACGGATCATCGCCTGGGTGATGGTCAAGACGATGAAGACCAGCGGGGCGGAAACGCTGAGCGTCGCTGCGAACATCTTCGTCGGGCAGACCGAAGCCCCGCTGCTGGTGCAGCCGTTTCTGGCGAAGATGACCCGCAGCGAGATCATGACGATCATGCTGGCGGGGTTTGCCACGATCGCGGGCGGAGTGATGGCGCTCTATGTGGCGATGCTGAAGCCGCTCCTGGGCCCGGACATTGCCGGACACTTGATTGCCTCATCGGTGATGGGGGCGCCAGCATCGATCCTGTTTGCCAAGATTCTGGTCCCCGAGACCGAGACCCCGACGACGCTCGGTGACGTGCGAGTTCCCCTGCCGCAGACCAGTTCGAACGTAATCGAGGCCTTCAGCGAGGGCGCCAACGAGGGCCTGAAGCTGACGCTCAGCGTCTGTGGGCTGCTGATTGCGTTCATCGCTGCTATGGAGATGTTCAACGCTTTACTCGGCTGGGGGCCGACGATCCCACTGTTGGGGATCGCCATCCCGAAGACCTCGATGCAGGAGCTGTTTGGCTGGGCCTTCCGTCCGATCGCGTGGACCCTCGGAACGACCTGGGCCGAAGCCCAGGTCGTGGGCCGCCTGCTCGGGGAGAAAATCGTTCTCACCGAGCTGATCGCCTACACCGACCTGTCCCGACCTGAAACGGTGCAGCAGCTGTCCCCGCGCTCGGCCAAGATCGCTGCGTACGCGCTGTGCGGATTCGCGAACTTTGCCTCGGTTGGGATTCAGGTCGGCGGAATCGGAGCGATGGCTCCTGAGCGGAAAGCCACGATTTCCCAGCTGGCGATGAAGGCGATGATCGGCGGCGCCCTCGCATCGGCGATGACCGGTGCGATTGCCGGTCTGATGATCTAAACCCCCGCCCTCGCCACGGAGCCGTGCAATGCTCCGGCTGACGCAACTTCCGTTGCCACATTGGGTTGATGTTCGTTGCTCCCCCGGTAAGATGGCCAGTCTCGCGTGGTCTGGCGCCGCGCGACTCTGAACTTTCCAACAATCAGCACCTCACTCGACGGCAGGCGGGATTCGTTTTTGGATCAACGGAAAGTTGCCCGCGTGGCAGCTCGCGCGAACTTCGCTGAACCCGGCGTTCGCATTTCGGTTGGTCGGCGGTCCCCGGTTCACTGCTGCGCGACCGGGGAGCTGTGACGAAGATTGAGGTGTGGGATGGAGTGGATCGCCGCTGGGGTGGTGGGTCTGTTGGTCGGTGCTGTCGTCGGCTTTTTCTTCGACCGCATGCGACTGGGACCGGCTTACCGAGACAAAGACCAACTGCTGCAAGAGGCCAAAGCGGAAGCTGAGAATATCCGCAAGAAGAGTGAACTCGATTCGAAGGAAGAACTGCTCCGCCGCAAAGACGACCTCAACAAGGAACTCAACAAGACCCGCGAAGAGTTGCGGGACGTCGAACGCAAACTCGACAAGCGCGAGTCCGGGCTCAACGAGCTCGATAACCAGATCAAGCAGAAGGAGCGGATGCTCCAGACCCAGCAGAGCCGGTTGACCGAGAAGCTCAAAGCGGTCGAGCTGCAGGAGCGGGAACTCGACAAGGCGTTCCGCCGCGAGCAGGACGAGCTGTTCAAGATCAGCGGCATGACCAAGGAGCAGGCCAGCGAGAAGCTGATGACCCGCCTGGGCAGTGAGCTGCAGGCTCAGGCTGGCAGCCTGATCCTCAAGCACGAGAAAGAGCTGAAGGAGAACGAAGAGCGGATGGCCCGCGAGATCATCGGGATGGCCATTCAGCGGTATGCCAGCAAGCACACGTCCGAAACCACCGTCTCGACGATCGATATCCCCAGCGACGAGGTCAAGGGGCGCATCATCGGTCGCGAAGGCCGCAACATCCGGGCCTTCGAAGCGGCGACCGGTGTCGACGTGATCGTTGACGATACACCCGGCGTTGTGGTGGTGACCGCCTTCGATGCGGTCCGCCGCGAAGTGGCCCGGCAGTCACTGATCAAGCTGATTCAGGATGGCCGCATCCATCCGCAGAAGATTGAAGAGACCGTCCGCGAGACGCAGCGTGAGATGGATCAGAACATCATGAAACTCGGTCGCGCCGGAGCCGAAGAGGCCGGGTGCCCGGGCCTGCACGACAAGCTGATCCAGCTGATGGGTCGCCTGAACTTCCGCGTCAGCTACAGCCAGAACGTCCTACGGCACTCGATTGAAGTGGCCTATCTGACCGGGATGATGGCCGAGCAGCTGGGGCTGGATGGGAACCTGGCGCGGCGCTGCGGCTTCCTGCACGACATCGGCAAGGCCGCCGACCACGAGATGGAAGGGGGCCATCCCGCCATCGGAGCCGATCTGCTCAAGCGATACGGCGAAGGTCCCGAAGTGGTCCACGCCGCCCTGGGGCACCACGACGACATCCGCCCGGACTATATCTATACGGTTCTGACCGCAGCTGCGGATGCCTGCTCAGCTGCTCGGCCTGGTGCCCGGCGCGAGACGCTCGAGAAGTACATCCGCCGCCTGGAAGACCTGGAGTCAATCGCCTACGGCTTCCCCGGAGTCGATCAGGTTTACGCCGTGCAGGCGGGCCGTGAAGTCCGCGTGATCGTCGACCCGAAGGCGATCAACGACCGCGAAGCCGCCAAGATGGCCCACGACATCGCCCAGTCGATCGAAGATCAGATGACCTACCCCGGCGAGGTGAAGGTCGTCGTGATGCGCGAGACCCGGGCGATGGGTGTGGCCAAATAGCGTCCGCATGGGCATTCGAACGCGGAGTCCCGTGAGCTCTCAAAATCGAGGGCGACGGGGTGCTCCATGTTTCCCCAAGGTTCATGTCCAGCGACGTTCTTCTTCTCGCTTCTGAGCCCGGTCCCACAGGAGAGAAACAACCTCCTGGTTCGCATCGGGGAACCGCAGCGAGCACAGCTCGCGCAGGTCGACCCAGTGGAATGGCTCGGTCGGAGTCAGGTCCTTGGTCGCGTCGACGATCGAGCAGAGATAGAAGCTCAGATCGACCGTGGCATGGGTATACTCGAACCGGCGGTGATAGAGCGGCTCGATGATCTGGACATCGAGACCGGTCTCTTCCTTGCACTCGCGGATGGCGCAGTCGGACTGGGTCTCGGTCCCGATACACTTTCCGCCTGGAAACTCATCGAACCCGGCCAGTGGCCCCGTGGGGCCGCGAATGCCGACCAGATACAGGTCGGCATGTTCCACAACGGCAATTCCGACTCGCACCAGCTTGGGTGCCATGGCGATTCCTTAGCTCTTGGCAAATGGCGATTGGCTTGTGGCCAGACCCGGGCACACGTGACGATCCGGCCCCAGCCGGTTCGTCATGTGGCAAACCGCTATTCGGCCTTGATGGCGTCGAGCGGAGGTCCACCCATCACGTGATAGCCGCTGTCCACATGCAGCGTTTCGCCGGTCACACCACTGGCCAGATCGCTGAGCAGGAACATACCGACCTTCCCGACCTCTTCTTCTGTGATATTGCGACGCAAAGGGGAGAAGGTTTCATACAGCGTGAGCATTTTCTTGAAGTCGCCCACTCCGCTGGCACTGATCGTCCGCACGGGACCGGCCGACAGCGCGTTGACCCGGATTCCCGAAGGACCGACTTCGCTGGCGAGGTAGGTGACCGCGCTTTCCAACGCCGCCTTACACAGCCCCATCAGGTTGTAGCCGGGAATCACCGTTTCGCCGCCCAGGTAGGTCAGCGTCAGGACGCTGCCGCCCTGGTTCAGCAGCGGCTTGGCCCGACCGGTCATGGCGATCAGGCTGTAGGCACTGATGTCCATCGCCTGCTTGAATCCCTCGCGGCTCACGGCGTAGACCGGGCCGGTCAAGTCGGCTGGCGGCGCGAAAGCGATACTGTGCAGCATGAAGTCGATGGTGCCAAATTCGGCCTTGATCGACTCGAATGTCTTGTCGAGATCGGCATCGCTGGTCACATCGCACGGCAGCACAAACTTGGCTCCCAGCGGTTCGACCAGCTTCCGGACCTTGTTTTCGTTCTTCGGACGGGCCGGATCCTTGTCAGGAAGGTGCGTAAACCCCATCACAGCACCCTCTTGCGCGAGCTGCTGTGTGATCGCCCAGGCGATCGAGTGATCGTTGGCGATTCCGAAAATGACGCCCTTTTTCCCAGTGAAAAGCCCCATGGCGCGTTCCTTTGCAGAGTTCCGATGTCGTCGTGAGACGAATACGGGAAAATAACGAAACCGGCCCCCTCGATCAATGCGGCAGACCGTGGCTCAAAACTCCGCTTGCTCCAGTTTCATTCGTTTCTCATGAGATTCTCCTGCATTGGTCTGGTCGGTTACCATCTCGGTTTCCGCCACCTCGCACTGACACCGCCCCATGCTCGCACTGCAACTCGAAAAGCCCGAATCGTGGAAATTCATCGAGATCGACACCCCGCCTGCACCGGGACCGGGGGAAGCTCTCGTGAGAGTTCATCGCGTGGGAGTCTGTGGCACTGACTTGGGCGGGTATCTCGGAAAGATGCCGTTCTTTTCGTACCCGCGAATTCCGGGGCACGAACTGGGCGTCGAGATTCTGGAAGTCGGGCCCGATGTCACCAATATCAAGCGGGGAGACCGCTGTTCGGTCGAGCCGTACCTGAACTGTAAGAAGTGCTACTCCTGTCGCCGGGGGTTCACGAACTGCTGCGAGCATCACAAGACGCTGGGGGTGATGTGCGATGGGGGGCTGACCGAGAAGATCATCCTCCCGGCCCGCAAGCTGCATCCGGCCCCGGGGCTGACCCTGGAGCAGTGTGCCCTGGTCGAGACGCTGGCGATCGGCTGTCACGCCGTCGACCGGGCCGCTCCGCGAGTGGGCGAGAATGTGCTCATCATTGGGGCCGGTCCGATCGGACTCTCGGCACTTGAGTTCGTCAAGCTCTCCGGAGCCCGCGCGATCGTGACTGACATCAGCGAGAGCCGGTTGCGGTTCGTCCGCGAGCAGATGGGCGTGCCCGATACGTTTGTGGTGACAGGGCAGCCAGGCGACATCAGCACGCTGTCTGACCTGACCGGCGGTCAGCTGGCCGATGTGGTGATCGACGCGACCGGGAACTCCAAGTCGATGGTCCGGGCGTTCGAATTCGCAGCCTTCGCCGGGCGGGTCGTCTACGTGGGGATCACGCAGCAGAACATCGAGTTCCCGCACGCCCCGTTCGTCCACCGCCGCGAGTTGACGATCATGGCCAGCCGCAACGCTCTGACGCGAGACTTCACCCGGATTATCTCGCTGATCGATCAGGGAAAGATCGACACTGGCCCCTGGATCACGCACCACGCCTCGTTCGCCGATGTGCCGCAGGTCTTCCCGAGCTGGGTGAAACCGGAGACGGGAGTGATCAAGGCGGTCATTCACCTCGATTGAGGTCAGCGTCTATCGGAGTACGTCGCGCCAGTTCGACGGCTATCGAAAGCGTGTTCGACTGGACATAATCTGACAGCGGCGAATCGAACGCGCCCGAACCCGTGATCTCAGGAGTACCTGCTGATGAATCGTTGCTGGGGATTGTCACTCATGCTGCTGGCGATGTTGTCGAGTTTTCCCGGAGCCGCAGCCGATGCGGGCGAAGGTGTTCTGGAGATGCGGATCTACACCTGCGAGCCCGGCAAGCTCGATGCGCTCAATGAGCGGTTCCGCAATCACACGATGCGGCTGTTCGAAAAGCACGGCATGAAGAATGTCGCCTACTGGGTGGCGACCGAAGGCCCGACCGCGGGCAACACACTCTATTACATCCTGCACCACGCCAGCCGCGACGCCGCGATGGCTTCGTGGGATGCCTTCCGCAACGACCCCGAATGGAAGGCTGTCGCCGCAGCCAGTAAGGAAAAGCACGGCAAGATCCTGGCCAAAGATCCCGAAGCGATCTTCATGGCTGAGACGGATTACTCCCCCGCCACCGAGAAGGCCCGGCAGGACAAGACTTACGAACTCCGCATTTACACTGCCGCCGAAGGAAAGCTCGGCGATCTGAACTCGCGGTTCCGCGAGCACACCGAGAAGCTGTTCAACAAGCACGGCATGCGCTCGATCGGCTACTGGGTCCCGACCGACGAGCCGAAGTCAAAGACGCATCTGTACTACGTGCTGGAACACACCAGCCGTGACTCTTCGAAGGAGTCTTGGAAGGGGTTCGTGAACGATCCCGAGTGGAAGGAAGTCGCCAAGAAAACTGAGGCCAATGGAAAGCTGCTGGCAGTTCCGCCGGAAGCTGTGTTCATGAAGGCGACGGATTACACCCCGGCACCGTAGCAGAATTCGTAAGAATTCTGGCGCCCGGGCCTGCAATGTAGCCACGCTCGCCAGAGCGTGGGCATTTTTAGCTCAGCGGGAGATTCCCACGTTCTGGCGAACGTGGCTTCAGTTCGACACCATGCCGCTGATCCCGATTGATGATCTGACCGACGCGCGACTCGATCCTTACCGCAGCTTGAAGCTATCCAATCAGACCCGGCATGGTCGGCATCTGATCGCGGAAGGGCATCGAGTCGTACGGCGACTGGTCGAGAGCGACTTCGCGGTCGACTCGATCCTGGTCACTGATCGCCGGGCGCATGTGATCTCGGATATCGATGCCGAGCGGAATACGATCTACCTGCTCCCCGAAGACCTGGCCAGCCAGCTGGTCGGGTTCGAGTTTCACGGAGGGGTCGTGGCTGCCGGATGGCGAAAGCCGTCCCCTGCGCTGTCGGAGTTTATCCCGCCAGCCCCGACCGGCTCCGACCTCGTTGTCGTCTGTCCTCGCATGACCGACCCGGACAATCTTGGGACGCTGATCCGCCTGTGTGTCGGGTTCGGGGTCAAGGGCCTGCTGCTGGGGCCGGGCTCGACCGATCCCTATTCGCGACGGGTGCTGCGCGTCTCAATGGGGCATGCGTTCTTTCTGCCGATCATTGAGGCCGAGGACCTGCGGGCGCCGCTCCTGGCCTTGCGAGAGCGTCACGGGTACCGGTTCCTGGCGACCGTTCTTGACCCCAGTGCGAAGCGACTCGATCAGTTCCGCTTCGGCGGAGATGGCTCGCCCACGGGGCTGCTGTTCGGCAACGAAGCGGATGGCTTGCCCGTCGACTGGATCGACTTCTGCGACGAGAAGGTCACGATCCCGATGGGGCCGCAGGCTGATTCGCTCAACGTGGCCGTCTCGGCGGGGATCTTTCTCCACTGGTTTCGAGGGGCTGTCTCCGACGTGAATTCCGATTGACAAGCCCGCGCGGCCAAAGCTTTGGTCATGGCACTTTGTCATTGGGCTTGCGATCCAGCGAATGCTGCAAGACGTAGAACACCAACCACTTTTCGAATCTGTCAGGTGCATCTTGAGAATGACACCCCTCGGCATACGCATAGCTCGCTGAGAGCAGGCAGTTGGTTGCATGCACGGGCTCGGCGGATCTTAAGTATTTGGCAGCATTCGCTACGGCGTCGGCCGTAGGTTCAAGCCGGCAACTGTCACAGTCGCCAACCCGCTCGCCATTTCGCAGTCCAATCGCCGGGGTCGTCGCAGTTTCCCAATCGACTCGATGCGTCGGGTCTTGAAGCCATCGTCGAAGATTATTGAACGTGTCTTCCGCCGCATTACTATCACACATGTCCTTCCACGCAGGAACAATCATTGAAAGAGCGTTCACGCAGAGCCATGATAGCTGTTGATGGACTTCTGAAGAGGGGACAGATTTACCGAATGACGCAACGAAGTCAGCAGCAGCGATGTCTTCGTCCGATGAGTTGATGTACTGAGACGCTGCAACACGAATGGCG
>Ga0315901_10003105_pt1 | contig 21950 bp, 15 predicted proteins | sample LakEriMetagenome_10_FD_203761 | JGI IMG/M metagenome (GOLD analysis project Ga0315901, IMG submission 203761) | Freshwater fungal communities from buoy surface, Lake Erie, Ohio, United States - Buoy 2 MA116 | ecosystem: Environmental > Aquatic > Freshwater > Lake | place: USA: Lake Erie, Ohio... | reverse complement strand
ATTGCTCCGTGATTCCGCCCCCTCGCCCTCGAAGCCCGAGGCGCGAGCCGAGGGAATGGAGACCGGTTTCCGGTGGAGCGAAGCGCATTCCCGCAGCTCGCGCTTCGGGCTTCCCGGCTACCCGACGGCACGGCCAGACACGCCCCGGGAATTCAGGGCACCGGCACCGGCGCGGGAAACTGCCGGTTCGGGGCCGGCACCGGCGCCGGGATCACCGGCCGCCCCACGTCGGCCCGCCGCGAATCCGCGCCGGCATCGCCGCCGGCCAGCGCCCGCAGATAGTCCGCGGCCACGTTCATCGCCTCGTCGAAGTAGAAGTCGCGCTTCACGATCGGTCGCTTGTGCGACTCCAGCTCCTCGAGCTTCTTCTCCTCGTCCTCCGCGGCCTTGCCCTCGTTCCATTGCCGCTCGAACTCCGCCTCCACCAGCGAGAGCGTCTTCTCCTTCTTGCGGCGCTCGTAGCGGTCGATGCTGGCCGCGAGCTTGCGAAAATCCTCGTTCTCGGTGACACGGGCCTGGGACTGCTGCCGCAGCCCCGCCAGCAGCCGCTCGTTCACCTGGCCGCTGCGGGTGAAGGTCGCCGGCGGCAGCCGGTCGAAGGCCACGGCGTGATCGAGGTCCGACTCGCCCACCGGCAGATGGGTGGTGATGCTGGGCAGCTCGACGTCGCTCTTCACCCCCTCCAGCTGCGTGCTGCTGCCCGAGGGCCTGTAGAACTGCTGGATCGTGATCTTGATCGCGCCCAGCGACGGCGCGTTCTCGTGCCGCTGGAACAACTGCTTGCCCAGGTCGAGGAGGCTCTGGACCGTTCCCTTGCCGTGGGTCGCATTGTCGCCCACGATGATGCCCCGGCCGTAGTCCTGGATCGCTCCGGCCACGATCTCGCTGGCGCTGGCGCTGAACTTGTTGGCGAGCAGCACCAGCGGCCCGGACCAGGCGACCCCGGGATCCGTGTCGTCGTAGACCTCGACCTTCTTGTCCTTGTCCTTCACCTGGAGGACGGGGCCCCGGTCGATGAACAGGCCGGTCAGCGCGATCGCCTCGGGCAGCGAGCCGCCGCCGTTGTTTCGCAGGTCCAGCACGACGCAGTCCACGCCCTTCTGGCGGAACTCGTCGAGCAGCCGCCGGCAGTCCCGCGTGGTGCTCTTGTATTCGGCCTGGCCCTGCCGGGCGCCGTCCATGTCCATGTAGAAGCTCGGCAGGTTGATGACGCCGAACCGGTAGGCGGTGCCGTCGGGCTTCTTGCCGTGCTCGATCACCTCGCCGCGGGCCTCCGCGTCCTTGAGCTCGATCTTGTCGCGGATGATGTCGTAGATCTTCGGCGCGGTCTCGCCGACCGGGATCACCTTGATCCGCACCACGGTGCCCCGCTTGCCGCGAACCTTCTTCACCACCTCGTTGAGGTTGAGGTCCACGACGTCCTCGATCTCGCCGTCGGGGCCCTGGCCCACGCCGACGATCCGGTCCTTCGCCTTCAGCCGGCCGTCGCGGTCGGCGGCGCCGCCCGGCACCACCTCGGCCACCGTCGTGTGGCCGTCCTCGCCACGCAGCGAGGCGCCGATGCCGTCGAGCTGCAGCCGCATCTGGATCTCGAAGTTCTCCAGGGTGCCCGGCGACATGAACGTGGTGTGCGGGTCGAGGCTGGCGGTGAGCGACGTGAGGTAGGTCTCGAGGAGCTCGTCCGCCGACATCTGGTGCATCCGCTTGGCGAAGCTCCGGTAGCGGCGCAGCAGCCTGTCACGGGCCTCGTCCTCGGGCGTCTTCTCCATCTTCAGGACCAGCAGGTCGTACTTGATCCGCTTCCGCCAGTTGTCCTCGGCCTCGGCCTCGGTCCGCGCCCAGGAGGCCGCGTCGCGGTCGGTGACGATCGACTCCTCCTGCGTGAAGTCCTGCGGGGTCTGCAGCAGCCGCTCGATCAGCGGCAGGCGGGCGTCCACCCGCTGCAGGAACCGGGCCAGCACCTCGTAGGCGAAGGCCACGTCTCCCCGCTTCACGAGGTCGTCGAGCGACTCCCGCTTCTGCAGGAACGCATCGACGTCGCTCTGCATGAAATACACCTTCATCGGATCGAGGGCCTCGAGGAAGCCCTTGAACCACCGCCGGGCCACCTCGTCGTCGACCGGGCGGCTCAGGTAGTGCTCCCGCTCCAGGAAGTTCCGCACCGCCAGGGCGATGTAGCGGTCGTTGTGGCCGGGCTTCGGGGCGCCGCCCACGACGGGAACGGCCGGGCCGCCCCGGGGCGGCTCCTCGGCCGGCGACGGAGCGGCCGCGAAGGCCGTCGCCACGCAGCCGACCAGGATGGCCAGGCGGACGATCCGCCGCGAGGGAGGAGAGGTTCGGGACATCATGGCGTTCGCCTCGGTGGAGAAGCCCGCGCGATCGCGACGGGCCGGAACGGCGGGAAGTCGGTTCATTGTGACGATTCAACCCGGCCTTGGCGAGGTCTCATTTGTCGCGGGGGAAAGGGCGTTTCGCAGTTCCGGAGCCACGTCGAGCAGCCGGGCCACGACCGCCTCCGCCACGAGCGGATCGGGGCCGAGGCAGGCGACGCGGAGCCACTCGACGGCCGGTCGCGCGGCGCGGCCGCGGGCCACCGCCGTCTCCACCTGCCCTTCTACGTGGCCCGCGAACAGAAGGTGCGGCTGCACGACGACCCGGCGCACGCCCGCGGCACCGGCGGCCTGCTCCAGCGCCTCGTCGAGCATGGGCCGGGCGACGGCGGCGAAGCCGAGGTGCAGCGGCTCCGGGCGGCCCGCGGTCGCGGCGAGCGCGACGCGGCACAGTTGACAGACGCCCCGCGGATCGCTGGAGCCGCGGCCGACGAACGCCAGCCGCGTGGCGGCGGACCCGCGGCCCGCGGTCGCCTCCTCCAGCCGGCGTCGCGCCAGCGCGACGATCGCCGGATGAGCGCCGAGCGGCTCGGCCTGCCGCACGCCGAGCCCGTGGACGGCCGCGGCGGCGGCGAGCGCCTCCGGCACGTCGCGGCGCGCGTGCCCGGCGCGAAAGAGCAACAGCGGCGCCGCCACGATCTCGCGGCAGCCGAGGGCGGCGAGCCGGTCCACCGCCACGGCGATCGACGGCGCGGCGAGTTCCAGGAACCCGAGTTCCACGACGGCCCCCGGCAGCCTCCCGGCCACCAGGTGCGTCAGCCGCCGGGCCTCCTCCAGCCCCGCGGCGGCGGCGGTGCCGTGGCCCACGACCACGACCCCCGGCAGCCCGACCACTGGCTCGGATCGGCGCATCGTCAGCCCCCGCGGCCTACGTGGCCCTGGCGATCCGCGGCAGGATCGTCGCCACGCCGACGAGCGTGACCACGGCCGCCACGAACGGCAGCGCATGCGAGCCGTGGGCGTCGTAGAGGATCGAGCCGGCCAGCGGCCCGAGGATCCTGCCCAGCGACGCGAACGATTGGTTCACGCCCAGCACCTCCCCCTGCCTGTCGGGATCGGTCCGCCGGGAGATCAGCGCCGACACCGACGGGTTCACGCCGGCGAAGCCGGCCACCGCCAGCGCGGACGCGACGTAGAACACCTTCTCCAGAACGCCGGTGTCCATGCCGCCCCGCCCCACGGCCCAGGCCACGAACCCCACCAGCCCGAGCCCGACGATCATCAGGCCGACGCCGCCGGCCAGAAGCGTGCTCTCGGCGAATCGCTTCGCCAGCGGCCGGTAGCAGCCGCCGGCGAGCAGCAGCACGAACCCGATGAGCGCGAAGACGAGAAAATTGCCGTCGTCGTCCATGCCGAAGGCCGACTTCGTGAGCCGGGCGAGGGAAGCCTCGAAGTTCGCGAAGGCGAAGATCGCCAGGAAATAGACGAGCACCAGGCCGCCCACGGCCGGCATCGAGAGCACCGCCGAGGTGCGGGCGAGGCTGGGCAACTCCTTGGCCGACCTGCTGCCCGGCCGGCGGGTTTCGCGGAACACGACGAACGCCAGCAGGAGCGCGGCGAGCGACAGGAGCGACGCCAGCGCCCCGACGCCCCAGGGCTGGCGGTTGAAGAGCCGCAGGCCGCACCAGGCGATCAGCGGACCGAGCGTGAAGCCGCCGCCGAACGCGATGCCGATCAGGGCCATGCCGCGGGCGCGATTCTCGGGCGTCGTGCAGTCGGCGATCACGGCGGCCGCGGTGCTCACGCTCGCCCCGGCGATGCCGGCCCCGATGCGGGCGAGCAGGAGGAGCGTCAGCGCCGTCGTCGCCGCCGCGGGCGACATCGGCCCGGGCTCGGTGAGGCCCACGGCATAGCCGTAGACGGCGTAGAACACGACCGAACCCGCCAGGCTCAACAGCAGCATCGGCCGGCGGCCGACGCGGTCGGAGACCCGGCCCCAGAGCGGGCTGAAGAGGAACTGCATCAGCGAGAACACCGAGAACAGCAGGCCGATCACGGCCCCGCGGGCCACGGGCGACACGCCGAGCGCGTCGAGGATCGGCAGCACCTGCCGCGGCATCGCCGGCAGCACGATGCCGAACCCCAGCAGGTCGATGAACACCGTGAGGAACACGACCAGCAGCGCGCCGCGGGGCGGGCTCGCGGGCGGCGGGGGCGGGGCGGTGGTTGCTGCCGTGCGCATGAAGGCCGCCTCGGGGGCCGGCCCGGGGCCGGAGGTGGTACATTGCCGGGCGATGGCCGCACGCCTCGACGCCGACCGCCGCAGCCCGCCACCGGACGCCATGAGCGTGTCGGAGGTGACCGCCCGCGTCAAGGAGCAGTTGGAGACGCGGTTCGCCGACGTGTGGGTCGCCGGGGAGGTGTCGAACCTGACGCGGGCCTCGTCGGGGCACGTCTACCTGTCGCTGAAGGACGATGCCGCACTGCTGCGGGCCGTCATCTGGCGGACCGCCGCGGCGCAGCTGGCGATCGACCCCGCGGACGGGCTGCAGGTGGTCTGCCACGGCAGGCTCGAGGTCTACGCCCCGCGGGGCACGTACCAGCTGACGATCGACCGCCTCCACGCGCTGGGCACGGGCGCCCTGGAGGCGCGGCTCCGGCGGCTGCGCGACGCGCTCGACCGCGAGGGCCTGTTCGCCCCCGGCCGCAAGCGGCCGATCCCCGTCTTCCCTCGCCGCATCGCCCTGGTCACGAGCCCCACCGGCGCCGCGATCGCCGACTTCCTCACCGCGCTGTTCGCCCGCTGGAAGGGGAGCGAGGTGATCGTGGTGCCGTCGCGGGTGCAGGGCGCGGGCGCCGCGGAGGATCTCGCCGCCGCCCTGGCGGCCGCAGCGCGGATCGCGCCATCGCCCGACGTGATCGCGCTGGTGCGGGGCGGCGGCAGCCTGGAGGACCTGTGGGCCTTCAACGAGGAGGTGCTCGTGCGGGCGATCGCCGCCAGCCCGATCCCCGTGGTCTCGGGCGTGGGCCACGAGATCGACGTCACGCTCGCCGACCTGGCCGCCGACCTGCGGGCGCTCACGCCCACCGACGCCGCCGCCCGCGTCTCGCCCGACGGGCCGCAACTGGCCGCCGCGGTGGCCGCGCTCGGCCTGCGGCTCCAGGGTGGCCTCGGCCGCCGGCTGGCCCTGGCCCGCGAGCGGATCGTGCAGCTGGCCCGCGCGCGGATCTTCGCCGACCCGTCGCGGCTGGTCCGCGACCGACGGCTCGCCATCGACCAGCAGGCCGCCCGCCTGCGGCGACTGGCCGTCGCCACCGTGGCCCGCGGCCGCGAGCGCCTGGCCGCCGCGGCGGGCCGACTGGAAGCCGGCAGCCCGCTGCACCTCCTCGCCCGCGGCTGGTCGGTGACGACCCGGACCACCGACCGCGCGGCGCTTCGCTCCGTGGCCGGGCTCCGCGCCGGCGACGAACTGATGACGCAACTCGCCGACGGCAGGCTGTGGAGTCGCCTGGAAAGGATCGCCATCGATGACCCCCGCCCCTGAACCATCCCGCCCCGCCGACGACGCGGCGGTGCGGAACTTCGAGACGGCGCTCGAGCAGCTCGCCGACATCGTGGCCCGCCTCGAATCGGGCGGCCTCGGGCTCTCGGAGTCGATCGACGCCTACGAGCGGGGCGTGGCCCTGGTGCGCCGCCTGCACGAGGAGCTCGCCGCCGCCGAGGAGCGGGTGAGCGTGCTGGTGCGGATCGACGAGGAAGGCCGACCGATCCTCGAGCCGTCCGCGGACCAGCCCGCAGACTCGACCCCGCCTGCCGCATCGCCTCGCCCCCCCCGGCCCCGTGCCAAGAACCAGCGGCCGCGGAGCCTTCCCGGGATGGACGACGACCCCGGCGAAGCCTAGACTTTTGCGGGGAAAAAGCCCTCGTCCCCGTTCCCGAGCGACCGTCGCGCCCGGCTCGCGGGGCTAGGCCATCAGGCCGGCGTTCGTCCGGATACGCGTGTCCGCCTCCATCGTCGCCACTGCCGCCGCCCGCGAGGATGCCGGGGTGCTCGCGGCGCTCGACGAGGTGCGTCGGTTCATCGAGCCCCTGCTCGACGCCCGGGTGACGCAATCCCCCGCCGCCGCCGCGCGGCTCATCGAGGCGATGCGGTACGCGCTGCTCGCCCCGGGCAAGCGGCTGCGTCCGGCGCTGGTGCTCTGGGCGGCGCGGGCCTGCGGCGGCGACTGGGAGACGGCCGCCCCCGCGGCCGTCTCCGTGGAGATGATCCACGCCTATTCGCTCGTGCACGACGACCTCCCGGCGATGGACGACGACGACCTGCGGCGCGGCCGGCCCACCTGCCACCGGGCCTTCGACGAGGCCACGGCGATCCTCTGCGGCGACGCGCTGCAGGCCCTGGCCTTCGAGACGCTGGCGGAGGGCATGCCGGCCGGGGCCGCGGCCCGCGGATGCGCGGTGCTGGCCCGCGCGGCGGGCGCCTGCGCGCTGGTGGGTGGCCAGATGGACGACCTGGCCATGGAGCGCGGCTGGGTCGCCGGCCTGCGGACGTCGCCCCCGGCCGCCCAGGTGGCCTGGATGGAGCGGATCAACAGCCGCAAGACCGGTGCGCTGTTCCATGCCGCCCTCGAACTCGGCGGCCTCGCCGCCGGCGCCGATGCCGCCCGCCTGCGGATGCTGGCCGCCTTCGGCACCGCCTTCGGCCAGGCCTTCCAGATCGCCGACGACCTGCTCGACGCCGAGGGCAGCGAGGCGGCCGTCGGCAAGCGGGTCGGCAAGGACGCCGATCGCGGCAAACTCACCTTCCCAACCGCGCTGGGCGCGGCGGAGTCGCGGCGCCGGGCCCACGACCTCGCCGCGGCGGCGGCGGCGGCCGTCGCGCCCCTGGGCGAAGCCGCCGGAGAACTGGCAAGCCTGGCACGCTGGATCGTCACCCGCGACCATTGACCCCGAACCGAGCCGCACGCAGGAGCGCCCCGTCATCATGGCCGACATCCTCCCCTCCATCCATTCGCCCCGCGACCTGGCCGGCCTGTCCATGGCCGACCTGGAGCGGCTGGCCACCGAGATGCGGCGGGCGCTGTGCGAGGTGGCGACCACACGCACCGCCCACTTCGCCTCGAACCTGGGCGTGGTGGAACTGTGCCTCGCCCTGCACCGGGTCTTCGACTTCAGCCGCGACCGGCTGATCTGGGACACGGGCCACCAGATCTATCCCCACAAGCTGATCACCGGCCGCTTCGCCCGCTTCGGCACGATCCGCACCCGCGGCGGGCTGATGGGCTACCCGAACCCCGAGGAGAGCCCGTACGACCTGTTCATGACGGGCCATGCCGGCTGCAGCGTGTCCACGGCCCTCGGCCTGGCCAGCGGCGACGGGCTGCGGGGCGACGCGGATCGCCACTCCGTGGCCGTGATCGGCGACGGCGCCCTGCCCTCGGGCATCGTCTTCGAGGCCCTCAACAACGCCGGCTTCCTCAAGAAGCGGCTGCTGGTGATCCTCAACGACAACAAGATGTCGATCTGCCCGCGGGTCGGCGGCCTGGCGGAATATCTCGACACCATCCGCACCAACCCCTGGTATCGCGGCCTGAAGAACCAGGCCGGCGAACTGATCAAGGGCGTGCCGATGGTGGGCGAGTCGGTCGAGCGGATGCTCGTCAACGTCAAGGACTCGATCAAGACGACGCTCCACGGCGGCGCGCTCTTCGAGGCCCTCGGCGTCCGCTACTTCGGCCCCGTCGAGGGCCATTCGCTGCCGAACCTGATCCGCTACCTGGAACTCGTCAAGGACGAGGAGGGGCCGATCCTGCTCCACGTGCTCACCGAGAAGGGGCACGGGTTCAAGCCGGCCGAGGCCGACCCCGTCTTCTTCCACACGCCGGCCCCGTTCGAGTGCGACGACGACGACTGCATCGTGTCGGTCAAGAAGTCGTCGTCACGGGCCTACACCGACGCGGCAGCCGAGGCGATCGCGGCGGCGCTCCGCCGCGATCCGCGGGTCACGGTGCTCACCGCGGCGATGTGCCAGGGCAACAAGCTGGAGAAGGTGCGGACGGAGTTTCCCGCCCAATTCTTCGACGTCGGCATCTGCGAGTCGCACGCCGTGGCCTTCGCGGCCGGGCAGGCGAAGGCGGGCTGCCGGCCGATCGTGGACATCTACAGCACGTTCCTGCAGCGGTCGTTCGACCAGGTGTTCCAGGAGGTCTGCCTGCAGAACCTGCCGGTGGTGTTCATGATGGACCGGGCGGGCCTCACGGGCCCCGACGGCCCCACGCACCATGGCTCCTACGACCTCGGCTACATGCGGCTGTTCCCCAACATGACCGTGCTGGCGCCGGGTGACGAGCACGACCTGGCCGCGATGCTCGAATGGGCGCTGGCCCACGATGGCCCCGTGGCGATCCGCTATCCGAAGGCCGTCGTGGAGCGGCAGCCCGGCCCGCGGGCCCCGATCGGGCTCGGCAGGGCCGAGGTGCTCGTCGAGGGGGGCGACGGCCTGATTCTCGCCTGCGGCACGCTCCTCGGCGAGGCGGTCGCCGCGGCGGCCCAACTCCGCCGCGAGGGCCTCGACGTCGCGGTGATCAACGCCCGCTTCGTCAAGCCGCTCGACACGTCGCTGCTGCTGGAGCGGATCGAGGCCACGCCCTGGACCGTGACCGTCGAGGAGAACGCCCTGCCGACCGGATTCGGCGGCGCCGTCCTCGAGATGGTGGCCGACGCCCAGGCCGCCGCCGCGGACCGCGGGGGGCCGCCGGGACCGATCGTGCGACTCGGCCTCCCCGACCGGTTCGTGGAGCACGGCGAGCGGGGCGAGTTGCTGGCGTCGCTCGGTCTCGACGCGGCCGGCATCGCCGCGACGTGCCGCCGGCTCGCGGGCCGCGAACCGCTCCCGGCCGCCGCGGCCCACGCCACGGCCCACACCTGACACGGCCCGTCGGCCGGATCGCCGAAACTCCCGACCCGCCACCGGGGCGCACGCCCACGGGCGGCCTCCGAACCTCATGCCCACGCCCTCTCCGACCTCGCGACTGCGGCCGCAGCAGGCCGTCACCGGCCCGCTCGAGGTCGCCATCGTCGGCCCCGAAGAACTGGCCGGCGTCGCCGCGGAGGCGGCCCGCGTCGCGGATCTGCTCAGGGCGCGGGGCCACGAGGCCGTCGTGCGAATCGCCCCGCGGGACGACTGGGGACGGGGGCCGCTGCAGGACGGCGCGTCGCGGCCACCCGACCTCGTCGTCGTCCTCGGCGGCGACGGCTCGATCCTGCGGACCGCCCGCTGGATGGCCTACGAGCAGGTGCCGGCACTGGGCGTGAACCTCGGCACCCTCGGCTTCCTGGCCGGCTCCTCCCGCGAGGACTTTTCCGCCGCCCTCGACGAGATCGCGACCGGCCGGTTTCGTCTCGTCGAGCACCTGATGTTCGAGGCGGAGATCGTCCGCGGCGGCACCGTGACCCACAAGGAGCTCGGCCTCAACGAGACGTCGATCCTCGCGGGACAGCCGTTCGCCATGATCGAGATCCGGCTCCTCGTGGACGGCGAGTTGGCGACGACCTATCGGGCCGACGGGCTGATCGTCTCCACGCCGGTCGGCTCCACGGCCTACAACCTGTCGGCCGGCGGGCCGATCGTCCGCAAGGACCTCGACGCCTTCGTGTTCACCCCGCTCAACCCGCACACCCTCACCAACCGCACCGTCGTGGAGTCGGCGGCCCGGACCTACGAGCTGCTCGTGCCCCGACCCAACCCCGGCTCGGCGTGCGTGGTGGATGGCCGGGTCGTGGCCGGCCTGCAGGCCGGCGACGTGGTCCGCGTCCGCCGGGCGGCACCCCGATTCACCTTGGTGGAAACCAGCCATCACGGCTACTATCGCACGCTCCGGGAGAAGCTCGGCTGGGGAGGCGGCCTGCGGGCCGCCGAACCGCGAACGACAGGAGGTCGTTGATGCGCGGAACCATGGTCGTGGTGGCGGCGCTGGCCGCATGGTCGCAGGCGGTGCCGGCGAGCCGGGCCGCGGAGCCGGTGCGGCTCCGCTACCGGTTCGAGGTGGGCGACCGGATCGACATGGACGTCGCCCACCGGGCGCTCACCGAGACGACGATGAACGGCGTCACGCAGACGGTCGAGACGATGACCGACTCCTGCAAAATCTGGAAGGTCGTGGCCGTGGACGCGGCGGGCCGGGCCACGCTCGAGCACTCCGTGGACGACGTGGTGATGACCTCGCGCACCAGCGACAAGGGCGAAGTCCGCTGGGCCAGCGCCGGCACCGAGGAGCCGCCCCCGGGATACGAGGGGGTGCGGCAGAGCCTGGGCGTGACGCTCTCGCGGCTGGTGATCGACCCGACCGGCCGGGTGCTCGACCGCCACGACCTGCGGCCCTGCCCGCCCGCGGCGACGGGCGACCTGGTCGTCGTGCCGTTGCCCGACGATCCCGTGGCGCCGGGCGCCGAGTGGACGATCCCGCAGGAGGTGGTCGTCGAGGCCCCGGGGGCCGGTCGCAAGGCCGTCCGCACCCGGCTCCGCTACCGGCTCGAGCACGTGCGGGAAGGCGTGGCGACGATTCGCGTGGACACCACCGTACTCACGCCCGTGGACGACCCGCGGCTCGAGGCCCGGCTGCTGGAGCGGATCTGGGACGGCACGATCGCCTTCGACGTCCAGGCCGGCCGCGTCACGAGCCGCAAGACCGGCGTCGACCGCCGCGTCGTGGGCTTCGGCGGCCCGCAGTCGAGCGTCCGCTACAAGTCGAGCCTGGAGGAGCGGCTCCGCTGACGGCCCGCGGTGGCGGGTCAGCCGGCGCGGAGGATGTCCTCCACGCGGCGGATCGCCTCCTCGACGTCCCACGCCGCCTCGGCGAGGACGATCGGCTCGTGGTTGGCGATCCAGCCCGCGACCGTCCGCTGGGCCGCGATCACGGTCGAGTGGCTGCGCCGGCCGAAGTAGGCCCCGATCTCCGAGAGGGCGGCCCGCGTGTGCCGCCTGGCGAGGAACATCGCCAGCATCCGCGGATGGCTCGCGGCCTGCGATCGCCGCGGCGACTGCATGCTGCCCGCGTCGATCCCGAAGGCCTTGCAGACGGCCCGCTCCACGTCGGCGATCCGCACGCTCCGGCCGCTCGAGCGGACCAGGTCGGCGAGCGCCTCCTCCGCCATGCCGCTCGACACCGGCAGCCCCAGCATCAGGCTGGCGGCCTCCAAACGGTTGACCGCGCCGAACAGCTCGCGGGCATGACGCGTCATGTGCGTGGCGACGTAATGCACCACGTCGTCGGGAACGGCCAGGCCCCGCCGGCCGCAGAGCGCCTGCACGATGCCGCGACGCACCTCGTAGTCGGGCGGCAGGACGCGGGCGTTCATGCCGCCGCGGAGACGGGTGAGGAGGTCGGAGCCGAGCCCGCCGAGGGCGTCGAGCTCGCGATCGCAGGCGAACACCATCTGCCGCCCCTGGCGGTGCAGCGTATCCACCGTCTGCTGGAACTCGACCAGCGTGGCCCGCTTGCCGACGAAGAACTGGATGTCGTCCACCACGAGCAGGTCGGCCGATCGGCAGCTCCGGCGAAAGCCGGGCAGCCCGGTGCCGTGGAGCGCCTCGAGAAAGCCCGTGGTGAACTGCTCGGCCGACAGCGTCACCACGTTCAGGCCCGGATGCAGCTGCCGCGCCCGGCCGCAGACACCCTCGAGCAGATGTGACTTGCCGACGCCCGCGGGACCGTGGATCACCAGCGGCGACATCTCGCCGGGACGCGACGCGGCGATCTCGACCGCGCCGAACGCCATCCGATTGCTCGGGCCGACGACGAAGTCCGCCAGGTCGCAGGACGGCCGCCGCCCCGCCGCCGCGGCCGGTGCCGGCGGTGCCGGCGGAGCCGCCCGCCTGGGCCGGGGCCGGGGAGAGCCGGCCGACGGGGCCGCGGGAGCTGCCTCCGCCTGCCGCCAGGCCACGCGGAGCTTCCGCCCGCAGGCCTCGATGGTCGCCGTCTCGAGATCGGCTTGGAACGTCCGCCGCAGCCACTCCTGCTGGCAGCCGGCCCCGATCGTGACCGTCAGCGATCCGCCCGCGACGTCGCACTCGAAGACGGCGGAGTCGCCGAACCACACGGCGAACCGCTCGCCGCCGATCCGCCGCCGGAAGGCATCCCGCACCAGGGCGGCGACATCGCGGCTGGCTGCGGCAACGCCGACGTCGACTGCTTTCGCCATGGATCCATCCACTGTGGGCGGCGACCGGGCTTCCGCGCCACCATCCGCGACGCCGAATCGCTGCCTGCATCCTCGCGATCGCATCGTTCGACCACGATCGCGGCGCGAGTATAGGAGTGCTGGCAGTGCTGTCAAACCTGCGTCGTGCGGCGCGACGAAGAGCGACATTCGTGCCGCAGCGCCATGCAGCGGCGCGGCGACGCGAAAAACCGCGCGGCATCGGCCACCGCGGTTCGCGCCGCCGTGCCGCGGCAAAAACCCGAAAAAACGCCGGCCTGGAGCGGTCGGTTTCGGGCGACTGACGATGTCCTATACTATCCGCCGCCGTCGCGGTGATCGGACGGCTTCGCCCGCTTGCGGTCAGGCACGGATCGCCGGAGTTGCACGATGCACGACCCGTCATCGACCCGCTTTGACCAGCCCCGCGTTCAGGCCGCGGGGCGGCGCCGGTTCTCCGGCACCGCGCTGGTCCTGCTGGTCGCCTGGGCCGCTTCGGCACGGGCCGAGGACACTGCGAAGGCCTTCGTGCCGGGTGAAATCTCGATCGGCGAGCCGATCGTGCTGCCCGCCTCGCCGCCCGCCGCCGCCCCCGTCGCGGCGCCGACCGCCGCGGCGGTGCCCGGCAACGGCTGGCTGGGGATCGTGGTCGATGAGTCGCCGCAGCCCGGCCGGTGGATCGTGGCGGAGGTGCTGCCGGAGAGCCCGGCGGCACGTGCCGGCATCCGGGCGGGCGACGAGGTGCGGGCCATCAACGGCACCGTCCTGCGGAACGCGGACGACGCCGCCCAGGCACTGACCACGATCGCCGCGGGCCAGACCGTGGATGTGGCCGTCGCCCGGGCGGAAGGGGTGCAGGACGTGCGGCTGATCGCCATGCCGCGGCCCGCCTCGCTGCCGGCCCGCGACGGCCGAGCGACCGCCGCCGCGGAACCCGCCCGCTCACCGCCGACGTTCGAGCCGCCCGCCGCCGTCTTGCAGCCCGAGTCGATCCCGGTGCCGGCTCTGACCGGGCCGGCGGTCGCGGGAGCCCTGCCGGCGGCGGTTTCGCCCGGCCCGGTGTCGGCGCCCGCGTTCCTGCCGGCGCCCGCGGCCGGCGACGCACCGGCGACGCGGCTGGCTCCGGCCGCGGGCCAGTGGGCGGCGGCCCCGGCCGCTGCGGCGGTTCCCGCGGCCCGCGGCCGCACCGCCCTGGGAGTCCGCACCGTGCCGATCGACCAGCAGACCCAGGCGCGATTCCGGCTGCCGGCGGCGCACGGCGCCTACGTGATCGGCGTGGTGCAGGATCTTCCGGCGGCCCGGGCCGGCGTGCCTCCCGGCAGCGTGATCGTGGCGCTCGACCGCCGGCCCGTGAACTCGCCCGACCAGCTCACCGATCTGGTGACGAGCGGCCCCGTGGGGAGGCCGGTGACGCTGGACTACATGCTTCCGGGCGGCGTCGCCCGCACCGCCGAGGTGGTGCTGCAGTCGCTCGACGTGCCGCTCGAGCGGGCGCTTGTGACCGACCCGCCCGCCGCCGAGCGTCTGCCGTACCGATCCGAGCGACCCGTGGACGGTGCCGTGGTCGCGGCCGCCCGGGAGGAAGTCCGTCGTCTGCGGGCCAGGCTCGACGCTCTCGAACGCCTGCTGCAGGGGGCCGCCCCGGAGCGGCCCTGACGGCGGCCGCCGTCAGGCGGCCGAGCGGCCGACGGCATCGAGGCCGTGCCACGCCAGTTCCGCCTCCAGGGAAACGCCGACCGGACCCGGCACGGCGGCCGCCCAGCGTGCCACGCGGGAAGGCTCCTTGCGCACCACCCGCTCGCCGGGCCGCCGCGTGCCCGCAGTCGCCCAGGTCTCGGCGGCGTCGGAGAGGTGCGCGAGCAGCCGCTCGACTCCCGCCCGGTGCGCCTCGATCCCGTCGCGCTCGAGCGCCGGCGGGATCGCCAACGGCCGGCTGACGATCGCCCGGGCCCGGGTGAAGGGCCGCGGGATGGCGAAGCGATCCCAGGTGCCCAGCCGCCAGGGCCGCTGATACCCCAGGCCCATCGCCACCAGCGGAATCTGCAGCGTGCTGGCCAGGAACACGCAGCCCGCGGCCAGCCGCCGCCGCGGCCCGCGCGGCCCGTCGGGCGTGATCGTCAGGTTGCCGGTCGCGGCCCGCGACGCCAGTTCCCGCAGGGCGGTGGAGCCGCCGTGGAACGTGCTGCCGCGGACGACGCCGAAGCCGTTCATGCGGGCCACGCGGTCGAGGATGTTCGCATCCCAGTGCCGCGAGAGCAGCATCGAGATGTTCGAGTGCCCGCGCAGATAGAGCGGAATGAGGATGTTCTCGTGCCAGAAGACGTAGATCTTCGCCCCGCGATAGGCGGGATGCACGGGATCGACCGTCGGGTCGCCGAAATCGGCCTTGTAGTCGAGCGTGGCCATCCAGTTGCGCACGCCGGCCGTGGAGACGAGCGACCAGGCACCGATCGCGAATGGAGAACTGATCCTCACGCTCTGCTTCCTTCCCGGGGCCGACCCCGCCCGCATGGCTTCACCCGGGCCACGTTCCCTCGAAGACCTCCTCCGCCGGACCGGTCATGAGCACGGGGCCGGAGGCCTGCCACTCGAGGTCGAGGCGGCCGCCGGGCAGGTCGGCGGCGAGCCGACGGTCCGTCCGGCCGGTCAGCACGCCGGCGACGCACACGGCGGCGGCCCCGGTGCCGCAGGCCATCGTGATGCCGCTGCCGCGTTCCCAGGTCCGCATCCGCACGTGGTCCCGGGCCAGCACCTCCACGAAATGCACGTTGACCCGGCGGGGAAAGATGGCGTGCGTCTCGATCGTCGGCCCGACCCGCTCCAGTGGCACGCGATCCACGTGGCGGCAGTAGAGCACGACGTGCGGATTGCCCATCGACACGCAGGTCATCCGCGGATCGAGCCCGCAGGCGTCCCACCAGGGCTCCCGGTCACCGACCGCCGGGCACGGCGCGTCGACGACTCGTCCCGTCCCAGCGACCGGGATTTCCGCCGCCTCCAGCAGCGGCTGGCCCATGTCCACGCGGACCCGGGACGTCCGCGGGCCGGTCCGCTCCACGTCGAGCGCGAGCACGCCGCGGCCCGTCTCGACCGTCACCCGGCCGGCCGGCGCGTGCCCCCGGGAGACGACGAGGTGGGCCACGCAGCGGACCCCGTTGCCGCACATCTCCGCCTCGCTGCCGTCGGCGTTGAACATCCGCATCCGCGCGGCGGCGACCGCGGAGGGCTGCACGAGCACCAGGCCGTCGCCGCCGACGCCGCGATGCCGGTCCGCGATCCGCGGGGCGAGGGTGGCCGGGTCGGTGGGCGACGGCTCGCGGAAGCAGTCCACGTAGACGTAGTCGTTGGCGGCACCGTGCATCTTCACGAAGTTCATCGGTCGATCGCTCCCTCGGCCCGCGCCGAACACCGCCGCGGGCGGCCCGAAATCCCCACTTTACCAGGCTTCCGCCCGCCGCACGTCATCGCATCGGCTCCCACAGCTTGGCCGTCCGCTCCCCGGCCCCTCCGCGCCGCCGGGTCTGCAGCTTCTGCAGCGCCGCGGCGAGCGTCGGGAAGGCCTCGGTGGTGGGCACCGGTTCGGCCAGCGTGCCGTCCACGTGCACCAGCATGAACTGGCCGCCCGCCCCGCCGAGCAGCCGCTTCATCGCGGGCAGTTGCGTCTCGGCGTCGCCCATGATCGGCCGGAAGGTGAGGTTGATGTTCGAGTCGAAGTCGATCTCGCCGGCACCGACCAGGCTGATCGCGTCGCCCGAAAGCTCGATCGTGTCGAGATAGGCCCGTGGGCCCTCGATGCGGAAGTCCACGAGGCTGGTGCCGAAGGCGTTGCGATCGGGCGGCTTCACCCGCAGGATCTTCAGCAGCGCCATGATCACCGACAGCTCGTAGATGTCGGCGTCGCGGAGCCGGATCTGGCCGTGGCCGGCGAGCGAGTGGCGGCCGGCACGCGAGCCCGTGACCTCGACGCTCCCGAACACCCGGCCGCGATACCGTTTCGTGGCACCGGTGACGTCGGCGGCGATCCGCTCGAGGTCGGCGTCGCCGAGCGTCGCGGCCAGGGCGAACCCGCCGGGGGCGGTGGCCGCCACGCTGCCATCGAGCAGGAGCGTGCCGCCGGCGACCTGGGCCTTGAGCCTGCGGCCGAGCGGCTGGCCGGGCCCGGCCGCCGTGTTGCCGAAGCGGACGCCGCCGGCATCCATCGTCAGCGGCCCGCTCACGCCGGTGAGCTGCACGCCGGCACACATGGCGCTGTCGATCGCCACGTCGCCGAGCGTGTGCCAGGCGCGACCGTCGCTCTGGCCGCGGAGCCGGATGCCGCCGTGCACGTGCTCCACGGGCAGGCCGACGTCGAGCGACGCCTGCTCGACGTCGAGATTCAGGTCCCAGGCCGCGGCCGCCGGGCCCGGCACGGATGCGGTGCGGCCGTCGGGCAGGACCGTGGCGACGGCCGCCGTGGAGTAGATGTCGATGGCGCCGGAGAGCGAGAGCAGGCCCTTCAGGCCGACGCTCGACACCGCCTGCCGCAGCCCCGCGGGCAGCGCCTGGAGGACGTCGTGATCCGCGCGGAAGCGGTCCGCCGTGAGACTCTCGAACGACACCCGCCAGCCGCCTTCGGGCGTGAATTGGCAGGTTCCCCGGGCCGCGACCGTGGTGCGATCGTGGACGCCGCGGACGTCCTCGAACCGCAGCCGGCCGCCGGCGAGCGCCAGGCGGCCCCGCAGCCGCTCCAGCCGATAGGGGAACCAGGCCGGCTCGATCGACACGGTGTCGCCGACCGGCGTGGCCGTGAGCTCGACGTCCGTGCGGCGGGCCTTGACGCCGTGGCGAATGGTGGCGGTGAACTCCGTGTTGCCCCGCGGATCGACGTCGTTCCAGATCCGCTGCATGCCCGGCGGCAGCGCGTCCCGCAACTCCGGCTCGAGCACCACGTCCCGGCCGACGAGGTGCAGCGTCAGTTCGCCGTCGTCGGCGCCGACGGGCTCCAGCGTTCCCGAGCAGCGGACGACCCCGGTGTCGTTGGTGCCCACGACGTCGTGGATCGTCCAGCGGCCGCGATGCATGCGGAGGATCCCCGAGACGTTGGTCAGCGGGTAGGGGAAGCCCGCGTAGCACAGGCTGCCCTGGACGATGCGGATTCCCAGGGAGTTGGCGTGGCCTCCGGGCAGCTGCGGCGACCGCTCGTGACGGAACTCGAAGCCGAAGCTGCCCGCGCCCCGCAGCATGCGGACGATGGCGGCGCTGCGCGGCGGCATGGCGGCCACCAGGGTGTCGTCGATCTGCATCCGCTCCGCCCGCACCTCCACGAAGCCCGTCGTCTGGCCGGCGGCGCGGGTGAACTGCCCCTCCACCTCGACGGGGTGGCCGCCGGCCTGGCCGGTGAGGTGCATGGCGATGGCGTCGTCCTTGAATGTCACCGTGCCGACGGTGCGGTCGAGGCGGTAGGGAAAACGGTAGTAGGTGAGCGACACGTTGCGGCAGCGCAGGGCCACGTCGGGCTCGGTCACCCCCTGCCGCCGCACGACGCGGGCGGTGACGTCCACCTCCCCGGCCGGCAGCAGCCGGCTCCAGTGCATGGCGAGCGACTCGGGCAGCAGGCCCTCCCAGTGCCGGCCGACGACGAGCCGTTCCGCCTCGAGGGCGAGATCGAAGTCGGCCGCCGCGTGCCAGCCGGCCAGCGTGCCCGAGCCGCGGAGCAGCGTCGAGCCCGAATGCCCCTCCAGTCGCTCGCAGCGGAAGCCCTGGCGGTTGGCCGTGAAGTCCGCGACGACGTCGCTGACGGCGAAGGGCAGCCGCGGATGCTCGAACCGGCCGGATTCCAGCCGCCCGGCGGCCTCGAACTCCAGCGTGTCGGCCGCCGCCAGCGAACCCGCGACCCGCCACTGCAGGTCGATCCTGCCCTCCAGGCCCGCGAGCCATTGCCCCGGGCCCTGCGCGTGCACCGCCGGCAGCGCCGCGACGAGCCGTTTCGAGAGCTCGATCGCGGACACGGTGCCGGAGAGCTCGCACGCCCCCGTCGCCGCCACGAGCCGGCCACCGAAGGCCGCCCGGTCGAAGAGGTCGCCGGAGCAGGTGCCGCGGACCGCCGCACCGCCGTCCGCGCCGTCCGCCGGCGGATCGACGACCACCTCGATCTGCCGCAGTGCGGCCCGCGAACGCGACCGCTCGTCCTCCAGCAGCAGCGTCGCGTCCTCGACGGTCACCGGCACCGGAGCGGCTGCGGTCGGCCGCTTGGCCAGTCGCGCCAGATTCCAGCGGCCGTCGGCCGCGCGTCGCGCGTTCACCACCGGCCGGCGGATCCACACGCCCGTGATCCGGGGAGTCCCGCCCGTGAGCTCGGCGAGGTCCGTGCCGCAGGCGAGCTTCAGCTCGTCGATCCAGGCCAACTGCCGGTGCTGGGGCGGCGCCGACGGGTCGGTGAACGAGATGCCGCGGACGACGATCCCCTCGCCGGCGACGATGGCCGCGGCCTGCACGTGGACGGCGACCTCGGGGAAATCCTGCCGCAGCCGCTGCTCGATCCTGCCGCGGACCACCTCGCCGAGCCGGCCGGAGCCGATGGCGCCGGCGGCGATCACGCCGGCCACGGTGAGCGGCAGCGCCCAGCGCACGAGCGTCCAGAGAAAGTCGGCGAGCGATTTCAAGGGCGGATCCACGATGGGCGCGCACGGGTCCCGGCGGCCGCGGGCGGGCGGAAAGTAGGCCCCGCGCCGCAGCCGGTCAAGCCGCCCGCAACGGACCGGTGGACGCGAAAGCCCGCGGTTTCCCCAGTCTGCGGCCCTTGCTATAGTGCCGGCCGCGAGATCGCTCGCCGAACGGGGGATGGATCACGGTTTCGCGTGGGCCATGCCTTGGCTGCCCCAGGGAGAGACGACGCCATGAAACCAGCCTCGTTGCCCTCCGCGGAGCCCGAAATTCGGCAGCAATTCGTCTTCTGGGGCTGCTTCATCGCCCTCGTCACCACGTCGTTCGCCTTCTTCACCCGCATGTATCTCTGCGACGTGCGGTTCGCGACCGACTTCGGGATCGACAAGGTGGGCATCGGGGCGCTGAAGGGCGCGGGCGTCTGGCCGTTCGCGGTTTCCATCATCCTCTTCAGCCTGGTGATCGATCGGATCGGCTACAAGGTCGCGATGTTCTTCTCGTTCGCGTGCTATCTCGTCTACCTGGTGATGGCTTGGATGGCCTACGGCGCGATTCAGGGGGTGACGCCCGAGCAGCTGCCTGCCGCCCAGGCGCGGGGATACCAGCTGCTCTATTGGGGCAGCATCGTCCTGGGACTCGGCAACGGCACCGTGGAGGCGTTCATCAACCCCGTCGTCGCCACGATGTTCAATCGCGAGAAAACCAAGTGGCTCAACATCCTGCACGCCGGCTGGCCGGGCGGGCTGGTGGTCGCCGGAATCATCACCATCATGCTCGCCGACACCGCCCGCAGCGGCGACTGGCGGATCGTGCTGGGCATCGTCGCGATTCCCGCCGCGATCTACGTGATCATGCTGGCCGGCATCAGGTTCCCGCGCAGCGAGCGGGAGCAGGCGGGCGTGGGCTATCGGGAGATGCTGGCCGAGTTCGGCGGCTTCGGGGCGCTGGTGGGCTTCGGCCTGATCTTCCTCCAGCTCGCGGAGGTCTTCGGGTTCGACGTATGGATCGCCGTGGCGCTGGCGGCCGCCGTCGCGGTCGTCTTCGGACTCTTCACGGGCAGCTTTGGCCGGTCGATCCTGGCCATCCTGATCATCGTCATGATGCCGCTGGCGACGACCGAAATCGGCACCGATGGCTGGATCAGCGGCCTCATGGAGAAGCCGATGGCGGCGGCCGGATTCAATCCCGGCTGGGTGCTGGTCTACACGTCGGTGATCATGATGGTCCTCCGCTTCTTTGCCGGCCCGATCGTGCACGGCCTGTCGCCGATCGGGCTGCTGATCGCGAGCTCCGTGATGGCGATCCTCGGGCTGCTCGCTCTTTCCCGGACCGGCGATGCCGGACTCGCCGCCATCTTCGGCGCCGCCACCCTGTACGGCCTCGGCAAGACCTTCTTCTGGCCGACCATGCTCGGCGTGACCGCGGAGCAGTGCCCGAAGGGCGGGGCCCTGACGCTCAACGCCATCTCCGGCATCGGCATGATCGCCGTGGGTGTGCTCGGGTTTCCGCTCATCGGCGCCCTGCAGGAACGGACGGCGAGCGCCGAGTTGCGGCGGACTTCACCCGAGACGGCGGCGGCGGTCCTGGTGGAAAAGCCCTACCTGGGGATGACCTACGATGCGATCGACCCGCTGAAGGCGGATGCGGAGAACGCGCCGGAGGCTGTGACGGCCTTGGCGGCCGCGAACAAGGCCGGCCAGTTCGACACGCTGGCCAAGATGGCGTTGTTTCCCGGATTCATGCTGGCCTGCTACCTGCTGCTGTGGGCGTATTTCCGCTCCCAGGGTGGCTATCGCGCGCAGGCCTTGACGTCCGCCGGCCACTGACCTCGGGCTCGCTGCCCCGGAGGGGACGTGCGGCTCGACCTCTCAGGCTCCGGGTCCGTGCTCGGCCTGCCGGACTCCGGACGGCCGGTGGCGGCAGGCGATGATGCCCCCGGCACGCGGCTCGACCCGCACGGCCCCGGGAAAGTCGGCACTGCCGGCGGCCGATCCGTCCGCTGGACGGACGAGCGCCGCCAGCCGCTCGTAATGGGCGGCCGTCATGTCGCGGCGCGGCCAACGCTCCCGCTCCCAGAGGGCCGCGAACATCTCCGAGAGAAGATGCCGGTCGAGCCCGGCAAGGCCCGCGGTTCGCAGCTCGACCGTGCCGTCGATGCGGCGGACGGCATGGGCGTCGAGCAGGTGGTCGGCCGCGCTCCGCAGGGCCGCCGCCATCCGCCCGGCCTGGCTCCCCAGTCGCACGACCGCCGCCGCCGCGGCCGGATACGGTCCTGCGGCGCAGCGGGCGAGGATCTCGTGGCGGAGAAAATTGCGGGTGAAGCGGACGTCGGCGTTCGTCGCGTCCTCGCGCCAGGCCGCCGCCTCCGCCGCGAGGAACTCACGCACGTCGCTCCTGGGCACCGCCAGCAGCGGCCGCAGCAGGGCCACGCCGTCGCAGAGTTCCCGGGCGACCGCCATGCCCGCTAGCCCGGCGAGCCCCGTGCCGCGGAGGATGCGGTGCAGGATCGTCTCGGCCTGGTCGTCGGCGGTGTGGGCGACGAGCACGTGCCTCGCTCCGTGATCCCGGGCGACGGCCTCGAGAAACCGATAGCGCAGGCGGCGGGCCCGCGCTTCGAGGCCCTCACCCGCGGCACCGTCGGCGGCGCGGACGGCGAGCCGTCCCCAGACGCACGGGAGGCCCAGCCGGTCGGCGAGCTCGACCACGAAGCCGCGGTCCTCCGCGGCGGTCGCCCGCAGGTCGTGCTCCGCATGGGCGACGATCAGCCGCGCCGCCGTGGG
>Ga0315901_10003104_pt1 | contig 21952 bp, 16 predicted proteins | sample LakEriMetagenome_10_FD_203761 | JGI IMG/M metagenome (GOLD analysis project Ga0315901, IMG submission 203761) | Freshwater fungal communities from buoy surface, Lake Erie, Ohio, United States - Buoy 2 MA116 | ecosystem: Environmental > Aquatic > Freshwater > Lake | place: USA: Lake Erie, Ohio... | reverse complement strand
AGCAGAGTCTCGGGAGGCATTCAAGCGAAGACGAGCACGCTGTAGTGATGATGGGTTTTTGGAGATCAATGCCAAGGAGTATTTAGAGGTACTCAAGTGGAGTATGGAGCAATTGGCAGCCCAGTGGGATGAGAATCAGGAGGGCAAGATTCGGGGGCTTGAGCATGCGGTGGTGCGATCTCATGGGATGAGTTTGGAGGTTTGGAAAGATCGCGTGACGAACTTCAGGCGGCTATTTAAGCATGAGGCGGGGGAATCGCGTCGAAAGCTCTTCGAGGGGTTTTGTACTGAGCCTACGGCGGCAATGTTTTTAGCGTTGCGTGATGTTGGCGCAGGGGTAAGTTCGGGTAGAGAGGGGGCAGACTTTGGCCAGGGCCCCCCTTCTTAAAGGGGGGTAGGTAGGACGACCGGTTGTTGGTCTTGGGATTTGCTTGGCTGATTGCCGAAGGCCGGTGGTGATAGCGATTGGTTGCATGTCGGTTCGTTCGTTTCGTCGGGGCGGAGTGAACATCTACAAATTCTTTTTGTTCGGCGTATACGGCGAGTTTGCCGTCGTTTGCAAGCGATCGACTTGAGTCTATCCCTTGTCAAGCGGCCCGTCACCCAACGCTAGCATTGAGAACTTTGCAAGTCTCCAGGGGACAGGCACAAGGCGAACCGTCAGTATTTTTAGCTAGCATTAGAGGCCCAAAGACATGTGCCTGTCCCCAGCCAGTTACGTTTCGCGATTGCTAGCATTTCTGGTGGAGTGATTGCAGGGGACAGGCACTGGGTAGACATGTCGAGACATGCTAGCAAATATTTGCTTCGCAAAAACAATATGTCCAGACTGCTAACCTGCTAGCAACTTAGCACCGTGAAGCGACTCGCATGCCACCACCACACTTTCAACTATCTTGTCGGCCTGCTGACTGCGAAGGGTCTCAGTATCACTCTGGATGGTCAAAGTCAGTAGTATCCGTTTCTTGCCATCTCCGTCCCGCTTGGGATCCCTATAAATCTCTCTAAATGCAACCTCTTTGCATAATTCCCCAGCAGCACTCGAAATCGTCGAACTTATCTTGCTCCAGTTGAGTGTCTCATCGACAACAAAATTCAAGTCCCGTAGGATCGTTGGGTAGGGACTCAAAGGTCGAAGCTTTGGAATCGTCCTGGCTGAGACCAAAAGCCGATCTAAATCCAATTCCCCAATTGCGACAACTCCATCGATTTTTATCGACTGCGCAAGCGATTTACTCAGCGATCCTGCCCAGCCAAGCATGGCGTCTTGGACGAACCATGCCACACCAGTTCCCTTTTCAATAAAATCAAAGTCGATCAAACGCTCTTGAACCGTTGGGCCTTCCTGACCCCAGACCCTTGAGAGGATTTCCTCAAAGACTCCGCGTATCAACCGAGGGTCGCTTTCACTTACACAACCGAGATTGTTCTGCTCCTTGGGCAAGCGATCGACTTGAGAAAGATAAACGTTCGCCGTTTCAAACAACCTTACGTCTCGATTCGATTGCGCCTGGTTGTGAAGACGCGCCGCAATAAGACTCGGTACTAGTGACCGTCTCAAATGGCTGGCCCCCTCAAGCAAAGGCATCCTGGTGCTCAGTGGATCCATCGTTGTCCACGGAGATATTCGATCGACGGGTGTTTTTCCAATGAGGCTCGGGTTTAATGTTTCATTGAAACCTGAAGCACATGCTACCGCGCGCACCGTCGCCATCATGGTATCCTTGGGCCGACGTGCCGAAGACACCATCGGAACCATCGCATCCTCCGGGATCGCTTCATATCCGTAGATCCGAGCGATCTCCTCAATCAAATCCGCTTCGCGCGTCAGGTCTTGCCGGAATGATGGAGCAATCACATCGAGCGTTTCTCGCTCGGCCTGGACTTTACATCCCAAACGAGAAAGGATTTCAACACACTGTGACCAAGGAACGTCGATCCCTAAAACCTGAGCAACTCTAGATCTCCTGAGTCGTACTTGTGCTAATGGCTTTGCCTCGGGATTGGTATCGATAAGTCCATCGAGCAACTCTCCTCCGGCAAATTCTAATATCCATTGGCAACATCTTTGCGAGGCCCAATCCAATCCATTTGGGTCGATATGACGCTCGAATCGATGGGAGGATGGTGAATGGAGTTTGAGCTTCCTGGCTGTTCGACGAATTCCTAATGGTGCAAATGATGCAGCTTCGATCAGCAAATCCACAGTCGATTCGGAAACTTCACTATCAACTCCACCCATGACCCCACCGAGAGCTAACGGTCGCTTATCGTCAGCGATCACAACCATTTGGGAATCGAGCACATAGTTGCGGTGGTCGATCGCTTGGAAATTCTCTTTGTCCGCTGCAGGTCGGATGATGATTTGTCTGGATCCGACCTTCGCCAAGTCGAACGCATGCAACGGTTGACCACATTCCATCATCACATAATTGGTTGCATCGACGACATTGTTGATCGGACGAATGCCGATGGATCGGAGTCGTTTGGCGAACCACTCGGGGCTCGGTCCAATCTTGATCCCACGGATAACTCTTGCGGTATAGCGTGGACAAGCCTCCGTGAAACGATTCTCCACTTTCAAAACTTCATGCACGGAGTCTTTGGAAGTCTCAAGCACAGGGTTTGGCATCTGAAGCGGCAAGGAGTAAAGAACCGACGCCTCTCTGGCTATGCCAATGTGCCCCAAACAATCAGCACGATTGCTGGTGACCTCTAAATCGATCACCGAGTCGCCTTCAACCTCATGGGTACTCTCATGATTGAGCCCAGAGAGGGCCCATCGATCCACTACCCTTTCAATCGGCTGAACAAGTTTGACGTAATCAGACAGCCATTCCCATGAAATCAACATGACTTAACCCGTGTGGTGATCAGTTGGCAAACTGGCTCAAAAAGCGAACATCGCTTCGGTAAAGATCTCGGATATCGGTGATCCCAAAACGTCGCATGCAAAGGCGCTCAACACCTAAACCAAAAGCGAAACCCGACCAAGTCTCTGGGTCAATTCCGACAGCTTGGAATACATTAGGGTCAACCATTCCAGCGCCACCAAACTCAACCCACTGACCATTCCACCAGTAATCGACTTCAACACTCGGTTCAGTGAAAGGGAAAAATGAGGGGCGAAACCGGATGCTGACATCCCCACCTAGATAGCTTGTGGCAAACAATCGCAAAACACTTTTTAATTGGGACATGGTCACATTGCGATCGACCCACAGGCCCTCCATCTGATGAAACATTGGGAAGTGGGTCGCATCGGGCGCATCAGGTCGATAGACACGACCAAGCGATATAATCCTAAGAGGAAGCGATTGAGTTTCCATAACTCGAATCTGAACGGTACTGGTCTGACTTCGAAGCAAGCGTGCCTCTGGTGCCTGACTCGACCCACCCAAGGACGAAGCAGCAGACTTGGATACTGCCAAATAAAAATTGTCTAACGGATCTCGCGCTGGATGATCCTCTGGGATGTTCAATGCGACGAAGTTGTGCCAAGGGTCTTCGATCTCAGGACCTTCGGTTACATTGAATCCCAACCGACCCATGATCTCTTTGAGATGTTCGAGCGTTTGGGTTATTGGATGGATAGTACCAAGACGAGGACGTAACCCTGGAAGCGTTGGGTCGAAACCAACTCCCGAAGCTTGTTTGGATACGCCTGAACCAAGCCGTTGGGATGCTTCTGCCAGCGCCGCTTCAATGCCGTCTCTCACTTCATTGAATTTCTTGCCAGCGACGGGCTTGTCGTTGTCACCAATCGAACCCAAGAGTTTTTGCACGCTCTTCAAAGCGCCGCTTTTGGCACCCGTGTACTTGACCCGAAGTTGCTCCAACTCCTCTGCTGACTGCACTTGGGACAAGCATGCGCGTGCTTCCTCGAGCATGCTGTCCAATGCAGTTACGAATTGATCCAGCGCCATAGAATCCGCCGGTTTTGCTTAGGCCGACTTGTTGTTCTTCGACAAGGCGTCTTTGACTGCAGCAACGACGACTTCGAAACCACTCGGATCGTTGATCGCCATCTCCGAGAGTTGCTTGCGATCGATTTCGATACTGGCAAGATTCAACCCGTCGATGAACTGGCTGTAACGAAGCCCATGCAGCCTTGCAGCAGCATTCAAACGAATGATCCACAGTCGACGGAAGTCTCGACGTCGACGACGTCGGTCGCGGTAAGCGAAACGGCCAGCGCGAACCAAGTTCTCTTTGGCGGTTCTATAAAGCCTACGACGACCGCCTACATAACCCTCAGCGCGCTGAAACATGCGCCTCTTGGCCTGACGGCGTGCTGCACCCTTACGTGTTCTCATCGAAAATCAATCTCATCTTCTGGAGCGACTCAGGTCTCCGCACTCACTAAAGGATCGTCAGCTTTGGACGACCAACCCACCGGCCTAGATGGGGAATACGTACGGAAGTTGTTACCCAGACGCTTGGTACTTCGAAAAAAGGCCGTTGGTTAGTAACTATTGCCCCGCAAAGCATCCACGATGGCTCGAGTCAAATTTGGCTCAAGCACTCTGGTGCCTCGAAGCTGTCGGATCTTTTTAGCCGGCTTGCTGATGGCCAAGTGGCTGGTTCCACACTTGCGATGCTTGACCTTGCCCGTAGCAGTCAATCGGAAGCGCTTCTTGGTCGATTTGTGTGTCTTTTGTTTGGTCATGGCAAAGCAAACCTTTTGGCTGGTCGTGCTGGCGGATTGGACCACCGCAGCATCTCGGATCAATTGGGGTCAAAAGTGTAGCCGGAATCAGGCAGGTATCCAAGGGGAAAAACTCGGATTCCTAGGAATCAGGGGCCGGGCGTTGCAGACCGCCATCTGTCCTTCAGGCGGCACTCTGGAATTCGGTCTCGTTTCCCGATTCGGTCGCATCGTGGCCTGAGTCGAAGCGTCGACGGACTTTATGCCTAAAAATCAAGAAAAACCTTGAGAAAAAACCATGCTTGGTAGTTTTCGGATCAAAAACGCATCCCAAAGGCCCAGCCAGAATTGCGGGCAATAGAACCAACTCGGCGATCACCCCGGCAACGAGAATCGTAAGCATCAACCATCCGAATCGCTGCGTCGGTGTGAAGGTGCTAAACGCAAATACCGAGAGCCCAAGCCCGCTGATGCACGCAGCTTGGAGGGTCGGAGTTCCGCACTGCTTGTAGGAAGCAATAATCGCTGCCCGACGGTCCTTTAATTGCAAAACATTGCCACGGAACCAGGACAGAAAGTGGATCGTATCGTCAACGGCCACCCCCAAGGCAATACTGGCTGTCATCATCGAGCCGATGTCGATGGCAATCCCCATCCAGCCCATGAGGCCGAATATGAATATCACTGGAACAACGTTGGGGATCATCGCTACCAAACCAGCACGGAAACTCCTGGAAACAAAAATCATCAGCGGAGTAATCGTCAGAAATGACCAAAGGGTACTCTCCATCAAGCTTGTTAATAACGCTCGCTGAGCTTTGTAAACGATGGGCACGACACCTGTAAAAACCGAAGCAACCCACTGTTTGGGCTGCAGTGGATCACGCCCCTCCAAATCGATGATCTTGCTAAGTGCAGTCTCGAGTGTGCGAACTTCGTTGTTCGAAAAGGCCCCCGCCAAAACGATCGCATCGTAATCTTCGAGTTCTTGCAATTGCACCAGTGGCATCGATTTCGAATCGATACTTGCTCTGGCTACCTTCAATCTTGCGTTCTTGAGCAGATTGGAAATCTCATCGGCTCGAGCTTTACCTGCAGTAAAAGCCTCTCCGCTTGGCCCATCGACTATCTCAGGATCCCACAAAATCACCTTCTTGCCGACAAACTTGGTGTCTCCACTCCAAGCCGCCAGTCGTCGGAGTATCTGCACTCGGTCGCTTTGTGCCTGAAGCACAGGTTGAACCACATCATGCAACTCGTGGACAAACTGACCGTAATCGACACCTTCGAAGGCTGCTACCCGTAGACTGATTCTCCAGAGCTCGTTCCCAGTGTCGGGATCGACCCTCAAGAAACCGGACTTCATAAAGTCCTCTCTCTTGGACTCAAGCGTCGAGTTGTAGACGCTCCGCTCGATCATCTTTTTGGTGCTTGAGCCATTGGTAGGTAGCGAAGGAGCAAAGGTTGCAGCTGACAGGCTTCGACCTACCCAACCCAAGGAATCTTCCCCGAAACGCTTCTGTATCGCCTCCTGCACCCGAAGAGTTGTCTCCATACGCTCCAAGAAACTCAGCTTGCCAATATCTTCCGGTGTAACCTCTTCAGATCCCTGAGAACTTGCAGGTGTGCTAGTTGCCAAGCTGGCAGGATCGAATTCAAGCACGATCTCCATTGGCACCAGTTTTCCAAGGTGTGTCTCAAGCCAACGGTAGTCCTTCAGTATTCGAGCTTGGGAATCAAAAAGCTCCAAAAGATCGATGCTTGTTCGAATCCTAAAGAGCCCAAGCCCAACGGCTCCGCAGAAAACCATGCTCGCCAGAGCAACACCGACATGGTTTCGAACGATAAAGCCCGAGAAAACTCCCCAAAATCGCTCGCTGAAGGAATCTTTGACCTGGGCTTGATCTTTCAGCAGCCCTTGTGGGGCAGCCTTAGCCGCCAATTCCTCGGGGCTCAACTCCCATCTTTTTGCATAACGAAGTAAGTGCAACGTTGCCGGCAAAAGCAAAAACAAGACAACGTTCAGGATCATTACCCCTGAGGCAGAGTAAAGCCCGAATTTTCGAATCGGTACCAACTCGCTTGAACATAGCGATAAAAGCCCGAATGCCGTCGTCAGTGAGCACAGCACCGCGGGCTTTAAAGCATGGATTACGGCCCTTTCGGTCGAACCCTTGAGGCCACCCTCTCGCACGGCGTCTTGATAATAATTGATGAAGTGAACCGCTCCGGAAATTGCCAGAACGTAAACCAACGAAGGCATCGAAAGAACAATCGCGTCGACCGTCTCCCCAGTGGCCCAAATCATCCCCAATGCCGCAGCGGCGCTGGTGACCGAGCAAAGAAAAACAATCCAAGTCAGCAGCAGACTCCTTAGCGACCACCACGCCAGGAACAGACCTAAGATTCCTGAAAAGCCTGCAAGCCGAACCAGCGTCCGTTCTCCCTCTTCATCGATCGAAATGTTGTCGACCGGCGGCCCCCCCATGTGCAAATCCGCATCCGGAATCCCCGCACGGTCGATGAGCCTCCTCAATACGCCCGGCGGAATGTTAGGCCTGAAGATTCGTTTTTGTCCGTGACCCAAAACCGGCTTGAGCTTTCCCGAAGTGCTCGGATCGAGCGACACAATAACACAGGTTTGTCGTCCATCGGGACCCAAGATCGCTCCCTTGAGCCTCTCGACGGCCTCTTGATGCCCCAAAGCATGTTGGCCGGTGGTGAGCTGATCCAAAAGCGTTCTGGCCGATTGAGCCGACTTGAAATACTTCTTGGCCTCCAAAGCATCGACGTCATTTGGGTCGACCTGCTCGGGAGCGACCAAGCCGATTAGCTTTGAAATCCGAGGGTCATCTTGGTTTGGATCTGCCGGATCCTCGCCGATCGTGCAGCCGTCCCAACTGACGATAATGAATTGATCGGATGGAAAGTTCTTTCGGAACTTGGCTAGCTCATCTGTTTCCCGATAAGACTTCGGGAGCCAGTCCTCGACCTTGTTGACATTGCTCTGTACCGCTTGGCCTGCCCCGTAGTATGCAAACGGAACGCAAGCCAAACTCACCAAGAGGACCAACCAGCCCCATCGGTCGTAGAATGTTTTGCCGCTACTTGAGGAGTTCTGCACTTCTTCGCCTAGATCGATTCTTTAGGGGTCGCCTAGTTGGACTCTTTAGGGCTAAAGCTTACTTGCGAACGCAAGAACTAGGCTGGCGTTTTTTCACGACAAATTGTCAATCGACAGCCGACGAGATGATCGAGTTTACAAAACCCAAAGCGATTTCCATAGTTTGAAAACCCGCAAAGGTGGAGTTTTTCCCAAAGTGGGCTGTTTTAGGGGTGTCAGGCAAAATGTATCGATTTGGTCATTTGACCCTTCCCCCAGGAGGGGTTTTTGTCCTCCCCAACCCGGCTTCCATCGGCTAAATCTGTCGCAATTGTAGAGAAAAACCCCTTTCCTCCTGCTCCTTGGCCAAGTTTCGCACTATAATTTTTTTTGAATATAGCCGCAGTTCGTATCAAAAACAGGGATTTTGCTTCTTTTTTGTCCCACAAAAAGGATCTTGCTTTTACGAGACATTTTTCCGACCATCTCTGCTCGCAAGCAACCCTTCTCTCAAAGACACGGATGTGCCCTATGACAAGCTACGGACCCTACGTTCCCTACTGGTTCGAAGCCTTCTCGCAGTGCATTCCTTGGATCGTTCCAATCCTTGCATTAGCTGGCCTTTGGATCGCTAGGCTCTGCGAGGACACCAGGATCCGAAGCGCCGCAGAAGCTTGCTACTTTGGAGCGATGGTCGTCGCCTCGATGATCACCCTGCGTACCATCCTTGCAGATGACAACTGCTGGCTCTTGCACACCTCAAGTCTCGGTCTGATGATTCTAGGTGCGATTTTTCCTCACCACATGCTCGAAAACTCGGCCCACGAAAGCGTAAGCGAGAACAACTTGAGCGATGTCCCAACCCGATAACTTGTCACGCGCCCCCCGTTTGGCCTACATCCTTGCAGGTGGTCAAAGTTCTCGGTTTGGATCGAGCAAAGCTCTCGCGTGCATCGATGGTCGACCTCAGATTCAAAGATTGGCTACTCAACTCGTCGCCGATGATTGGCAACCGGTTGCTATCTCTCAAACCGCAAAAGAATTCGAAACACTGGGAATCCGAACTGTTGCGGATATCGAACCGGATCAAGGTCCCGTGGCGGGAATCCTCTCAGGGATGCTTGATTTACTAGCCAATGAGCGATCCGAATCGCCTTGGGCTTTATTCACCACTTGCGATCTTTGGCAATGGAATCCCCTCTGGAGCAAACTGCTTGTTGCTGACCAAATTATCCCTGAACCAAAAGGGCTTTTGCACTATTTTCGGTCGAGCGTTCAATCCGGTACTGCTGAAACGATCCCATTTGTTCCGTTCCCATGCGCGATTCACCGAGATGCCTTGCCCACGATTCAACACGCTTGGCAAGCCGGTTGCCGTTCGATGCGAGAACTCATCGCAATCTTCGGTTCCAAAGCGATCGCCCAAGTGATTTCGAAGGACTTGCACCCCTTGTCCTTCAATACGCTCGATGATTTAGAGCGACTTCAGCGCCGAGTCGCCCTCGATGCGTCGCATACTCCGCAATGACCTTTGACCAGCACCTCGCTGATCCTGGCGATATTCAAATTGCGTCGAACCGTCGGGCTCGGTAGAGCCATATCATCGATGCACGAAACACTTCCACAATCGATGCACACAAAGTGAGGGTGGCTGCTGCGATCGTGCTTCGGATCCCGCAGTTCGAATCGCCACACATGATCTCCGAGTTCTGTTCTGAGAACCAATTCGGCTTCGGCCAAGTCAGTCAAATTCCGAAAAACCGTAGCTTTGTCAAAGCCCAGTGGAACAAGCTCGTCTGCAAGTTGCGCGTGGGTCTGAGGTTTGCTCGAACGCTTCAAGGCATTGATCACCGAGATCCGAGCCGGTGTGCTTCGCAGACCAGCATCCTTAAGCATCTTACGAGCTTCATTGACTTCGTCGGCTGGACTTTTCTTATTCTTGGTCATCATGCGCCTGCATTCGCCCTTGAAGGCTTGAGTACCGCTTCGAGTCGCTGGAGCGTCTCGGGTGCATTGAGTTCAAGCTTTCCAAAACCGAGGATGGCTCCTGCTCCAATGGCCAGTTGCTGATGCTCAGCATAGTTCGTAATGAGCATTACGGGAATGTCCCGATAATCCTCGGAATTTTTCAACGCATGAAGGATATCGATCCCATCGCTGTAGTCGATATCGAGTTTTCGATTGATAAGAATCAAATCGATCGATTGCCGCTCAAGTAATGCCAAGGTATCTGACAACTGGTCTGCTTTGAGCAACTCCACATCGAAGTGCTTGCGAAGCATGGAGCCTAGGGCCGCGTGATCAGGTCCGCAGTTACCAACATCGAGGATCGTTTTTTTGGACATTGTGGAAGTATAGGTTTGGTATCGATCGAAATAGCTTTTGTTCGAAGGCAATCAGTTAGTTTGATGCAAGTATGCTATTTGAATGTCATCAGCGAGGCTTCGCCTAAGGGTATCGTATCAAAATTGGGAGCGATGTCTTGAACCGAAAGCCATATCAACTGCCCATTGTTAATGGCAACGTAGGAAATACCGCGTACTTCTTTTTCGATGCCGACCCCAATTCCCTTCCATGTCTTTTTAGAAAACTTCACTCCATTGATCGTCGTTTCCGATTGTTCACTCGCTTGCCAATCTTTGTGATTTTTGGCAATCACAGCGAGGCGTGCCTCCATGTGTTGTTCTTGCGTCAGTTTTGGGTCAACCTTTTCCTTTTCCATAACTCCGACGAGCAACGATAAGAAAGTTTCGTCGCTACGTTTCGGGCCTTCGAATGACACGAGTGTCACACCGGCAGGTAATCGAGTATCCGGAACAGCCTTGAACCCTTTCGGTAATTGAATGCTGTGGCCTTGAATGGAATAAGTCTCTCCGAGTTCCCCGTTAGCACCGGTCCCAGCCGCTGCGGGTTGGCCTTGGTCTGTCGCACTCGGCGCTGCTCCACCTAGGAGTTTGACCTCGAGCTCACGTACAATATCGGTTTGAAGATACTGTTGCATAAGCACCCGAGTCGCATCGATCATCTTGTCGATCCGCTCGGCGACAGGTCCGGGAACGGGTCCCATCTCCGTGGAAGTCGCTCTTCGAAGGATATTTTGAATCTGCGCCGATAGCGCCTCGTAATTCTTGACCTTCTTGAGTTCGTCAAGCAAAGCAAAGGCTTCGTCTTTCTTTCCATCCTCGATCTTCTTTTTGATTCTTGCATCGAGGATTTTGCGGCGGACAACCAAATCGAGAACCTCGCCTTGCAATCCCTTGAGGAACGCTTCGGCTTGCAAGCGCCGGCGATCGTCCGGCAAATCAGCTTTTTCTTGCTCACGATAGCCTGTGATCATGGGCAAGCGTGCCAAGAGTGTCTCGCCGTTCTTGATGTAGTAAAGGTACAAAGGAAGTTTGATTTGCATGGATCGCGTCGGAGCGCGTTCTCGCTTTTTAGCCGCTTCTGCCGCCGCTGCAATTGCCGCTTCATCGGCCGCTGCCGCAGCGACGGCTGGATCCTCTGCCCCATCGCTTCCACCTTCGTTTGCAGAAGACTGATTTTCTTTGAGGCTTTTTAGTCGAATCGCAGTGGCTCGAGCCCTTGCGATCATTTCAACAGAACTCGAAGTTGGCTGATCATAAGTGATCGTGGGAAGCTCGGTATTGGTCACACCGATCATCCCTCGCCAATCGGTCCTACCTAGCATTTTCAGATCGTCCGACCCTGGTGTTCTTAGATAGACCTCAGCACCTGGTACGGCGCTATTGGGCTGGCCACGGATTCCAAGTTTTAGATCGGTAGTCGGATAGTGAGGCTGAACTTTCAGTGCCACTCGCTTGGTGCGACGATTCTTTGCCGCGACCAATGCCCCACGACTGGCCGCAAAGATCGCACCATAGTATCGAGCACTATCGATCGGCTCCGTCACTGCGATGTAGGTAAAGGCGATGTTCTGAAGTTGGGTCGGGTTTCCGTTCAAGTCGTCCCGTCGGATAAACGGTGCAAGCACATCTCCTGGAGCGATGACCACGGGTGAATCAGGCGTAGTGACTAGCCCGCTGGCCCTTACACGAATAACTGCCGTTTTGTTGTCGTTGTCTTCGATACGAGCCATCGGAGTAAAGCACCTGCGTTGCAGATAAGCCACCGCATGGGGGATCTCTTGCACACTGGCAACGGTGGTCGATTCCATCAAACCGATACGTCGAACAAAAGCGTCTAGCTCTTTGACTTGGATTCGTATGCGTTCCCCTTCCTGTTCAACGGCAACCAAAAAGATCTTGTCCTTGTCTCTGAGCATCGCCTCGGGTTGCCAAGGGAATCGGGTAGGCAAGGATCGGGCTACTTCCTTGAATCGGTTCGCCTCGTTCTTTGGCACCAAAGCAGCAAAGGTTTTACCGGTGCGCAAGTTTTCTATCAGTGCATCGGCACTGGCTTCAGCCGCATCGAGCTTGGCCTGCATCTTGGTCCACTTCGGGTCCTTTAAATACGGGACGATGTCGCGCTGCATGGCTGCATACTGCAAAGGGAACATTGCGATCTTGGGAATTCTCTCAATGACCGAGTCGAGTGTTCGAACGCTGTTTAGACTCGCCGCGCGAGCTTCGAGATCCGCCTTGGCTTTCAACTCTTCTTCTTGTTGCTTGGTAAGCTTTTTGTTCTTTCTGAGTTCTTCGATGGCAGGGTCAGCCACCGGCTTGGGTTGCATGGCCATGAAAGCTTCCTTGGCCGAGTCGCTCTTTGCGAGCATCAGAACTAGTTCTCGCGAGAGCAGCTGGTCGATCGTCAGATCATCCAGATGGTACAGAACCGATCCGAAAAGAGCGTCGGGGGTCTCTAGCACATCGCACTGCATGGTCGCTCCGAATTCGATCTCCATGCACTCGGCAATCTTGCGCTCGATGAGTTGTTTGGTCGCTTCGCTGAGTCCAAGCGTCGGAGAGATGCTCAGCCACACGCGAGCTTTGTAAGCGGAATATTCCCAGACCTCGACCGGTTCGGCTTTGCGAGCCTCACGAGCCTCTGCGGGTTTGGCCTCGGGTGTTGTCGATGTGTCCTGCGCTGTGACATCAGCCAAGTAGCAAATACATAGGCCAAAACAAATTGCAAGAAGTAGTGATCTCATGGCATGCATCACGGTGCTCGAACCCTCCATTTCTGGAGATCTTGGTAGAGTCCCAGCGGTTTTTTGGTCACTCCACTGATCTCACCTCGATAGGCGAACGATTCACCGACTTGCCACAATGGCAAGACCGGTAAGTGGGCAGCGACCAACGCGTGCAAGTCCTGACAGCTTTGTCGAACCTCACGCCAGTTCCTCGATGCACTCAGCCCTCCGAGGACTTGGACGATGAACTGATTGTTCGACTGAGCGGGTCCACCGATTCCAAACAAACGTTCGGCGTCGGTTGCTGGCTCCCAAATCGAAGCCGTCAGATAAAGGATGTCGATGTTGGGCATCTCACCGGGTTCTGGGACTTTGTCCAAGACGGCCAATTCCGCTTGAACTCCGATGAGTTTCCATTGCTCAACAATGGCTTGGCCAGCTACACGAGCGGCCTCATAGTTTGGAACCCCGAGGGTCATCTTTGGGATCGGCGGCACTGGTTCTTTGCGCTTCTCATACTGCATCTTGAGCTTGCTGTTGGTGATGAGCATCAATACCTTGGCTAGTCTTGGATCATAAGCAAGATTGTCGACGCTGGTGTTGTAGGCGTAGGCGATTGGATCATTCTCGGTAACACCTCGGGGGAATGGACCGCTGATGACTCGCGATTGCTCTGCATCGGCTCCGCCAAGGATCTCACCTTTGAGGATCCCCTCGCGGTTGATTGCATACAGAAGAGCTCTTCGGAACTCCCGATCGTCCAGATAGGGGTTCGACGTGCGAGGCACGAGCATGTGAACGGTTGGCAGTGCGTAGGACTCGACATTGATCGATTTGGAAACAATCGACGCTTGGAGCTTTCTTGCATCAGCCGGGAACAAACGATCGATCGCTTCGATTTCACCACGGAGCAAATCGTTGATGGCTTGCGACGGATCTTCGTAGAGGATCTCATGGATTTCCATCGGCTGAAAATCAGCCGCTTTGGTGCTAGGAGCCCATTCAAAGCGTTGTGTATTTCCGTCTTTGGATTTTGGTTTGTAGAGCACTCCCATAGGAAGATTGCCTTCGCCAATGGCTTCGATTGGCCACTGTAAGAATGCTTGAGGCAAGACGTGCGGTCTGCGAAATCGCATTTTGAGTTTCTCTGGACCTGCGACCGAAACCGAGTCAAAGATCGCAGCCCATCCGGGTACATACTCGCTTTTTCCGATCGTTGCTCGTCTTAGAAAAGACTGCGAAAGATCCAGGCTGTTGGGGACACCTGCTTGGCCTGGGTTTTGAATCGTCATTTCAAGCTCGAGTCGATCATCGCTCTGGAGAAAGGATCCAAGCGAGAATCGATATTGACCACCCTCGGGACCGGTGCTTCGAAACTCAAACAGAGGTCTTGAAATAAGCTGGCCAGATCGGAACGCTGGCCAATTGGCGATGGCGGCCGTATCGGGTTTGTCGGCGGTTTGAAACACCCCGACTCGTACGATCGGATACTCTTTGAGCAGGTCTCGCAGTAGTTCTTTACCACCTTCGATTTGCGGTTCGATATCGAGCATCTTGGTCGCTTCGCGGCGAGCAGCTAGATAGTCTTTCTTCTCGCGGTACTCGATGGCTTTGGCTTTGTACTCGTTGGCAAGATCCAAGAACTTTCCCTTCCACTGCTCGACCACAGGCAGTGGATCGTCTTGGTATTGCTTAGCTAGCCGATTGATCATCGTCCTTGCCGAGGAGAGATCTTTCTTTTGGAAGTAGGAGTCGATCAACTGTCCGGAAACATCGGTGATCAGTCCTCGCACACGCTCTTTTTGGAAGTTCGGGAAAGACTTTTGCAATTCTTCTAAAACGGCCATGGTGTGTGCCAAGCGGTTTTGTCGAGACATCTCCTCGGCGCTCTTGAAGAGAAACTCCTGTCGCAAAACCTGCAGACCTGGGGTTTGCGGATAGTTGACGAACAAGAAGTTCAAATGCTCAAAGGCTTCGCCGAAATTCTTGTCATCAACGAGTTTCTTGGCTCGGGCCAAGATCATTTGTTCATAGAGCCAAATCTTGCCGATGTCTTTCCACTGCACTTCATAGCGATTTGTTGGAAATAGCAAGATGGTGACCTGGAGTTTATCGGTCTCTTTGACGTTCGTCGGAATTCTTCGATTCTCGAACTCAAGTGGTGCGATCTTGACGCTTCGCCCCATGGCCTCGGGTTTGAGCGTGATGACATCGAAAGGTTCTTCGTCCATGAGTGAACCTAGGACCTCGATCTCTTCGAGAACTTTGTCCAGCTCACCCTGGGCTTGGAGTCGTCCGCTCAAGAGAGGAACCCAAACTAGGCTCAATACCAGCAGTAACCAGGAGAGCTTGATCGAAAGAAGAGTGCTATAACAACCGCGGATCATCGATTTGCCTCACTGGTTGCTGGATTGGCTCCTAGCGTATTTTCGAGCGGAAGCGAAACTCGGAGTACCGTTCCTTCGTCACCCGGGACCAATAGTCCCTTGGGTGTGATCACCGGTGTACCGCTGATCGGCTCACCCGCGGTGGTCTTTGCGATGATCTTGCCATCGGTGGCAGAAACCCGGATCAGCTCGCCCGTAGTGCTTGCGATCAAGATGTCCGAGCCATCGAAGATTGGTTTGCCGACGAGCACCGTTTGTGGCATGGGTTGACTCCAAAGCAACTTGCCTTGGCTACTGAAGGCGACGAGGCCTTCGATATCGCTTAGGGCCAAGCCGATGGCTTGTGAGTCGGTCGAAGCGGTATAGGGGCCCCAAGCAAAACGGCCTTCAAAGTTCAGAGAGCCGATCTTCTTGAACTCACCGGATTCATAGAAATCTAGGAAGTCTCCCGAGGGTCCTGGTGAGAGTCCGACGACCACGTCATTGATCACGTCGATACGGCCTTTGATCCCTCGCTCTAAAGGTTGAGCGTTGAGGAGTCGCAACTGTTTGCCTGTCGATAGTTTGTAGAGGTTTCGTCGTTGGTCGGCGATGACGACCGATTGTTTGTCCCCAAGAAGCACTGGGTTCATCCAGACTGGGCGTTCGCCTGCGGAGATCGTTGGTTGAAACGCGGTTCCGATCTGCTTGCCGGTTTCAGGATCCAGAAGCAGAAGTTGAGCGTTTTCCAGTGGTACGAGAATCAAATTACCGACGGTGATCGATTCGGAGATTGGGTAGGAACCCGCTAGATCCAAAACCACGAGTTTGGACGTGGAAGTGCTTTTGCGAGCCGGGTCGACCAGAAGCATTTGGCTACCTTGTGCCGAATTCAGTAGCAGGCTTCGGCCATCGGTCAGTTGGATTGGGTTTGCGAAAGTCATCGAGCGCTGATTGCGTCCCATGTTCTCGATCGACATCGTTGGCTTGAGTCCGACGGGTTCGGTTGCAAAGGCTGCATCTGCAACATCGAACGTTGCGGCTTGGCTCGTCACTGCAACGATGCCTTGAGGCCCAAGAGCCAGCGAGGCAACCGGATTGCCGATGTCGGTTTCCCAGTAAGCATCCCCGGTCTTGGGATTGATCGCGGCGACTCTCACACCGGCATTGCCTCGAACGACGCGAGAGTGAAGGATCACATCCCCGAGTTTGATCGGGCGAGCGGTGAATTCATCGAGATCCTCTTTGAGCCAAATCGAGTTGAGTTTTTGTCCCGTGATTTGGATTTGGAAGTAGGAAAGTCGATTGGAGGCCAACCATAGATCGGTACCTGACATTAACGGCCAGGTTGCTTTCGGGGCGGCTTCATTGGAGACCAAATTCACCATCTTGAAAACCTTTTCTTTGGGGTTGGTCACCTCGACATCCAAGATAGCGATTTCACCAAGGTTGGTAGCAACGGCCAACCGTCGACCTTCGACCTGTGGCTCGACGACCACGTGACCTTTGAATCGAACGGGGGACTGAGCTTGCGTCAGTTCGGTGCCTTCGTCATTGGTCGAGTAGACACGCATCAACGAGTGATCAGGTCCGGCATTTTCAAAAAGGATCAGTTGGTTCAACACCCAAATCGGGGGCACAGCGATCGTTCCTGGATTGTGCCCGATGTAAACGACTTCGTCGCATTCACCATTGCCGCGGCTAAGGACATAGAGGTTCGAGTGGTTACCAAGTAGATAGCGTTTCCGTTTGCCAGCAGCCCCTCCAGTTGGAACATCGATGGCTTGAGGTATTTTCTTTGACCAACGAGGCTGACCGCTGATAGCGTCCAAACAGTGAACGCTTCCACCGGTAGTCGTCACAAAAATATCGTCGCCATCAATACTTGGCTCTTGGATCGGCTCGGGGAACTTTGACTCCCAGACGACTGCACCGTCTTTGGCTGCCAGCCTTGAAACGGTTCCTCGGGAAGCGACAGCCACGAGCGTATCGGAGTCGGCGGTTGCTGAAATCCGTTTTGGATCACCTGACCAATCTCGACCGATGAATTTGCGCCACAGGACTTTTCCGTCGGCTACTGCGAGTGCGACGACGGAACCTTTGACGCGTAGGAAAGCAACATCATCGGGGTTTGAATCGATGGGGTTACCAACACGGCTTGTGAGCAGGGCTGTCGGTGTAGCGAATGAACTAACTGTGTCTTGGATCATCGGCACAGCGTTGGACTTAGCCACCGAGCCTTTCTGGATTTCGGTTGCTTGGAGCATCAGGTCTCGGAGTTTGCTATTTTGATCCAGGATGGGGTATTTCTTGACCAGGTCTTTTCGGAGATCGTAAGTCTTGTTGACATCCTTGGCTTCGACGCTTGCAGTCATGGTTTTGATTGCCACATCGAGATCTTCGCTTTGCTGGATTTCTCGCACGACACGCTGCTGGTCTTCTTCGATACGTCGGATACGCAGTTCGTTTTGTGTTCGTTCTTGAGTACCGACATAGCGAGGATCTCGAATGAGTTCCATCTGTTGATTCATGGAGGCCACGAGAGTCTTACGGTCTTCGATGCCTGCGGTGTTATCCGCTTTCGCGATGAATTTTTCAGCGATTCTTAGGAGCACATCGGTGATTTCGACTCGCATGTTGGACATGCCCGCTTCGTTGACGACTTTGGGCAGTTGCTCCTGAGCGGACTTAAGCCCCACCGATGGATCCGCATTTTTCTCGGAGGCCTCGCGGACTTTGGCCAAGTTTGCTTTGACCTTAGCGATACTGGCGTTTTCATCGGCTGGAAAATTCGTTGAGAACAGTTCGTACTGTTTGGCGGCCCGTTCGTAGTCGCGATTCTTATAGAAATTCTCTGCGATTTCCCAACTTTCTTTTGCATTCCCCGCAGAGAACCAGATGTACAGGGGGACTAAAAGGGTCAGCAGCAATAGGACGATAAAGCCTACTCCGATGATACCGAAGGTTTCCCAGGGGCTCTTTTCAGGGATGGTTTTGGCCACAGGTGCTTTGGCCATGGCCACATCCTTGAGCGAGTCATCGCCTAGTGAATCGGATGTTCGTTGCCTTTTTTTCTTGGACTTGCCTGAGGAACCACTAGACTCTTCGACAACTTCAGCGACCTCGACAATCGCGTCTGGGACGACGTCTTCGACGACCTCGACGACTTCAACAGGTTCGACCTCGTCGGCAGGAAGGAGATCTTCGACCGAGTCGTTTGGAGACTTTCTGCTGCCAGAGGTTGCAGTACTGGGGGAAGCTTTTGCGGCGGCAGAGGCCTCTTGCTGCTGCTTGAGTTCCGTGACAAGCTTGGTGGCTTGGAAGCGAGTCAGTTGTCCGTTTTCGACCAGGATACGAGCCAGGGCTTCGGGGGTGACCCGAACTTTGGATTGCTCGACCATCTTCTGAAGTTCGAGGATACTCTCGGGATCGAGTAGACCTTTGCTTTCGAGCATTTGGATGAACTGCGATGCGCTCATGGACTACTCAAACTCCTCGACCACTGTCACACTGAAACTACCAAAGCCGGCTTCTCTGCCAGCGTCCAGCGCAGCGACAATCGATGCGTGGATACATTCTTCGTGGGCGTCTATTTGTAATTTAAGAACTTCGTCTTGCTTGCCACTGGAGGCCTCGGCTCGGGCTTCGCCCAAAGCCAACAGGAGATCTTGTTTGCTGCTAGCTTCGCGTTCATCGCCGGTGGAGAAGATGACCGTGTAGGCGTTAAATTCATCGATTTGAACTCGAACCGTATCGGATTGATCGGGTGGGGTCTCGGGAGGTTTGCTTGAGGCGTTGTCCGACAGGGGCGGAGGTTTCTCGAAAACCTTTTCGCTTGAGAACGACGCGGTGATCATGAAAAAGATCAGCAGCAAGAACGTCACGTCGACCATGGGGGTCATATCCATGTCGTCCTTGGGGAGTTCTTTTTTCGCAAAGCTAACTTGTTCGAGTTCTTCTTCTTGATCGATCGCAGAGCCGCTCATTTACCCACCTCCGAGACGGCTAGGTTGATCATTTTACCTTCTTCGAGAACTTCACCGACGGCTTGTTCGATGCGTTTAAGTTGTTTGGCTGTGACGTTTCCTTCGGCTCGAATCAAGACTTCGGTCTTCCCTCCGGATTCGAGTTGCAACTGAACATATTCGGTGATCTCGGCAGATTGTTGTTCGGGATCGTCAGAAAAAATGCCACCGTCTTCTTTGGTAACCAGAGGTGTGTCGCCATTTCCTCGCTGGACCGTGATCATCACGCAATTTTTCGTGGCGATAGCGCTACCGTTTTTGGCTGGGGGGACCTCGTAGGATTTTTCACCAGTCATCTTGGACGTGAGGATAAAGAAGATCAAAAGGAGGAAAGTCATATCGATCATGGGCGTAATGTCCATTTCATCGTCCATAGGAGGACGCGGGCCCATGGAAACCTCTTCGGGTTCATCGTCCAAAGGGGCGACGATCACTGGTGGATCTGTGGATTCGATCTGTGATTCGCCTTGGTATTTGTCTTGGTTTGGATCCATAAGTGTCACAGGTTGCTTAAGTAATAGCTGAGTAAACCAAGCTTAGCTTTGGGATATAGCAATGATTCCTGCAGATATCGCCCAGTGTGGTCGACGCAATCGTTCGAGGTTGGCAAACGGTGGTAACCGATGAGGTGACGTGGGCTTGGAATTCTAAGCACTTTGGCGAACGCCACGTTGTTCTTCTCGGGCTGCACCGACTTTGAAGGCTTCGAGAACCTGTGCCAATCCAGACCCGACCAAATCCTGCATGTGACGGATTCTGTTGTGAATGGCTGCCATAGCCATAACCAACGGGATCGCGATAGTAAGACCGATGGCGGTCGTTTCGAGAGCCACGCGAATATCGCCTGCAAGGTCAGTAGGGTTGACGTTGGTGGCCGAAGCGAGTTTCCCGAACGCACCCATCATCCCGACAACGGTTCCGAAGAGTCCGAGCATGGGGGCGGTTTTGATCACCGTGACAATCCAAGCGATACTGTAATCCAAATCGGCGATCACGTCCCGTTGAAATCGGTCAAGGGTCATCTGTCGGACCTTGGAAAAGCCGAAGGATCTATGTTTGCAAAGATAGGAAACCATCATTGGTAAGGCTTTTTTGTTTCCTTCGCATTTACCGATCACCGCATCGAAGTTGCCTCGACGCAAGTCATCTTCGACCGAACTGATGAATTCATCTTGCATCGCCTCAGTCTTGAATCGCTTGGCATTGACGCGGGTCAAAACCAGGAAGACATAATAAGCACCCCAGAGAGCCACGGCCGCCAAGGCGACGTAGGAAAGCTGACCTACGATGTTAAAAACATCGGACGCATCCCCCAGGGGTAGCGGCAGCGATGGGAATAAGCTTAGAACTTCCGCACGAATAAGCATGAGAATCGCGATGCTTTCAAAGAAGAGGGAAAAAACAAGGGCTGGCCGGGGTCAGCTCTAGATCGCTGAACCAGACACCGACATCGTCCTCCAATATACTCAGAAAAAAGGGGTTTGAGGACAGTCTATTTAACAGATTTGCGAAACGGACTGGGTTCTCTAGGGATTCGCTGGGACTGCTCGGCCTCGGGGGTTGGGCATGAATGCTCGAAGGATTTGGCCATTGAACAGAGGTCTCGAAAATCGAGCGAGTCGATGGAAAATCAGCTTAGGGATGCTGAGACCAAGGCGATCGCAAAGGCGGTTGCATGGAGATGTCTAAATCGTCAGAATTGCTAGACATGGCATTTTGTCGATTCGGATTTAGACAAAGAAGCACTCAGGGACAGCATCGGTGCGGGATAACCGAGGGGCGAGGCTTGCCGGCGATGGATGTAGCTACTTTGGGTGAGGTAAGAAGGACGAATGCGATTCTGTGGTCAGCAGGGCTTTCCGCATATTAGCGTTTCGAATGACAAGTGGACGTGATCCTACTGATTTGGATCGTCAAAGGTGGCAGGTTCGCTACGAGCCGAAGCGGACGAAGTAGTTCGAAAAATTGTTTGAGGTTTTCCTAAAGTCTTCCGCAGCCTGTCGCTTGTTATTGGGCATCTTTAGCGAGTCGGTAAAGACGGCGGGTTGTGCGGGTCGCACCAATCGCCGCCTGTTACATTTACAAAGATCGTTCCCCCAACCAACATACCATCAAGAAGATGTTTAAGCCTCCTGCCAATCGAGCCTACCACAAGACGACCAAGCGCAAACAAATTGATCCGACGACTTGCGAAAGAGATTACACGTTAGATGAGATAGAATTCATGCAAGCGCTTGAACGGTATAAAAACACCAGCGGGCGTAAATTTCCAACGTGCAGTGAAATACTCGAGGTTGTTCGCTCGATCGGTTATCAGAAAGTGGTTCCGATGGATGTTTCAGGTGGTAAGTGTGATGCAGTTGCACTCAGTGCCGAATCAAACCTTGAGAAGATCGACCTAGCGATTCGCGATTTGGGCTAGTTGGTTTTCTCAGAGACCGGTGCATTTAAGCCGTGAAACAAGATGTTTAATACTACAAGGGATCTTGTTGCCGGAAAAAAACGTCATGTCCTGGGGACAGTCACTCGTCGAACCGCCGTTACATTTAGCTAGCGTTCAAACACCGCTTGAACATGTGCCTGTCCCCCGCATGAGCGTATCGCGATTGCTAGCATTTCTGTTTCCTCGCCTGCTGGGGACAGGCACTGGGCGATTAGGGCATCGCCGCGTGCACAAAAAATTTCAGCTATTGGAAAATAAACCGACCATTTTCTTGACAG
>Ga0315901_10003100_pt1 | contig 21962 bp, 37 predicted proteins | sample LakEriMetagenome_10_FD_203761 | JGI IMG/M metagenome (GOLD analysis project Ga0315901, IMG submission 203761) | Freshwater fungal communities from buoy surface, Lake Erie, Ohio, United States - Buoy 2 MA116 | ecosystem: Environmental > Aquatic > Freshwater > Lake | place: USA: Lake Erie, Ohio... | reverse complement strand
TAAAAAACTTACCTATGATCTTACGCCAGCCGTAAAGGTGGCTTTTGAAGCCGAATTTAAAACAGGTTGGCGTAAGAGATTAGGCGAACTACAAATGGAAACAGATTTGTGGTGGTTTGCTTGGCGAATAGAAAAAGATGCTGGCAAAACTGATCTAGCCTTTGGTGAAGATTATATGAATCAATATGCAGATGTTGATTTAATTTATGATTCAAAAAATGGATAGACCGACACGGTTCTATATATGAAGTCGCTACCGTGTCGGTGGCAACAGGAATCAGCCCTAAAGACTTATTAGAAGTTGATCCAGCGATTTATTCAGCCATTAAAGCCATCTTGCAAGAACGCTATTACAACAACAAGAAGGCAACAGTTAGGCGGAAGTAATGATTAAACCAAGATATGCGGAACTTCCTGGCCGTACTAGATCATTGGCAGTAGTGCCATCAATCTATGTTGAAAATTTAACTGAACTTCTTGAAAAAATGAAAAAGGTAGATCCTGATTTACAAAAAGAATTTAGAAGGGAATTAAGCAAGGCTGTTAAGCCTGTTGCCAAATTAGCACAAAGTTTTGTACCACATTCACCGTTTCCGGGATGGCGTGATGTTGAACCAAATTACCCACCACAATGGGGTTGGGCTAATGACAATGTTCACCGAGGTAGAACAATTGGCGAGAATCAAAGAAGCCGTTGGAAATGGTCACAAACAGAAGTTATACGCGGCATAAGAGTAAGCACGGCTAAAAGTAAAGTACAAAGAATTAAAGGCGTTACATTTGGTGTAACCGCAATAGCCGTAATAAATAAATCTGTACCAGGTATAATTTATGAGTTGGCAGGTTTTGGTTCATCTAAATCAAGAAGTAGAACTAGGCGTGTTAGCCGTAACCAAAATGCGAGTGAATCATTTATTGGCAAATTGCAAGGCACTGCTAACAGTGGTGCTTACAAAGAAAAAAGATTGATTTATAGGGCATCACAACAATTAGGTGGCCAAGTAAATGATAATCTATACGGCGTACTTAAAAAATATCTAGGCAAAGAATTTAGAGGTTAATTATGGCACTGAGTCAATATGTTGCAATTAACTTTCTTACCAAGTTTGATAAAAAAGGTTTAGAGCGTGCCACAAAAGAGTTAAAAGGTTTTGATAAGTTTGTAGCATCATCAGCATTTAGATTGCGTGCAGGTTTGGCTGCTGGCGGTATTGCTACAGCGGCAAGTATGGCATTACTAGCCAAAAGATCATTATCAGCGGCTTTGGCGCAAGAACAATTAGATAAATCATTAAAATTGACTTTGAATAGCATAGGTCGCGGTGGCATGGCATCAGAGGTTGGTGCTTTTATAGAAGGTTTGCAATCTGCTACAAATGTGAGTGAAAATCAATTAATTCCAGCATTGCAGCAATTGATAGCACAAACAGGTGATTTGGAAGCATCACAGGGTTTATTACGCCTGGCTTTAGATGTTAGTGCAGGTACAGGTAAAGATTTAAGCACAACATTAGATGCCATTACTAAAGCCGCTATTGGCAACTATAAATCTATCGGTGCATTAGGCGTAGGCTTTACTGCCGCAGAAGCCAAAACAATGGGCTTTGCAAAAACAATGCAAACCTTACAAAAATATACTGGATCAGCCGAAGCAGCCACATTAACTTTAGATGGACAAATTAAAGCATTTAGAATTAGTGCAGGAGAAGCCACTGAAACATTAGGCCAGGGCATGCTAACTGCTTATGCAATTATTTCGGAAGGTCGGCCTTTAATTCAAAATTTAGGAACTGATCTTGAAAAAACTGCCAATCAATTTAGCAATATATTAATAGGTGTTGCTGCCGTTACAAAAAAAGAAGGTTTAGGCATTTTTGGCGAATTAGCCAAAGTTGCAATAGAAGGATTTGTTGGCGAATACGGAACTTTACAAAAAATAGAAAATGCTGGCATTAAAGCAATTAGCCTAGAAAAAATTAGCGCAAATCAAAGAGAAGATAGAGTTCAAACCACTAAGAAAATTCTTACCTTTGATGAGATGATTGCTAATATTCAAAAGAAAATTTTGGCTACCGAAAAATTAACAACTAAAGAAAAGGTAGCGCAACAATTATTAGATAAAAAGAGATCAGAATTACAAGCAATATTTGATATTGATCGCATTAATCTACAAGCCGCTTTAAGCCGCAAATTAAATGCTGAGGATGAAATCAGAGTTAAGATTTTGCAGAAGTTGGCAGATGGCACAGCCGCCGCCGTAAATGAAGCCGAAAGATATGCTGATGTATTAAAGGTAATTGAAGATGGCGTTATTTCAACAGAAGAAATTGATATGTTGGCTAAAAAGTGGGGTATTAGCACAACTGAGGTAGTGCTTTATTTACAAAAACTTTTTGCCGCAAATGAAGAATTGCGTAAGATGTTGGCATTGTTACAACAGATTGCTTCTATACCTTTGGGTGGTCAAACCGGTGTAGCACCTAAAATTTTGGGCAATATTGATTACACCGTGCCAATTGGTACTGGTAAACCTGCCTATGCAGAAGGTATTACACCAACCAAAATGTCTTATATGGATTTTGGCAATCTACCGAGAATGGCAGATGGTGGTATTGTAAATCAGCCAACCATTGCAATGATTGGTGAAGCGGGCGCAGAAGCGGTAGTGCCATTAGATCGCATGGGCGGTTTTGGCACTACTGTAAATGTAAATGTAGCCGGATCAGTAATCTCAGAAGGCGAATTACAATCAGTAATCCAGGATGCTTTGTATAACCTAAACCGAGCAGGTGCAGTAACTCAATTAACTAATTTGGGTAGATAATGCCAGCCGCAGTATTGAAGGTTGAAATTGATTTTTCTAATGGCGCATCATTTGATCCTGCTTTAATTTTGGACAATAGCGCAACACCATTAGATTATTCTGTATTAGGTACAGCCGCAGCGGATGTAATAGATATTACGCCTTATGTAACACAAACTTATATACGCAGAGCATTTAACAGATCATCAGATTCATTTACTGGCGGCACTGCAAGAATTATCTTTGTTGATGAAACAGGTGAATTTAATCCAGCCAATACTTCATCCAGTTTATATGGCAAGATCAAACCTATGCGCAAGATTCGCTTTACCGCTGAGTTTGCCGGCAATTCATACAATTTAGGATCATTTTATGTACAGGAATGGAATTATCAAAGCCCAACTGGATTTGATCCAGCCTATGTAACATTGTCATGCGTAGATGGATTTCAGTTATTAAATTTAACCACCATTACATCAGTTACAGGCGGCATAGCCGGACAAACAACAGCGGACAGAATTACAAGTTTGTTGGATGCCGGTGAATGGCCAGGTGGTATGCGAGATATTTCTACAACCGCAACCACAACTGTACAGGCAGATGATGGCACATCACGATCACTATTATCTGCCTGCCAGGTTGTAGAGGCCACAGACCTGGGTGCTTTTTATATGGATGAGCGCGGATATGCAAAATTTATGTCACGCACAGACATCATCACAGCATCAGGTGGCACATTAACAAATTTTAGTGATGTGCCAGGATCAGGTGATGTTACTTATCAGGCAGTTGAATTTGATATTTCAGATTATCAAATGATTAATAAAGTGACAGTAACTAGAACCGGTGGTATTGCTCAAACAGCCAGTGACACAGCAAGTATTGAGGATTATTTCCAACACAGCCGTGTAAGAAGTGGCATCATGCAAACAGATGCAGATGCGTTAAACCAGGCTTTAATGATCATTGCTTCACGCAAAGAGCAAGGCGTAAATATCCAGTTAAACTCATTAACAGTTGATGCCTATGGCGAGGATGATCCTGATCGGGTTGTAGCCGCTTTAAATTTAGACATGTTTGATCCAATCCAGGTTACTCAAACCCTACCGGCTGGCAATGTGGTTACTGATAGCGTTATTGCCGGCCTTACCTATCAAATAACGCCAAAATCTTTTTTGGTTACATTTACTTGCGCCCAACCCTTTGCATCCGGTTTTTTGCTATCATCAGATGTGGATGGAATTTTAGATGAAGATTCTTTGGCCTATTAGGAGATCATAAATGGCAACCTTTTCAGTTGGTCAGGTACTAACAGCGGCACAAATGAACAGTATCGCTAACCTAACAGTTAGGGCAGTTACCAGCACATCAGATACATTAGTTTTGGCTGATGCAGATAACAAACTTATCACCTATTCAAATACAGGTACAACAACTATTACAATCCCACCTTATTCAAGTGTGGCCATGACTACTGGTAGCGTTGTTAATGTGATTAAAATTGCTTCAGGCGGCACTGTATCCATTGTTCAAGGCGCAGGTGTAACAATTGCATCAAGCGGCGCAGTATCAACAAATCCGGTTATTACTAGCACTATAAAGGCAGCAAGTTTGATTAAAGTCAGTACCGATAGTTGGTATATTGTCGGTGGCATTGCCTAATGTCTTTAATACTTGGGATATTAGATAGTGGCGGTGCGGCGGCTGGCGGCGGCACTGCTTATGAATCTATTGCTAGTGCTACTGGCACAGGTTCAAGCGGCACAATAACATTTAGTTCTATACCTGCTACCTATAGCCATTTACAAATTAGAATATTAGGTAGAAACCTTTATAGTGCAGGCAGTTCTGCAAGATCTTTATGGTTTACATTTAATTCTGATACTAGCAATTCTTACCCAGTACATAGATTATATGGTGATGGTTCTGCCGCTAGTGCTGAAGGATTTACGGCAACTGGAAGTGGTGGCACATCATTTCTTGGATGGGCTATGGTGGACTCAGGCGCAACCGCATCTGTATATGCAACAACAATTATGGATATTCACGATTACGCTTCTACATCTAAGTATAAGACTGTTAGATCAATTTCAGGTGCTGACTTGAATGGCAGTGGTCGCATATATCTTAACTCCTCTGTATGGATGTCAACATCCGCAATTACATCTATTACATTTGAAGATCAAGCAGGTGGTGGGTTTTCTACAGGAACAACCTTCGCCCTCTACGGAATCAAAGGATAATATGGCAACCACATACGAGAAAATTGCATCAACTACTTTGGGTAGTGCTAATGCCACAATAACTTTTAGTTCTATTCCATCAACATATACAGACTTAAGAATAGTTATGACCTATACAACTTCTATTAGCGGCGAGGACGCAAGGGTTAGATTTAATTCTGATACTGGAACTAATTATAGTATAACTAGATTGAGGGGAACTGGGTCAGCCGCCAATTCAAGTAGATTAACTAGCCAAAGTTCTTTAATTCTTTGTGATAATGTTGACATTGGTTCATCAACAACAATTCCACAATTATTAACAATAGATATATTTTCCTATGCTGGTTCTACTAATAAAACTCTATTAAGTGAAAACTCAAGCGATTACAATGGTTCAGGAACTCTTACTAGAACTGTTGGTTTATGGCGTTCTACGAGCGCAATTACAACCGTTGCTATTGGAACTTTAACCGCAGCCACTTTTAACACAGGCACAACCGCAACACTCTACGGAATACTAAAGGCGTAACTATGGCAACCTATACTTTAATCAGTTCAAATGTTTTATCATCAAGTGCGGCATCTGTTACCTTCTCGGCAATACCTGCTACATATACGGATTTGGTGTTGAGGTGTTCTGTTAGAAGCACTCACGCTGGCGGAAACGATTTATTGCAGGTTAATTTTAATTCTGATTCTCCTTCAACTGGAACTAAGTATTCTGATACTTTTTTGAATACGCCTTCAATGAGTGCTAACTCAGGTAGAGATTCAAACCAATCCATTTTTTTCCAAGTAAAATTTCCTGCTTCTAGTTCAACCAGCAATACTTTTTCAAGCATTGAAATCTATATTCCATCTTATACTGTATCTCAAAATAAACCTATATCTATTAATAATAGATGGGAAAATAATAGTGCTACTGATGCAGATGTTCTAGCAATGGCAGCGTTGTATCGTGATACAACTGCAATTTCTGCTATAACTTTAACTCCCTACTTAACCGCATCACTTGCATCAGGCTCATCATTTTATTTATACGGAATATCAAACGCTTAACAAAGGAGAAGAAATGCCAACTAAAGTAATCGTAGATTGTTCAACAGGTGAAACCAGTATTGTTGAATTAACGGCAGAAGAAATTGCTGATCTTGAAGCGGCTAAAGCAAAAGCCGAACAAGATCGTATTGCAGCCGAAGAACAACAAGCAATACAAGCAAAAGCAAAAGCCGATTTGTTAAAAAAGTTGGGCATTACCGAAGCAGAAGCGCGCTTATTGCTTTCATAAAGCATGTTAGGTAATGGCAATTATTAGAGAACTCACTAGCCCGAATGGTTGGCCGGCTAGTGAGGATCGCGCCGCTATTGGAATCCAATCTTTTACCGTGCCAGGTACAACCATCAAATTGGCCTGTGCAAAAGCGGTAGCACCGTTGTTAATTAACTTTTGCAAAGAATTTCATGAATTAGTTGAACCTATTGACCAGGGCAAATTGGATGATTGGGGTTATGCCTTTCGCATGACCCGGGGATCAGATAGAGTTTTAAGCAATCATTCATCCGGCACTGCAATTGATCTAAATGCAATTAAACATCCTTTAGGCAAGTCAAATACATTTAACAAGGATCAGCGTAATACAATTAACCTACTCATAACTAAATACGGTTTAGCCTGGGGCGGCAACTACAAAAAGCGTAAAGATGACATGCACTTTGAAATTGCGTTAAACCGTAATCAAGTTAAATTAAAAATAAAGGAGTTAGGTTTAGAATGAAATTGACTACAAAACAAAAAGAGATCATTAAGTCATATTTAAGAAGCGTTGCCGCTGCTACTGTAACAACTGCACTGGCTTTGATTGCAGATGTTAAGCCTGAGTTATCAATTTTGGCTGGTGCTTTAGTTGCGCCTTTAGCCAGGTATTTTGATCCAAAAGACAAGTCATTTGGAATTAATAGCAAATGAGCCTAAACGATTGGGCGGCTTTAGCCGTTTCAACGGTCACAATAATAGGTGCTTTAGTAGCATCTGTACGCTGGCTGACTAAGCATTATCTATCTGAATTAAAACCGGATAATAATGGCCGCCATAATCTTGAAGGCAGGGTTGCACGCATAGAGGAAAAGTTAGACACGCTGTACCAAATCCTTATATCTAAGAAGTAAGTCAGCCCGATCCCCTACCCTATGGCCATGAAGATGTGCGTGGTTGTACCCAGTAGGGGTAGGCCTGAAAATGCCGAAAGATTGGCACAGGCTTTTAAAGATACAAATACAGAGGCTGATTTATATATTGTTATAGATAATGATGATCCAAAATGGAATGAGTACGCAAAAAGTGAAAACTATAAAAAATTACCTGCCGACAATAAAACAGGTGGTTGTGCTAAATCTCTTAATACCGGTGCAGTTTATTTGTTGGATATTACTAAATTTCCTTTATATGATTATTTTGTTTTCATGGGTGATGATCACCTTCCTAGAACAAAAAATTGGGATAAAGCCTTTATTCAGGCGTTAGGTCAAAACACCGGGATAGTTTATGGTGATGATTTATTGCAAGGTGCTAATTTGCCAACAGCCTTTGGCATGACCCGCGATTTAGTAAATGAGTTACGCGGCATGACATTTCCTGGATGCGTACATTTATTTTTTGACAATTTTGTAAAGCAACTTGGATTAGATTTAGAATATTTAAAATATTTACCTGATGTAATTATTGAACATTTACATCCAGCCGCAGGTAAGGCTGAAATGGATGAAGGATATGCCAGGGTAAACCAACCCAAATGGTATGAACAAGATTTATTAACACTACAAAGATATTTTACTAGCCCGGAATATGCTGAGTTAGTAAGAAAATATAGATGAACATATTAATAACTGGATCACATGGCTTTGTTGGTAAAGCATTTAGGCGTGCGTTACCTCACGCTAATTTAACTTTGGTTGATTTGAAAAACGGTGTTGATTGCCGCAAGTTTTTTCAGTTAGAAAAAAAACAATATGATTTAGTAATACATCTTGCCGCTGTGGTTGGTGGCCGTATGTTGATAGAAAATGAACCTCTAGCATTAGCGGTTGATTTGGCGATTGATGCCGAATTTGCATCATGGGCAGTGAGAACTAAACAACCCTATCTTGTTTACTTCTCATCCTCAGCCGCTTATCCAATTGAACTACAAACCCTAAGCAAAAAGCGTAAGTTAAAAGAAAAAGATATTAACTTCAGCAAGATGGGTAAACCTGATATGACCTATGGCTGGTCAAAACTAACAGGTGAAATGCTTATGAATTACCTACGCGAATCAGGCGCAAAGGTGCTAACACTTAGACCATTTAGCGGTTATGGAACGGATCAAGATTTAGATTATCCATTTCCATCAATTATTGAACGCGCCATTATGAACGCAAACCCATTTAATATTTGGGGTAAGGCAACAACTACCCGGGATTTCATACATATTGATGACATTGTAGATGCTGTAATCACTATGGTTAGAAATGATTGCAATCAAACTGTAAATCTTTGTACTGGTCGGCCTACAACATTTGTAGAGTTGGCACAAATAGCGTTAAAAGTCCTGGGACATGAAAAGACAGCGGCTAAGCGGTTTAAGATTTTGACCGACAAGCCGGCAGGTGTGGCTTATCGCGTAGGTGATCCAACAATGATGAGCGATTATTACACGCCAAAAATTAGCCTAGAAGAAGGCGTTGAGCGTGCTATCCGCGGAATCGTATAGTTTAAAATTAATGGCTATGGCAAACAAAAAACCCCGCAAAACGCCAAAGCGCAGAAGGCGTACACCACGCAAAGCCGAACAATTAAATCGGCTTGAAATGCACTACATAACACTTAATGAGATGTTTCGCGCAGCAAAGGCGGCAGGATTTTCTAGCGAGGTTGCATTTTGGTTAATCACCGAACCCGGGGAATCAATACCTGATTGGGTTATTGATAACAAACCAAATGAGATCATTCCCCGGATTGATCCCACTGATGATGAAGATGAGGATTAATAATTAAGCGCGATAAAACATTTAACGCACGCTATCTTGTAGTCAGTGACTTGCAAGTCCCATTTCAATTTACAGAAGCGGTCACTAACTTAAAAAAATTAGTTAATGCCTTCAAGTTTGATTTAGTTTTAAATGTTGGTGATGAAATGGATTTTAATACCATTTCCAGGTTTAGTGAAGGTAGGGCAGAATCTTTTATGCAAACACTTGATGAGGATCGGGTTACCTGCCAAAACATTCTTTATGATCTAAAAACTGATGTTGTTAGTAGATCAAATCATTCAGATCGCTTATACAAATCATTGCAGAGGATTCCAGGATTAATGGGATTACCTGAACTGCAATATTCCAAATTTATGGGATTTGATGATTTAGGCATTTATTACGCAAAACAGGCTTATCCGATACCAGGAACAAATTTTGTGCTTTGTCATGGGGATGAAGGCACAATCTCCAGGGCTGGCGGCGGCACTGCCCTGAATATTGCAAAAAGGTGGGGGCGTAGCACCATTACAGGGCATACTCATAGGATGGGCTACCAATGCCATTCAGAAGCCTTTAATGGCCGTTTAGAGCGTGTTTTAGTGGGTGTTGAATGTGGTCATACCTGTGACATGAAAAAAATGGCTTATTTGGGCATTAGAGGCTATGCAAACTGGCAAGCCGGGGCGGTCATAATCCACATTAAGCGTGGCAATGTCAGCGTAGAGATGATCCCATTTAACGCAGATGGCTCATTTACTGCAATGGGCAAGGCTTTTGGGTGATGTAGATCACAAAAATAATTGGCAAAAACCCTTTTAGGTAATTGTATTTGTCAGCCCCCGGGTGTTTAATTGGATTTACAAAAGCAATTGACCGGAAGGGGTTAATTATGAAAGTACAACTTAACAAAGCAGATATGTCCGAACTGCCAGGAATCATTGCCATCTTTCAAAATGCTGACAAATCTATAACTATCAAAGTTTTAGACAATGTTAGTTATGAAATTACAAGAAATGGCAAAACATTAAAGACAAATATGTCATGGAGATATTTGGTCGGATCACAATTAGTAAAACATGTTGAGAATGACATTAAAGATGGTTACTACAAAGGCGTTAGAAGGATTGCCTAATGAAACTTACACCAAATCAATTTGAAGGTTTAACAGAATGTCAAATGGAATGGGCTACCGAATCAGATTGGCTAAAACAAAAAGACCGATTTGCTGACACAATTTGTTGGTCACATTTATTTATTTATTGGGTAGATAATTATGCTTCAGTTATATTGGCTACTGAATTTTTAAAACAAAATAAATGGGATTACAGCATTTCTTTTGACAATGCAGTTGGTCAATACTGTTTTACTACCAACTACCGTGGATCATGGGTTTACGCATGAACGCCGTAGCCTATGCAGAAAAGGGTTGGTGGGTATTGCCATTAAAACCACAATCTAAAGAACCATGCAAGTTTTTACGCCACGGTTATTTAGATGCAAGCGGTGATATTTCAATTGTTAAAAAATGGTTTAAAGATGATTCTAATCTAAATATTGGTTTAGCAATTGTGCAATCAAATCTTGTAGTTTTAGATTTTGATATACGCAATATTGCATCCAGGGTTTTATGGGAATCTTATCGCCGCATTTGCGTAGCATCTAATACGCATACAGTTAAAACAGATAATGGCTATCACTTTTATTATCTTGCTGATAAATCAAAACAATTCAAAGGCAAGGTAATACCTGGTATAGACATCAAGCACAAAGGTTATGTAGTGCTGCCACCTTCTATACATCCAAATGGCAGTGTTTATCAGGTAATTAATGATGTTGATCCGGTTGCATTGCCGGCTGAGTTAGAAAAGGTAATGAGTTGGAATTAGTTAAATATGACAAACAATCAGGTGCTTATGTGGATGAAAACCGCAAGCATTTTGTAAAGGCTTCTCTAATACGCCAGCATGCCAAAAAAGCAATTGGCTCAAAGCAGATTAGAGGAAGGCTATCAGCCAAAATGGTTGAAGCCTATTGGTTAGACAAGTTCAAGGAAGTGGTGAAATATGAACTATGAAATATATGGCTGGTTAATAACAATCTGCCTGTTTACATTAGTGGCACTTTTGCTAGGTGTCACCTGGATGGTGGCCGTTGAAAACGGTTACGACAAAGGCTTTAAAAGCGGATACAAACGCGGTACAGCCGATACAAAACATACAAATGTTAAGGTAGAAAAATTTACTGTTAGAACGCATCCAACAATGCGCCAAAAGATGCTAGAAGCAGATAATGAGTATCTAATGGAAAAGGTTGTAAGCCTTTGGGATCGGGAAAATAAATAATGAACATGAATGATTATGTTGATGTGGCTGAGCGCATAGCGCAATTGAAAGAAGCCTATCCTGAAGCATCATTGCAACCATATAACCCAAATAAACCTTATGACATTGTGCAGGTTGAAGGTAAAACTTATGTGGTTTATACAGCGGCTTGTTACCGTGATCCATTTGATCAAAGGCCTGGAGTTGCAGTTGCGTGGGAACAAATACCAGGCAAAGGCATGACCGCCGGCAGTGAACTTATGATTTGTGAAACGAGTGCTTGGGGGCGCGCAATAGTAGCAGCCATGAAAACTGCCACAAAGCGCGTAGCATCTAAGCAAGAAGTTATTGCGGCAAAGAACAGGCAAAGTTGGGCGGTAACACCAAAGGAATCTTTAGATTCTGAATTGCTGTCTAGGCCAACTGAACCAGTTGCACCTACCAAAGCAATCTATGGACAACCTGGAAGCAAATCAGCGTTGATGGAAAGAATTATGCGCCATCAATTTGTTGAGGAAAAAAAGCCTGATGACAATCCAATACCTATGAGTGTTGATCAAGTAGTAGATGCTTTGGCTACTGATGTGCCAGCGGTACAAAGTTGCCAACATGGTGAGATGGTTTTACGAACCGGAATCAGCAAAGGTGGCAAACCGTATTATGGATATACCTGCGCAAAGGGTTGTGATGCTAAGTGGGCAGTTATGTCAAAGGCTGGCAAGTGGTGGTACCCAGGTGAAAACAATGGGTGACATGGAAATGATTGATCCATACGGTGTGCGTGCCAGGTTTACAGATAATGGCGTGGAGTTAGACATAGTGCCGTTTAGTGAATGTTGCGAATGGTGCAATGATCCTAGAATGTTAAATGTAAATGGCGTACGCAAATGTGCGGGTTGTGGATGTGTAAATCATATTGAGTACAAAAATCATGGGTAAATTTGATTATCACAAAGCCATGCGTGATGGGCATGGCTACAACCTTTATGTGGCTGACCTGTTATCACATTTTGGAGTACCAAAGGTAGATGTACCTGCATTTACCATTGCAACTACCCATGATGAGATTAAAGACAAAACAAAAAATGAAAAGGATGTGATTGCTGATGACCTGGTTTTAGAGGTCAAAAGCAGTAGCAGGTCATTTACAGATGTTGATGATTTCCCACATAACCCATTAATTGTGGATACGGTGTATGGATTTGATAGCAAGATAATCAAGCCATTTGCCTACATAATCATTAGCCAAATTACAAATAATCTATTTGTGATACCAACTGCAACTAAAGATTTTTGGACAATTCAGGAATTTTATGATGCACAGAGAGATATAACCGAACGGTTCTACATGGTTCAAAAGCGGTATTGCCGCCCATTTATTGAATTAGTAGATATTTTATTGGAGAGAGCGCATGAGCGAACCAATCAGATGTAAATGTGGGAATTGGGTTATGCCCGATCAATCCTGTTATGTGTGTTATCTAATTACAAGAACTCAAAAGAAATTAACCTAGTGTGATGTAAATCACATCTCACATAGTGAGATTATGTTAGGAGTTATGCAATTATGATTTTTAACCTTGTGCTAGGCTCTAGCCTTCGCATTTGGCTCAAAGGCCAAAAACGCGAACCCCTTAGGGGTGAGTTCGCGAGGTGCTGGCTACTTGGGATATCTCTATGTTTAGCCAACATGATTGGCTTTGAAAAAGCACATTCCGCTGATAATTCAATACCTAATTTAAAGTTATATGCGTATCAATCATTTAAAACCTGGGATCAATTTAATTGTTACAACTACCTGGTATATAGAGAATCAAGATGGAATTACAAAGCGGTGAACGGTTCGCATTATGGTTTAGGCCAAATTAAAAATAAGATGGTGTTAAAGCAGACACCTAGACAACAAATTACATTTCACATGAAGTACATAAGCCATAGGTATGGCCAGGTCAATGGTGAACCTAATGCCTGTAAAGCCGCTGAACATTTTGATGCTAAAGGCTGGCATTAGTGGTTTATTGTAAGCATGTAACCAAAGTAATGGGTAGTCGGTTGTGTCCATACTGCGGATTGGCTACAAATGAAGTAGATTGGGCATATCAAAACCAAATAAGGCAACAATGGATTATAGATAATCCGGATGCTGAATATGAAGGGTGGATGAGCATTTGAAAGATACAGAGAAAATAACCATAGGCATTACATCACCAGGTTATGTAGTTACAGATTTTATGACCAGCATTTTGGATGTTGCGAGATCACAGAAGCAATTAGGCCAGTTTATTAGCCTACAAGGATCAGGTGTTATTAGTAGATTGCGTAATCAGATTGTTGCTACATTCCTGAGTAAAACAACAGATGATTGGTTATTGCAGATTGATACAGATCAAAGGTTTACTGTTGATCATTTCAAGAAATTGGTGGCAGCAGCAGATAAAGATAAGCGGCCTATTGTGTCCGGTGTAGTACATGGTGGGTGGGATGTTGGTGAGTTGTATTTAGAACCAGTGCCTTGCATCTTTAAATTGGGTAGTGATAATGGGTTGTATGCTATGCACGATTATGAAGAAGATTCTATTGTTGAAGTAGATGCTGCTGGTACAGGTGCAATCATTGTTCATAGATCGGTGTTTGAAAGATTTGTAAAAGAAGCAGATCAAACACATCAAGGTGATAAGTGGTGCTTCTATCAGGATATGCCACTGCACCATGAATGGGTTGGCGAAGATTTGTTGTGGTGCATCAGGGCTAAGAGTTTTGGGTATAAACTATATGCACATACAGGTGTGCAGATGGAACATCAACGCAAGATGTGGATAGGTCAGAAGCAACACAAAGACTTTGAACGCTTCAGGCGAGCAAGATTACAGAGTGAGGAACAGATCAATGGCGATAACAAATAACCAATTCGCAATTACAACTAGCAGAATTAAAATAGTAGATACAGATAATGTGGTAAGGAAAGTAAGATTGCATGTTGAATCAGGCAATTTGTACATTGGCAATGCAGGCGTGACTTCAAGCAATGGGTTGAAGTTGGATAGCAATGACAAAATCTTAATTGATTTGGCTGAAGGTGAAGATTTGTATGCGGTTGCTTCAACCGGATCAACTAATTGCTCAATCTTGGTTAGCAAAATAGATTAAAAATAATGCTGTTTTTTCCTATTTTGTTACGCGTGCGGAATACGCCGCCGTTCGCGTTTTCTCTCTCCCCGGCGAGCGCAAAAATGTTTGAAAAAAAATAAAGATTTTTTATGAAAACTATAAAAAGCAGAAAATACAATGCGAATTACAAAAAAATTAGAGAAATTGTTTTGGCTCAAAAACCATTGTGTTTTTACTGCAAAAAGACCGTTGCCACTACGCTGGATCATGAACCACCTATTGATTCCTTTCCTTCACCTGAACTTTGGGTGGGGAGTCTAAGGCCAGCATGTGCAAGTTGCAATTACTCAAGAGGGGCGAGTTATGGAAATGCAAAACGCAAAGCCATTAAAAATAGTCGCAAATGGTAAGCCAAAGAAAAAGTTAGGCCGGCACACATCTGCAATGGTCAAATCACTTACAGGCCGTAATGATATTGATCAGGTTAAAAGAGAGATGCTATTAGGGCTGGCGCGTGCCTGGGATCGCATAGAAGAATCCGGCAAAGGTGGCCACACAATCCCATCCATATCTAAAGAGTTGCGAGAAATTTGGGATTCTTGCGCTTTACCTGATGAGGATGATTTGTTTGAATAAAATCTTATGTACGCCTAGATGGGCATCACAAAGAGATACAAGTTTTGATACAGATGGCGATAAGTTGGCGCAGGTCGCAAAACTGTTGGGGTTTGATCTTTTTGATTGGCAACGCCTAGTTGCAGATGTGGGTTTAGAAAAAGATGAAACCGGGTTATACAAGTACCGCACTGTGGCTGCGCAAGTGGGTAGGCAAAACGGAAAATCAAAATTAATTGAAACGCGTATTGCTTATGAATTATTGCAACCTAAAAGACATGTGGCATATACAGCGCAAGATCGCAACATGGCCAAAAATAAGTGGGAAGAACATTTATTAAGTTTTCAGTTATCACCTAAATTCTCTAAACGCATTGCTAGGGTTTCCAGGGTAAATGGCAGTGAAAAAATTTATATGCGCAATGGTTCTACCTATGGCATTGTCACACCTAATGACAAAGGCGCACGCGGCCTAAGTTTGAATTTAATGGTTATTGATGAAGCCTTAACACATCCACTTTCACTAATTGCTAACTTGCAGCCAACCCTGGCAACAAAGCGAAATGGTCAATTATGGATTTTGTCTAACGCCGGTAGGCCTGGAGAATCTGAATTGTTAGAGCATTACCGGGAGATTGGCCATAGAGAGATTGCCGAACCGCAAAACAAATTAGCCTGGTTTGAATGGTGTCCATCATCAGATGATTTTGATTACTTAAATGAAGAAGTGTGGTATCAGGCAATACCATCATTGCATGAGAAAAAAGGCGTATTGATAGATGCCGTGCGAGAAGCGGCAGCAACTAACAGCCCGGAGATATTTACAAAAGAATGGTTGAATGTATGGCCATCCCGAGATGCAGTACAGGTCATTAACACCGAATTATGGGATTCTTTGGCTAGAACAGATATTACGGTTGGCAACAAAATTGTATTTGGAGTTGATATATCGCGTGAGCGTGATCGGGCTTCAATCGCCGCATCAGGCATGGTAAGAGATTTTACGCCGGTTGAACTTATTGAATGTAAAGAAGGTACATCATGGGTGTTGCCGCGAATAGTTGAGTTGTGTAAAAAGTACAACACAAAGGTTGTTATTGATACTGGATCACCGGCTGCATCTTTAATTGTAGAGTTGGAAAAGCAGAATATTGGCGTGATGTCTATACATTTAAGAGATTATGCCAGGGCATGCGGTTCTTTTTATGATGCGGTACAGGCTAAAACCATTAGCCATTTAGATGATCCTAATTTAAGAGTAGCAATAATGGGATCAACCAAAAGACCGTTAGGAGATTCCTGGGCATGGAATCGCCAAAGCACAACTAACATAACGCCACTTGTTGCCGTTACACTGGCACGGTATGGAGTGGTCACCAAAATAGAAGATCAGCCGGTTGCAAGGAGTAAAATCTACTAATGAAATATTTACCATCCGCTTTACAACTATCAGGTTCTTTGCTAATAGTTGCAGGTGTCGCAACATTTAATCCAGTTGTGGCTGTAATATTGTCAGGTGCATTTTTAGTTTTATTTGGTATTGCTTTGGAAAACAGAGGTAAATAATGTTAGGCCGATTACTGAAAAGACAAATACAACCATCCTTAGTTTATACATCACAGGGGTATGTAGATTCTTTAGGTCGCGTTGGCCGATTCTTTGAAGGTAATTGGGCTGGTGCTTATGTAGATCAAAATACAGCATTAGGCATACCGGCAATATATCGGGGTATAACTTTAATTAGTGATGCAATTGGCGCATTGCCATTGTGTGCTTATCGCAACAAAAGAGAAGTAACACCAACCCCACAAATTTTAATGCGACCTGTGCCTACTGAAACGCGTATGGAAACAATTAGTGCAATGGCAGCCGCTTTAATTATTCACGGTAACTATGTCGCAGTTTTGGGTGAAGCAGGTGTTAATGGATTGCCGGAGAGCATCTACCCTGTTTCACCTGACCGTGTACAAGTTACAAGAGAAAATGGGCGCATCATTTACCGTATTGATGAACGCACTTATGACAAATCAGAAATTTTGCATATTAAAAATTTCACAATGCCAGGTGATTTAGTTGGTAAAGGAATTTTAGCAGTTGCAAAACAAGCATTAGGCAAAGAGATTGCTATTAATGAATACGCATCAAGATATTTTGATGGTGGCGTAAATCCAACAGCGGTAATTAAATCTGCAAACCCTGATTTAACTCAAGAAGAAGCAGATGCCTTAAAAACAGCATGGATGGCAATGTACTCATCACGCAACAGATCGCCAGTTGTAATGAACGCATCAACAGATTTTGAAGTGTTAAGCAGCAATGCGGCAGAATCACAATTGGTTGAAGCGCAAACAGCCGGCTTAACAGAGGCGGCAAACATATTAGGTTTGCCACCTTACTTTTTAGGATCACCAAATTCTAGCCGTACTTATTCAAATGTTGAACAGGAAAATTTACAATTAGTAAAATGGTCAATCCAACCTATTGCCGAAAGAATAGAAGCAGCCTTTTCAGATTTACTTGTTCGCGGTCAAACCGCAGCATTTAAATATGATTCATTGTTAAAGACAGATACAGCAAGCAGATATGATGCCTATGCTGTTGCTTTGTCTAATAAATTCCTAACTGTTGATGAAGTTAGAGATTATGAAAACCTTGATCCAATGGATTATGAAGAAGAAGATGAAATTGGTGAAGAAGCAGAAGATGAGTCATTGCAAAGTGATGTGGTTGATACAGTAGAGGATGAAAACTATGTCGGATGAAAAAATACAAAATAGAAGTTACTCAGTTGATTTAGAGTTGCGTGCTAACGGTGATGGCCGCACCATTTTTGGTATTGCCGTGCCTTACAACAAAGAGCAACGAATCACACAAACAATGGTTGAAGTATTTAGAAAAGGCGTGTTTGCCGAAGTTATTAAAGCACCGCACCGAGTCAAACTTCTTAGAGGTCATGGCGAGAATAATGTTTTAGGCCGTGCCACATTATTGCGCGAAACAGATGAAGGCCTTTACGCTGAGTTTAAAATCTCAAAAACGCGTGAAGGTGATGAAGCATTAGAGTTGGTTAAAGATGGTGCATTAGATCAATTGTCTGTCGGATTTATGCCAATCAAAAACCGTAAACGCCCTGACGGTGTTATGGAAAGAATCAAAGCACATCTAGCCGAAGTATCTTTAGTTACCTTTGGTGCTTATGGTGAACTTGCAAGCGTTACCGGTATGCGTGAAGGCCAACCACAATTAACACCTAGATTAGATGAAGCAAGGAAGATATTAGATGCCATACAGCGTAGTAAGTAATCATCCTGATTGCGAAGGGTATGCAGTAGTCAAATCTGATACTAATGAGATATTGGGTTGCCACAAAACACAGGCTCAGGCCGAAGATCAATTAACAGCAATCAACATTTCAGAGTATGGCGAAAGCCGAGCAGAAACCGTAGAAATTGATTCAGAAAAAACAAGATTTAACACTGCCGCCCAAATACTGAAAGATTTAAAAAAAGAGATATAATTTTGACAAGTCGTAGAACACCTAACCCCGGATTATCGGCGCGTTACACCTTCTCACTAAACAACTAACAATAGGAGAAAAATGTCTAATACTTTTCTTGCTTCTCTACGCGAGAAGCGCGAAGCAAAGACTTCTCTCATTCAAGCAACTTTAGACCGCGCCGCTGAAGAAGCACGCGATCTATCAGAGGTTGAGTTGGCTAATGTAGAAGCCCTTAACCTGGAGATCAAAAAGTTGGATGAAAGAATTGAGCAGATGTCTGATATTGAAATTCGCAACCAAAAAGCCGCTGATCTAGCCGCTAAGGTTGATGCGAATGTAGAGCCAAAGAAGGAAGTTCGCGCAGGTGGCTTTACCGTTACACGCGAGGAATTAACTTACTCAGAGAGATCAGGAAATGATTTCTTAACTGATGCGCTAAAGGCAAACTTCAAAACTGATGCAGATGCCGCACAACGCATTGCAAGACACCAACAGGAAATGGCAATTGAAAAGCGTGCAGTTGGAACATCCAACTTTGCAGGTTTAGTAGTGCCACAATACCTAGTTGATTTATATGCACCATTAGCACGCGCTGGTCGCCCATTTGCGGATGCCGCACGCAAGCACCAACTACCAACACAGGGTATGTCAGTTGTTATTTCTAAAATCAACACTGGAACTATCACTGCATATCAAACATCACAAAACACAGCCGCAGTATCGCAAGATATTGCAGACACAACACTAACCGTAAATGTAAATACAATTGCCGGTCAGCAATCAGTATCAAAGCAAGCACTTCTACGCGGATACAACATTGAAAACATTGTGTTAGGTGATTTAATTCGTGATTATCACACAAAGTTGGATAATTCACTACTTAATGGATCAGGTTCAAGTGGACAACCATTAGGACTTGTAAATATGACAACTGGAATCCTTGTTACTTACACAGCAACAACAGGAACAGTTGCGGGCTTGTATCCAAAGATTGCAGATGCAATCCAACAGATTCAATCAACTGTATTTGCTAATCCAAATGCAATCATCATGCACCCACGCCGTTTAGGATTCCTATTGGCTGGTGTAGATGGATCAAACCGCCCATTAGTTGTGCCACAGGCTAATAGCCCAATGAACGCAATTGGTGTTGGAAACGGTACACCTTCTTATGGCAATTCAGGTTATTCAATTCTAGGCTTGCCTATTATTGTTGATGCCAACATTGCAACCAATAAGGGTACCAGTACAAATCAAGATACAATCTTTGTAGTTGATTTGAACGAAACACACCTATGGGAAGAAGCAGCAGCACCAACCTATGTAACATTTGAAGAACCAAATGGCAAGGTTGCGTTGAACATTGTTCTATTCGGAATGTCAGCGTTCACCGCCGAGCGTTATCCAGGTGCAATTGCACAAATTAACGGAACAGGTTTGGCCGCGCCATCCTTCTAATGTAATAAAGTTTCCAGGCCGCTACCCTTCCAGTGGCCTGGATTCTAACTATGATCGGTATTTAAAGAATGGAGTTTGTCTAATGTCCCAGGGCAATACAGAATTTGGATACCGATCATGGCTATAACAAATGGATATGCAACATTAACTGAAATTAAAAATTACATGTCTATATCAGATAACACTGATAATGACTTGTTAGAAGATTTAGTTGAATCAGCATCACGATCAATTGACCGGATTGCAAACCGTAGATTTTATTTAGACAGTGCCGCATCTGCCCGGCTTTACCGTGCCTACTCAGATATATTTGTTTATGTAGATGATATTGGTAGTACAACTGATTTAGTTGTCAAAACCGATTCAAACGGCAACGGTACATACGCCAAAACCTTAACTTTAAATACAGATTATATTTTAGACCCATTAACCGCGCCATCATTAGGCCGGCCATATACACAATTAACAATGGTATCTAACACTGAAACCTGGCCTATATTCCCAGGCATTACACAAAATGGTTTACGCCCAGGCGTTCAAGTAACTGCTAAATGGGGATGGCCAACCGTGCCTAGTGACATCAACATGGCGTGTTTGATTCTTACTGCCGATCTGTACAAGCGCAAGGATGCACCAGGTGGAATTTTAGGATTAGGTGATTTGGGCGTTGTAAGAATGTCGCCAGTGGGTAGAGATATCACTGCAATGGTCAGGGCATACAAAAAAGAAGTTATTGCATGACCCCTAGCACAGTTAGAGATAATCTTAAAACTGCATTACAAACTATTTCAGGTTTGCGTGTTTTTGATTATGTTCCTGACTCTACAAATATTCCAACTAACAATGCTTTTGCCATAGTTGGTCAATTGTCTATGAATTATGATTACACATTAAACAGAGGGTTTGATTCTGCAACATGTCAGATTATTGTAGTTGTTGGAAGAATGAGCGAAAGAAATGGGCAAGAAAGATTGGATGGGCTACTTGCTTCATCCGGTTCAACTTCAATTAAAACCGCAATTGAGGCTGATAAAACATTAAGCGGTGCTGTACAAACGCTCAGGGTTGTGTCTGCAAGCCCTGGCACAATTACATCCGCTAATATTGACTACCTAAGTTATCAATATTCGGTTGAATTGATAGGTTAGTAAGAGAGGAAAAATATGGCCATATTTATGGGTAACAAAGTTGCCGTGATTGTAGGTACAACTACTATTACTGATCATGTCAGCACTGTAAGCCTTGCACGCGAAATTGATCAGGTAGATATCACTGCTATGAATGATAATGTACAGAACATGATTGGCGGCGTTGAAAGACCTACGCTAAATCTTGAACTTTACAATGACTTCGCAGCATCATCAGTAAACAGTTTATTTGAGGATGCGCTAGGCACAAAACTTAACATCAAGTTAATACCAGTATCAGGAACAGTGACAGCCACTAATCCTAGTTACACAATGTCATGCCTTATCACATCCTGGACACCTGTAAACGGTGCTGTGGATGCAGTGGCTTCAGTTAGCGTTTCGCTTCCTGTGACCGCATTAACAAAATCAACAAGCGCGTAATAAAGAAAAGGTGGGACAATGCACAAAATTGAGATTGTTAAAAAAGATGGTAAAAAACTTACCTATGATCTTACGCCAGCCGTAAAGGTGGCTTTTGAAGCCGAATTTAAAACAGGTTGGCGTAAGAGATTAGGCGAACTACAAATGGAAACAGATTTGTGGTGGTTTGCTTGGCGATTAGAAAAAGATGCTGGCAAAACTGATCTAGCCTTTGGTGAAGATTACATGAATCAATATGCAGATGTTGATTTAATTTATGATTCAAAAAATGGATAGACCGACACGGTTCTATATATGAAGTCGCTACCGTGTCGGTGGCAACAGGAATCAGCCCTAAAGACTTGTTAGAAGTTG
>Ga0315901_10003099_pt1 | contig 21965 bp, 19 predicted proteins | sample LakEriMetagenome_10_FD_203761 | JGI IMG/M metagenome (GOLD analysis project Ga0315901, IMG submission 203761) | Freshwater fungal communities from buoy surface, Lake Erie, Ohio, United States - Buoy 2 MA116 | ecosystem: Environmental > Aquatic > Freshwater > Lake | place: USA: Lake Erie, Ohio... | reverse complement strand
CTGCCCGTCGCTCGGCACGAGCTCGACCAGATGACGGGACCCTGGTACGAGCCGGCGGTCGCACGGTTCGGGCGCGACTTCGTCGACCACAACGTCGAGATCTGGTCGAAGATGCTCGTCGTGCTGGCGACCGGTGAGCACCGTCCCACGCACCTGCGGGCCCGACGCCCCTGACCGGCCGGGCCGCGACCCGCCGGGGTCCGGCTTACCGACGGGTAAGGAAGGGACCAGCGGTTCTCGGCGCTACCGTTCCTGCTCCGATCCGCCGCACGGCGACCGCCCGCCCGACCCGCCGAGGAGCCCCACATGGACGCAGCCACATCGACGTTCGACCTGGTGGTCATCGGCGGTGGCCCGGGTGGCTACGGGGCGGCGCTCTACGCCACCTCCGCCGGCCTGAACGTGGCCGTGGTGGAGAAGGGCGAGATGGGCGGCACCTGCCTCAACCGTGGCTGCATCCCCGCCAAGGCCTACCTCGAGACGGCCGCCGTGCAGCGCCACGTCGCGCACGCCGCCGAGTTCGGCATCGAGTCGAGCGCCCCGGTCGTGAACTTCGGTGTGTCGCAGGCCCGCAAGCAGAAGATCGTCGACGGCATCGTGAAGAGCCTCACCGGCTTCATGAAGTCGAAGAAGATCACGATCCTCAACGGCACCGGCTCGCTGGGTCCGAACCGCACCGTCACGGTCGCGCTGAACGACGGCGGCACCACCACCGTCACGGGCACGCACGTCCTCCTCGCCTCGGGCAGCGTGCCGCGCACCATCCCCGGGTTCGAGGTCGGCGGGCCGATCATGACCAGCGACGAGGTGCTGATGCTCACCGAGGTGCCCAAGCGCATGGTGGTCATCGGTGGTGGCGCCATCGGGTGCGAGTTCGCCAGCACCTTCGCCGATCTCGGCGCGTCGGTCACCATCCTCGAGGGCCTGCCGAAGATCCTCCCCGGTCTCGACGCCGACGTCGCCAACGTCGTCGTGCGCAGCTTCAAGAAGAAGAACATCGACATCCGCACCGGCGTGAAGGTCACGGGCCACACGCCCAACGGGTTCGGTGGCACCCGGGTGCACTTCGGTGACGACGGGGAGTCGATCGACGTCGACGCCGTCGTCGTGAGCGTCGGCCGCCGCCCGTTCACCGACCAGCTCGGCCTGCAGGGCACGGCCGTGAAGGTCACCGACCGTGGTTTCGTCGAGGTCGACGAGTACTGCCGCACCGGCGAGCCCGGTGTCTACGCGATCGGCGACCTGATCAACACCCCGCAGCTCGCCCACGTCGGCTACGCCGAGGCGATCCTCATCACCAAGCACCTCCTCGGCGAGGGGCCGGCACCGATCAACTACGACCGGGTGCCCTGGGCCATCTACTGCCACCCCGAGGTCGCCTGGGCGGGTCCCGGCGAGGAGGCGGCCAAGGCCGCCGGTCACGACGTGGTGGTGGCCAAGCACCAGTTCCGGGCGAACAGCCGGGCGCAGATCCTCGGCGAGCTCGACGGGCTCGTGAAGGTGATCGCGAAGAAGAACCCCGACGGCACGGCCGGACAGATCCTCGGCGTGCACATGGTGGGCCCCTGGGTCACCGAGCAGTTGAGCGGCGGCTACCTCGCCGTGAACTGGGAGGCGTCGGTCGCGGAGGTCGCCGAGTTCATCCAGCCCCACCCGAGCCTCACCGAGCTGTTCGGCGAGACCGTGCTCTCGCTCACCGGGCGCAGCCTCAACGCCTGACCGCGGTCCACCGGGCCGGCAGCACCGGCGCCGGTGGTCCGCCCCCATCACGTCCGCACCCACCTACGAACGCACCCGACACCGAAACGGAGACGCCGACATGGCCGATGTGACCCTGCCCCAGCTGGGCGAGACCGTCACCGAGGGAACGATCACCCGCTGGTTCAAGAAGGTGGGTGACCAGGTCGCCGCCGACGAGCCGCTGTTCGAGGTGAGCACCGACAAGGTCGACACCGAGGTGCCCTCGCCGATCAGCGGCACCCTCACCCAGATCCTGGCCCAGGAGGGTGACACCGTGCCGGTGGGCGCCGTCATCGCCGTCGTCGGCGCGGCCGACGCTGCGCCGGCTCCGGCTCCTGCTCCGGCCCCCGAGCCCGCCCCGGCTCCGGCCCCCGCTCCGGCTCCGGCGCCGGCCCCCGAGCCCGCCCCGGCCCCCGCTCCGCCTCCGGCCCCCGCTCCGGCTCCGGCTCCGGCTCCGGCCCCCGCCCCGGCTGCTCCGGCGGCCGTCGCCGACAACCGCCTGCTGTCGCCCGTCGTGCGTCGCCTCGTCGCCGAGCACGGTCTGAACCCCGATGACATCGCCGGCACCGGTCCCGGCGGGCGGATCACCCGTGACGACGTCCTCGACCACATCGACCGGCTCGGCCAGCCCGCGGCCGCGGCCCCCACTCCGGCACCGGCCCCGGCTGCCGCCCCGGTCCCGGCTGCCGCACCGGCTCCTGCTCCTGCCACCGAACCGGCGCCGGCTGCTGCCGCTCCGGCACCGGCGCCCGCACCGAAGCCGGCCGCCGCGCCGGCACCCGTCGTCACCAGCGGCGAGCGCGACTCGGTCGTCAAGCTCAGCAAGATCCGCAAGCTCACCGGCGCCCACATGGTGATGAGCAAGTCCGTCACCCCCCACGCGTTCAGCGTGGTGGAGGTCGACTACGCGAACGTCGACGCCGCCCGCTCGGCGGTGAAGCAGCAGTGGAAGCAGACCGAGGGGTTCAGCCTCACGTACCTGCCGTTCATCACCCGCGCGATCGTCGACGCGCTCGTCGAGTTCCCGCACCTCAACGCGAGCGTCACCGACAACGAGCTGATCGTCCACGGCTTCATCGACATCGGCATCGCCGTCGACCTCGACTACCAGGGCCTGCTCGTGCCGGTGGTGCGGTCGGCCGAGACCAAGCGCCTCCGTGCGATCGCCCGCGAGATCAGCGACCTCGGCAACCGCGCCCGCGCCCGCAAGCTGAGCCCGGACGAGATCCAGGGCGGCACGTTCACGATCTCCAACAACGGCTCGGCCGGCAGCGTGCTCACCATGGCGATCATCAACCAGCCGCAGGTGGCGATCATGAGCACCGACGCGATCGTGCGCAAGCCGGTCGTCGCCACCCTGCCCAACGGCGACGAGGCGATCGTCATCCACCCCGTCGGCAACCTCGCGATGAGCTGGGACCACCGCGCCTTCGACGGCGCCTACGCCGCCGGGTTCCTCGTGAAGGTGAAGCAGATCCTCGAGACGCGTGACTGGAACACCGAACTCTGATCCGCTGACCCCCGTCGCAGGGCCAGCCGTCCACGCGGTGCCCCTGCGCGCCCGCTGGCTCGGCACCGTCGCGTACCGCGAAGCACTTGCGCTCCAGCAGGCGCTGTTCGCCCATGGCGGCGAGCAGCACCTGCTGCTGCTCGAGCATCCGCACGTGTTCACCTACGGGCCGCGCACCGACCTGTCCGCGAACCTGCGGTGCGAGCCCGCCGACGTCGGCGCCGAGTTGGTCGCCGTGAAGCGTGGCGGCGACGTCACGTATCACGGGCCCGGCCAGCTGGTCGGCTATCCGATCGTGTCGGTGGCCAACTCGCTCGGCGCGAGCGACCACGTGCGAGCCGTGCAGCAGGTGGTGGTGCACACCCTGCACGAGCTCGGTCTCACCTCGGCCGGGTGCCTGCCCGACTATCCCGGCGTCTGGATCGACCCGGACGGGCCGAACCCGCGCAAGATCTGCGCGATCGGCGTGCGTCTGTCGCGGGGCCGCACGATGCACGGGTTCGCGCTGAACGTCACCACCGACCTCACCTACATGCGCGAGCACATCGTCCCGTGCGGCATCGCCGACAAGCCGGTCACCTCGCTCGCCGAGGAACTCGCCGGCACCGGGCGCGAGGTGTCGATGCGCGAGGTCGTCGACGTGCTCGTCCGGCACGCCGCCGAGGTGTGGGGCGCCGGTGCGGTCGAACGTCAGGACGTCGCCTGGCGGCACCGACCCGACGACCTCTCGGCGTTCTCGCGCGGCGAGGGGCCGGGCGCCGCGGTGCGCACGGCCGCCGACCACGGCGTCGCCGCCGAGCCCGTGCGGCTGATGCAGCGGCTCGGGCAGGCCGGCGTCACCGACGGGCTCGCGATCGCCTCGCGCAAGCCCGACTGGCTGCGACCCAAGGTGGTGCACGGTCCCGAGGTGCTGGCGCTCAAGAAGACGGTGCGCGAGTTCGGGCTCGTCACCGTGTGCGAAGAGGCCGGGTGCCCCAACCTGAGCGACTGCTGGTCCGACGGCACGGCGACGTTCATGGTGCTCGGCGAGCGCTGTACCCGCGCGTGCGGGTTCTGTCTCGTCGACACGCGCAAGCCGCTCGAGCCCGAGACCGACGAGCCGGCGCGAGTGGCGGGTGCCGTGGCCCGGACCGGTCTCGACCACGTGGTGCTGACCATGGTGGCCCGCGACGACCTCGCCGACGGCGGCATGGCCCACGTGGCGGCCTGCATCGCGGCGATCCGCGAGGCCCGGCCGCAGGCGCGGGTGGAGACCCTCGTCAGCGACGCCAAGGGTGATGCTGCTTCGCTCGAGGTGCTCTTCGCCGCTCGGCCGGACGTCATGAACCACAACATCGAGACCGTCGCCCGGCTCCAGCGCGCCGTGCGGCCGTCGGCGGGCTACGCCCGCAGCCTGGGCGTGCTCGCCCGGGCGAAGCACGCCGGCCTCACCACCAAGTCGGGCCTGGTGGTCGGGATGGGGGAGACCCCCGACGAGATCGAGGGGTGCCTCGCCGACCTGGCGTCGATCGGTGTCGACATCGTGACCATCGGGCAGTACCTGCGACCCACGTCGCACCACCTGCCCGTCGCCCGCTGGGTGCACCCCGACGAGTTCGTCGCGTGGAAGGCGACCGGCGAGGCGTTCGGCATCGGCCACGTCGAGGCGAGCCCGCTCACGCGGTCGAGCTACCACGCTCGGCAGGCAGCGGACCAGGTCACACCGGTCGCCGTCCGCTGACCGACGGCGGGCCGCCCGCACCTGGATCGCCTCTCAAGTGAGGGGGTGAACGTCCGATGTATAGGGTCATGCGGGCACCGATTCCCACGAACGAGCGAGCTCGGCTCGAGGCACTCCTCGAGCTCGACGTCCTCGACACGGCCTCCGACGCGCGTCTCGACGAGATCGTCGGCCTCGCCGCCGACCTGTGTGGCGCGCCGATGGCCGCCCTGTCGCTGGTCGACTCCGAGCGCCAGTGGTGCAAGGCGCACCGTGGCATGCCGGTGACCGAGCTGCCACGTCACGAGTTCTTCTGCGCCCACACCATCCTCGAGGACGCCGTGATGGTCGTCCCCGACGCAGCCGCCGATGCCCGCTTCTCCGACCAGCGGCTGGTGACCGAGCACGGGATCCGGTTCTACGCCGGCGCGCCGCTGCTCACCGCCGAGGGTCTCGCCGTCGGCACGATCTGCGTGGCGGACACCGTTGCCCGCCACCTCCAGCCCTGGCAGGAGAAGATCCTCCAGATCCTCGCCCGGCAGGCGATGGCGACCATCCGGCTCGACCACCTCGTCGACAGCCACGCCGACGTCCTCGACGACCTCGACATGGCCAAGCGCAACCTGCACTTCCTGTCGACGCACGATCCCCTGACCGGCGTGCTCAACCGTCGCGCCGTGACCGACCTGCTCGACGGCCTCGCCACCGCCAACGCGTCGGGTGCGACCTCGACCGCCGTGCTCTTCGTCGACCTCGACCACTTCCGTGACGTGAACGACGCCTACGGCCACGAGGCCGGCGACCGCGTGCTCGTCACCGTCGCCGACCGCATCCACCTCGGCGCCCGCGGCGACGACTCCGTCGCCCGTCTCGCGAGCGACGAGTTCGTGGTGGTGCTGCCGAACGCGACGCCCTTCGCGCCGGAGGCGCTCGCCCGCCGGCTGCTCCAGGCGATCGCCGTCCCGGTGGAGCACCAGGGGCTCGCGATCAACATCTCCGCCAGCATCGGCGTGGCCCGGTGGGGCGAGCACGTGCTGAGCGCCGGTGACCTGCTGCGCGACGCGAGCGCGGCGATGAACTACGCCAAGGTCGAGGGCCGCAACCGCGTGGTCACGTTCGAGGACCGCGTGGCCGACGACCTCACCCGCCGGCTCGACACCCACGGCTTCGTCCGTCACGTCGTCCGCTCCGGTGCGCTACGGCTCGACTTCCAGCCGCTGTGGTCGCTGACGACCGGCTCGGTCGTGGCCCACGAGGCCCTCCTGCGCTGGGACTCGCCGGGCGCGCCGACGATCGGGCCATCCGAGTTCGTCGCCGTCGCCGAGGAGATCGGTCTCGTCGGCGAGATCACCCGGTTCACGATCCACGAGGCCTGCCGGCTCGCGGCTCGTCGTCGCGCGGCCGGCGAATCGGACTCCTGCGTCACGGTGAACCTGTCGTCGGTGCAGCTCGAGCGTGACGAAGTGATCCTGGAGGTCGCCACTGCGCTCAACGACCACGCCCTCGGACCGTCGGCGCTGATCCTCGAGCTGACCGAGTCGGCCAAGCTCGCCGAGTCCGGGCCGGGCCAGGCGACGCTGCGCGAACTGCAGCACATGGGTGTGCGGATCGCGCTCGACGACTTCGGCACCGGCTTCGCCTCGTTGGCGCTGCTTCGCAGCTTCCCGTTCGACTACATGAAGATCGACCGCAGCTTCGTGACGGTGCAGAGCGACGCCGACCGCGACGTGTTGCGTTCGCTCGTCCAGCTCGGGCACTCGCTCGGGATGATGGTGATCGCCGAGGGCATCGAGGAGCCCGCCGTGCTGGCGCAGCTCCGCGACGTCGGCTGCGACGTCGCCCAGGGGTACCTGCTCGGCCGCCCGGGCCCCGGCGACCTCGACGCGCACCGCGAGCCGCACCCGCTCATCGCGGGTCTCCCGATCGACGCCTGACGCGCCGCAGCGGACCGCCGCGCAGACGGTCCGCCAGGACCGCCGTCGCACTTCCACGACCGTCGGCCGGTCGCGGCCTCGTCACCACCGGCGCCTGCATCGTGAAGTCGAGCGCCACCCGCATCGGGTCCTGGCGGTCGACGTGCGTGGCGTCCGCCTGGACGACGAGCTGCGCGAGACGCCACTCCTCCACCGGCTGGCGTCACTCGGCGAGGTACGCCTGCTGACCGTCCAGGACCACCTGCAACCGCAGGTTCACCACGCGGTCCTCCTCGACACCCACGCTGATCGCCATGTCGTGCCCCCGGGCCCGACCGGGAGGATGGGTACCCGGTACGCAACGCAGGTGGCACGGCTCCGCACCGGCGCCAGAATGGACCCATGACCGCGAGCACGTCCGCCGGCACCCACACCTTCCTGGATCGCATCGCCCGCGCTCGGGAGGTCATGGCCGACCGCGGCGTCGACGTGCTGCTGCTGTCGGTGGGCAGCGACCTGCCCTACCTCTGCGGGTACGAGGCGATGCCGCTCGAACGGCTCACCATGCTGGTCGTCCCCCGCGACGGTGACGCCACGCTCGTGATCCCGCGGCTCGAGGCACCGAGGGTGACCGAGCAGCCGGGGGTGTTCGGCCTCCGGCCGTGGAACGAGACCGACGACCCGGTCGCGATCGTGGCCGAGCTGGTGGGTCGCCCGGGCGTCGCCGCCGTCGGCGACACGATGTGGGCCCGGTTCCTCGTCGAACTGCTCGGTCACTGGCCGAGCGGCACCGGTGCGACCGGCACCCGCTACGTGCGCAGCACCGAGGTGATGAACGCGCTCCGCACCCGCAAGGACGCCGCCGAGATCGCTGCGTTGCAGGCCGCCGGGGCGGCCGCCGACCGCGTGGCGGCACAGCTGCACGCCGGCGAGATCCCGCTCGTCGGGCGCACCGAGGCACAGGTGTCGGCCGACATCTCCGCCCGGCTGCTCGCCGAGGGGCACGACGTCGTGAACTTCGCGATCGTCGCCGCCGGCGAGAACGCGGCGTCGCCGCACCACCACCCGGGTGCGCGCGTCATCCGCGAGGGCGAGATCGTGCTCACCGACTTCGGCGGCACGATGGCGGGCTACTGCAGCGACATCACGCGCTGCGTGTTCCTGGGCGACCCGCCCGCCGAGGTCGCCGAGGCCTACGCGGTGCTGCACGAGGCGCAGGCCGCCGGGGTGCGCGCCGGCGTGGTCGGCAACACCTGCCAGGACGTCGACCGGGCCGCGCGTCGGGTGATCGCCGACGCGGGGTACGGCGAGTACTTCATCCACCGCACCGGGCACGGCATCGGCATGGAGGCCCACGAGGACCCGTACATGGTCGAGGGCAACGACCAGCCGATCGAGGCCGGGCACGCCTTCAGTGTCGAGCCCGGCATCTACGTGGCGGGGCGCTGGGGCATGCGCCTCGAGGACATCGTCGTGGCCACCCCCGACGGCCCGCTCTCGATGAACCACGCGAACCACGACCTCGTCTGCTTCCGCTGACGGTCCGGCCGTCGGAGGCGTCCTTCGGGCCGTCCGTTCGTCCGTTCGCCCGTTCGTTCGAGGCGTCAGCCGATCCGCACGAGCAACTTCCCGATGTTGCCGCCGGCGTACATCAGCGGCAACGCCTCGGGGTAGCGATCGATGCCGTCGAGCACGGTCTCGGGCAGCCACACCCTGCCGTCGCGCACCCACGCCGTCAGATCGTCGAGCGCCGGGCCGATGAGCTCCGGCGTGTGGAAGTAGGCGAACCCGGCCATCGTCGCCTGGCGTTCGGCGAGCCGCAGGTAGCGCGACGGGCCGGTCACCCGGTCCATGTGGTCGTACTGGGAGATCGCACCGCAGATCACCACGCGGGCGCGCATCGCCAGCCGGTCGAGCACGTCGTCGAGGATCGGCACGCCGACGTTGTCGAAGAACACGTCGACCCCGTCGGGGCACAGGTCGCCCAGCCGCGCGCGGACGTCGTCGTGCCGGTAGTCGATCGCGGCGTCGAAGCCCAGCCGCTCCACGAGATGGGTGCACTTGGCCGGACCGCCGGCGATCCCGATGACGCGGGCGCCGTCGAGCTTCGCGATCTGGCCGGCCATCGATCCGACCGCTCCGGCCGCGCCCGACACGACGAACGTCTCGCCGGCGGACACCCTGCCGATGTGCCGCACCCCGATCCAGGCGGTCACGCCCGTCGAACCGGCGAGCGGTCCGAGGTGGAGCCGGAGCGGGCCGATGGTGTCGTCGACCTTCGTCACCTGCTGCGGCGTGACCGTGGCGAGCGTCTGGACGCCGAGCCGGCCGCGCACGGCCTGGCCGACGGGCCAGTCGTCGAGGGTGGTGTCGACGACACGTCCCACACCGGTGGCGTGGATCACCGCACCGATGGCGACCTGCTGGTGGAAGCCCTCGCCGTCGAGCATCGTGCGCGTTCCGGCATCGACCGACACGTGCTCCACGGCGACGCGCAGTTCGCCCGGGGCGAGCGGCGCCGTGGGCACCGTCTCGAGCGAGAAGCAGTCGGGCGTCGCCGTCGACTCGGGGCGCCGGGCGAGCACCACCCGCGTCGTGGTGGTGTGGCCGGTGATCATGCGCCGGATCGTCGCACACCGGCGCGGAGCCGGGCCGATCGGGCGTGCTCCCCGTTCTCCTGCATCGTGCGATTGTGCAAGGCTTCGGTCATGACGGCACTCGACGACGCCACCGCCACCGACGCCCGGCTTCCCTTCCACATGCGCGGCAACTACGCGCCGGTGATGGAGGAGGTCGAGGCGTTCGACCTCCCCGTGATCGGCTCGCTCCCGCCCGAGCTGAACGGCCGCTACATCCGAAACGGGGCCAACCCCAAGCACGGCCCGACGATGCACTGGTTCGCGGGTGACGGCATGCTCCACGGCGTGCGCCTGCGCGACGGTAGGGCGGAGTGGTACCGCAACCGGTGGGTGCGCACGAAGGCGCTCGCCGGCGCGGACCGCATGGACGCCATCACGGGCACGATGGATCTCACGGTCGGGCTCGCGAACACCCACGTCGTCCGCCACGCCGGCCGGATCTTCGCCCTCGAGGAGGGCAGCTTCCCGAACGAGGTGTCGCCCGAGCTCGACACGCTCGGCCCCTACGACTTCGGTGGCCGCCTGCACACGCCGTTCACCGCGCACCCGCACACGTGCGCCGAGACCGGTGAGATGCACTTCTTCGGCTACGAGCTCGTGACGGCCCCGTTCGTCACGTACCACGTCGCCGACGCCGCCGGGAACCTGGTGCACAGCCAGGCGATCGACGTGCCGGGCCCCACGATGGTGCACGACTTCGCGCTCAGCCGGAACTACGCGATCTTCCTCGACATGCCGGTCGTGTTCGACCTCGACCTGGCGATCAAGGGCACGATGCCGTTCGAGTGGCGCGAGAGCTACGGCGCCCGCATCGGGTTGCTCCACCGCGACCGCGCCCGCCAGGGCGAGCAGCCCCGCTGGTTCGACGTCGACCTCTGCTACGTGTTCCACATCATGAACGCCTGGGAGAGCGACGACGGCACCACCGTGTACCTCGATGCCGGTCGTCACGCGTCGATGTGGAAGGGCGGTGCCGACAAGTTCGAGCCGAGCTACCTGCACCGCTGGGCGTTCGACCTCACCACCGGCACCGTCACCGAGACGCAGCTCGATGACGTCTCGCACGCGTTCCCTCGCATCGACGACCGGCGCACGGGGCTCGTGAACCGGTACGGCTGGTGCGTCGGCCCGCGGCCGGGCTCCGACCCGAACAGCATGAACGCGCCGACGAACGTGTTGAAGTACGACCTCGTCACCGGCGAGCGCGCCTTCCACGACCTCGGACCGTCGTCGATGACCGGTGAACCGGTGTTCGTCCCGGCCGATGACGCTGCGGGTGAGGACGAGGGCTACCTCGTCACGTTCGTCTACGACGCAGCGGAGAACTCGTCCAGCTTCGTCGTGCTCGACGCGGCCGACATGAGCGCCGGCCCGATCGCGACGGTGCCGGTGCCGCAGCGCATCCCGCACGGCTTCCACGGCAGCTGGTTCGCCGACGAGTGACCCGTCCGTCCCGGGGGTGCGCACGCCCGGGTGGCGCGCACCCCTCGGGTCAGGGCGTGAACAGCGTCTCGTCCGCCGAGGGCAGGTAGCTGATCAGCTGGAGGTCGATGTCGGCCCCGACGAAGCGTGCGATCGCACCGTCGGCGAGCGCGCAGTACTGCTTGGTGCCGCCGCTCACCGACACGTCGACGCACGTCGCCGTCTGGCCTGCGATCTCGGCCTGCGACACGACCGACGTGGCGATCCGCGCCGTCGCGTCTCGTCGCAGCCGCTTGGCCATGTCGCCGGACGCGAAGTCGGGTGTGAGGCCGGTGTCGCTCACACGTGCGGCTTGCACGCCGTCCTCGCACACCCCGGTGTCCAGCGCGCAGGTGCGGTTGCCGACACCGTCGATGACGAAGCGCAGCTGGCCGATCGTGACCGAGCGCCTGGTGCCGACCTGGGTGATCGTGGCGGCGGAGACCTTGCCGCCGAATCTCAACGTGACCTGGTAGGTGGCCGTGAACGTGGCGTCGCCCACGCCGTCGAGCAGGTCGAGCACCGCGTCGATCGCGTCGTCGCCCGTCGAGGTGCCGACCACCGTGGGCGACTCCTCGAAGTAGGGCCGCTCACCCAGTGCGCAGCCCGCCAGCAGCAGCATCGAGCTCAGCGCCGCGGCCAGGGTCGTCGCGATCGGCGTCCGGGGGCGTGTCGACATCCCGCCCGAGCGTATCGACCGCGTCGTCCGAGCGGCGGCGGCGCGGCCCGACGGTGAACAGCCGGATGAACGTGAGGAACGACACGAGCCCGACCACCACGATCGTGCCCCACCGCACCGCGGGGACACCGGCGTCGGTGCCGGCCTGGAGCCCGTGCATCGTGACCATCCACATCGTCGGGTACGCCAGCAGGTGGACACCACGCCACACCCGGCGCGGCAGCCGGTTGCGCAGCCAGGAGGTGATCTGGATCGCGACGAGCAGGTAGAGCGCGATCACCCCCCAGGTGACGGCGCCGGGGCGGTACTCGTCCATCGCCATCGGCACGAGGATCTCGCGCCAGCCGATCACCATGTAGTCGTCCCACACGAGTGCGGCGAGGTGGATCGCGGTGAACACGATCGTCAGCAGAGCCAGGTGGCGGTGCAGCTCCATCAGCCACCGCGGCAGGCCTCGCCGCTCGACGAGGCGGGTCACGCCCAGCACGCCCCACACCACGGTGCAGGCGAGCAGCACGAACGCCACCCACCCGCTGGAACGAGCGACGTACCAGTCGACCTTGTCCAACTCGAAGTCCCACTCGAACGCGATGATGCCCATGGCGATCACCCGTGCGAGACGGCGACCGCGGGGAAGCGGCCGTGGGTCGTGGTGGTCCCGTCCGCGTACATGACGAGGCAGGACGCCTGGTCGAAGCAGTCGGTCCGTCGGTCGTCCACGAAGGGCACCTTCGACAGCGCATCGGCCCAGGCGGCCGATCCGGCGACGACGCTGACCCCGACGACGCTGACCCCGACGACGTCGACCCCGACGACGCCGACCCCGACGACGTCGCTGGTCGTGCTGGCGCCCGTGCTCGCGCCCGTGCCGGGTGTGAGGAGGTGGTGGTGCGGCCGCTGCCCCATCCGCCAGCGGCGACGCAGCGTGGTGCTCGTCGCCACCCCGCCGTCGAGCAGTTCGACGAACGTGATCGGACGATCCGTGCGCGGGTCCTCGATCGCGACGTTCCAGGCGCGGCCGTTCGGTGCGGCACCGGCCACGCGCAGGTCGCCCCCGACCGACACCAGGGCGCCGCTCGCGCCACGTTCGAGCAGCCCGGTGACCACGAGGTCGGCGGCGAGCCCCTTGCCGATGCCGCCGAGGTCGAGACGCACACCGCGCGGGAGCCGGACCGACCCGGTCGACTCGTCGAAGGTGATGCCCTCGCAGCCGGGAGCCGGCAGCAGCGTGGGGGCCGTGCCGCCGCCGCGGCCACGGACGACGTCGATCGTGTCGTCGTAGCCGAGCCGGACGAGCGAGTCGTGCACGGTCGGGTCGTAGCACCCGTGGGTCGCGATCCAGGCCGAGCACGCCGCCCGCACGGCGACCACGGTGTCGTGGCTCACGTGCAGCGCGGTCCCGCCGGCGCCGTTCAGCCGGCTGATCTCCGAGCCGGGTAGGAAGCGGCTCCAGCGCTGTTCGAGCTCGGCGACGCGATCGCGGGCCCAGTCGAGCAGACCGGGGTGACCGCCCACCAACGTGACGGTGACGTCGGTGCTCATCGCGCGGAACGCGAGGTGCGCGGTGGTGCCGCTCGCCGGACGGGGTGCTGCTCCCGTCACTGCGTGCCTCGCGACGAGTCGTCGGGCGGAGCGGTGAGCACCGGGAGCGTGGTCGGCGGTGGAGGCGGTGCGGTGGTGGCCGGGGCGGAGGTCGGCGGGGGAGGCGGGGGAGGCGTCGCGGGTGGCGTGGTGGCCGCGGGCGGTGGTGTCGGCGCTGGTGCCGCAGGAGCGGCCGTCGTGGCGGTGGCCGCGGCGGGAGGCACGGTGGCCGCCTGGGTGGCGACAGGGGCGCCGGCCGCGGGTGGGGTCGTGACCGCCGGTGCAGGCGCGGTGTCCTGGGTGGCGGCCGCGCTGCCGGGGACGAGTGCGACGTCGGGGGCGAACGTGGGCACCGGGACGCCGAGCGCGGGCTCGGTCGACTTGGTGGGCAGCAACGCCGCGGTGGGGGTGTCGAGCACGGTGGTGGCGGTGACGACGGTCGCTCCGTCGCTCGTCGCTCCGCTCGCCGGGTCGCTCCCGACCGCGGCGACCGGCACGGCGGCGGGGGCCTGGGCGGCGTCGGCCGCGTTCGACGCGTCGGTGGCGGCGTCCTCGGCGTGGGCGATCAGACCGACACCGCCGAGCGTCGCCGTCACGCTCACGCCGGTGGCGACCAGCTTCGAACCGCGTGTGTGACGCATCAGCCACCCACCTCGAGTGCCGTGACGAACAGCGACGTCGCTGCGGCCAGCACCGCGAGGGCGCCGAGGAGTCGGACGGCCAGGAGTCGTGTGGTCATCGTGAGGCACTCCGACATCGTGCGCGGGCGGACATGAGGAGATCGTGAAGTCGCGGTCCGGCACGGCGCTGTGCCGGGACCGCGGACATGCATCTCCATCGGCACGTCGTTAGCCTTCCTTCAGTGCTTCCTCCCATCTCGACAGGGATCTCGACCGTGATCTGGACGGGGGTCTCGACAGGGGTGGATGCGTGATCCGTCTCGATGCGGCGACGTTCCTCCTGCAGTGGTCCGTGGGAGGTCTGTTCTTCCTCTGGTTCACCACGCGGCGTCGTGAGGTCGGTCTCGGCTACGGCTGGCTGCTGCGCGGCACCTACCTGCTCCTGGCGCTGGGGGGTGTTGCCGCGGGCGTCGCCTTCGGCTTCGTGCCGGTCCGCGACGTCGCCGGTGTGGGGGTGGCGGTGGCCGCCGCGGCCGTGCTGGGCGTGTCGATCGTGCGCCGCGCGGCGGGGGTGTCCGGCGCTGCCGCCGAGCACGACCGGCGCAGTGCGCGCGTGGCCGCGATGACCGGCATCGACCGAGCGACGACCACCGCCACGTTGGAGCGGACCGGCCGCGAGTTCCCACCGGTGCTCGACCTGATCGCTCCGGCGATCGGCGCGGTGGGCCTGGTGGCCGCCGGCATCGACGCGAGCACCGGTGGTGCCGGCAACATGGTGGTGTCACTGCTGCGGATCTTCGCCGGCGCCGCCTTCCTCGGTGCGGTCACCGACGCGATGCTCCTCGGTCACTGGTATCTCGTGCAGCCCGGCCTGCCGCGCCGTCACCTCAACGACCTCGTGCGCGCGCTCGGCTGGGCATGGCCGGTGGAGGTGGGGTCGCTGCTGTTGCCGACCGGCATGGTGTCGGTGTTCACCGGCGACGTCGACGACGGCTGGAACGGCACGCTGGGCTGGTTCTGGATCGCGTGCGCGGTCACCACGATCGTGCTGGTGTACGTCACGCGGGCGGCGCTGAAGGAGCGGTACTACTCGGCCGTCATGGCCGCGACCGGCCTGCTGTACCTCGCGATCCTCACCGCCTTCGGCACCGATCTCGTGGCCCGGGCCGTCCTCGCCGGCTGACCTGAGCGGCGCCGGCAGCCACACGGCGTCGTGCGGGCACTGTTTCGCCGGGGTGATTTCGGGCAGACTACGCACATGCCGCGACCTGTCTGGAGTGGGACGATCAGCTTCGGACTCGTCGCGATCCCGATCAAGCTGTTCCACGGGGTGAGCAAGAAGAGCGTCTCGTTCAACCAGCTCGACGACCGCTCGATGAGCCGGATCCGGCTGAAGAAGGTGTCCGCCGAGACCGGCGAGGACGTCCCCGAGGAGCACATCGTGAAGGGCTACGAGCTCTCGAAGGGGCGCTACGTGGTGGTCGACCCCGACGAGCTCGAGCCGTTCATCCCGGCGGCCACGAAGAGCATCGACCTCGAGGAGTTCGTCGACCTCGACGAGATCGACCCGGTGTACTTCGACACGCCCTACATCGTCGCCCCCGACAAGACACCCAAGCCGTACGTGCTGCTCGCACGGGCGATGGAGGAGGCGGGCAAGGTCGCGATCGGTCGGTTCGTGATGCGGAACAAGCAGTACGTCGCCGCGCTCCGCGCCCAGGACGGCAAGCTGCTGATGAGCACGATGGTGTTCGCCGACGAGGTCGTGCCGGTCGAGTCGATCGACGAGCTCGACGGTCTCGACGAGATCGACGTGAGCAGCCGCGAGGTGAAGATGGCCGAGGCGCTCGTCGAGAGCCTCTCGTCCGCGTTCGAGCCGGAGAAGTACCGCGACGAGTACCGCGAGCAGGTGCTCGACCTGATCGAGCGCAAGGCCGCGGGCGAGGAGTTCGAGGTGCCCGAGGTCGCGGCTGCCGCGCCGAAGGTGGTCGACCTCATGGCCGCGCTGGAGGCGAGCGTGAAAGCGGCGAAGGAGGCGCGCACGCGTCATCCCGCCGGCGGTCCGCACGACGATGCCGTCACCAGGGCGACGGCGTCGGCGCAGCGCGCGACGGAGTCCGACGACGACACCGCGGCGGTCGCGAAGCCCAAGCGCGTTCGCAAGAGCGCCTGACCGGCCGCGCACGGGCTGCCGTCGTGGCTGCGAGCAGGCCGACCGTCGTCACCGTCGGCGGCCGAGAGCTGAAGCTCACCAACCTCGACAAGGTGCTGTACCCGGCGAGCGATCTCGGCCCGGCGTTCACGAAGGCCGAGGTGATCGACTACCACGCCCGGATCGCGCCGACGATCCTCCCGCACCTGGCCGGGCGCTGCATCACGTTCCTGCGGTTCCCCGACGGTGCCGACCAGCCGGGCTTCTTCGAGAAGCGCTGCCCGAAGCACCGCCCCGACTGGGTCCGCACCGCGATCGGACCCGGCGACCGCGGCGGTGACATCGGGTACTGCCGTCTCGACGAGCCGGCGTCGCTCGTGTGGTCGGCGAATCTCGCGGCGCTGGAGCTGCACGTGCCGATGGCGCTCGCCGCGGATCTGGAGTCGCCCCGAGCGGTGGTGTTCGACCTCGATCCCGGCGCGCCGGCGACGGTGGTGGAGTGCTGCCGGATCGCGCTCGAGGTGCGCGACGTGCTCGCCGCCGTGGGGCTGCAGGGGTTCTGCAAGACGTCGGGCTCGAAGGGGCTGCAGCTGTACGTCCCGCTGAACACGCCCTGCACGCACGAGGCGGCGAGCGACTTCGCGCTCGCCGTGGGGCAGGTGCTCGAACGTCGGATGCCCGACCGGGTGACCACGGTGATGGCGAAGGTGGAGCGACCCGGCAAGGTCTTCGTCGACTGGAGCCAGAACAGCCGGCACAAGACGACGATCGGGGTCTACTCGATGCGGGCCCGCGTGCGGCCCTGGGTGAGCACGCCGGTGTCGTGGGACGAGGTGGAGCGGTGCGCCGACGGCGACCTGCGCCTGGTGTTCGAGACCGCCGACGTGCTCGAGCGGGTGGCCGACCTCGGCGACCTCTTCGACCCCGTGTTGCAGATGCAACAAGTGCTGCCCACCCCCCACTGACCCCCACCCCACCGAGCGCGTTCGGTCGCTGCCGCGTCACATGGACGCGGCAGCGCACCGACGCAGAGGGGTCAGGCGGTGGGGGTGGCGATGAGGAGGGTCTGCTTCGGGGTGCCGTTGGGGTTGCGCTCGCCGGCGAGGAGGGCAGCGACGATCACCTGGGTGTCGGTGATGCGGATGCCGCCGGTGCCCGTGACGGTCGCACCGGCGATCTCGTCGAGCGACTCGCGCGACCACGTGATGCCGTCCGCGCTGTGCAGCAGGAAGAGTTCTGGACCGGTGGGCGCCACGTTCACGGTGGCGTCGGCGACGGCGTTCGAGAGGTCCTCGTAGGTGTAGTCGGCGACCACGTCGCCACCTGGTTCGCGACGAACCTCCATGCGTGGGCCCATGTCGGTGTACGAGACCGTCACGAGTTCGGGGTTCGACGACGTCTCCCAGGTCACGGTGGCGAGCACCTCGCCGGTGGCGTCGTCGATCACCCGATGGGTGTAGCTGGTGTCGTCGATCTCGATGGTGAGGCCGTCGATGGACAACATCACGCCGCCGACCTCCGCCACCGGATCGACGAACAGCGCGCCGACCATCGAGATGCCGTTCGGTCCGACGGCGAACGAGCCGCCACCCATCGAGGCCTGCACACCATCGGTCGGGAGCACGAAGCTGTTGATCGAGGTCGTGGTCCACGTGCCCGACGGATCGCGCACGGCGATCACCTGGGTGTCGGCCTCGATGTCGTAGCCGGTGACGACGAGCCGATCGCCGGAGGAACCGAAGCCCTCCACCCAGGTCACCGGTGGGCTGCCGAGCGATGTCCACTGGCGACCGTCGGTGGACGAGTACAAGTTGGTCGTGTTCGAACCATCAGCGGACAACCGGTTGGCGGAGGCGACGAACGCGTCGCCGAGCAGGGTCAGCCGGAGGTCGGTGACGCCCGCATCGATGCCGATCGGTTCGATCTCGGTGAACGTGACACCATCCGTCGAGAACAGCATCCGGGCCTCGGGGTGCATCATCGACGCGGCAGCCGCCTCGGAGATGCCGAGCTCGGCCCAGGTGTAGATACGCGAGGCGCACGTGAGCAGATCGGGCGCCACGGCGACGGTGGTGGTCGGACCACCGAACGAGATCGTGGTCGGGGTGACACCGTCGCAGCCCTCGCCGGTCGGCACCCGCACCCCGGACTCGGTGAGGTCCCACCCGAGATCGCGCACCTCGGCCGGCAGCTTGGAGGTCAGATCGACGTTGGCGTTCACCTGAGCGGTCACCAGCACGCCGGTCGTCGTGGCCGCGATCGACGTTGCGTTCACCCCGACCGAGGTGACACCCTGCTCGGCGAGGAGTTCGCTCGTGTCGAGCGGGAGCACCGTGGTGGCCCAGGAACGGCCTGCATCGTCGGAGGTGCCGATCGCCAGGTCGCTCCGGCGTCCCGCGGCCGTCGCCGGAGCGGTGCCGTAGGTGAGGAACCGGCCGTTGTACTGGGCGACCGTGCGTCCGACGAGCGCCGGCGGCGCGGCGACCTGTTCCCACGTGAGGCCGTCGTCGGATCGCCAGAGCACGCCCGAGTAGTCGTCGCTCACCGCCGGGGCGGTCGACCACACGACGAACGGTCCGCTGCCGGCGACCATGTCGTCGGGCGCGCCGTTGTAGAAGCTGACGGCCTCCGTGCTGTCGGGGTCGACCCTGTTCCAGGTGAACGGTGACGGGGCGAACTCCGTGGGCACCGACTCGGTCGCGGTCGGCGTCGTCGGTCCCGGCACGGTGCTCGCACCTGCGGTGCCTGGCGTGGTCTCATCCGTGGGCGCGGCGGTGATGCGATCGGGGTCGGCCGGGCGCGACAGCACGGCCACGGCAGCGACCGAACCACCGGCGATGCCGACGACCGCGGCGATGCCGACCGCGGCGCGCCGACGGCGCTGACGCTGTCGGCCGCGGCCGACGACGACGTCGAGCATCGGGGTGCCGAGCTCGACGTGACCGGCCCGATCGGCCAGGCGATCGGCGAGGTGGTGTTCAAGGGAGTGGTGGGGGCGATGCGGGGTGTTCATCAGCGGTCCTCCTCGGGAGATGCGTGCAGGGGCGCGAGCAGGGGTTGGAGGCGTTCGAGGGCGCGGGCGAGGCGGCTCTTCACGGTGCCGGGTCGGATGCCGAGGGTGTCGGCGGTCTGGAGTTCGCTGAGGCCGAGCAGCAGACGGCACACCACGACGGCGCGCTGGTCCACGCTGAGCCGGTCGAGCGCTCGGTCGATCGACGGGTCGGAGGTCGCGGTGGGCGCGACGTCGGCGGGCCGAGCGATCCAGATCGGTGGCGTCCGCCGTCGGCGGCGGACCACCGACCGGCTCCAGTTGAGGCCCACCCGGTACACCCAGCCGCCGGGGTTCTCGAGCTGGCTCACGTGTGGCCACCGTTGGTACGCCCGAGCCATCGCCTCGTCGACCGCCTCACGTGCGAGGTCGTCGTCGCGGATCGTCAGGGCGAGCGCTCGGCCCACCGGGGCCCGATCGGAGGCGTAGAAGACCTCGAAGCTGGCGAAGCGGAGCTGGGTGCCGATCCCCTCCTGCGGTTCCAGCGGTGCCGCGTGAGCACCGGTCGCAGCGTCGATCGCGAAGTCCATGCCGGATACACCCCGGTCGCCCCGATCCGGTTCCATCGGATCCGAGTTCGGGTGCGGGTTCATCGGACTCGGGCCTCGATCGCGGCCAGCAGAGCGGCGATCTCCGGGTCGTCCGGGCGCAGCTCGGCGGCCGTGCTCGCTGCCGCGAGCGCGAGTTCGATGTCGTCGGCGAGTGCGGCCGCGCGGGCGAGCTGCATCTGCCACCTCGCTCGTACCGGGTCGAGCCCGGTGAGTCGCTGCCACTCGTCGAATGCACTGCCGACGTCGGTGTCGTCGCCGGTGACGGTGGCGCGTGTGAGCAGCGCGCTCGCACGTTCGTCGAGGGCGATCGGGTCGTGTGGCGACCAGTCGAGTGCCGCCTCGGCGTGGCTGAGCGCTGCATCGACATCGGCGAGCGTGCCGCGCTCGAGGTGCACGGCGATCGCCACCGATCGCCGACGCAGATCGTCGGGGCGCAGATCGACCGCCCGGTCGGCAGCCTGTACGGCCTCGTCGATGTCGGCGGTCGACAGCGCCCGGTCGGCCTGTCGATCGGCAGCGACGTCGAGCACGCCTGCCACGAGCGTCAGCGGTGCGAGCGTCAGCGCAACGAGCGCCGCAGACCTGGAGCGCGTCGGGTCGGCGTCGGGCCGGTCCGTTGCGGTGGTCGGGGTCGTGGTGGCCACGAGCATGCCGGCGAGGAGCCACCACACGGGATCGAGCTCGGCCAGGGGGAACAGCAGCAGTTGCTGCAATGCGTAGGCGACGATGCCGACGCACATCCCGATCGTGGCAGCGCTGTGCGCCTCGAACGCACCGGACCTCCCGCCCCTGCCGATCGTCCGCACGGCGAGCAGCGCGATGCCGCCCACGAGCACCACATACACCAACCCGGCGAGCACCCCGCCGGTGGCCGCGACGTCGAGCGGGCCGCTGTGCGCTCGGTCGGGCAGCACCTGGTCGCGTCCGTACGTCCGCTCGTAGTCGGCGTCGACAGCACCGATCGCAGCGATGCGATACCCCTCGGGTCCCACGCCGATCAGTGGATGCTCGCCGATCACGCGTGTCGCCACCTCCCACTCGTCGAGTCGGGAGGACGCGCCGTTCGTGCGGTCGATCACGTCGGTGAGTCGCGGCGACACGATCGCGAATGCGACGACGACCACGACGACCGCACCGAGCATCAGCTGCCGCGACGGGGGTCGACGCAGGGCCAGCACGACGAGCGCCACCGCAAGTGCCACCCATGCCGCACGCGTGCCCGACCCGACGAGGGCGACCATGTTCGTGACCGCCCCCACCGCACCGGCGATCCGCCACCGTTGCGTGTCGGTGACGTCGAGTGCGATGCCGGCGCAGACCGGGATCAGCAGGCAGCAGGCCGCACCCAGGATGGCCGCCGAACCGAACGGTCCGGTCAGTCGCTCGCTCGTGGTCACGATCGCGATCGGAGCGCCGGCGACCAGCTCCCACAGGCACCAGAGCCCCGACCCGAGGGCAGCGACCACCGCGGCGCGCAGCACGGTTCGTCGGTGGTCGTGGCGCACGAGTTGCTGGCCGGCCGCGAACGACAGTGCGAACAGGCCCCAGGTGATCAGCCCGAGATGGCGCACCGGATGTCCGAGGAGGGCGACGCGGGTGTCGTCGTTCGCCAGCGCGGACACGCCCAGCAGCACCAACAGTGCGCCCCACAGCAGCGTGGATCGTCGGTCGAGTCTCCTCGTCGCTCCCCAGCATGCGAGGCCGCCGCCCACGAGCGCCAGCGTCGAGACGAGCCACCAGCGGGCCGGACCGAACGGGCTCGCGCCGCCCGGATCGACCGCCATCACGGCGGCGACGACCATCGCCCCGAGGGTGAACGGAATCCAGTGCACCCCCATGCACACCTACCGTACGAGTTCGGTTCCTTCGGTCACCCGATTCGCTCGTGACCGAACCTGATTGCGTGAGCGGGACCCGAAGCAGGTGCAGGTCGCGCTCACGAACAGCGGTGTCAGGCCAGGCGGGTGACGCCGTCGGCGATCGCCGCGCGGCTGACGGCGGGGGCCACCCGCTCAACGACGCTGCGGTCGAACACGCTCGGCACCACGAACGACGGCGACAGCTGCGCGTCGGTCACCGACTCGGCGATCGCGATCGCCGCGGCGAGCTTCATGTTCTCGGTGATGTCGGTGGCGTTCACGTCGAGCGCGCCCCGGAAGATGCCGGGGAAGGCGAGCACGTTGTTGATCTGGTTGGGGTAGTCGCTCCGACCGGTGGCCATCACCGCCGCGAGGCCGTCGGCGGCCTCGGGGCGGATCTCCGGGTTCGGGTTCGCCATCGCGAACACGATGGGGCTCGGGGCCATGGTGCGCAGGTCGGCCGCCGTGATGAGGTCGGGGCCGCTGACGCCCACGAACACGTCGGCGCCCTT
>Ga0315901_10003098_pt1 | contig 21965 bp, 19 predicted proteins | sample LakEriMetagenome_10_FD_203761 | JGI IMG/M metagenome (GOLD analysis project Ga0315901, IMG submission 203761) | Freshwater fungal communities from buoy surface, Lake Erie, Ohio, United States - Buoy 2 MA116 | ecosystem: Environmental > Aquatic > Freshwater > Lake | place: USA: Lake Erie, Ohio... | reverse complement strand
AATCCATCGCGGCACTTCCCTGTATTCCTTTGCACAATTGAAGATTCATTTGGAGGTTGAATTTGCTCAGCTGTGCACCGATCTGGCAACCCTTCCCTGCCGTGTTTTGATTGTCTCGGCAGAAGCAGGCAGCGGGGTTGTTCCTTCGGGTGAAGCGGGTCGTTTGTTTCGTGACTGCCTAACGCGCTGGAATCGCCAAATTGTCGAGCGTTCTGAGCACTGCCTCTCACTACAGGCCGGACGAGCGTTTCTCTGGCCGGGCGGAAAAACCCACCTGCCCCCAGAAGGGGTTGTCGTCCGCTGCGTCGCGAGCCAAGCCGTGAGTCTTCTTCTAGGCGGCAGATGAGTTGCGTATTTCTTTGACGGGACGTAAACACAGGGCGTGTAAGGTGCACCGTCGGCCATTGATTCTTTAATGCGGACAATGGTTTTGTCGCGGACAATTGATTCCAAAATTGATCTTGTAAGAGGGCTCCCGTGCTCAACAGGCCTAATGAGTTGCTCAAACTCAGTGATAAATCTCTGCGCGTTCAAAACATGTTTGATCGCATTGCATCGCGCTATGATCTTTTGAATCGGCTTCTCAGCGCGCGGCAAGATGTCCGATGGCGCAGGGCCTTGGTGGAAAAGTTGCCCTTGCAGCCGGATCGCAACGGTGTGCTGTATGACATCGCCTGCGGAACGGGGGATGTGATGCTCGCTGTGGCCCGGCATCGCCCCGATTATGCGGAGCTGCGTGGGTGCGATATCTCGTTTGAAATGCTGCGCCGCGGCGAATCTCGGCCTGATTTAGGACATTGGATACGCAAGCGCAATGTGCGCTTTTCATTCGTGCAGGCATCTGCCGAAGATATTCCCGCTGAGTCTAACAGTGCGCATGCGGTGACGATCTCATTTGGTTTGCGCAATGTGGATAATCGCGAACAGGCGTTGCGCGATATGTTTCGCATTCTCAAGCCGGAGGGACGTCTGCTGGTTTTGGAATTTTTCCAACCGCGCAGCACATTTTTCGCAAAGGCTTTTGATTTTTATTTTAAAAATGTGCTTCCGCGTCTCGGTGGATTGATCTCCGACAAAGAAGCCTATCAATATTTGCCTGCGTCGGTGGGTTCTATGCCAAGTGCTGAAGTGTTTGCCCAGACGCTCAGTAACATCGGTTTTATAAATATTTCACAGCAAACGTGGCTCTCGGGGGCGACTCGTTTGTTCGTTGCCGATAAACCAGCAGGATTGATTTCGTAAACAGTCAGTGTCCGTTCAATGTTCAGTGTCTTTTGTTAAAGGAGTCAGGATCATGGTGAAGCGTCCAAAGATTGCAATTGTCGGAGCAGGCGGAAATGTGGGTGCAGCGGTCGCGCATTGGTCTGCTGTCAAAGAATTGGGTGAGCTTGTTTTGATCGACCTCAAGGGCGATGTCGCGAAAGGTCGTGGCCTTGATTTAACGCAGTGCGGACCATTTGAAGGATTTAATAATGCCTTTACGGCCGGCAGCGATCCTGCGCTCATGCAAGATGCCGATGTTGTCGTGATGACCGCTGGTGTGCCGCGCAAGCCGGGCCAAAGCCGCGAAGAGCTTGTGAATATCAATGCCGGGATCGTCAAAGAGATCTGCCAGAACGTTAAAAAGTTTGCTCCACAATCAATTCTGATTGTTGTCTCGAATCCTTTGGACGCGATGGTCTACGTTGCAAAACAGGTCACTGGTTTTCCGCGCGAGCGAGTTATTGGCTCTGCAGGAACGCTCGACTCAGCTCGTTTCCGCACTAACATTGCGCTTGCAACCGGTGCCTCGGTGGAAGATGTGCATGCCATTGTTTTGGGTGCGCACACTGACAAAGACATGGTTCCTGTGATCTCGACCGCTATGGTGGGTGGAGTACCGTTGACCAAGATGCTCACAGCAGAGCAAGTGACAGATGTCGTTGAGCGGACTAAAAAAGGCGGCGCTGAATTGACGGCTCTTATCGGCACTTCGGCGTGGCTGGCACCGGGCTCAGGAACTGCACTGATGGTTGAAGCGATCGTACGTAATCAAGGCCGTGTGTTACCTTGTTCGGTTGAACTCAAAGGCGAGTTTGGTGTTTCCGATTGCTTTGTCGGAGTGCCAGTCAAGCTGACCAACAAAGGCGTTGAAAAAATCTATCAGTTTGAGCTGAGCCCATCCGAAAGCGAAGCTTTCAAAAAATCAGTGGCAGCAAACGTTGAGCTGATGAACATCACCAAAGGTTTTCTGTGACAAAACGCGCGAGCGAGTCTAACGATGCCGTCCCACAGTTGGATCCTCCGACTGTGGGCGGCCTTGCTGAAACACAAGCCTCATTCATGGATTATCAGCTTCGCGCCTTTGGGCAGCGAAGTCCGTCGTTTTTCGCACTCGAGCTGGCGGGTGAGTGCGGTGAGCTTGCAAATCTTGAAAAAAAATTATGGCGCGACCCTGAGCGCGCTGTTGATGCTCAGCATCTGGCCGACGAAGCAGCGGATGTTTTTATTGCGCTGATGAACTACTGCAATGCGCGCGGCATTGCTTTGGAACAAGCCGTGCAAAGTAAGTTGAGCCGGATTGAAGAGCGTCGCCGCAGTGGTGCGATGGGGCCGCTACCGGCTCAGTCAATTTCCTGAACGGTAAAGATATTCGAATTACGGGCAGACACGCTGGATGCCGTCAGTGAAACAAAGACGATTTTATCACCCTTGTGAAAGCCAAACGATTGAGCGAGCCTTGATTTTGTTTCTGCAAGAATTTGATCGAATGGCAAACTGCTCTCGATGGTCATGGCATGAACAGAATTCACAAGGGCCAGCTGGCGCATGATGTTTTCATTGTAGCAAACGGCGATAATTTCAACGGGTGTTCTGAGTGAGGCCAAACGGAATGCTGTGTAGCCACCTTCGGTCAGGCACACAAGAGCACGCGCATTGATTTCGTGGGCAACCTTCAACGCCCCGTAGGCAATGGCGTCCTCATCGGATTTGGCCTGAAACTGAACGCGGTTCCAGTTGGATTCCAAAAATGGGGCAGAGTTAAACAATGTTTCCCGAGACATCTCTGCCACTAATGCGCCAAAAGGACCTTCTGTCACTTCCTCAGCAAGAAGGAGAGCATCAGCGCCATCGGCCGCTGCATTGGCCATGTCGCTCACCTCGGCGCGGGTTGGATTTGGATTGACGCGCATCGAGTACATCAGCTCCGAAGCAACGATGACGATTTTTGCTGCCTGATTGCAGCGGGCCAGCAATTCTTTCTGCAAAATAGGCAGACTGTTGGGAGCCACTGACAGCCCAAGCTCAGAACGGCTCAACAGCACGCCATCGACGCATTCCAAAATGCTCGGCAGCAGTTCAAGAGATTCCTTGGAATCAATTTTCCAAATCCAGCGCGGCGGCAAATGAGCTTTGCTGTCACGCACCGCCGGTCCAACCGGAACGCTCGGATGCCTCAAAGATCCCTGTCCTGTTTTTTGAGGCATGATTTTGCCTTTAATTTTTAACAGATCTTCACGGCTGCGGACGCCGTGGATAATCACGTAATCGGCGACGTGAGCGAATTTATGCTCAAGCACTTGCTCATCCTGCGGCAGGAGCGGCAGCAAGTCCCGTGAGAGCTGCTGAGATTGAATGTCCATACCCGAGAGTAGTTGTGTCGGCTGGGAAGCGACGACCTTCAGCTTGAGCTGTCCTCCGACTGATTCGACTGATTTCACCTCTAATTCTGTTTGGCCATAAGAAACCGTCAGCACAGTGCCGACCGTCAGAGGGCTGTGCATGTCGGCGGCGCTCAGGACAATTTCAATTTCCGATGGATGGGGAAGCTGATCCGGATGCACGCAGGCGTCATAATCGGTGCGCACATGAACGGTGAATGGCTGTCCGGCGGCGACTTCCAAACTTCCGTTCGGGACGCGCAGACGGGCGCGGCGTCCGACCAGGCTGCACACAAAAGGCAACAGCCCTGCAGCCATCGGATGATGCTTGTTCAGCTTCAAATAGCCGGCAATTCCTTCGCGCAGATTCTGCAGTTGCGGAAGCAGGCCAGGGGTCACGGTCACGCGCAAAGCATCGATGTTCAGTTCAGCAAGATGTGCGGCTAGCTGGCTGCAGGAATGCCGATCGAAGGAGGACTGCGATAACGACCAGAGGATTTTTGTCTTTGGTTGAACCCGGGGCCTCGATGTTGAGGAGGTCTCCACAGAGATGTGAGCCGACGGACTGTTGAAGGCATTGGCAGAAGCGTTGTCATTCACATTCGCAGTCATGATCGAGTGTCCTTAAAAGTGTCTTAATTCTTTGCTGACGAGTTTGAGTTCCTTGCGGGTGTCATTGGGAGTGCCGGCGGCTGCAGTTTTTGGGATTGAGACAATCTGCAAAAAGTTCCATCCGATGATCCTTGAGTTTGAAACCCAACCGGTGGGCGATGGACTCCTGCAGGGATTCAAGCTCTTGGTCGCAGAACTCAACTATTTTTCCGCACTGATTGCAAATAAGATGATCGTGGTGCTCTTTGTCAGGACCAGCAAATTCGAAGGTTGAGCGGTCTTTGTTGAAGGAATGTTCAAGCAGAATTCCTGCTGCCGTCATGAGCTGAAGTGTGCGGTAAACAGTTGCGGTGCCGATGCTGCGGTCAAGCTGGCGGGCACGTGTGGCAATGGCCTCGGCATCCACATGCGGACCAATTTGCAGAACCGCTTCGACGATGATCCGTCGCTGTTTGGTTTGTCGCAGGCCCAAACGCGCCAAGTAGGCATCGAATGCCTCGTGAATTTTTGCATTTTGCTCAACCTTTGAGGATGGACTGCTGTCTGGCATTGATGTGAACGTCACTCCCCTCTGATTTGGGTTGATGTCTGAGCGAATGCCCGAGGGTATAAGGCACAAATGGCGAAGTGCCAACTTTGACTGCCGGTCGGCCAGATCTCCCGATTGACCGAGCCCGCCAAAGCCTTCACTCTTAGAGAGTGTCCTTGCTTCAAATGTTTAGTAGTTTTGAGGCGTGGGTTCTCGAGAGAGGGAGTGCTTCGTGATGGGTGGTGCATCTTCTGGCAAGTCTGTGGGTCTGCGCGGGTTGGTCGGACTGTGTGTTGTTGTGTGTGTGGCGGCTCTGATGATGGTGGCCAGTGGTGCCACAGGGCGCAACGCAGCTGCGGCGAATCCGATTCTGACGTGTCGGGAGGTGCGCAACAGGGTCGATATTTTTCTGCAAAATCACTATATTTTTCGTACTTTTGACAAAGAATTATCGCGTCGAACTTACGGCAAATTTTTTGAAACCCTCGACCCGGGGAAGTTTTATTTTCTCAAGTCGGACCTTTCGCAGTTTGTCAGATTCGAGGACAAAATTGATGAGCAGATTGCCAAAGCAGACTGCGGATTTATCAACGAAATTCATCGAGTTTTTCTCACTCGCGTAAAAGAGCGTGCGCAGTACGCGGATATGCTTTTATCCAAGCCCTTTCAGTTCAATGTTGCTGAAGACATGCAGGTGGGTAAGCAGGAATGGTCGCCCGACGAAACGGTATTGAACGAGCGTTGGAGAAAACGCATCAAGTTTCAGGTCATGACGATGAAAGATCCCGACGGCGAGCCCAAAGCCCGTGAACGGCTGAAGCGCCGCTATGATCAAATTCGCAAAACCTATGACGAGATGAGTTCAGATGAAGTCAACAATCTGTTCATCAATGCGTTCGCTTTGTCTCTCGACCCCCACTCGTCTCATCTGCTGCCCGTCGAGCAGGAAGACTTCAACATCCGTCTGGGCAACCAGTTAGAAGGTATCGGCGCGACTCTTCAGGAAGTTGATGGGTATATCACGGTTCAGGCGCTCATCGCGGGCGGAGCTGCTCAACGGGACGGACGGCTGAAGGTCGGAGATAAAATTGTTGCGGTTGATTCAGGTGATGGTCAGGGCACAGTGGATTTAATTGATATGGAACTGAGCAAGGCTGTCCGGCTCATCCGTGGCAAAAAAGGAACACGAGTTGTGTTGCAGGTTCTTCGCAAATCCGAGCAGGGCAGCACAGAGCGAATTACAATTCCGATTGTCCGAGATGCGGTTAAAATTGCATCGGCCGAAGCCAAGGGAGAGGCTGTCGAAGTGAGTGGAAAAAGGCTCGGCGTGATTCGTCTTCCGGCTTTTTACACGGATTTTAACTGCCGTTCGCGGTTTATCCGCGAATGTGGAGGGGCCGCCACACACGTCGCTCGCGAAATTCGCAAATTAACCGCGGGAGGCAAAAAAGTTGATGGAATTATTCTTGATCTGCGTGGCAACGGCGGTGGGGATTTGGGCGAAAGTATTCAGCTCACGGGTTTGTTTATTGAAGAAGGGCCTGTGGTTCAGACCGTTGATCGTAAGCGCAACAGGCGTCCGTTGATGGACGCTGATCCCTCGCAGCAATACGCCGGTCCGTTGGTTGTTCTTATCAATAAACACAGCGCCTCAGCATCGGAGATTGTCTCAGGCGCGCTGCAGGACTACCGCCGTGCCGTGATTGTGGGTGATAGCCACACCTACGGCAAAGCCACCGTTCAGGTTGTTCAGGAGGTTCCCGGAACCGATGGGCGGATGTCCAATGGGGCCCTCAAGATTACGCAACAAAAATTCTACCGTCCGAGCGGTCGCAGCAATCAAGAGATCGGCGTTCAGGCCGATATTCTGATTCCAAGTCTGCTTGAAACCACAGATGTTGGTGAAAAAGAAAATGACTACGTGCTCAAGAACGATGTCATTTTACAGGCCCCGGGTTTTCGCATGACGGGGGCCGTTGAGGGACTCATCCCTCCTCTTGAGCAGTCGAGCAAAGAGCGCGTTTCCAAATCCAAGGAATTTGCTGAGCTCAAGGAGAAGATGGCAAAGGCTCGCAAGGAAAATGATCGCGCCAGCGTTTCGCTGCTCGAAGATGCGAAAAGTAAGGCAGAGCGGATTAAAGATAAAGAAAAAGAGGAGCAAGAAATCAAGGACGCGCGTGATGAAAATATCGTTGTCCGCAAATCTGATCTTCAGCTCTCTGAGGCACTCAATATCTTGCGCGATTTGGTGGAATTGACTAATCAAAAAGGGTCATCGAATCCCTCAGGAGCCTCACCCTCCAGCCAGGGCCTGAGCGGGCGATAAATCGAATCGGGGATTAGCGCAGTTGGTAGCGCGCTTGTTTCGGGAGCAAGAGGTCACGCGTTCGAGTCGCGTATCCCCGACCACTCAACGACTTAGCCTTGCACATCCACAACAAATCGAAAATAAACCAATAACAATCAGAAAGTTAAACCAAGCAGCATTCGAAACTTTCGATTTTCAAAAGTCACTGCAAATCACGTAAAATAACCCCTCTCGTTGTCACTCTGTTGTAATCGGCGTTGTCATCGCTCCTGGGGACCTGCAGTTTGATGCGAGAAATTCGAGATATGATTGTTAGGGGAGAATATCGATGATAATCCGATTACAACAGACCGATGTTGCACATAACGGGCAACAAAGGCGAAATAGGCAACACTGCAAAAGATATCAGGTAATAACAGTTGCTTTTCGTGTTGCATAATCTTATACTGTTGTCTGAGGTGTGCATCATGCAAAAACTAGACAACAAACGACTGTTGACGCGGGCACTTTCCATTTTGGCCGAGAGGCTCCCGGCTGACTGGACTGTAAAAGTCGTTGGGAATGGCGGCGCAAAGTCGGAGGCCAGCGCAGAAATACGCATATCGGCTTCACGTGATGCAGAGGCAACGGTGAACGCCGTTCTCAAACAGTCAATTCAGCCTATTGACGCTATAAGAGTTAAGGATGCTGCCGCAGTAGTTTCAAAAAAAAATAGGCGTGCCGTTTTGGTGGTGTCGCCATTCATCAGCCCTTCAACGCGTGAAAAGCTTCGCGAGCTTGGGTTTGGATACTTGGATTTTTGTGGAAATATCTGTTTCAAACTAGATGTTCCAGCTCTGTACATTGAGACTGAGGGGGCGCAAAAAAATCCTACGAAGATTGATAGGCAGGCTCGCACACTCAAGGGAGCAAAGGCGGGCTTCATTGTCCGCACGCTCGCCGATACAGCAGCTGCGCCAGGAGTACGCGATTTGGCTAAACGACTTGGCATCGATCCTGGCTACGTTTCAAGGGTGTTTGCCTTCCTTAAAGATGAGGCAATTATCCGTCACGAATTTCAAATCAGCACACCAGGGAGATCACGCACATCAAAACGGCATGTGGAATGGAGCGTTGATTGGGTCTCGCTTGTTCGCAAATGGGCGTTGGAGGCTCCGCTAGAAAATCGAAGTCGCGCCTTCACCTACATTGAGCCACGAGGCCTTAAGGCAGCATTGTCAAATCTTGCCGGTGCGTCCTTTCAGTACGCTATTACGGGTTCATGTGCCGCGGCAGAATTAGCACCTATCGCGCCACCTCGACTGCTTCAAATATACGTTGAAGATGCTGAGAAAACAGCAAAACAATTGGGGTTGCGCGAGGCCGATACTGGAGGCAATGTCGTTCTTATTGAGGCGGAAAATGAGTTGCCATTTTTGCATTCACACCGAAAAGGCAATTTGATTTACGCTTCTGTTTCCCAGGTTGTTGCCGATCTCTTGTCGAGCCCTGGTCGCGCCCCTGCCGAGGCCGAAGAACTCTTTAATTGGATGAAAAATAACGAAGAGGTGTGGCGTGGATGAACTCTACATTCTTGCGCGCGAGGTTTTGTTGGATGCTCTCGGGGCATTGGAGCAGCATCGCAATGCCATTGTTCTTGTAGGCGCGCAGGCTATCTATTTACATGTAGGCGATGCCGATCTCGCCGTTGCACCATTCACAACCGATGGTGATCTTGTTCTCAACCCGACTATGCTCGGTGACAATCCTGCACTGGAAGAGGCGCTAGGCCATGCTGGTTTTGTGCCCAAAGCCGCGGATTCCGTGGGCATCTGGATTGCGGAGCGCGAAACTTCAAGTGTGCCAATTGTCCATGTGGCCATTGATCTTCTTGTTCCGAAATCGGTGAGTCCTGGAAGTGGTCGTCGAGCGGCGCATCTTGCAGGACACAGCCATCGGGCCGCGCGAATTGTCTCAGGACTTGAAGGGGCGCTTGTTGATAACGATCGACATGTTCTGACATCGCTCAACACCACGAGTTCACGAAAAATCGAAGTTACTGTTGCAGGACCTGCCGCTTTGCTTGTTGCCAAAGTCCACAAGATCCAAGATCGCGGTCATTCGGCTCGTGCAAACGATAAAGACGCGCTCGACGTTTTTCGATTGCTGCGCGGCGTAGCGGTGAAGAGTTTAGTTGACCGCTACAGTGCGATGTTGAGTGATGAAAGGTCTGCAGAAGCTGCAACCAAAGGGCTTCATCTGTTTGAGGAACAGTTTGGAAAATCCGGTGCAAACGGCATCGAAATGGTTGTGCGCGCTCTTCAAGGGCTCATGGATGAGGACGAAGTTGCAGCATCGTGTAGAATTCTTGCAGCCGATCTCTTGGTGGCGCTCAAGAAATGAATCTGAGTTTTTGCGCAAATGTCACTTTCTGATTTATCGAACTTCCCGATACACAATTTCAAAAAACTCAGTCACAATGAGTGCGGTGTTTAAGTCTTCAATTTCAAGTTCCGCGAGGAAGGGTGTAAAGAATTCTTTGTGCGATTCGTGCCAATAATCGAGAGAGAGGTCACCTTCACCTTCGGCTCTCGCAACTTCGGGTGGCACATCCTCAAAAGAGTGAATTTCTATTCGAATTGTTTTGACAATGCACACAGGCTTTTCGTTGCTATCGAGAATAATCCAGTAGTTACCGACCTTAGGTAGAGGATCGCCCGCCTTTTCGTAGTCCAGAACCAAACCAGAGCCAGCTTTCTTTGTGCCGTCCAAGTAGAGTGAAACCAAGCTGTCTGCAATTTGCTTATTGCCCGGTATAGAGGCCGTCACCAATAAATCATCAGAGTCTCTAAGACCAACGCTTTTTAGATATCGTCGCCAGAATGCTTGTGCTGTTGGTTGGAGAGTGTTCATTCTGTCTCCTGCTGTGTTGTTTCGGATGCCTGTCACATCATCTGGAAAGCTGCTTCGAAGCAAATCGACGATAAGCCGTGCAGTACTTACATCACGGTCTTTGATTGGACAAAACTCGGCAATCTCAATACCTCTGACGCGCGAGTCTGACAGAATGTATCGCAAGGTTTGTTGCGCCAGCCCCAACACATTGGTTTGTATGGTGCTGTTATGTCAGCTTGACCATCCATCACCAAGCAAAATGAATTGTCTCCGTGTTTTTGCTTAAACGCCGTAAACATGCCAATCGCCAAACTGTAGTCCCCGCCAAGAATCAAAGTTCAATCGTTGTGCCCAAATAGTGAACTGCTACAGTCGCTAAAAACGCAGTAAGAAGTGTTGCAATGCAATCACGATTCGAACTCAAAATACGAATGCAAAAAACGTCAACCGTCACGTCGAGGTTCTTCCGCCGTAATGTCCTTCCTTTTGTATAGATTTATTTGTCGAACGGGCATTTTAGGTTTAGCTAAAAACATCCGAGTTTCGTTCGGAAGGAGGTTCCTCATGAAAAATGCCGCGACCATTGTTGATTTAGTGGCTGTGATCACTGCCAGTCTAAGCTATTCGAGCGCTGCTCTCGCGGTGAATCTCGATGGCGTTGCCAATTTTGATCCTGAGCGCTTTTTGGGAATGTGGTATCAGATTCAGAGCACAAACCCCTTTTTTCAACGGGGATGCCTTTGTGCCAAAGCCGACTATTCAGTGATCGACGAAAAAACGATTCGCGTGGAAAATACCTGTGTCGGGGATAATAATCAGCGCTCTTCGGTGAGGGGAAAAGCTGTCATTAAAGATCCTGAAAAGCCGAGCCGGCTCTCCGTGAGTTTTTCTCCCATTTCCTTTGGACGGATAAACTATGTCGTGACAGAGGTGGGTGAGAATTATGAATATGCTGTGATCGTCAGCCCCGGAAATTCTCCGATCTGGATCCTCGCGCGTGATAAGGAATTACCGGCGAGCATTTTAAGCGGCATTAGACTGAGGCTCATTCAGGCTGGTGTTAAGGTTCACAACCTTAAGGATAGCAGTCCTCTCCAGTGCAGTGATTTTTGAATTTCATCAATGCCGATGGTTCAGCTTTTTCTTCGCTGTTTTAAAATTTGAACTTGCAGTCACGGGAACGGATTCAGATTGCCATTCAAAAAATAAACAGCTTTTTATGAAGCCTGAGGCGTTGCTATAAAGAATCGGTCGATCAATAAAAGGAAAAAGAGGTCATTTGCAGATTTGAAGAACAGAGTCGTAAATAATTCGAAGGTTTGACTTGCGACTGACTCTCTCTTTTTGCTTTGGGAAAGCTGTCTCAATTTCATCAAAACGGCTCGAAAATATTCAGACACCCCGTACTTCAGTTGCTCCAAAATCTAATTCTGCGCAGCATGTTCTTCCCGTTTCAAGGAGAGTACATGCCACGCACGAAACAACCCAAAATCATTCCATCAGCTCTCATCCCTGGTACACAGTTACCGCGCCCGACGATCGATCTTGTTTTTAAAACGATGTTGGAAAACAACCTTGCTGCTCTCAAGAGTCTCATCACAGCAGTGCTGCAGCCTGAAAGCCCTATCGATTTTATAACAATTCTCTCGCCAGAGCTGCATGGGGCTGACATCAGCAGCAAACAGTCGAGACTCGATCTTCATGTGAAGCTTCACGATGGCACTTTGATTGATATTGAGATGCAGTCGAGTCGAGAGGCGCACTTCATCAAGCGCTCTGTCTATTACACCTTTCAAATGATCGGCGGTGCACTCAAAAAAGGGGATGCTTACCAAAGACTCCCAAATCTGGCCGGAATCTACATTTTTGATGACGTCGTCTTTCCTCGCCTGCCGGAGATCCACTCAAGCTTTCAGCTTAGGCGTGCATTACCCGACGACGGCTTTCATTTGCAGCCCAATCTTTTAAGGCTTGATTTCATCGAGCTTCCCAAGATTTCTGCCTTGAATCCGGCAGAAAACCCACTATTGTCGGCTTGGGTACAGTTTCTCGGGGCAAAATCCGCTGAAGAGATAGAGTCTGCTGCTCGTTCGGTCCCAGAAATCGACCAACTCGTCGGGGAGTTAACCAAAATGTCTTCCAACAAAGAGTTCATCAACCAGTTGAACAAAAACGAGATGGACAAAAGGATTGCTCAACTCGCCCAAGCCGAGGCACTGAGTGATGCGCGGGAGGAAGGGATTAAAACTGGGCTTGCGCAGGGGATCGAAAAAGGGATCGAAAAGGGGATCGAAAAAGGGATTGAGAAAGGGATCGAAAAAGGCCAAACCCAAGCCACCCTCACAGCAATCCAAAAAGTCCTCTTCAAAAGGCTCAAACTTTCTCCCGAGTCGACCTCCCGTCGACTCAGCGCACTCTCAGCCTCACAACTAGCAGCACTCCTCGATGCGGCCCTTGACTTTCAATCAACCTCAGACCTTGAACACTGGCTCAAGCGGAACAGTTGACGAACTTTTTCCCGAAGTAACTGAAAAGAAATCACTTCCTATGCCGCCCCATTCTGCCGAATTTCCTACCGTTTGCAGCGGCAGCCTTGAAGAATCTGCTTTGCGTGTCCTTCCGACGCGCTTTCTACATGCAACAACTCAGACGTTCAGTTTCATGCTAACTTAGCTTCTTGCGTGCTGTCCTTCAATGCACCACTGAGTGGTACACACAGCGCAAGGGCGAGTATTGCTGCGAAAATATAGGCTGCCTGAAGACTCACACGATCCGCAAAGAATGAGCCCGTTGCAACGATTGGAATGCCCAACGCACCGAGTGCAATACCCCGAAATCCAGCGATTCTTCCTGAAATTTCATTCGGGATACTCGCGTAGAGCCTAGATGTTGTCCTCGAAAATAGTGAAGAAAAGACAAACGACATGAGTGCGATACAGCATGCGGTCGTCAAAAGATTAAAACTTTGACCAATGCAGACGAAAATCAATGCCAAAAGCAGTAACGAAACAGCGGGCGAGGGTAAAGTCTTCTGAAACCAAGAAAACCGATCTGTCATGATCGTCAAAAGCGCAATCCCGCCGGCATAGATCCCCTCAAACAGGGGCAATGCCGAAGGCCACGCTGAAAATCGCTCACCAACCAGCTTGAAAAGAAAGATGCTGTAAAGATCGAGCAAAACAATGAGCAGTGCAATTGAAAAGACCAGCCATGCGACGTCCTTCCGCTTGCAACAAAACCGAATGACTTCCGACAATTCTCGAAGAAAAGATTTTCCTACATTTTGAGGTTGGTTCTCTTGCACAGAAGATGACTCAATCTCAGAATCCTTACCCGGTGTAGCCTTGAGCTCTGCAGATCTCGCGCTAACTATTGGTGCAACTCTGGCCAAACACAATCCTGAAAATAGATACGATGCAGCATCAATATAAAGAATCGTCGTAGGATTAAAGTAATTAAGCAAAACTCCGGCCGAGAGAAGACCAAGCACATATCCAGCCTGCTGAAAGAACGCGGCACGAGTGTTGAATTCAAAATATTTTTCCTCAGGCGCAATCGCACGAACCATTGCAAACGTAGAAACTCGATAAAAAGGCTTTGTTGCATTGATACAAAAGGCACCGATGGCAATCACGGCGGCAGCCCACACATTGGGCAAGCCCATACAAAGTGTAGTTGTTACAATCAGGCCCACCAAAGCAAGGATTAAGTCTGAAACAACTGCAACACACTTTCCAGAGTAACGATCGGTCAAGACCCCCGCATAAGCCGAAAGAGAGATAGATTTAAGGTGCTCTAAAACCACCAAACCGGCAAATGCTCCGACCAATCCGGAAAAGTCGAAAAGTAGCTTGCCACTCACGATAAAGTGAATGCTGTTACCCAAATTGGTAGAAAAGACCGAAGAATAATATAGGCGAGCAGATTTATTCATTGTCATAAAAGCCCATTCAGTATGCTACAAATTCCGCCGACTGTGCGGAGATTTTCGGCAGTGAGCATATTCGCGGGTATCATCACGTTCATTTCTTCTTCCAGCAGGAGAATAAGATCCATGGTCAGCAGGGAATCAATTCCGAGATCATGACGAAGAACAGTTTCTTTCGTCATGTTTTTCTGTAACTCTGGCTTGCTCAGTAAAGTTGAGATGATTTTTGTCACATTCGTAAATAAAATTTCATTCATAGTCTTACGACTTCTCCTTATTAGACAACGACATAAACTCGTTGAGAATATTCAACCGTGAATCTCGATCAGGCCATCTCAGCAGAACGCACTGCGCCAACCTCTCAAGACCAAAACCGACACAAAAAGAACCAGCTAAATCGGCAGTACACGGAATACCAAAGGCGTTGATGAAGTGATCCTCGTGCCGGTTAAAGGATGAAACCGACAATGGACCGGATTCAAGTTGAATTCTCAACTCCAATTTTGTTGCATGCATCAGTTGATGCAATGCTTGTCTCGATTGCTCGCCGTGGAAGAAAATATCGGTTGCTGTGCATATCTCAAAGGGCAACTTCAACACCCTCGAAAGTCTCTTCCAGAACTCAACAAAAATTTCTTTTTTTCCATCGATCCAATGGGGAGACCCAAATCCTATATACTCTCTGACTCTGTATTCTCTCATTCGGCTCAAGGAATGATCTTTGGAGAAGCGACCATTCTCGTAGCGATGTACCATGCCGACAGACGTGTAAATACGTGAGTTTTGATCCTGACGGCTCTGTGCAAGGCAAGGATAAGCCGAAAGGCACAGAGCAGGAGTTAAACACACATGTCCATATCTTTTTCTTTCGCCATCGAAAAGTTGCAGGGCCCCGACTTGATGTGCATCCCGCGGAAGGTAGCCTGCCTTTATCAGATTATCCTCCGAAATCAGTGATGGTACATGCACCGACTCCGAAGACAGGAAGCCGAAATATTTTATGATGCATTGATCCAATATTTGAACGACTTCTTCTGCCTCATGCCGCAGAAGGAACGTTCCCTGCACATCTTGTCCGATCACTAAATGCGATAGATCTCCAGATAAGGTTTCCACATCACGATTTGAATCAAGGCAAACGGAGGAAATGCGGTCTGACAATCTGACACCGTGAGACAGAAAAGAATTGATGTACTCTTCAACCTCTCTTTCCGAATGGTTGTGTTCAATGACCTGCAGAGCATCATCCCAAGTGAATTCAGCGTCTAAAAACGTTCCTTCAAGGGAATAAATCAGTGAGCGGATAATCTCCGAATTTGAGGTGTTTATCTTTGTCTTAAACATAGTTGACCGAAACCTCAGTATTTAACTTTTCAATTAGATTGTTGAGATGAACAGAGTCATCAGACAACGCCAATATAACCGCAGGATAATCTGGTCCCTTTGGATAGGGGACCAGGCGTTCACCCGCTCTTTTGTGAAAGCGAAAATAAAAAATGTCCGAGTTGTCCCTGAGAAAATTTTCGCCATTGAAGGATTTGATCATTCCACCACAGCCACCCTGAGGGACGAAGAACAATCCATACCGGTGTGGTAAAATCGAAGGCAGACTCTCCCACTCAGCATCCGAAATCATCTGCAAGTGGCTTCGAACAGCACATGCGTTGTATGCAAAGCCTGTGGTCTTCTCAATGAGTGCACCCATGCAACCGCCGGCGCCAATCCTCAGTGCAGATTCAAGCACAACCGGAACCCCATTTTCCTCGTGAAGACGAATCTCCGTGTGCGAAGGGCCATCGGTATAACCGAGCTGTTGAAGATGCGCCTTGACGCAGTCCTCAATCTGTTTTCTCAATGCCACGTCAAGATGAGGGTCGACCACGAGAATATGGTCCTGAAAATTGTTTTCTGCGATAAATTTTCGGCTAAAAATTCCGAACACTCGTGTTTTTCCGCCGACAGTGATTGAGTCCACTGCAAACTCTGGCCCGTTAAGAAGGCTTTCGCACAAGACGGATGAGGGTACAGTTTTAAACGTATTTCCCAGAAAGAACCGGTTCGCTCTCCGAATCGAACGAACGCTATTCGCAAACTCCTCCTTGCTTCTTACAACACTGACACCCACACTGGCATAGCCAAGGTTGGGTTTGACCACGAACGGAAAATCCAAGGGAGGCTGCGGATCCTCAACCGAGTCATCAATTCCGCTGAATTGAAAATCAGATCCCGCCGGCAGAGCAGTCGAAATGCGCATGTAATGCTTATCTCTTGAGCTGCGGAAGGTTGACTCGCTCGGTCGATTTAAGTCCATTTTTTGGGCGATGTTGAATTCGAATTCCTTCAAATTTTCGGACAGGCAGAAAGTTCCGATGACCTCATGTCCGTCAGGAGCATTGATGGCGTCTTCCGCTTCGTTTCCTGACAGCAGGACAGAGTCAAAACCTGCGGCTTGAATAGCATCCAATGTCTCTTGAGCAGCCTCGGTTGATGCAACTGCAAGAACGACGGAACGCTTTGCAGGCTGTTCTGAGCGCGCGGAATCAAAGACCATGCCCTCAAAAAATAGGGTCTCTAAACGTTCATATTGTTTAAGGAGAGCCTCCATTTCATTCGTAAATCTGAGAAAGTTCCGTTGCGTCGAATTTTTCCCGAAAAGGATGCCAAGATTCGACAGAACTTGTGATTGTGCACGAATCTCAGAAATTGCGAGGCGCAAATCCTTTGCAGAACCAGACCACCCGATAGCTGGAAGCAGTCCCATGCGAGAGATATAGTCGAGAAAGACAACAAACGGTTGGTAAGAAAATTGAATGGGCCAAAACAGTTTGACAAGAAGAGCGTTGTCGAATCCTTCGTTCACCGCGCCTTTCCAATAGTCAAAATCACGAACAGAGAACTCGAAAGCTTGCTTTGCGGCAGCTGCACCAACTAGAACTGAGTTTAGGCCAGCGCTCATTTTGAAGAATGTATCTGCCGTGTCTTTTATAATGTTGCAGACACCAAGGGTACGAATCATCTCGCGCGGTGACTTCAGCCTGTCTTTCAAAACAGAACTTTTTGGCTGAAAGCGAAAATAATCAAGAGTCAGATTTTCAAGATAAATAGAGTCAAGTAAATTTTCCAGGCTCTGTTTATTTCTAATAAAGAAATGATCACCCCGAAGACATGATGATAAAAACCCGCTTCGATTAGGCTCAAGTTCTAATACGAGTGTGGAGACGATTGTCGAAGAACCAATCCTCGAAAAATAGGGGAGAAAGAGAGCTTCATGAGGGTCGGCATCCCTCAGGTAAGTGCACAGCCAATTTCGCAATTCATCTCTGCTCTGAAAGGTCACGCTCTCCTCTGCAACAGTTTCGCTGCTGTGGAGATAGTCTGACAAAACGTTCGTTACAGAAACAAGTTCGTTCGATAAAGTACACCACGTAAACAGGAATCTGTCTGCGAGCAGCAGTCTGCAGTGATGGAAACCATAAAAGTAGTGCAACCAAACCGCTGCCGGTCGCTCAAAACAAATGAGTTCACGGTAGTCCTGATAGTCAGGGAGATCAATCATACTTCACCTCGTCTTAGATTCTCAATATAGTAATTCAATGACACATCGATGTGCTCGACGATTTCAGGACAAGTCTCTTGAATAAATTCTGCAATGAGCATCATCGTTTCAATGAGACTTTTTGAGTCATAAACTGCATTTTTTTGGACAACTGATTCAATGATATCCGCCCACTTTGTGAAGCTCTCACTCTTTCGCGAGTTTTCGGAGAAATGATACCAGCCATAGCCAAAGTATGAAGGATCAAGGGTTTTGCGGATCAAATCTCGGAAGGCACGGTGGAGCATAATTGTTTCCGAGTGATTGAGAAGAGTTTGTCCGCGTTTAATCCTCTTTTTAAGAAGATGGGAAAGGACGATAATTTCGACAATAATTGATTCTGAAGTCACCGGAGCTGTGATTTTTGACTTAATAAATTCATCGTTTATTTCAGCATATGAATTTGAGGATGTTGTGCCATTTTTTTCATAGACACGCTTGACACCCTGGACGCTTAAAAGCTTTTTTAGTCGGTTGGAGGGAACGACATAGAGATCTATCTGGAGAATTTTATCACCTGCCTGTATTAGGTAAACGTATCCCAGTCCCCCAAAATCAGGGACAATTCTGTCGAGCCAGCCTGGAAACAGTGTGCTAAACGACTGTTGAATGATGGTGTCAAGTGATTCAACGGCACTCTCAAATGCATCTGGTTCAAACGCGAGAACTAGATCAATATCCGAAACGCGATCGTAGTCGTTGCGTGCAATTGAACCTCGAATATAGGCTGAGTGAAGCTTTGAGCTGACCGAAAATATTTTTAAGAGATTTTCGAGATAAACAAACTGAATGGGCAGTTGAGCGAGCACTAGTTCCCTGATAGGAATTGTCGACATCATGCCAGCACCCCCTGATCCAGAAATTCCTTTTTTTTACTCACCCATTGTTTTGCAAGACTTGTCTCTCTCCTCTCTTGATATGAATTAATGATGTAGTCGTAGCTTTGACCTTCGTCTTGAAGATTTGAATGAAATGTTTTCAGCAGCAGAAATTCTGCGCACGAGTTGTAACCCAAGTTCATAAGAGTGCTGGCCTTTGCCAAGATCGGATTTATATCGAGGACCGGCAGTTGTTGAGTTAAAGAAGAGTCAAGCCGTTCAGATTCCAGCCAGCGCTGGATTGTTTCATTCACGTAGCAGTCGAGAATCAAATGCAATCTTGCGACCGGACTACGATTGCAGACTCCGTGAGGGAACGTCGGATTTAGCTTCCAAATAAATCCGGATTTCATAAAAATTCTTTGCCCCGCAATGACCAAATAACTGTCAGGATGCGTTTGCAAGGGAATGTGAAGACGCAGGCGTGGAACTTTCTTCAGCTCTGAAAAATCCCGATGTTCCCAGAGAAAGCTATTGGGCTCAAGCCGCGCGACTCTCACCCACATGTAATCAAGATTCAAAGACCGAAGCAGATTCTCTGTTGCCGGCATTAATCGCAGTGCGTCCGTGTGAACAGCTTGACAATCGGCGACTACAACGTCGTCTGAATTGCCTGTTGCGTTCAGTAGGGATGCAGTCTTCCATCCTGCTGATTGATAATCACTGTAGGCTTCTTTCCATGGTAGTTCGGACATGAGGATTTCGTTTGTCAGCCGCTGAACGATGTTCTCTGGCAACTCGTATATTTGGGACACCTGATTTAACAGCGATGTTGATTCAAATGGCTTCATAATCGGAATCCGTTTCATCAAAGAAAATTGTGGTCGCATTGGAGGCGATGTTTCAGCTGAGATTCCTGAGTGTCTCCTCCCATTGAGAGTCGCCTTTGCAACATCTGTGCCATAGGGAAAGTACCGTGAGGGTTTGTCCAGATTCTCGAATAAATTCTTCGTTTTCTCAGATGACGCTGAGATATTTCGGACACAGTTGGCCGATTTCCAGCCAACTGTGTCCGAAATACAGCGGGCCATCTCTCGACTTCTGGCTCTCGCGCGTCGACCCGCTGGTACGCTTGTATGTTAGGGCACTCTCAGCCCCACAACTCGAGGCACTCCTCGATGCGGCACTTGATTTTCAATCCCCCGCTGACCTTGAACACTGGCTCAAGCAGAACAGTTGAAGAACACGTTGGTGGAAAATTTCGAAGGTTTTTTCAAAACCAAAAAGTGAGCCAGCCGCAAGCCTGACTCACTTTTTGGTTTTCCACACACCTGCTGCACTCAGAAAACTCTCGTTTCATTTTATCAACATTCTTTCATGGCATGGCAGCCTCTGGAATAAGTAAAATGTCTTCGCCGGGTCTCACGAAAACTCTAGAGGTGAGCCACTGCGCACAGTGTCGCCTGCTGAAACGAAGGAGGTTAATCATGCAACCCAATCGGCTTTGGTTTGTTTTCCGCTTGCTCATGGCAGTCGGAGTGTTGGCGATCATTCCCAATTTGGCAGAAGCTCATTGCGATTCATTGCAAGGTCCGGTGGTTGCAGACGCTCGACTGGCTCTTGATACGGGTGATCCCGCTCCCGCGCTCAAATGGGTTAAAAAAGAGAATGAAGGCGAGATTCGAGTAGTCTTCAAACAAGTGCTTGCTGTGCGTGGTGAGAGTGATGCGGCCAAAAATCTTGCCGATCGATTTTTCTTTGAGACGCTTGTCCGTATTCATAGGGCGGGCGAAGGGGAGCCGTTCAGCGGATTGAAATCTGCAAATGACGTTGACCCGGGAATATTGGCAGCCGACAAGGCACTACAATTGGGATCTGTGAAGGTATTGGCTCAGCAGATGGCAGCCGCTGTTTCTGCCGGCATTCAAAAACGCTTCCTAGCTACGGTCGAGCGCAAGAAGCATGTCGCCGAAAGCATCGAGGCAGGCCGAGAATATGTCGAGGCCTATGTTGATTACATTCACTTTGTGGATGGTCTTCACCAACTCGCGACCCGTGGTGCGTCTCATCGACACATTGATTCCGATGCTCAGGCCCAATAAACGAGGGCCACACACTCCAAGTCCAGCGCATCCAACTGGCCTCACCGCGCCGCACTTATCCGCACCACGCTCACGAACGGCTGGCGACGAGGAGGCGCTCAGAAATCACGTTGTTTGGTGCGAGAACACCGTTAATTTTATAGTCCAACATAGCCACTCTTGGGTCCGAAGAATCGGTTCCGCTTGGTTTTCGACACTCGGACGGGACAATCGCCAAAAACGTGGGTCTGCATTGACCAAAAATCAAATTAACGCTGACCAAAAAGTTAAATATGATTTAACCTACGAATAGATTTTGGGAAAAAGACGGATGGGAACTAGAAGACAGGCACCTGAGCTTGATGCGCGCCATGCCCTTTCAGCGTGCATTTCCATTCATCCCGAGAGATCCGGGGTTGTAGGTCATCCGGGAACTGGACGAGTTTTTGAAGTCTGTGCGCGATCACGACGTGGTCTTGTTGGATGAGGTCAGTTTCGTCAAAGATTGGGATCGCGCTGTGAAGCATGCCTTTGACATTGGGTATCCTCGCATTCTGGTTGTAACCGGTTCGCACGCGCACGATCTGAAGCGTGGCGCAGATCGGATGCCCGGACGATTTGATGGCGGTGGTGAATTTTCACTGCTTCCCATGTCTTTTGCTGAATTTCATAAAGCACGTCAGCGGGCAGGTTGGGCAATTGAAGATCGTCTTTCCGAACTCCGTGCCTCTTTGCGTGTGGGAGGCTTTCCGACCGCGGTGGCTGAGGCAGGACCTGCAGGAAAACGGCCCAAAAAAGCGATCAACACCTATTGGAAATGGCTTTCAGGCGACGCTGTTCGATTGGGAAAGCAGGAATCACTTCTTCAAGAAATTCTCATCCAGTTGGCACTGACCACACAGACGCCAACCAGTTTGCAAACTTTGGCGAAGAAAACTCGCATAGGATCCCATAATACAGTTCAGGACTACTTGTCCGTTTTGGATTCTTGTTTCGCATTGCGAACGCTGCATGCAGTAAACATTGAGACGGGAGCCTATCGATTCCGCAAGGACAGAAAGTTTTATTTCAGCGATCCTCTTTTGTATCGGATGGCGCTGGATTTGTTGGGGCAGTTGCCTCCTGACGATGTGGAATCCAGATTGGCAGAACTGGTTGCGCATGAGCATCTTTTCCGTTGCCAGAAACATTCGGTTATCACAGCAACGACTCCGGAGAGGTTGACTTCGTACTTACGAAGCGCTGGGCACTTGAAGTTAAGTGGTCGGATGCTGCATTGAATTTATCCAAGATGTATTTGAAATTGTTGGTTCCCGAAAAGATTGTTTGGACTCAAAACAACTTTTTATCGGCAATGCCCGCAGAGCTTTATGGTGATGAGTGATTCGCGCACGTCAGCCTCCTGAGGTTTCCCTCTGGAGATGTCAAATCGGGTCGCCGAAAACGCATGAATGACCAAAAATTTTAAGTCATCCTCAACACACTTTGATCAGCATCATAATTCTGCGCAGCATGTTCTTCCCGTTTCAAGGAGAGTACATGCCGCGCACGAAACAACCCAAAATCATTCCATCAGCTC
>Ga0315901_10003095_pt1 | contig 21971 bp, 22 predicted proteins | sample LakEriMetagenome_10_FD_203761 | JGI IMG/M metagenome (GOLD analysis project Ga0315901, IMG submission 203761) | Freshwater fungal communities from buoy surface, Lake Erie, Ohio, United States - Buoy 2 MA116 | ecosystem: Environmental > Aquatic > Freshwater > Lake | place: USA: Lake Erie, Ohio... | reverse complement strand
TCTTTCCCGAGCCACAAGCCACTACCCACTAGCGAAGACTCTCAAGTACTGATATAATTATGCGCATAGGAGCATAGCTCAACTGGTAGAGCGTCGGTCTCCAAAACCGAAGGTTGGGGGTTCGATCCCCTCTGCTCCTGCCATTTAACGGTTGACGGTTACTGGTTGACGGTTGACTGTATAATTACCCCTCGCGCTTGGGATCGAACACCTCGCCTAAGGCGAGCGCGCGTCGCGCGATAACGGAACAAAGTTCCCCTCTGCTCCTGCCACCCTACGCCTTAAAAAAATAACAAATCATGTAGGGTGTCCCCCGAAGCTCGGCACGAGCGAAGGGGGGCTGGCCAAGAGTCCGCAAGTTAATTTGGACTTAACTAACGCGCCAACCCGCGTCTCGTACGCCACAAAGACAATTTTGCAAGAGTATCCTGCGATACACCTGCCATGTCAGCCACTAACTCCGCGAATGGGTGGATAGGACGCATGGTCATATCCGAATCACTACTTGCAGCGGAATTCGCGAGGGTTCCATGGGCCGCACAAGAAAAATCAGTGCAGTTATTGTCATTCCACTGCTTCAAAAGCTGTAAATTTTTGATTCTAGCATTAGATCTTTTTAATGGCGGGTAAACCGTCTCGACGACAATTTCAGCGCGTTCCAAGGGATCGGAATGGACAACTCCATAAATAAAGCATTGGCGAAGGTGTAGCTGTGGAAACCTAGCCTCTGCAATTCTTAAAAAATTCTGCTCAAGATTATGACGCGCCTCTTGGCTTAGCTGGTCTTCAGCGTAAAGAGTGACTAACTTTATCCTGTCTGCCTTCTCCTTCTCTGTTATCAGGTCAAACCAATAATCAATGACCCGGTCAGTCCAGAGATTTACAACGGCTTTGGCTGCCGACTTCCATGGCCAGTTTTTTAAATATTTGGGCAGCTCGGCATTTAGAAAATTCGCGCCTTCCGATGAGCGAAGCTTCGCAGTGTTAAACTTTTTGCTGACGGACAGTGCGTCAACCAAAGACATATTGGCAATTGCCCACTTCACGAAAGCCTGTTCTTCGGGCGTAAAGGCAATTTGTGAATCTTGTGAATCTTTAGTAAAATCCCTGCCCAAATTCTGCGCGGCTATTAATCCTACAAAGAGTGCAGGCTGATCCAAAAACTCGACCAGCGCCAAGTTTTGTGACGATGTTTCAGTTGTCAATAACTGCTTGAACCACCGTTGATAACGGTTTTCGTTAATCTGCATACCCACCCTCATTAAATTACTGTTATTTATAATTTTATTTGTCAATGTAACAAATAGTTCAAAAATGTCAACCGAAAAAGAAACGGTAACTGAGTGATCGGTGGGCGATGATTTTCTTTGGATTTTCAAGCGGTAATCGTTAAAACCGTCCGTCATGAGACATCGTCCTAAACCCCATGCCCGTCCGGGCGCCACCCCTGCCCATGCCGGACAATGGCTATACGGCCTGCACCCGGTCACGTTGGCCTTGCGCAACCCCAAACGCCAAATCACCCGCTTGTTATGGGCGGGCGATGGCGAGTTGGCGGAGGATTTGGCCACAGCCGCTTTCGATAAAAAAATCCGTATCGACCGGGTCGATAAAAAACACATTGAATCCGAAGTCGGCGCGCATGCTTTGCACCAAAATATCGCCGCCCAAGTCCGCCCCCTGCCCGACATGGCAATCGAGGATGTAATCGCCATGGCCGATGGAATGGAGCGCGCCACGGTGGTGATATTGGATCAAGTGACCGATCCGCATAATGTGGGCGCGATTATGCGCTCGGCTGCGGCGTTCGGCGCGCTGGCCGTGATCGTCCAGGATAAAAACAGCCCGCCCGTAACCGGCACCCTGGCCAAGGCGGCATCGGGTGCGGTGGATTTAATCCCCTTGATCCGCGCCACCAATTTGACCCGCGCCATGGAGCAATTAAAAGCGGAGAATTTTTGGTGCCTGGGCTTGGATGCCAGCGGCGCCAAGGCTTTGGATAATTGCGGGCTGACGGGCGGCAAGGTGGCGTTGATCATGGGTTCCGAAGGCGATGGCATGCGCCGCCTGGTGGCGGAACATTGTGATCTTTTGGTGCGTTTGCCGATCAATCGTATGATCGACAGCTTGAATGTCTCGAACGCGGCGGCGATTGCGCTATATGAATTAAATAGGAATCATGGATCATAGTTGGCCCCTTTTGCTTGCCGAAATTTTAGCCGCCACAATTTTCCTATTGTGGCTGGGACGGCGGATTGTGCTGACGACGATTTATGTCTGTGTGCTGATTAAATTTTCGTTCCGCGCCTTGCGCCGCTTCTATCGTCGCCAACGCGTGGTATGGCGTGCGGCGAAAACAAATAATCCGCATGGGTTTGTGCTGCGCTGGCTGGAATGGCCGTTCCGGTTAGTGCCGCCGATTTTACTGCGTGGTGTTGGGCGTGTGTTGTGGTGGCCGGCGATTATATATGGAAGAATCGAAAACTGGGCGATCACCGTGGCCGGGCCGTGGTGTTACCAAAAAATGCCCAGCAGGTTACAGCGTTTTACTGATTGGCTGTTAACGCGGGTGCAACTTTTTATGGAGCGGGCAAAAACCCGCCGCCGCGCCGCTTATGCCAGCGCCTCGTTGCGCCGCTATCATGCGCGCCTGGCGCAAAAAACGGCCCATGGCCAGTGCCCAATGCGCCAATTATTGCCGCCAGCGACGCGGCGGGCAAAATTCACTGGCGTTTAACGCTTCCGGTTTGCTAGAATTATTTGCCGCCCGCATAGCTCAGCGGTAGAGCAACCGATTTGTAATCGGTAGGTCGGGAGTTCAATCCTCTCTGCGGGCACCATTTACAATGAACGGTTGACGGTGAACGGTGGACGTTAACCGTCCACTGACTACAGACAACCGACTACCGCTACCCTACTCCTCCAACCGCAAATTGCTCAGCTGCTGGCCGATGGCTTGGAACGCGGCCGTGAGGGTCGCATTATCAGGCACATTGTAAAAATGCCCGGGGGATGTCGCGCAATCGCGGAATAAATTTTGCGTCGCGGTATTATTTTCCTGCACCAGAATCGTGAAAATAATTATGCCCTCTTGTTTAATCCGGCTGCACATTTGCAGCATGCGGCTGTTGATCTGGCTGGTTACTTGGCCCATGTTGGTGGTCCCCAGCCGCCCCTCGCCCAGGCGACCATACGACGTGTAATCCGAATTCTGCGGCCCGGTTGGCGGATTGTCGTACATTTCATTGACTCCGTCGGTCAACAGCACGATCACCTTGTCCATCAATTCGGTACGATAATTCAGCGGCAAATTATTAGGCGTAGCACCGCCCCAAAGCCCACGATATTTCGGCGACAGGGTGCGCCAGCCCCACGCCAAACCTTCGTTCGAAAACGTCCCACCGCGATGCCATGGGTCCATCGCACTGATCGCGTTCAAAACCGTGGTGCGGCTGGGCGTCAGCGGCGTCAATGGCGTCGGACAGCCCAAATTCGGGCCATAGCCGTTGTTTTGCGAACCGTTGCGGTCGTCGACCGCCAGCACATTGGCGCGCGGCGTGCCCGTGGCGGGACTGGCCGGATTGCCCGAAACGGCAAAGGTGAACTGGGTTGGGTTCACCACCGTGACCGTACGCCAACCGTTATACGCGCCTTGGGTTGCACCGGTAATTTCGACGATCATGCCGGTTGATAAATTATGCGCGACGTTGCTGGTCACGCGCGCCGTACCGCCATTGCGGGTGATGGTTAAATTCAATGTCTCGCGCGGCCAATCGTTATCGCAATTGGTAGCTGCCCCCGTCGCGCACCCAGCCCCAGTGCTAGTAAAAGTACAAGTATCGGGCGGCACCGCAGCGCGGGTGCAACCCGCCGGCGTCGTATAGGTCGAGCGCCACAGAAATGGCCGGTACGGCGCTACGCTGGGCGATTCATCGGTCATGTCGTTGGGGGCGGTGCGCGCTTCGACACAGCCTTTCCACGTCGTGGGCGAGAAATTGCCGGGCACATAACTATCTAGCCAACCCGTGCGCGACGCGCCGATATTGACGGTTGTGACATAAGGTACGACGCTGACCCAAAAATTTTCCACGGTTTCCAAAGTACCGTTATTATAAAGCGAATTGACCATGGCAGTGGCGGCGTTTTTCATCGCATTGATCTTGCCGTTCGAGCGCATCGAACCCGTATTGTCCATCACCAGCGCCAATTCCATGCCGGTAATCGAGCGGCGCACAGTAGCCTTGGCCGAGACGGTGACATAATCCGTGCCGATCAACCGCGCAAAGGTCGTCGGCACATTGGCCGCAGCCTGGACAGTGACGGTATCGTTGCCCTCGCCGATGGTAATTGTCGGACCAGTCAGGGTCGATCCCAAATAATTGGTTGGAAAATTGACATTAAAATATTTGACGATATCGGCGTTATAATTCGCCGTATTCAATGTTTTTCCGCCCGCCAAGGCGGCGGCATCCACCGCCTGGCTGAGGCGGCTTTTGACCATATAGGCGCGCGCGCCATCGACCGAAATACTGGCCATGCCCATCAATGGGATCATCGCCAAGGCCGACCAAGCCATAATACTGCCCTTGTTACCGCCAAACCATTTTCTTGTCATCGCCATTCTCCAACCCCTTGCGGGTAACGACAGCTTAGAGGCAATCGCCACGCCGGACATAGGTTAAAAATTTATTGCGTATAATGCTTGGCAGAGGGTGTGATGTTTTTAAACGCTTATTAAGCGCGGCCGATGCCAATCCGACACAGCGCCTATGTATTTAGAATATAAGGGAAAAGCTGCGAATAACTTAACGGCGGACAATTGAATTAAATTGTATGCAAAAAGTTTTAACGCCGTCCGGCATTGTTCAGGCTTTGTTAACTAGCGTTGTGGCATGCTGGGATCATAGAAACGATGGGCATGAGGAAAATGGGACCGAGCAAAAACTTCGGCCAAGACGAATCCGGCGCCACCGCCATCGAATACGGATTGATTACGGCGCTGATGGTTTTGGTTTGGGTGTTTGCAATTGCTCCGATCGGCCCTAGCTTGCGGGATTTCTTCAACGATACGGCCGCAACTTTGGAGCAAAGGTAACGGGTTTTTCATTCAACTAGCTAACAGGAGAGAGCAACATGGTAAAATTTTTCAAAGACGAATCCGGCGCAACCGCCATTGAATACGGCTTGATCGCCGCATTGGTATCGGTCGCCGCCATTGCCGGTTTTAACGCTGTCGGTGGTTCGTTGGATACCTTATTCGGCGATGTCAGCACTTCGCTCGATCAGCGCTAATCGCTGATTATCGATTTTGCTTCGGGGGTCGTCTGGTCAAGGCTAGCGGCCCCCGAACTGCGTCTACAAGGTCAACTTTATTCAAATACGATACAAATAGGTGTTTTCGTTGTCGGAATGGATCTACCAGTTTAGCATTTATGCCTTTGCGGCGGCGGCAATCTATGCCGCGCTTTGCGATTGGCAGGGCTATCGCATTCCAAACCGTGCCTTGATGTGCTTGCTGGCGCTGTGGCCGATATATTTATTGACCGCACCAGAAGCAGGGTTTTGGTGGCAAAACCTATTACTGGCGGGCGCGATTTTAGGTTTGGGCATGTTGGCTTGGCAACGCGGCTGGATCGGCGCGGGCGATATCAAATTCTTGGCCGCTGCCGCGCTATGGATTCCGCCACAGGCGCATAACGCATTTTGGCTGACAACCGGGATTGCTGGTGGCGTGTTGTGCATCGGTTTGCTGGCCGGGCGTTTGCTGCTGCGGCAAAACCGGACGGCTATGGCTGGCAATACGCAGCGCTTGTCACATTTACATGCCCCGCTATCGGGGCAATTCGCGCCTTATGGCGTGGCCATCGCCTGCGGGTGCATGGTGTTGGCGTGTCATTTATTGTTACTCGCTTAATTCATTGATCGGGGTGATGTCATGGATGTACGGCGGATTTTATTTTTGGCAATAGCCATGGTGTTGGCGGGTGCTATCGCTATGAGCGTGCGCTCCGCCGCCAAGCCGGAGCAAGCGGGCCAACAAGCCAAGGTGCAGGCGCAAAACCTGCCCACCATCCTGATCGCGAAAATCGACGTGCCGGCGGGCACGTTTATCCAGGCAGAGCATCTGGCCTGGCAAATCTGGCCGAGCGAAAAACTATCCGACGCCTATTTGCAAAAAGGCGCACACACCGCCGAAGAATTCAACGGCGCGGTCGTCCGCACTGGATTGCGCGCTGGCGAGCCATTGACCGTGGGCCGTTTGGTCAAGCCAAATGACCGTGGCTTTATGGCCGCCGTGCTAAATCCCGGGATGCGCGCCGTATCGGTGCGGGTGGACGAGACCACCGGCATCAGCGGTTTGGTGTTCCCGGGCGACCGGGTTGATGTAATTTTGACGCAAACTATCGCCAGCGAAGAAGGTGGCCGTGGCAAAGCCAAACGCGCCAGCGAGACGGTTTTGACCGATGCACGCGTCTTGGCCGTGGATCAGCGCACCGATGATTTAAAACCCGAAGCCAAAGTGGCCAAAACAGCAACTTTGGAAGTCACACCGAAACAGGCGGAAAAACTTGCTTTAATCGCCGACCTGGGTAAGATTTCTTTATCTCTGCGCTCTCTTAGCGCGGACACTTCCTCGACCCTCCCCCCCGACAGTCAACCCAGCTACACCTGGGAATCCGACGCCAGCTATCTCCTCAGCCCTATGCAAAAACCGACCAGCATCACCATCGTTCGCGGCAGCAATGTCGAAGATTTCATTTATAAAGGGGGAAGTTAATGGCATGCATTAACGGCTTTTTGTCCCGCGTAGTTTTATTGTGCTGCTTGTGCTGGTTGATCCCAACCAGCGCCGTCTTGGCGCAATCCGCAACCATCGCGCCCGCAGCCGCCCATCCGGCGGACGCCAAAGTTGTCAATGCCGATCAAAAAACCTTGCGGGTTGATCTGGATTCGGGCGCCTTGGTGCGGCTGAGCGAACCGGCCGCCGCCGTGTTTGTCGCCAACCCTGAAATCGCCGATGTGCAAATTAAAACCCCGACATTAATTTACGTTTTTGCCAAAGCCGCTGGCGAGACAACGTTATTCGCCGTCGACAGCCGCGACCAAGTGCTGTTAAGCCGCACCATCGTTGTCAATTACAGCCTGACCCGGCTGCGCGAATCGATCCAGTCCCTGGCGCCGAACGCGAAAATCGAAGTCACTGCTATTGACGGCGGGGTAATCCTGCGCGGCCAGGTAGCGAATGCCAGCCAGGCCGACAGTATCCGCGAGCTTGCCGCCAAATTCATCGGCAGCAACGATGCAGTGATGAATCAATTGGAAATCACCGTTGCGAATCAGGTCAATTTGCGCATCCGCATCGCCGAAATCTCCCGCGACACATTAAAAAACATCGGTTTTAATTGGGATGTGCTGGCCAATCCGAAATCCGCGGGTAACGTTTTATTTGGCTTGGCAACTGGACGTGTACCTTTTGCCGCCGGCGCCTTTGCCAGCCGGGCGATCGACAGCGAAACGTCGCTGGTCAGCAACAGCATCGTCGGCCGTTTCGATGGCAGCAATTACGATTTAAACGGCGTGGTCGATTTGCTGGAAAACGAAGGTTTGATCAGCGTCCTAGCCGAGCCGAATTTGACCGCCGTGTCCGGCGAAACCGCGAATTTTTTAGCGGGCGGCGAATTTCCGGTTCCGGTCTCGCAGCAGGATAATCAGATTTCGATCGAATTCAAACCCTATGGCGTCAGCCTGGCTTTTACGCCGACTATTTTAGGCGACAACCGCATCGCCATGCGCATCCGCCCCGAAGTCAGCCAATTGTCGTCCCAAGGGGCGATCCGTTTGGCATCGATCAGCATTCCCGCCATCACCACTCGCCGTGCCGAGACTACGGTTGAAATCGGCTCGGGGCAAAGCTTTGCGTTGGCTGGCTTGATCCAGCATAGCAGCCAGGAAGACACCAACAAATATCCATGGCTGGGCGATTTGCCGGTGATCGGCACGCTGTTCAAATCCGACCGTTTCCGCCGCCGCGAGACCGAATTGGTCATCATTGCGACACCCTATATCGTCCGGCCCAGCAGCGCCAAGCTGGCATCACCCACCGACAATATGCGTTTGCCGAATGATGCCGAACGCCTGTTGTTGAATAAAAATCATGTCCCAATGAACGCTGCGGGCAATGCTGCGCCCACAGGCGGCGCGGGCTTTATCACGGAGTAAGCGCATGTATAAAACACTCCTCCCCTTGATCTTTTCCGGCTTATTGCTAAGCGGCTGCGCTACGGGCGGTGATGTTGCATTTACCGGGCCCGAGCGCAAATACGAAATTACCCAAGAGCAAAAAACGCTGACTTTGGATTTTGCAGGCCAAGAACGCGATTTAAACGACGCCATGCGCCAATCGCTGCGCCAGTTTCTAAACGGGCATCAGCCGCAATTCGGCCAAAGCGTGCAAGTCGGTTTCAATGCCGCCGCAGCGGATGTGAAACTGGCCGGGGAGCGCGTTAAGGCCGTGCGCGATGGGATCACCGCCATGGGCTATGACAGCGTGATCGGCGGCCCGGGTCAAGGCCAGCGCGAGGATCAAGTTATCGTCACCCATAACACACCACAGGTCAGCATTCCCGGCTGCCCCGATTGGCATAAAAGTGCTGGGTATGATTTCACCAACACGGTGTACAGCAATTTCAATTGCGCCAATGCTAGCAATCTGGGGCAAATGGTTGCCAACCCGATGGATTTGATCGCACCCAAAGCGATGAGCGCGCCCGATGCGCCAGGTTCCGGTTTAGCGCTGCAACGCTACCGGACCGATAAAGTCAAAGAGTTACTAAAAGAGACCGCTACCAAAAAGGATAAATAAGCCATGCTAACAGGCAGGAAGTATGCCCCCGATGTCGCCCGAGTTTATCGCCTTTGTCCATGATGCGGCTGATCAGTCCGTCATTCAAAGTGTCGTAGAAAAAAATTGGCCCAGCGCCGCGATCCACGCGGGCGGTGCGGCCGAGGCTTTGGCGCATCTGCAAACCGGGGGCGAACCGCCCCAAGCCATGCTGGTTGATTTAAGCCGCAGCAAGGACGCCGAGGCGGATGCCAAATTATTGCGCGAGCTGGCGCCGGGCGCAACCTTGATCGGGATTGGCGCGGTCAACGATGTGGCTTTGTTCCGCAAATTATTGGCCGTCGGCATCGCCGATTATTTGATTAAACCGCTGCAAGCGGAATCGTTGCAGCAAGCCATCGTCACCGCCGTGCATTTCAACGTCGGCGACGATAAAAAACCCGGCCAGGCCGAATTGGTGGTTATCATTGGCACGCGCGGCGGGGTTGGCGCCAGCACGGTTGCGGTCAACACCGCCTGGCTGTTGGCGGAGGAAAATAAATTTTCAACCGCACTCGTGGATTTGGACGTGCATTACGGCAGCTCGGCCTTGGCGTTGGATCTGGAGCCAAGCCCCGGCCTGCGCGAGGCTTTGAAAAATCCATCGCGCATCGATTCGTTATTCGTCACCAGCGCCCTGGTCAAAGCGACCGAACGATTATATGTGCTGGGCAGCGAAGAAAGCCTGGAAGACGAGATTCACCCCGATCCAGCGGCGATATCCCTGTTACTGGCGGAATTACGCGGCAGATTCCAGTATCTGATCGTCGATTTGCCGCGCGGCGCGATCGGCCTGCAAGACGCCATTTTATCGGACGCCAATAAAATTATTCTGGTTTCGGATTTGTCCCTAGCGGGCATTCGCGATGCGGTGCGCCTGACCGGTAAGCTGCGCGGGGTTGCCAAGGGGGTCGAGATCAAATTGATCTTAAACCGCGTGGCGGAAAAAAATGTCGGTATCAGCGTCAAAGATTTTGAGCGCGGCTGCGACCACAAAGTCGATTTAGAAATTCCCGACGACAACAAAGTCGCCGTCGCCAGCAATGCGGGCAAAACCCTGGGCGCGATCCAGGGCGGGGTCAGCAATGCGCCCGGCAAGGCGCTTTTGGCTTTGCGCGGCTTGGTACAAATGATAATCGGCAAACAAACGGCCAAAAAGAAGCCGGGCCTGTCTTTGATGGGCTTGCTGGGAAAAAAAGCATGATTGTAAATGGAACAGGTACGATAAACGATGTCCGACCCGAATCAAACCAACCGCGAGGCTGATCCCCTCGCCCGCTTGAAGCCGCGGCTTGGCGCTAAGCCAGCGGCACCTGTGGCAGCGCCGGTGTTGGAATCGGCCTCGCCGCAGATTCAGCCGCCGCCCGCACCCGTGATCGAGCCTTTGCCCGAAGCCAAGGACAATGTTGCCGCCACGACGGAATTCGATCCCGCCATTTCGTCCTATTTGCCGCCGAACCGCATCGAGGCGTTGCGCCACGCGCTGCTACCCAAGGTGATGGAGAAAATCGACACTACCTTCGCTTCCAAAATCCATCCCAAGGAATTGGCGCGCGGTATTGGCGCGATCGTCATCGAATTGCTGAACCAGCAAAGCGAACAGGTGACCATCAGCGAGCAGCGTATGCTGGTAGCCTCTTTGTTGGGTGACATGCTGGAAAAAGCGCATGGCATGCGCTTGAAACGCGCCACCGACAGCGCCGCCATTGCCGAGGCCACCATCGCCGAAGAGCCCGCGCGGGCCGCCATCGCCCGCGACCAAGTGGATGATGCCAAGCGCAAGATCCAGACCCAGCTGATCGGCCGGATCGATGTCGCCGCCGCCGCAAAATTGGAACGCGGCGAGCTGGCCAAACAATTGACCGCCGTTGTCAGCGAATTGCTGGCCGAGCAGAAAATCCACCTGAACCTAGCCGAGCAGCGGGATTTGGTCACCATGCTGCTGAACGATATGCTGGGGCTGGGACCCTTGGAAATTCTTTTGGCCGATGACGCGATTTCCGACATTATGATCAACGGGCCGAATCAAACTTATATCGAGCGCAAGGGCAAGCTGACCCTGTCCGATATAAAATTCAACGACAATGCGCATTTGATGAATATCGCGACGCGCATCGTCTCGCGCATTGGCCGTCGCATCGACGAATCTAGCCCGTTATGCGACGCGCGGCTGGCCGATGGCAGCCGGGTTAACATCATCATTCCACCCTTGGCGATTGATGGAGTCAGTATCTCGATCCGCAAATTTTCAAAGAAAAAAATCGACATCGATACGATGGTTAAAAACGACACCATCTCGGCGCAAATGGCCACGGTGTTGAAAATCGCTGCGCGTTCGCGGTTGAATATTGTCATTTCGGGCGGTACCGGTTCGGGTAAAACCACCACGCTGAATGCGCTATCGCGCATGATCGACGAGGGCGAGCGCGTCGTGACCATCGAAGACGCCGCCGAATTGCAATTGCAGCAGCCGCATGTGGTGCGTTTGGAAACCCGCCCGCCCAATTTGGAGGGCGAGGGCGAAATCACCATGCGCGATCTGGTCAAAAACAGCCTGCGCATGCGGCCCGACCGCATCATCATGGGGGAGGTCCGCGGCAGCGAGGCGTTCGACATGTTACAGGCCATGAACACGGGCCACGACGGCAGTCTGTGTACGCTCCACGCCAACAAGCCGCGCGAAACTTTGATGCGGCTTGAAAACATGGTGGGCATGGCGGTGGCCAATTTGCCTAGCCGCGCTTTGCGCATGCTGATCGCCTCGGCCGTAGATTTGATCGTCCAGGTCAGCCGCATGCGCGACGGCGTACGCCGCATCACCCACATCACCGAAGTCATTGGTATGGAAGGTGATGTCATCACCACCCAGGATCTGTTCACTTATGAATTTAGCGGCGAAACGCCCGAAGGTAAATTAATCGGCAGTTTCAAATCGCATGGCGTGCGCCCGCATTTCTTGACCAAGGCGGAATATTTCGGCCTGGGCAAAGCGCTGTTGGAGGCGATCAACCAATGACGCTGCTCTCCTCCCCGCTTGGCATGCTGGTCGTTTTTTTGGCTGTAATCGGGCTGTGTTATGCCGGTTACAGTTTTTTTGATCCGTCTTTTGGCCAGGACAAGGCGATAAAAAAACGCCTGCGCCATATCCATGACGGCAAGCAGGACCAGAAAAATAAACGCGCCGCAGCCGCCATGGTGGACATTACCGGCATGCGCCAACGCGGCATTTTCGACCGCGCCTTTGGCCATTTTTTGCCCAACCCGGTCAAATTGCGCGCCCGTTTGGCCCGCACCGGCAATAGTTATACCATCGGCCAATACATGTTATGGAACGTAGTGGTGGCGATCATCGCCGCCGGGGCCATTTTCATTTTCGGCAAGCAAGCGCCGCTGGTATCGTTATTCTTGGGACTGGCAATCGGCATGTGGTTGCCGAATAAATTCGTGCAGCGCCTGATCAATAAACGCAGTAAACAATTTTTGGGCCAATTCCCGGATGCCATCGATCTGGCCGTGCGCGGGGTGCGTTCAGGCCTGCCCATCGGCGAGTCGATCAAATCCATTGCCACCGAAATGCCCGCCCCGCTGCGAGATGAATTCGCTATTGTCAACGATGCGATGAAACTGGGCCAGCCGATTGAAAAAGCGCTGTGGGAAGCGAGCGAGCGGCTGGATCTGCCCGAGGTGAAATTTTTCGTGATCGCGCTCTCGATCCAGCGTGAAACCGGCGGCAATTTGGCCGAGACTTTGGAAAACCTAAGTTCTATTTTGCGCAAGCGGCGCTTTATGCAGCTTAAGATCAAGGCGATGTCATCCGAAGCGCGCGCCAGCTCGATGATTATAGGCTCGTTGCCGTTTTTGATGTTCGGAATTTTATTGATGATGAATCCGAAATATGTGATGGCGCTGATCAACGATCCGCGCGGACAATTGTTGTTGGCCGTGGCCTTGGGCATGATTTTTCTGGGCAATTACATCATGCGCAAAATGGCCTCGTTCAAAATATAGAAAGCAAAGCAATGACCGAGTTGCTGCAAAAACTGACCCCGGATATTTTAGCGATCCTCAGCGCCGCTGTGGCCATGGTAGTGTTCTTACGCCTGGGCCGCGTGCTGGCCAACCGCGATACGATGAGCGGACGCATCAAATCGTTGGAGGAACGGCGCAAAGCATTGCAAGCCGGATTGCAAAGCCGCGCACGGCGCAAGGACAAGCGCACACCCAGCTCGGTCGGATTGATGCGCCATGTCGTGCAGCGGTTGCAATTGCTGCGCTCGCAGCAGGCGGACAAGATTCAAATGAAAATGCTACGCGCTGGCTGGCGCAGCCGCGATGCGGTGGTGATCTATTTCTTTGTCAAGCTGTGCATGCCCGCGATCTGCGGTGTCGCCGCCGTGCTGATGTTTTATGTGTTCGGCAAGGCTGATATGACGGCCACCAAAAAAGCATTTTACGCGCTGGGGATGGTGTTGGCTGGCAGTTATTTGCCCGATCTGTTGGTGCGCAACGTCATCGACCGCCGCGCTGCTTTGCTCCGCGATGGTTTTCCCGACGCCTTGGACTTATTGGTCATCTGCGCCGAGGCGGGATTGAGCATGGATGCCGCCCTGACCCGCGTGGCGCGGGAATTGGGCCCGGCCTATCCCGAATTATCCGAAGAATTGGGATTGACCGCAATCGAACTGGGATTTTTGCCCGAACGGTCGATGGCATTAGACAATTTGGCGCAGCGTGTTGATTTGCCGGGGGTGCGGGCGTTGGTCGGCACGTTACAACAGACCGAAAAATACGGCACGCCGTTGGCACAATCGCTTAGGGTGCTATCGACCGAATTCCGTAACGAGCGATTGATGCGGGCCGAAGAAAAAGCCGCGCGCCTGCCCGCGATCATGACCCTGCCGATGATTATTTTTATTCTGCCGCCGCTGTTTATCATTATCCTTGGCCCGGCGGTGTTGCGCACCTTGGATGCGCTGAGGAATATATAATTAACTAGGGCGGGCGGATAAAAGCGCGCGAATACGCTGTAAGCGCGTCGGCTTGGCCAAAATTTCCCGGTAGCTGTCTAATAACGCCACAGCCGCCTGATCGCCCATTTCCGGGCGCAAGATCTGCTCCGCTTTATCCGGCTGCTGTAGGGCGATATAGCCAAAGGCCAGGTTTTGCCGATGCCGGGGCAGCGCCTTGGGATCGCCTGCGGCGGCCTGCAAATAGCGCAAGCCTTGGCGCGCTTGATTGCGCAACACCAGCGACAATCCCAAATTGCTTTGCAAATTGGGGTCGTTACCCAATAGCAAGCCGCTGTGATAAGCGGCCATAGCGGCGCTGGGCTGATCCTGCAATTCATGCGCTAGCGCCAAAAGGTTGAATAGGCGCGGCGAAGCCTGGCGGTCGAGCGCCTGGACAAGATAGGTTGCGGCCTGTTTGCCATCCCCCTCGCCCAGCCATAATACGCCTAGCGCCGATTGTAATTCCATATCATTGGGGCGCTTGGCCAATAGTGCGGTAAAAGCAGCAATCGCCGCCGGGCGCTCGCCAAAATTTTGCAGGCTTTTGGCATAGCCCAATTGCGCCGGTAATGAATTGGGATCTTCGGCCAGGGCTTTTTCGTACATTTGCAGCGCCATAAACCCATCGCCCTGCGCCGCTGCGCGGTCGGCCAGGCGCAAAAACGACGAGCCGTCCCAGTTTTTGACCAGAGCGTCTTCCTCGCCCCCGGCGCAGGCGGCAAGCGCCAAACAAGCAACTAAAATTAGGCCGTACCGACGCATCGCGCGCACTCCTAAGAGGAATAAATTAAGATGAATAAATTGGAAAATTTAGCGACAATTGCAACGATTAACAGGACGTTAATACTGCCCACAGTATAATAGATTTATGGTGAAAAGCCAGACCCTTGCGCGACGGCGGCAAAAAGGCTCGGTAGCGATTGAATTCGCGCTGATAGCACCGGTGATGTTCATTTTCGTCATCGGCATGATGGAAATTTCGACCGCGCTTGCCGTAAGCACATTTTTAGAAGGCGGCTTGCGCCAGGCGTCGCGTTTTGGCGTCACCGGCGGAGATGGCGGCATCGGACGCGAGGCGCGGATTCAGCAAATCATGGCCAGCAATTCCTTTGGCTTGATCGATCCGAACGATATCGCGCTGGATACCCGCACCTATGGTACGTTCGCCGAGATCGGCGATGAAAGCTATACCGATACCAACAACAACGGCACTTATGACGCGGGCGAACCGTTTATTGACCGCAACAATAACGGCCGTTGGACACCCGATTCCGGCACGCCCGGCCTGGGCGATGGTGACGACATCGTGGTGTATCGCGTCAGTTATCAATGGCGATTTATGACCGGCGTGCTGCGACCGATCATCGGCGATCACGTCACGTTCAATTCTGGCATTGCGCTGCGCAACGAACCGTTTTGATGGCCGCCATGACTTTGTTCGCCAACAGACACAGACAGCGCGGCGTGATGATGATCGAGGCGGCGATCATCCTGCCCGTATTTCTGGCGCTAATGATCGGCGGGTTTGAATTGGCGCGCTACATCAATTTGAACGAAAAACTAAGCCGCGCTTCTGTGACCGTATCTGATATCGTCTCCCGCTCCAATAATTTGACGGAGGCGCAAATCCAAGACGTGTTTTTCGGTGTGCAGACGATTTTATCGCCCTATTTCGGCAATGGCAGTGATAGCCGGGTGATCATCAGTTCGGTGACACGGCCTGCGAATCAAAACCCGACCGTGGTGTGGCAACGCAATGGCGCGGGCACTTTGGCGGCGCCATCGCGCGTGGGCGTGCAGGGTGGCACGGCCGTGTTGCCAGCGGGTTTTACCCTGGCCAATAATGAAAGTGTGATTATCGCCGAAATTTTCTATGCCTTCGAGCCCATGTTCGCCAGCAGCGATTTGGTGGCGCATCGGCTTTATGATCGTTCGTTATTCCGGCCACGCACGGCGAACAACATCGCCCTGGCACCTTAGGTGGTGTCGTCAAAAAATCCGATAGATGAGTTTAAATGAATCCAATGTCATCCCCGGCTTGACCGGGGATCCAGGAGCTAATGCCACTTTGCTTGGCCCTGGATTCCCGCTTGCGCGGGAATGACAATAGGAAAAGGCAGAATCTGTTTTAAATCGTGACTATACTATCTAGCAACCTACTGTGCTCTTTCCCTCTGGGGGAGCCCCATAGTGCCATCGGGCAGTACAACCAGCCTGATAGTCGGTTTTGTAACAACAGCTGGTGTAGCATTACCACCATCGCCATTCTCGATCTGCGCTGGAGCAGAGGGAGCAGCTGGGTCTATCGCTGGGGGGTCTTGCACTACTGCGACGATGCTCGCACTTTGCCCATTGCCCGTGGTTGCATCGTATCGCGCCGCAAGGGCTGTCATCACTTGTGAGAATTTATCGAGAGAGCCATTTTGCTGTGTAATCGAAGCTTGTAAATCTTTAGACCATTTGTCGCGCCGGCTCGGCGGAGCGGAAAAGAATAACCTCAACTCGTCGTTGCTTACTCGGTCATGACCGCGAAAGGCTCTGTCCAAAGCGAGATTAGACTTTTCACTTTCGCCCGCATGCAAAACGTAATTCAGTGCTCGGGAGCGAATGTTTTTAAAAGCTTCTTCCGTATCCACAATTCCTTGCAACGTTGGAATATCCCAGCTGTCATCAACATTGGCTGCAACAATACGCGATTTTGGGTCACGCAAATCTGTATCGATCGCCGCGCGTACCCTAGACCTGGCAGTTTCGAGATACCGCAGCATATTTTTGTTGTCTTGGATCAACGCCACCCCGTATTTTTTGGCGCAAGTTGCGATCCGCTTGGCTGCGTCCGGTCCGCCCTTGCCGTCGGTATTTGTGTCATGTTGGATTGCCTCCTTAAATAAGCCCGGGAGGACATAACCCAGGTCCAAATTAGGTTCTTGGCCCGACTTGAGATTAGCGATGTGGGCTTCATAATCCTTGATCTCTGGCTCGGCTAAAAGAATTTTACCGATCAAAGCTCGGCGACTGTCATAGCTTAAAGGCAAGGATTTTTTGCCATCCTGAACGGGCAAACCAGCGCGCAAGCGTTCCCAAGCGACGGTGGCGATGGTTTTGCTGGTATTGGCGTCTACATACCCCGCACTGTCCTGAACCAATTCAGCCATCCACAGCAGATATTGGACGTTGGGCGCTTTGGGCACCTCTTTGGCGTCCGGTGATTCGGCCTCTGCCGGGGGTTGGATTATATGTTGTAAAATCTGCTCGCGTTTTGGAATGTCGCGAAACTTTTGCCAAGCCAATTGCGTTTTGATCGTGCTAACCGGCGGCAACCCCTCTTTTGTTCCCATGGCGGCAAGCCCGCGCTCTAACACCGATTTGCCAAAACCTGGGGAATTTTCAGCAAGACTGGATAATTTACGTATACCGAATGCATGTTGTTGATGCAGCAGCAAATCTGGCCAGCCATGTGCCTTGGCATCTGCGCCGTATTTTCCCGCTTTCTCGCCGATTTTTTTAAACTTGGCCATTGCAGCTACAATGTCTGCGGCGGTGGCATCGGGTTTGGCTGTGACTGCTTCGAATTCGGCGTCGGCGAATTTAACGGCGTCATCAAACCGGCGCAGTTTTGCCGCTGTATTCACCAACCACAAAACCGCGTCGGCCCAACGCTCATAAAACGGACGTATCATTAAACCCACCCTCGGCAAAAATTAAGTATTGGCGCCAAAATTGATTTTTTGGACTTTAGCGAGAATTACACTATATCTTAAAAAGATACTGGACGCAACGCCTGGATTTATATAATGAAATCAGTGGCTTATTGCTGGGCTGGTGCTGGGGTGGCGGGGGCGCGCAAAGGAAAATCATACAGGCACAGCGCATCGGCATTACGACATAAAAAATACCGGCTGAAATGCAGGATACCAACCGTCAGCATAATCACCGCCAACAGCCCCATAATGCCCAAGGTGATTTTCCAAAATAATTTGGCGTTGGGCGAGCCACTGTCGGTGGTGGGGATTTCAATTTTGGCCATCAATGCGTTCCGGCTTCGGGGATCAATAATGTATCAATGCGATAAATGACGCCATTATCGGCGGGAATCGCGATCGGCTCGATCACCGCATTATTGGCCAAAAGCCGTTCGGGATTGCGCCCGTTCAGCACCAACGTGCCGCCGCCCAGCGTGCTTTGGTTCAATTGCTTGCCCGCAAAATCCGCCAATGGAATCCGCCCGGGCGCCACATGCAGCAACACCATATCGCGCAATTTGGTTTTGTTTTTCGGCTTTAACAATTCGGCCAATTCATTTTTGCCGAACCGGGCAAAAGCGGCTTCGTCCGGCGCGAACACGGTATAGGCATTGCCGCTATTGGCCAATGCTTTGTCCACGCCAGCGGCAAAAATCAAGTGATAGAAATTTTGCAATTCCGGCTGCGCGTCGATGGTTTGTAGTAAATTTTTCCGCTCTTTCGCCTTGGTTGCCTTGCCCACGGCTGCGGGGGGCTTTGCCAGAGACGGCTTGGCGTCCGCCGCCCACAAGGGCTGGGCCGTCAAAACGGCGATGGCGGCCATAATTATGAACAGGTATTTGGGGCGGGTCATAGACAGGGTTACTTTCCAAACGGGTTTAGCCCATTATATTGGCCTGATGACAGAACGCAAGCTTTCCCTCCATTGGTTTCGGCGCGATTTGCGCACCTCGGACAATCTCGCTCTATTGTCGGCCTTGCGTCACGGCCCGACGGTGGCGGTGTTTGTTTTGGATGAACATCCATCTATGCGCGCCCTGGGCGGGGCCAGTCGGTGGTGGCTGCACCATTCCCTTGTGGCCCTGCAAAAAGATTTAACGGCTTTGGGCGTAGCGCTGATTTTGGTGCGCGGCGATGCGGGTGCTGTCATTCCGAAACTATGCCGCGAGCTGCGCATCGGTCATGTCACCGCCAATCGTGGTTATGATGCGGGCGCGATTGCGGCCGAGCAAGCGCTGCACACCGCTTTGACCGGGCATGACATACGGTTAGAATTGCATGCGGGGAATTTGTTGCACGATCCCAACACCCTGCGCACCGGGCAAGGCCGCCCGTATCAGGTTTACACCCCGTTCTGGCGGGCGCTGACTGCAACGGGCGAACCCGCCCCACCCCTGCCCGCGCCGGTGGCACAATCCGCATCCGACTTATTGCAAGCGGCAGCGAAGCATAGCGAGTCGCTGGCCGATTGGGGTTTGTTGCCCACAGCGCCGGATTGGGCGCAGGGTATGCGCACGGAATGGCAGCCCGGCGAAGCGGGCGCGCAACGCCGTTTGGCGGAATTTTTTCCCCGCGCCTTGCATGGGTACAAGGAAATGCGCAACAATCCAGATCGCGTGGGCACATCGCGCCTATCGCCGCATTTGGCGTTTGGCGAAATCAGCCCGCGCCAAATTTGGCAGGCGACCAAAACCTATTGCGCGGCGCACGGCCTAAACCCCATGGCGGGGGACGCCGAACATTTTTTAAAAGAAGTTTGCTGGCGCGAATTTTCCTATCATTTGCTGGTGCATTTTCCGAATCTACCCACCGAACCCCTGCGCCCGCAATTCAAACGCTTTCCATGGGCCGATGATCCGCAAGGCTTGCGTGCTTGGCAGTGTGGCAAAACCGGATACCCAATCGTCGATGCGGGCATGCGCGAATTATGGCAAACTGGGTGGATGCATAATCGCGTGCGCATGATTGCGGCATCGTTTTTGATCAAGGATTTGTTGCTGCCTTGGCAATTGGGCGAGGCGTGGTTTTGGGACACGTTATTGGACGCTGATCCCGCCAATAACGCCGCCTCCTGGCAATGGGTGGCCGGGTGCGGCGCCGATGCCGCGCCCTATTTCCGCATTTTCAATCCGGTGCTGCAGGGCGAGAAATTTGACCCCAACGGCGATTATGTCCGCCGTTTTGTACCCGAGCTGGCAAAATTACCGAACCGGCTGATTCATCAACCATGGCAAGCAACGCCGCTGGAATTGCGGGAAGCGGGCGTAACCCTGGGCGGCAATTATCCCAATCCGCTGGTCGATCACAACCAAGCGCGCCAACGGGCGCTGGCTGCCTTGGCAACTATCAGCGAAAGCGCGGCGTAAGATGACGCAATCCACACCCAGCATCGCGATTATAGGCAGCGGCATCAGCGGTATGGGAGCAGCGTGGTTGTTGCGCGAAAAATTCGCCGTCACCGTATTTGAAAAAGACGAACGCTTGGGCGGGCACACCAACACCAAGCGCATCAAATCGGCCGGGCAAATGATCGATGTCGACACTGGTTTTATCGTCCTCAACGATCACAACTATCCGAATTTTACGGCGCTGCTGCGGCAATTGGACGTGCCCACAGATGCGAGCAACATGTCCTTTGCCATTTCGGCCGATGGCGGCAAGATCGAATATGGCACGCGCAATATCGGCGAGATTTTCAGCCAAAGCGGTTCGTGGCGCCAAGCGGCGCGGTGGCGGATGGTGTTCGATTTAATCCGCTTTTATCAAGGCTGCAAATGGCGCCTGACCAGGGGGCGGATCGATGGGGCCGAAACCTTGGGCCAGTACTTAAAGCGCGGGCGCTATGGCCAGTTTTTTATCCAACATCACATTCTGCCGATGGCGGCAGCGATTTGGTCGGTACCGGCAAGGACGGCGTTGGATTTCCCCTTGCGCTATTTTTTGCAATTTTGCCAGCATCACCGTTTGCTCAATATTGTGTTTCGCCCCAAATGGCGCACCGTGCGCGGCGGGGCGCGGCAATATATCAACGCGATGCTGCGTGATGGCAAAATCACGACCGTACTGAATTCTGGCATCACCCGCATCGCCCGGCGCGAGGATGGTGTGCAGATCGAACGCCGTGATGGCAGCAGCCAGTTTTTCGATTACCTGATTGTGGCCACCCACCCCGATCAGGCCATTCCCATCCTAAGCGATATCGACGATGCCGAACGTGCGGCGCTTTCGCTTTTCCGTTACGAGTCTAACACCACCTATCTGCACCGCGATGAAACCTATATGCCCAAGGATCGGCGGATTTGGTCGTCGTGGAATTATTGGTCTGATGGCGGGGACAAGCTATGCGTCACCTATTGGATGAACTCGCTGCAGAATCTATCGACTTTGACCTCGATCCTGGTCACGCTGAACCCACCCCGCCCGCCAGCGGCCGATAAAACCTATGCCAAAATCGAATACGCGCATCCGATTTACACCCAGGATACTTTGCGCGGGCAGCAGGCCATCAGCGCCATACAAGGCCAGCGCCGCACCTATTTTGCGGGCGCATGGCTGGGTTATGGATTCCACGAGGATGGATTCAAAAGCGCGCTTGCCGTGGCCGACGCATTGGGAGTGCGCCCGCCATGGCAGGCATAAACCAAGCGGACTCGGCGCGGATATATCACGGCATGGTTCAGCATCAGCGGCTGCGGCCATTTCGTCATCGGCTGCGGTATCGCGTATTCAATTTTTACTTGGATTTGGCGGCACTGACAGAAGTAGCGCACAGCAGCCGCTGGTTTTCCTACAACCGCTTTAACCTGTTCAGTTTTTATGACCGCGATCACGGCCCCCGCGATGGCAGCCCGGCATTATCATGGGCCCACTTCCATGCCGCCAAGGCGGGCATCGACATTACGGGCGGCAAAGTATATTTGTTGTGCCTACCGCGCGTACTGGGCTATGTGTTCAATCCGATCAGTATTTATTTTTTGCATGCGGCAGGCGGTGAATTGCGCGGCGTGATCTATCAGGTGCGCAACACCTTTGGCGGCATGCATTCTTATTGTATCAAATTGGATGACGCGTCACCGCCTTTGCGCCACCGGGCGGAAAAAGCGTTTCATGTCTCGCCGTTTATGCCGATGGCGGGGGAATATCATTTCCGCCTGATCCCGCCGGGCGAGCGGTATGAATTACTAATTCAGCAATATGTCGATGCCGCGCTGACCCTGACGGCCAGCCAAATCGCGACGCCCGAGGGTTTTACCGACCAAAGCCTGTGGCGGTGTTTTTGGCGTTATCCTTTGCTGACCTTAAAGGTAATCGGCGGCATTCATTATGAGGCGATAAAAA
>Ga0315901_10003093_pt1 | contig 21975 bp, 18 predicted proteins | sample LakEriMetagenome_10_FD_203761 | JGI IMG/M metagenome (GOLD analysis project Ga0315901, IMG submission 203761) | Freshwater fungal communities from buoy surface, Lake Erie, Ohio, United States - Buoy 2 MA116 | ecosystem: Environmental > Aquatic > Freshwater > Lake | place: USA: Lake Erie, Ohio... | reverse complement strand
ACTACCCCCGACAGGGATCGAACCTGTGACCTACGGTTTAGGAAACCGTCGCTCTATCCACTGAGCTACGGGGGCGAAGGGCCGGCGCTGCCGACCCCACGATTCTATCGGCCGCCGGATCGAGCCTTCCATGGCCTCGCGCAAGGCGGCCGACCCGAGCGAAAGTCGAGGTTTCCCAAGGCCTCGACTCGCTCGTCTGGCGACAGGCCCGCGGCCCATCCTGCCAAGCCCCGGCCACGATCGTTGTGTTCGCCGGTGGTGTGCCGCACAATGCCCTCGCGAGCGGGGGCGGCCCCCGAACTCCAAAATCCCCAGGAGGTTCGACCATGCTCAGGATTCGTGCCCTTGCTGCCTGCATCGTGTTCGCCGCCGGCGTCGCCGGCGGCGATGATTCCGCGGAGCGGGCCGGACGGCCGCAGCAGGCCACACGCCGGGAGGAGCGGTCGCAACTGAGCCGCAAGCTCGCCGACCTGCGGGCCCGGCTCGCCGAGGAACCGCGGGTCAAGGAGGCCGAGGCGGCCGTCCTGCGGACGGAGAAGGCATTCGATGAGAAACTGGCCCGCGATCCGGCCGTCGCCGACGCGACGCGGGCCGAGCAGGCCGCCCGAAAGGAGGCCGCCACCGCCGAGCAGGCCGCCGCCGACGCCCACCCCAGGGTGCAGGAGCACCGCCGTGCGCTCGCCGCCGCGCAGGCGCGGGCCGCAGATCTCGAGCTGCAGCGCCGCCTCGAAGAGATCAAGGCGGAGCACCTGCGGCGCGAGGCCCGCGACAAGCCGGAACTCGGCGACCTGCGGAGCCGGGCCGGCTTTCACCCGCACTCCAAGGAAGCCATCGCCGCCGACCCGCGGCTCGCCACCGCCCGCAAGGCACTCGACGCCGCGAACGCCGCGCTGGACGCCAAGATCAAGGAGATGCCCGAATACAACGCCCGCGAGCAGGCCCGCAAGGCTTTCGAGGCGGCCCTCGCGGCCAGCCAGCCCGCGAAGGATGCCGCGGCCGCCCGCCGCGCCCTCGACGAAAAAGTCGTGGCCGACGAGCGGGTGGTGGCGCAGGCGGCCAAGGTGAAGGCCGTCGGCGAGGCCCAAGCCGCGCACCGCAAGACGATCGAGGATCTCCAGAAGAAGGTTCGCGACGCGGCCGGTGCCGCGGCCGCCAAGGATCCGCAGGTGACGGAGGCCGGCAAGGCGCTCGCCGCGGCACGAGACCACCTGCGGAAGACCGTCGAGGAGCGCACCGCCGCGGAGCGCAATGCCCGCGAGGCCGCCCGCTCCGCCTGGCGCGAGAAGCTCGAGGCCGTGATCGCCGAAAACCCGGAGGGCAAGGCGCTGATGACCGAGATCCGCGGTCTCGAAGAGCGGCTCCGTCAGCTCCGCGATCAGATGGGCGAACTGCGGCGGCCCGTGTCGCAGGCGAAGCCCTGACCCTCGCGTTACGATCCGCCTTGCCGGCCGCCCACGGTCAGGGGCGAGGCTTGCCACGGGTCTTGAAGGGAGGCTTGCCCGAGGGCGGCCCCTTCTTGAACCGTCCCTTCGGCTTGCCCTTGCCGCCCCCGGGAAACGGCGGCCGGCCCGGTCCACGGTCGCCGCCGACCGGCGCGAACTTCCGCTTGCCGCGCGGTGGCGGCCGGTCGTCGCTGGCGGCGTGCGGCGGCGCGTGCCGCGGCCGCGGCGGCGAGGGAGGCTCTGCCTCGACGACCCGCGCCGGCGCGAAGTGCTGGAGGATCGCCGCGGCCACGTCGGCCGGCGGGTGGCCCAGGCCGACCAGTTTTTCGACGAGCGGCCGGTGGCCCGCGCCCGCCCCGCCAGTGACCGCCGCCCGCAGCGTCTCGAAGAGGGCGTCGCTGCGCCGCGTTTCGACGGCCGCCGCCGACGGCACCGGCTCGCGGCGGATCCGCGTTTTCGTGAACCGCTCGATCATCCGCAGCTTGTAGTCGCCGCCCCCCGAGACGAGCGTGACCGCCCGCCCCTTGCGGCCGGCACGGCCCGTGCGGCCGATGCGATGCACGTAGTCCTCGGCGTCGGCCGGCAGGTCGTAGTTGACGACGAGCTCGAGGTCGTTGACGTCGATGCCCCGGGCGGCGACGTCGGTGGCCACGAGCAGCCGGAAGGCCGCCCGCTTGAAGCCCTCCATGACCCGCGTCCGCTGCGCCTGGGCCAGGCCGCCGTGCAGCCGCTCCGCCGTGTGGCCCCGCGCGGCCAGGGATTCGACCAGCTCGTCCACCATCCGCTGCGTGTTGCAGAAGACGATGCCGCTCTTCACGTCGTGATACTCGAGCACCCGCACGAGCGTGTCGAACTTCGCGTGATGGCGGATCTCGTGGCAGAGCTGGTCCACCAGCGGCGGGCCGGCGGCGGACCGGCGGGCGATGTGCACCGTCTCGGCGTCGCGGGAGTGCCGCTCCACGAGTTCACGAATCGGCGGCGAGATCGTGGCCGAGAAGAACACCGTCTGCCGCTCGGCCGGCGCGGCGGCGAGCAATTTCTCGATGTCCTCCTGGAAGCCCATGTCGAGCATCCGATCGGCCTCGTCGAGCACGAGCAGGCCGACTGTGGAAAGATCGAGCGTGCCGCGGGCGAGATGATCGACGAGCCGGCCGGGCGTGCCGACCACCACGTGGGCCCCGCGGGAGAGGTCGGCGAACTGCCGGTCGTAGGAGGCGCCGCCGTAGATCGCCGTGGACCGCAGCCCCTTGCTGCCGGCGGCGAGCTTCCGCACCTCGCCGGCCACCTGCGTCGCCAACTCGCGGGTCGGCACCAGCACGAGCACCTGCGTGGCCGCCCGCGACGGATCGACCCGCTCGATCGCCGGAATGCAGAAGGCGGCGGTCTTGCCCGAACCGGTCTCCGACTGCCCGACCACGTCGCGGCCCGCCATGATCAGCGGGATCGCGGCCGCCTGGATCGGGGCCGCCTCCGTGAAGCCGAGCCGGGCCACCGCCTCGAGCACGCCCGGCGAGAGGCCCAGCGCCGCGAAGGGCACCGGGGCGGGCGCCGCGGCGGTCCGCGGCGCCCGGGGGGCGGAATCCGCGGCGGACCTGGAATGCGGCATCGGGGCGGGCACGGCGAGAGCGGGAGGCGAAACTCCCCGAACTCTACCACGCGGCGGCCGCCGGTGCCGCGAAACCCGCCTGGGCCCGCTACGCCGCCTTCGCCTTGTAGAGGTAGGGGTTCAGCGTCGGGTCGTTGTACATCTTCATCTGCCGGAAGACCCGCAGCGGCCGCTGGCCCGCGAAGATCTCGCCGAGCAGCCGGTCGAGGGCGGCGATCAGATGATCCCGCTGGAGGTCGAGGATCTCCAGACGCCCCGCCGCCTTGGCCTTGTGCTCCTCTGTGGCGTCGCGCCGCTCGGCCTGCTCCCGCATGTGGTAGCGACGCAGTTCGAGGATCGAGAGCCGGTCGATCGCCGCCCCGGGCGTCTCCGTGGCGGCCGGCGCCTCGGGGCCGGCCACGATCTTCCGGGCGGCGAGCTCCGCGATCAGGGCGTCGTCCACCTTCTCGATGGCGTCGTTGCGGGCCTGGTTGTAGCGGTCGATCGCCCGCTTCACCTGCGCGATCCGGCCGTCGGTCACCTCCGGCGAACGGGCGATGTCCTCCTCGTGCCAGAGCAGGAAGTTGAAGCGGTGCAGGTCGCAGATCCGCCCGCGGAGCCCCTCTTCGGAATGCTCGACCTCGAAGTCGTGCCAGTGGGCCACGAGATGGGCGAGCAGCGCGTCGATCGTGGTGACGGCCAGGGGGGCGGCGTGGGCGGGCTTCTTCATGGATGCTTCTCCGACAGGGAAAACGTGTTCGGTTCAGGCGGCCTTCCGCAGGACGAGACAGAGGTTCGAGCCGCCGAAGCCGAAGGAGTTGCTCGCGGCCACGCGGACGGCGTGACGGCGGGCGACGTGCGGCACGTGGTCGAGCGGGCACTGCGGGTCGGGCTCGTCGAGATTCACGGTGGGCGGCACGGCCTGGCGGTCGAGGGCCACCAGGCAGGCCAGCGCCTCGAAGGCCGCAGCGCCGCTGATCAGGTGCCCGGTCATGCTCTTCGTGGAACTCACCGGCACGCCGTCGGTGGCGGCGGCCAGGGCCAGGCGGATGGCACCCGCCTCGGCGACGTCGCCCACCGGCGTGCCGGCGGCGTGGGCGTTGACGTAATCGACCTCCGCCGGCGACACGCCGGCGTCGGCCAGGGCGGCGGTGATGGCCGCGGCGGCCCGCGTGGGATCGGCACTCGGGATCACCATGTGCACGCCGTCGCTCGACATGCCCACGCCGGCGAGTTCGCCGTGGAGGCGGGCGCCGCGGGCGGCGGCGGCGGCCTGCCGCTCGAGCACGAAGAATGCGCCGCCTTCGCCCATCACGAAACCGTCGCGGGCCGTGTCGAACGGCCGCGAGGCCCGCGCGGGCTCGTCGCTGCGGCGGGAGAGAGCCCGCAGGTTGTAGAAGGCGGCGATCGCCGTCGGGCTGAGGATGTCACAGCCGCCGACGACGCACGCATCGACCCAGCCGAAGTCGATCCAGGAGCGGCCCATCGCCAGCGCATAGCCGCTGGAGGCGCAGGCCGCGGCCACCGTCACCGCCGGGCCGCGGATCCCGGTCCATGCGGCCAGCGCGTGCACGAGCGTGCGGTCGCGGCGCGGCTCGAAGACGCGGGTGCCGCCGGCGAGAAAGTCGCCCTCCCAGCGCTTGAGATGCTCGGCCCCCAGGCCGAGCACCAGGCCGATCCGCGGGCCGGACGCGCCGCAGTCCCGCGGGTGGAGCCCCGCATCGACCAGCGCCGCGACCAGCGGCGCCAGGCAGAGCCGCTCGAGCCGATCGAGCGCGGCGAAGGATGCGGCGTCGAGGTCGCAGGCCGCGGCCGGGGGCGTCGGGATGTCGGTGACGGGCGCGGCGAACTGCCGTGACTCGCGGGCGAACGCGCCGGGATCGATTTCGCGAATGCCGGAGCGGCCCGCCAGCAGGCCGGCGGCGATCTCGGCATACGAGCTGCCCAGCGGCGAGACGGCGCCCACGCCGGTGATCACCACCGGCTCACGGCCCGGGCGCGGTCGTGGTGCGGCGGCCGCCTTCATGCGGCCTCCCGCAGGCGGCGGGTGGTCGCGGCGGTCCGCCGCATGATCCGCACCTCCATGCCTCCGGGACAATCGAGCGTCCACGAGACGAGGGCTCCGCCGGGGCCGCACATGTCGAGGGCGCGGGCGAAGGCCGCGAGCCGGCCCGCCGGGGCCGGGACGGCATGCGGCAGCGGCGGCGCATGCACGTCGAGGGACAAGGCCGCCGCCTGGCCCGGCTCGATCGCGATCGCCAGGCCGCGGCACAGCGGATCGCCGGTTGGGCCGCCGGTGGCGTCGAGGACGGGCTCGTCATCCCATTCGGTGACGACCAGCCAGGTGCGCGGGCAGCCGGTCGTGCGCGTGAGCGTGATCGCGGCCAGCAGGCCCTCGGCGAGCGCGTCGGGGCCGCCGCTGACGCCCAGATGCGGCCCGTGCATCCCCAGCGCGACGCTCACCGCGCCGGCCACGGAATGCAGCGAAGCCTGGGGGACGATGTGCGTGGAGACGGTGACGGCGCCGCCCACCTTCAATTGGGCGAGCGACTTGGCCGCCATGATCCGGCCCGCCTGGCAGGATGCCGCCACCACCGCGTCGCGGTCGTGGCCCGAGGGAGGCCGCGGCAGCGCCGTCATCGCCCGCAGCACGGCATGGACGCCGACGACGGTCTGCTCGTCGCAGTGCCGGAGAAAACGGGCCTGCAACCGCGGCCCGCCGGGCGGAAAGTCGCCGTCCCGCAGGCCGCCGATCTCCGAGAGTCGGGCCGTGAAGGCGGCGTGGGCCGCGATGCCGGCGGAACGGTCGGTGGCGGTCGGCGACGGGCGGACGTGCATGACGGGTGCCTTGCAGAGGGTGCACCGGCCACGGTCAGGCGGCCTGGCGGCCCGCCTTGGCGGCGAGCTTCTCGGTGAGCACGTCGAGCATGTCGCCCACGGTGGCGATCTTCTCCAGCAGCTCGGTCTCGATCTGGATGCCGAACCGGCTTTCGATGTGGAGCACGAGTCCCGCCATGTCGAGCGAGTCGAGATTCAACCCCTCACGCAGGGTGGTGGCGTCGGTGATGCCCTGATACGTCTCGCCCGTCTCCTTCTCGAGGAGTTCGAGGACGATCGTGGACAGTTCCTGGCGGTTCATGGCGGCGGTATCTCCGAAGAATCGTGGAGCCCGTCGCAGCGGGCCCGTCGGCGGCGGGAGGGTACCGGAACGCGGGGCGCGGGCGAAGGCCAAAAAACGCTACAATCTCCCGTCCAAAACCAATTTTGTCGCAGTTTCTCTCCGCCCCATGCCGTCTCCCGCCGCCCCGCCGACACGCTTCCGGGGGTGGCTCGTGCGCCTGTTCGCCGCCTGCACGGCGGCCTACACGGTCGTGCTGGTGGTGGCGACCCACTACCCGAAGCCCGAGCTGTTCCTCGGCAAGAACCCGCCGTCCGACAAGACGCTGCACTTCCTCGCCTACGGCACGCTGGCGGTGCTGGCGGCCGCCACCAGCGCCGTCGCCGGCCGCTGGTCGCCCCGGCAGGTCGCCGGCCTCGCCGTCGGCCTGGCCGCCTTCGCCGCGGTGGACGAGATCACGCAGCCGCTCTTCTCCCGGGCGCTCGAGCGGCTCGACTGGTTCTACGACTGCATCGGCATCGCCCTGGGCCTGGCCCTCGTGGGGGCGGTGTGCGGCCTCGTCCGCGCTCGCTACCGCCAGTTGGGCGTGGGCGGGCGGTAGGCGTCGACGTCGATCGAGCGGAACCATTCGATCGTCCGCGCCAGGCCCTCACGCAGCGGAACCCGCGGCTCCCATCCCAGCCGCTGCTTCGCCAGCGTGATGTCGGGCCGCCGCCGCTCGGGATCGTCTGTGGGCAGCGGCTTCTCCACCAGCGGCGACTTGGAGCCGGTGAGTTCGAGCGTCAGTTCGGCGAGCTGCCGGATCGTGAACTCGCCCGGGTTGCCGATGTTCACCGGCCCGGTGAAGTCGTCGGGGCCGTTCATCATGCGGATCATGCCCTCGACGAGGTCGTCGCGATAGCAGAAGCTGCGGGTCTGGTCGCCGCTGCCGAAGATCGTGATCGGCTCCCCGGCCAGGGCCTGGCGGATGAAGTTCGAGACCACGCGGCCGTCGAAGGGATGCATCCGCGGGCCGTAGGTGTTGAAGATCCGCACGATGCGGACGTTCACCCGATTGGCCCGGTGGTAGTCCATGAACAGCGTCTCGGCGGCCCGCTTGCCCTCGTCGTAGCAGGCCCGCGGGCCCACCGGATTGACGGCGCCGCGGTAGCTCTCCGTCTGCGGGTGGACCTCCGGGTCGCCGTACACCTCGCTGGTCGAGGCCTGCAGCACCTTCGCCCGACAGCGGCGGGCCATGCCCAGCACGTTGATCGCCCCCATGACGCTCGTCTTCATGGTCTTGATGGGGTTGAACTGGTAGTGACCGGGGGCCGCGGGGCAGGCGAGGTTGTAGATCTCGTCCACCTCCAGCCACAGCGGATGGACGATGTCGTGCCGGATGAGCTCGAAGTTCGGCTGGCCGAGCAGGTGGACGACGTTCGACTTCTGGCTGGTGAAGAAGTTGTCCACGCAGATCACCTCGTGGCCATCGGCCACCAGCCGCTCGCAGAGATGGCTGCCGAGGAAGCCGGCGCCGCCGGTGACGAGGATCCGCTTGATCGCTGGCATGAAAGGCCCTCCCGATGCGTCGCGGGAGCGAACGCCCCGCGATCGCGGCTACTGTAGCATCCCCGCCGGGCGGGCCAGCGCGAGGCGGATGTCGGCGACGTTCGTGCCCGTGGGGCCCGTGACCACGAGGCCCCCCGCGGCGGCGAGGAGCGGGTGGGCGTCGCACCGGGCCAGCGCTCGCGGCACGTCGAGCCCCTTGGCGGCGATCGCGGCCGCGACGTCGGCATCGACCAGCCCGCCGGCCGCGCCGGTCGGACCGTCCTCACCGTCGGTGCCGATGCTCGCCAGCAGCCCCCCGGCCGGCCAGGCCCCGGCCGACGTCCGCAATTCATCGATCGCGGCGAGCACCGACTGCTGGTTGCGTCCGCCGACACCGTGGTCGGCCGGCACGATGACGGTCGCCTCGCCCCCCTCCACGACCGCCCGTGGCGCGGCCTCCGCGGCCATGAGCCGCAGTTCCGCGGCCAGGCGGCGGCCGACCGCCTCGGCCGGCGCCTGCGTGTCGCAGCCCGGCGCCGCGTGCCGCACCGTGACCTCGTAGCCGAGCTCGCCGGCGGCGGCCGCGGCGGCGTCCACCGCGGTGGCGTTGCCGCCGAGGATGACGTGATCGACCCGGCAGCCACGCGGCGTCGTCCAGCTGCCCGGCGGCACGGTCGCCACTCCGGGCATGCAAGGCCCCGAGGCGATCACCTCCAGGTCGTCGCCGATCACGTCCGACAAGACGAGCACCAGCAGCCGGCCCGCCGCACAGGCCCGCGCCAGGCCGCCCCCCTTCACCGCGCTCAATTCCCGTCGGGCGGCGTTGAGCGTGGCGATGTCGGCCCCGCCCTCGGCCAGCCGCCGCGTGAGGGCGATCTTGTCGGCCAGCGTGAATCCTTCCCGCGGCTCCGCCAACAGCGCCGAGCCACCGCCCGTGATCAGCGCGATCGCGACGTCACGAGGGCCGAGGCCCGCCACCAGGCCGCGGATCTCGCGGGTGGCGCGGACGACGTCGGCCGTCGGCAGATTGCTGCCCTTCGGCCGCGTGGCGCGGACCTCGACCGGGCCGGCGTCGGCCGTGGAGCCCTCGGGCACGCTCACCAGGCCCGTGACGCGGTGTCGGGCGAGCCGCTCCGGTCCGAGCAGGCCGACGAGGCCCTCCGCCAGGCCGGCGGCCGCCTTGCCCGCGCCCACCACCACGAGGCGATCGACGGCGTCGAGATCGATCGGGGCCGCCGCCGGCGTCGTGGCGCACACGAGCCGGCCGTCGGCCACGGCCAGCCGCCGGGCCACGAGCGCCGCCGGGGCGACCGCGGCGATTGCGGCCGCGCGAATCGTCGCCGCGTCGGCCCGCAGCCGTGAGGCATCAGCCATCGGCCAGATCCCCGGCCCGCGGAAACTGCTTGGGATCGAACCGCGACAGGTCGATGCCGCCGCGGTGTTCCTCCTCCAGGAGTTTCACCCGCATCTCCAGCCGCTCCAGCCGTCGGGCCAGCAGCGCCGGCGACTCCGCGCTCGGGGCGGGGCTCTTGAGCCTGGGTATGGCCGGATAGCCCAGCTGCCGCTGCAGCGCCGCGAAGAAGAAGAGCGGATCCTTGCCGCGGTTGGCGCGGGCGACTCGGCCCTCCTTCTCGCCGAACAGGATCGGCCGGTCGGGCTCCGGCCCGGGGCGGCCGGCCAGCAGGGCGTCGCGCTTCTCCACCCGCCAATACTCCGGGCTGCGGACGTAGACCAGGTCGGCCAGGTCGATGAGGCCCACCTGCCGCGAGACCATCTCGATCCACTGCCTCCACTCGGCCGAGAAGATGTCGTCCGCGGCGATGGCCGCCAGCCCGTGGCCGTAGTCGAGCCGGTTCCGCGACAGGCACTCGAAGCGATAGAAGAACAGCCCCTGCGGCGTGGCCCCCTCGGCACGGTAGGTCGCCTCCCGCTCCAGCACCGACAGCGCGGTTCGCATGTCGAACCGGCCCGTGTCGTCCTCCGCCTGACGCATCACGAAGGTCTGGAAGGCGGTGAAGTAGTGCGGCAGCCGTGACATCGCGGTGGACAGGGTGCCCACCAGCTTCAACTCGCCCACCAGGTAGTCGAGCGCCATCGGCAGCTTGGAGGTCGCCAGCACCTCCTGGCCGATCGCCACGAGCGCCTCCTGGGCGGCGATTCCCGCGGAGATCCGTTCGGCGAACGACCGGAACAGGTAGGCCTGTTCGATGCATTCCTCACGGTCGAGCATGGGCGGATCCCGGCGGCGGGGGTGGGGCCGACGATCCCGTGCGGCGGGACGGCGGCCGACCGGGAAAACATCCTATAATCGAGGAGCGTCGTGCCGCAGTCGGCACCGCTTTCTCCCGGGCCCCATGCCGATGCCGTCGCGATTCTCCACCGTCGAGGCCGCCGTCGCGGCGATCCGCAGCGGCCGCGTGGTGATCGTGGTGGACGCGGAGGACCGCGAGAACGAGGGTGACTTCGTCTGCGCGGCCGACAAGGCGTCGCCCGCGATCGTGAACTTCATGATCCGCGAGGGCCGCGGGCAGGTCTGCATGCCGATCCTGCCCGACGTCGCCCGCCGGCTGGAACTGCCGATGATGGTGGAGGCCAACTCCACGCCCCTCGGCACGGCCTTCACCGTGCCGGTCGATCACAAGTCGGCCCGCACGGGGATCACCGCGGGCGAGCGGGCCACCGCCATCGCCGCCATCCTCGACCCCGCCACGAAGCCCGCCGACCTCGTCCGCCCCGGCCACCTCTTCCCGCTCGTGGCCAAGGAGGGCGGCGTGCTCCGCCGCGCCGGTCACACGGAGGCGGCGGTGGACCTGGCCCGCATGGCCGGGCTCGCCCCCGCCGGCGTGCTCTGCGAGATCCTCGACGAGGCGGGCAACCGCGCCGACCGTGAGGCCCTGTTCGCGCTCGCCGCGCGGCACGACCTGGAGATCATCTCCATCGAGCAGTTGATCCGCCACCGCCGCACCCGCGAGAAGCTCGTGGAGCGGATCGCGGAGGCCGACCTGCCGACGAAGTGGGGTCGGTTTCGCGTCATCGCCTACGGGGTGAAGTTCGAGGCCCAGCAGCCGATCGTGCTCGTGCTCGGCGACGTGGCCCAAGCCCGCGACCCGCTCGTGCGGCTCCACTCCTCGTGCTTCACCGGCGACCTGCTCGACAGCCTGCGGTGCGACTGCGGCGACCAGCTCCACCTGGCGCTCGAGATGATCGCCCGCGAAGGGGCCGGGGTGCTCGTCTACCTGCCGCAGGAGGGCCGCGGCATCGGCCTCGTGGAGAAGATCCGGGCCTACCAGCTCCAGGACCAGGGGCTCGACACGGTCGAGGCGAACCTGGCCCTCGGCTTCAAGGCCGACTCCCGCGACTACGGCGTCGGCATCCAGCTGCTCAAGGACCTGGGTCTGCGGCGGGTGCGGCTGCTCACCAACAACCCCAAGAAGACCGACGCCTTCATCTACGGCGGCTTCGAGCTGGAGGTCGTGGACCAAGTGCCGATCCTGCCCCCCGTGAACGAGTTCAACGAGCGGTATCTGGCCACGAAGCGCGAGAAGCTCGGCCATCGCTTCCCGGCCGACCGCGGCGGTTGACCCGGCGGCGCGCGGCCCCGTAGCATCGCGGTTCGCCCGTTCCGCGACAGGGAGGCCCGCATGACGCACCGCACCGCACCGGCCATCCTCGCCATCGCCTGCTGGCTGGCCGCCGCCGGCTGCGGCACCCGCGAGGTCGAACGGGCGGAATCGTCGCGGCCGCCGGCCGGGGCCACCGCCGACCCGGCCGCCGCGACGGCCGAGCCGCCCGCCGTCGCCGCGCCCTTCGTGCCGCCTGCGCTCGAGGCGCTCGACCGCGACGCGAAGTGGATCGACCGCCCCGTCCGCGACGGCCTGGAGATGATGCGGGAGGAGCAGGCGAAGCAGTCGCCCCCCTGCACCGTGGCCGAGGCGCTCGCCCTGACGAACGACTCTCCCGCCGCCAACGCCAAGATCCTCGCGGCCCTCGGCCGCCTCCCCGAGCCCGGCCAGGCCGACACCGAAGCCCGCATCGAGCGGCACGTCGGCGCCGACGTGGGCAGCACCAATCCGATCCTCATCAGCTCCGCGGTCGAGTTCGACGTTCTCGGCCTGACCTCGTTCGGCCTGTTCTCCTTCGACCGCCGGCTCGAGCCCTTCGCGGCGGCGGAAACGGTGACGTCCTGGCAGACGAGCGCCGACGGCCTGCACGACAAGGTCGTGATGCGGGACGACCTCGTGTGGAGCGACGGCCGGCCGATCACCGCCCACGACGTGGCCTTCAGCTTCCGCGTGATCATGGACCCGCGGGTGCCCGTGCCCGCGGCCCGCACCGGCACCGACCAGATGAAGGGCGTGCACGCCTACGACGACCGCACGCTCGTCTTCTTCCACAAGGAGCCGCTGGCCACGAACGTGTGGAACATCACGTTTCCGATCGTGCCCCGGCACGTCTACGACAAGACCTGGGAGGCGGATCCCACGCTCAAGGACAGCCCCGAGCACGTGAAGCTGGAGGACAAGCCCGTCTGCGGCGGCCCGTACGAGATCGTGGAGCGGAAGCGCGGCCAGGAGATCGTGCTTCGGCGGCGGCCGAGCTGGAGCACGGTCCGCGGGAAGAAGGTCCGCGAGGAGCCGTTCTTCAAGGAGGTGCGGTTTCGGATCGTGGAGGATCCGAACACGGCGCTCTTGGCGCTCAAGGCCGGCGAGCTCGACGAGATGGTGCTCACGCCCGAGCAGTGGATGACGCAGACCACGAAGGAGGACTTCTCCGCGCGGAACACGAAGGTCACCGACACCGAGTGGGTGAGCGCGTCCTTCGCCTGGAACGTCACCACGCCCTATTTCTCCGACCGCCGCGTCCGTCGGGCGATGAGCTACGCCTTCGACCACGACCGGATGCTGGAGAAGATCTGCCTCGGGCTCTGCACGCCCTGCACCGGCAACTTCCCCGCCGATTCCTGGATGGCGTCGAAGAAGAAGCTCGAACCCTACAAGCAGGACCTCGACAAGGCGGAGGCCCTGCTCGACGAGGCCGGCTGGGTCGACCGCGACAACGACGGCATCCGCGACAAGGAGATCGACGGGAGGCTCGTGCCCTTCGAGTTCACGGTCGTCACCAACCAGCAGCCGCTGCGGGTCGCGCTGTGCAAGCAGCTCAAGGAGAACCTGGAGCAGGTCGGCGTGATCGTCAACGTGCGGCCGGTCGAGTTCACGGCGCTCATGGACCTGATGCAGAAGCGGAACTTCCAGGCTTGCTGCCTGGCCTGGGGCACGGGCACCGACCCGGACACCTCCGAGAACCTGTGGAAGACCGGCGAGATGCGGAACTACACGGGCTACTCCAACGCCGAGGTGGACCGGCTGTTCGTGGAGGGCCGCCGCGAGCTCGACCGGGAGAAGCGGGCGGAGAAGTACGGCCGCATCCAGGAGATCCTCTACGAGGACCAGCCCTACACCTGGCTCTTCTGGCGGAACAGCTTCTACGGCTTCTCGAAGGACCTGCGGGGCTACGTCTTCAGCCCTCGCGGGCCCTACCACTACTCGCCCGGCTTCGGGAGCCTGTGGAAGCCGCGGGCGGAGTGAGCGATGGCGACCTACCTGCTTCGCCGGCTGCTGCTGGGCATCCTCACGCTGGCGGTGATCACCTGCGTGGTCTACGGCCTGGCCCGCAACATGCCCGGCACGCCGCTGACGGCGCAGATGGGCGAAGACCCGAGCCGCAAGATCAACGCCGAGGACCAGAAGCGGCTGGAGCGGATCTACGGCCTCGACAAGTCGTGGCCCGCCGGCTACCTGCAGTGGCTCGGGAACGTCGCCCGCGGTGACCTCGGCCGCTCGATCACCCGCAAGCAGCCGGTGACGACGCTGATCGGCGAGCGGATCGGGCCGACCTTCCTCGTCTCGGGGACGGCGCTGGTGCTGATCTGGGTGATGGCGATCCCCCTGGGCCTCTACGCCTCGGCCCGCAGCGGCCGGCCCGACGAGCGGGCCACGAGCCTCCTGCTCTACGTGCTCTACTCCTTCCCCACGTTCGTGGCCGCCCTGTTCCTGCAGATCATCTTCGCCGTCAAGCTGCGGGGCACCGCCTGGGAGCTGCCGCTGTTCGGCATGACCGACCTGGCGCCCGACGCGTCGCTGTTCGCCCGGATCGCCGACGTCGCCCGCCACGCGATCCTGCCGGTCACCTGCCAGACCTACGTGAGCCTGGCCTACGACAGCCGCTTCATCCGCGCGACCATGGAGGAGGCGGTCCGCCAGGACTACGTCCGCACCGCGCGGGCCAAGGGAGCGGGGCCGTGGCGGGTGCTCTTCCGCCACGCCTTCCGCAACACGCTCATCCCGCTGGTCACGCTGCTGGGCCTGTCGCTGCCGGCGCTCGTCGGCGGCTCGGTGATCATCGAGCAGATCTTCACCTGGCCCGGCATGGGCCGGCTGTTCTTCGAGAGCATCCGCGAGCGCGACTATCCCACGATCATGGGGCTGACGCTGATGTTCAGCGTGCTCACGCTCCTCGGGCAGCTGCTCGCCGATCTGCTCTACTGCCTCGTCGATCCCCGGGTGAGCGTCGAATGACCGGGGTCGGCACGTCACGCGGGTTCTGGGCGGAGGCCTGGCGGCGGTTCCGGCGGCGGCCGCTGGCGATGGCGGCGCTGGTGTTCGTGGGCCTGCTCGTGGCGGTGGCGGTCTTCGCCCCGGCGATCGCCGGCACGAAGCCCGTGCTCTGTCGCTACAAGGGCCGGATCTACGCGCCGTGCCTCGGCTACTTCGACCGCCGCTGGGAGCCGGCGATCTTCGCCAAGGACAAGTTCCGCGGAACCTACCCGGCGAACCTCGCGGCCAAGGATCCCGAGAGCTGGGCGATCTGGCCGCTGTTCTTCCAGGATCCCTACCGGCCGGTGCGGGCGGACGAATGGCCGGGCCGCCCGGAGAACCCGGCCAAGGACGAAGGGAAGCCGAGCCGGATGAACCCCCTGGGCACCGACCAGGCGGGCGTGGACGTGCTGGCCAAGATGGTGCACGGCACCACGATCGCGCTCTTGGTGGGCTTCGTGTCGATGGGGATCGCGGGCACGATCGGCATCCTCGTGGGCGCGATCGGCGGCTATTTCGGCGGCTGGGTGGACACGCTCACCAGCCGGGCCACCGAGATCGTGATGTGCATCCCCACGCTCGTGCTCATCCTGGCCATCGTCGCCATCCTGGAGAAGCCGACGATCTGGCACACCATGGCGATCATCGGCGCCACCGGCTGGACCGGCATCGCCCGGCTGACCCGCGGGGAGTTCCTGCGGCTGAAGAATGCCGAGTTCGTGATGGCGGCGCGGGCGGCGGGCGCGGGGCCGCTGCGGATCATGCTCCGCCACATCCTCCCCAACGCCCTGGCCCCCGTGCTCGTGCCGATCACCTTCGGCATCGCGTCGGCGATCCTCACGGAAAGCTCGCTCTCCTTCCTCGGCTTCGGCCCGCCGCCCCCCACGGCCAGCTGGGGCTCGATCCTCAACGACGCCCGCTCGAACCTCACGATGTGGTGGCTGGTGGTGTTCCCGGGCCTGGCGATCTTCCTCACGGTGCTGGCCTACAACCTCGTCGGCGAGGGGCTGCAGGAAGCGACCGACCCCCGGCTGCGGGAGGCGCGGAAATGATCGAATCGATCGCCTGTTTCACGCACCGGCTCGGGGACGGCAAAAGTCTTCTCGCTGTGGCCGCGGCGGCCACACGCTCGGCGAGCGTTCGCCGATCCCCTCGCCTGCCGTTGTTGTGAGGATCGAGACTGCCATGCCTCTCCTCGAGATCAAAAACCTCGTGACCGCGTTCCACACGCCGGCCGGGCGGGTGCCGGCGGTGGACGGCGTGTCGCTGTCGATCGACCGCGGCCGCACGCTCGGCCTCGTCGGCGAGAGCGGCTGCGGCAAGAGCGTGACGGCGATGTCGGTGCTCCGGCTGGTGGCGGCGCCGGGGCGGATCGAGTCGGGCGCGATCCTGCTCGCGGGCCGCGGCGGCGAGCCTCCCGTGGACCTCGTCTCGCTGCCCGATCCCCGGCTGCGGACGGTCCGCGGCGGCCGCATCGGCATGATCTTCCAGGAGCCGATGACGAGCCTCAATCCGGTGTTCACCATCGGCGACCAGGTGGCCGAGGCCGTGCGGCTGCACCGCGACGTGAGCCGGGCGGCGGCCCGGGCCCGGGCGCTGGAGATGCTCCGGCTGGTCCGCATGGCCGACCCCGAGCGGCGGCTCGACGAATACCCGCACCAGCTCTCCGGCGGCATGCGGCAGCGGGTGATGATCGCGATGGCGCTGGCCTGCGAGCCCGATCTCGTGATCGCCGACGAGCCGACGACGGCCCTCGACGTGACGATCCAGGCACAGATCCTGGAGCTGCTCGGCGACCTGCGGCGGCGGCTGGGCACGGCGATCCTCCTGATCACGCACGATCTGGGCGTCGTCGCCGAGACCTGCGACGAGGTGGCGGTGATGTACGCCGGGAAGATCGTGGAGCGGGCCCCGGCGGCGGAGCTCTTCGCCCGGCCGCTGCACCCCTACACGATCGGCCTGCTCGCGGCCCGGCCGCAGCCGCCCCGGCCGGGCGGCGGTCGGGAGCCGCTGCGGACGATCCCCGGCATGGTGCCCCCGGCCTGGGATTTTCCGGCGGGCTGCCGGTTCCATCCGCGGTGTGCCTACGCCCGCGCGGATGACTGCGCCGCCCGGCCGCCCGAACTGCGGGAACTTTTCCCGGGCCACTTCGTCCGCTGCCACCATGCCGGCGACCTGGGGCCGCCGCGGGCGTCGGCGGCCGCCGCGGAGGCCGTCGCATGACCGGGCCGCTGGTGTCCGTGACGGACCTGCAGACGCACTTTCCGATCCGCCGCGGCCTCTTGCGCCGGCAGGTGGGCGCCGTGCGGGCCGTGGACGGCGTGAGCTTCACGATCGACAAGGGCCGGACGCTCGGCCTCGTCGGCGAGAGCGGCTGCGGGAAGACGACCGTCGGCAGGAGCCTGCTGCGGCTGGTGGAGCCGACGGCGGGAGAGGTGCGGTTCGCGGGCGCGGACGTGCGGGCCACGCGGGGGGCGGCCCTGCGGACCCTGCGGCGGCGGATGCAGATCGTCTTCCAGGATCCCTATGGCTCGCTCAACCCGCGGATGACGGTGCGGGCGATCCTCGAGGAGGGGCTCGTCATCCATCGCCTCGGCGGACCCGCGGAGCGGCTCGACCGCATGGCGGGGGCCCTGGAGCGAACCGGCCTGGCCCGGGCGGCGCTCGACCGCTATCCGCACGAGTTCTCCGGTGGCCAGCGGCAGCGGATCGCGATCGCGCGGGCGCTGGTGCTGGGGCCCGAGTTCCTCGTGCTCGACGAGCCGATCTCGGCGCTCGACGTGTCGATCCAGGCGCAGGTGGTGAACCTGCTCGTCGAGCTCCGCGGCCAGTTCGGCCTCACGTATCTGTTCATCTCGCACGACCTGTCGGTGGTGGAATACGTGGCCGACGATGTGGCGGTGATGTACCTCGGACGGATCGTCGAGCGGGCGCCGGCGGAGCGGCTGTGCCGCCAGCCGCTGCACCCCTACACGCACGCGCTGTTTTCCGCGGTGCCGGCCATCGACCCGGCCCGGCGGCGGCGGCGGATCCTCCTGCCGGGCGACGTGCCGAGCCCCGCCCGGCCACCGGCCGGCTGCCGCTTCCACCCCCGCTGTCCGCTCGCCGAGCCGGCCTGCCGCACGATCGATCCTCCGGCGACGACGGTGGACGGCCATCTCGTCCATTGCCACGTGGCCGCGCGGGAGATGGCCGCCGCGGGGTGCGATGCGGCGTCGGCGACGATCGCGAAGCGGCTCGCCGCGGCGGAGCCCGCCGGCATGGCGGAGCCGCCGGCCGAAACGATAGACTGACCCGCACGCGTGTCGCCCTGCCTCTCGGGAGCCGTCGAGATGTCCCTTCGTCGCCGGGTCTGTGTCGTGACGCTGGCCTGCGGTCTGGCACTGGCGGGGGGCCGGTCAGGTCGTGCCGACGACCTGCCGGCGGTTTCGCGCGAGGAATTGGTCCGCAAATGGGACCTCAACGGCGACGGCACGATCGACGAGGGTGAGGCCGAGGTGGCCCGCGCACGGATGCGCCGCCAGCGGGCCGAGTTACAAGACAAGGCGGGGCTCGATCCGCTCACCGGCGAGCCGCGGCCTGCGGCCGATGACCAGCCTCGGCAGTCGCCGCTGCCGGACGATGCACCAACGCCGGAACCGCCGCCGGCGGAACGGCCGCGGGCGAAGCCCAGTGGCGAGAACCGCCGTTTGCCCGGCACGCGGCCGCCGGACGTGGCGCCGTCGCTGCCCGCGACGCGCTCCGCCGACCCGCCGCCCGCCGGTTCCGGGGAGACGGAGCGGCCACGAGGCCGTGACCCGCGTGGCGGCGAGGCCGCGAGGCGATCATCGGGCGGTCCGCCGGCGCCGGAGGTGACCGCGGGCTCGGCCGAAGGCGGGTCGGGGATCGTCACCGGGGGCGCCCGCGCCGGCGCCCTGTCGCGGCCTGGGTACGGTGCGCGGGGGCCGCGTCCCGATCTCAATGCGGGCCGCCTGCCCGGCGGTCTGCCCGGCCGCCGCCCGGCACCGGCCACCGGCGGTCTCCTGCCCAGCCTCCGTCCCGCGCCCGCCGCACCCGCGCCGCGGCGAACCGTGGACGACTTCCAAGTCTACTGAGATCGGCGGCCGCCTGGCCGACGCCGCCACCGCCGTCCTGCGCGCCGCGGTCGCTGCGGCGGCCGGCCTGCCGAGTGTTCGCTTTCCGACGGATCGCCCCCGCGACGGTTCGTCGTCCGTGACTCGCGCGGCGCCGCTACACCCGCCTGGAATGCGGACTAAACTGGCGGCTCGGCGTTCGATCGCGACACTGTTTTCCGGGGATGTCATGCGTACCGTGCGTTCGTGGTTCGTCATCGGCCTGTTCGTGGCCCTGGGGTGCGCGGGGTTCGCCGTCGCCGAGCCGCCGCTGCCACCGGCGCCGTCGGGTGGCGGGGCCGACGACGTCTTCGTGTCCGGAGTGCCTGACCGGTTCGACGCCGTCCGGGAAGCAGTGCGGCGGGCGCGGGAGAAGAGCGGCCGTCGCTACCGTGCGATCATCGTCGATTCAGCCGGACCCGGCGCGGACGCCCGCGGGCTGCTCGACCGGATCCTCGACGAGTGGTCGCTGACGGTGCGGGATGACGTGCCGGGCTTCCGGCCGGAGGACGACGTCACCATCCTCCTGGCCGTCGATGATCGGTTGCTGGCGATGGACGTTCCGTCGGGACTGGAAATCGGCAGCGGCCTCGACAAGCAGACGATCGACGAGCAGCTGATCCGCAAGGTGTTCGTGCCCAAGGCCAAGGACGGCCTCTACGACGAGGGGCTGGCGGATCTGGTCGCCGGCACGGAGAACTGGATCGACGCCGTGCGGCAGGACGAACTGGCGCGGATCGAGGCCCGCCGCATGTTTCGCACCCGCACGCTGCCGCTGAGCCTGGCGGGCATCGCCGCGGCGTCGGTCGCCGGCGGTCTGCTCCTGCAGCGGGGCCGCCACGCCCGGCGGCTACGGCAGGCCCGCGAGAAGCTCGCGGCCTTCAAGGCCGACGTCGTCGCGCTCTCCGACCTGCTCGATGCCGAGCAGGAGCGGCACCGGATGCTGCCGCACACCGATCCGGACTTCCAGACGCCGATGGAGGGCATGACCCGGTCCACCTACGACAACGTGCAGGGGGCGATCCGCCGCTACCGGGAGCGCTGGCTGGCCCTGATGGACGTGTGGGAGAAGGCCCAGGCCCGGGTGGACGCGGAATGGTTTTTGGGCACGGCCTCCGCCGAGGACGCGATCCGCCTGCTCGACTCCGCGGAGGCGCGGCCGCCCCTGACCGACGTCGCGGCGGAGTGTCGCGGGCCGCTCGACGGGCTGGAGCAGGCGCACGAGAAGGCCCGCCAACTCGTGCAGGACGTCGATGCGGCCGTGGCCGCGACGAGCGGCCGGCTCGACGGCGTGGCCCGCCGCGGCCGGTCGAACGCCCCGTATCAGCCGCCGCTGGCGGAGGTGGCCCGCGGCCGGGAACTGGCCGGCCACGACGTGGAGCGGGATCCGGTCGCGGCCCGTGGCCGGCTGGAGCAGATCGCGGCGGCCGTCGCCCGGGTCAACGAACGGCTCGACGCCCTGGAGTCGGCCGACGATCGCCGGCAGAAGGCGGTCGCGGATTCGTCCGAGGTGGCCGGTGCGGTGCGGGCGCGACGGGCTGAGGGCTGGCTGCTCGCCGAGCCGGGCGCGAACCCGGACGAGCGGATCGAGTCGGCCGGCCGCGACGCGGCGCTGGCCGCCCAGCTGCTCGACGCCGGCGAGATCGAGGCGGCGCTCGTGCACGTGGAGAAGGCGGAGAAGGCGAACGCCGAGGCGGCGGCCCTCCTGGAGAGCATCGTGGCGGCGCGAACGCGGGTCGAGGAACTGCTGCCCGGCTGTGCGGCCCGGCTGGAGGCCCTGGCCGGCCGGCGCGGCCAGTCGTTGCGGGCGATGGAAGCGCTGGAGGCGGCCTACGCCACGAGCAGCTGGTCCGACGTGGCGGACAACGCATCCAAGGCCGACGAGGGACTCGAGCGCGTGCGGGCCCTGATCGAGGAGGCGCGGGCCGCGGCGGATCCCGCGCGGCAGCATTATTTCCGCGCCGTGGCGCTGCTCGAGGAGGCGGTGCGGCAGGAGGACTGGGTCGATGGCTGCCAGGCGGCGATCCTCGACCGCCGCGCCGAGCTCGACGAACTGCGGGCGGCACTGCCGTCGCGGCGGGACAAGGTGCGGCTGCAGGTCAATGCGCTCGAGCAACGGCTCCATCGGCAGCGAACCGATCGCCTCCGTGCCAACGAGCGGTGCCGCGAGGCGGGAAGGCTGCTGGAGGTCGCCGACGGCGGCCTCGCCGCCGCCCGGCCCGACCTGCGGCAGGTGAAGCGACTCGTCGAGGCGGCCGACGAGACGGCCGTTCGCGCCGCGCACCTCGCCGAGGAGGACGACCGTCTGGCGGGGCAGGCGGAGGACGACATCGAGGAGACCGACGCCGCGGTGCGGCGGGTGGCGGCCTGGTATGCCGAGGGCGTGCAGGCCGACGTCCGCGGTGCGACGGCGACGCTGGAGACCGCGAAGGCCCTGCTGGAGCGGATGCGATACGAGGACTCGATCAAGGCATCGGCCGAGGCGGCTCAGGCCGCGCGGGCCGCGTATGCGGCTGCGACCGCCGAGGCGGATCGGCGCCGCTTCCGCCGTCAGCAGGAGATCCAGCGGCGGCGCATGGAGGAGTCGTTTTCCCGGATGTCGCGGGGCTCGGGTCCGTGGGTGATCCAGCTTCCGGGAGGCACGTTCACCGGGCCGGATCCATGGCGGACGCTCGGCGGTGGCGGTGGCGTCGGCGTCCCATCGAGCCCCTCGCGAACGGCGAGTGGCGGGGGATGGTCGAGGGACATCGCGCAGGTCGGTTGGTAGGAGGGGTCGCGTCGCAGGATGCGACGCCGGGCCCAGCGGGCGGAGGCCCGCCAAGCGAACCGAGCCGTGACGGCGAGGGTTCGCGTGCAGTGGTCGAGGGACATCGCGCAGGTCGGTTGGTAGGAGCGGTCGCGTCGCAGGATGCGACGCCGGGCCCAGCGGGCGGAGGCCCGCCAAGCGAACCGAGCCGTGACGGCGAGGGTTCGCGTGCAGTGGTCGAGGGACATCGCGCAGGTCGGTTGGTAGGAGGGGTCGCGTCGCAGGATGCGACGCCGGGCCCAGCGGGCGGAGGCCCGCGCTTCCCTACCGCACGACGATCGGGGCGACGTCGAGACTGCCGATCTCGGCCACGGGTGTCGCGGGCTTGCGCTCCAGCCGCCGCTCCATCTCCTCGACCCGCTGCCGCACCACGAGCGGCATGCGGCTGCGGGCCTCCGGGGTGTCGATGGCGTCGTCGAACACCACCCGGCCGCGGTTGTCGGTGACGACCAGACGGGTTTCCTCGCCGCTGGTCAGGCGAATCTGGAAGTCCGCGTCGTGCCGGAGGAGCGTTTCGGAGGAGATGCGGGCCAGCCGTCCGGGCGGGTCCGCCGGGGGCTCGCGGTCCGGCCCGCTCGTGACACGGGTCTGTGGCCCGGCTTCGCGGACGATCGCCAAGGCCGAGGCCGCGGGCCGCAGGCCGGGCTTCGCGCCGGCCACGCCCTCGTCGGCCGCCAGCGGCAGCTTCACCCGCCGGCCGCCGCGCAGCACGGTGCACTGCAAGGGCGTGTCCTCGGTCGCCGACTCGAGCAGCACCGCGAGCTGCTCCGGCAGGAGAAGCAACTGGTCGTC
>Ga0315901_10003092_pt1 | contig 21976 bp, 16 predicted proteins | sample LakEriMetagenome_10_FD_203761 | JGI IMG/M metagenome (GOLD analysis project Ga0315901, IMG submission 203761) | Freshwater fungal communities from buoy surface, Lake Erie, Ohio, United States - Buoy 2 MA116 | ecosystem: Environmental > Aquatic > Freshwater > Lake | place: USA: Lake Erie, Ohio... | reverse complement strand
AAATATTTTCACGTTCTGTGGCCTCAAATGTTGAATCTTCGTTATCGGCCACAAGCAAGCTCGGCGTCTGCAGAACGTTTGAATTGCTGTCTTGCTTGAGCGCCAAGATTAAAGCACCTGGGGACAATTTGATACCGCCAATATCGATCGTGTCTTTGGCCAACACACCCATCAAGGCTTGCGCTGGAATTGCTTTGCTCAAAAGGTCCTGCTGTTCTGTCGTCGTTGCACCGGTCTTTGAAATCGCAAACGGAGCCATGCCACCCGGCTTCCAACCCAAAGGCACGTTAAACTTGCCGTTCAACGCCGTTGCTCCGGCCAGAACAGATGTTGAAAGTGACATCTGGTTGCCAAGGTTCACGTCAATCACATCGGTTTCCACATAAACCTGATCGCGACGCTTATCGAGCTGCCGAATGATTTGATCCACTTCATTGAAAACAGCTTTAGATCCCTGAATAATCAGCGAGTTTGTCGCTTTATCGGCAGTGATCTTAACACCACCAAGGTCTGCCGTTGCAGCACCGCCGGCGCCATTACCGCCTCCCCCGCTTCCAGCACGACGAGCACGGGTTGACGAGGCTCCTTGAGCCAAGGACTGCAAAGTTCCGGCGAGTTTTTCGGCTTCCGCATAATCGAGCGGTCGCACGTGAATTTGCGCCTGTGAACCCAAATCTTCAAGCGGTTTGTCCAAACGCGCCACAAGCCTTGCAACATCGTCCAATCCGCGCGGAGGACCGATCAGAATAAGACTGTTCGTCCGCTCATCAACGATCACCTTTTGCAGATACAGCGAGCCACCGCCGCCGCGTGCACCAAAGACATCCTGGATTTTTTTGGAGATGTCGTTTGCATCTGTATTCTTGACTGCCAAAATCGCAACCTGTGGCTGGTTACCCTTGACGTCCAGCAACTTAATAATCTCCAACAGGCGCCTAATCTTGTGACCTGTATCAGAGACAATCAATGAGTTTGTTGTCTGAAAGGGAACAGGGTTTGACTCCCTGAGAATTGTCCTCAGCTGATTTGAAACCGTTTGAGCATCAATGTAATTTAGAGGAATGATCTGCGTGATGATCTCGTCTGTCATCGGTGCCCAACTCGCACCATAAAACGTCTTAATATTTGAAGCTGTGGCCTGACGGGTCGGAACGATTTTAATCGCCTTCCCCGTATCGACTGTTGTAAATCCTGCGACGTTCAATGCACTCAGAAATGTTTGGTACGCTTCCTCTTTAGTGACTTGCTGCGGAGAAATAATCGAAACTTTATTGGCACCAGAAACTCCAGCGCCAAGAATAAAATTCTTACCTGTCCAGTTACTAACTGCCTTAATCAGATCTTTAAGGGCGACCTGATCGGGAAAATCAATGCTCACAAGCTCCTGCCCCCGCGGCACTTTTTTGCTCGGGATAAAGGACTTGGGCTGTGACGGAGCCTTTGCTTTAGAAAGTGAACCCGATGAAGTGAAAGAACCGCTGTCACTCTCCATCGGCGCATCTGACATGCCGCTATCCTCCGGAAAGCCATTGGAAGAATTATCTTCTGGCGGAGGCGGTGGCGGTGGTGGCGGTGGCGGCGGCGGTGGTGGTGGCGGTGCGTCTTGGGCCGTAGCCGTCGCTGCAAACTGCAACCGAGGGTCTCCACTGTTCAAGACACTGACAAGAGCGAAGACGGTTGGCACACAAAGTTTGAGAAATTTTGATGAAGGCTGGACATTCTTTTTCATAATCACTTTACCCGCACAATTCGAGTGATTGGTTGGCCATTTCTGAGAATATTAATTGTCGTTGTTCGTTCTTCCTGCAAGGATTGATACAATTTAAAACCCTGTCCAGGATCTTTGAGACTGACGCCGTTCACTTCAGTCAAGACGTCCCCGTTCTGGATTTGAATCCGATCAAACAAACAGCTGGTTGCGATAGAAATCATTTTGAATCCTTGCATTTTCCCGGATGAATCGACATCTGGAATTAATTTCGCACAGTTCAATATCGTCGCGTAACCCGGACCAATTTCCTGGGAAATAAATGCAGCGTCAAATTCAAATTCCTTCGATTCACCCGCCGGCTTCGCTGCAGCCCCTTCACCAGACGAATTTGCCGAATCATCATTTTTTCCATACCCGCTGATGCTCTCGCAGATCTTTGTATTGCCCTTTCTTACTTCAAGACGTCCCCGTTCCACTTTGTAAATCTCGAAATCTTCATGATCTATAATTGCATCACCCGGCTTGTAAATATCAGCATCTGCAATCTTGGGGTCCTTCAGTATCACAAAGCTCTTCCGCGCATCACCAGTGAAGATCGTCCCTGTGATCTGCACAGGAAGCTCTCCCTTTGTGCACGGAACGTCATCAAAATTTAGACTCAAATCCTTTTTTACAGACCTTTGATCATCTTTGCCTGCTTCTGGTGCCAGCTTACCTTCCGAGTTAAAAAGATTTCGCTGGAGAATTTCCTTCTTCAATGCAACCGTGTTTGCTAACTGAGGAGAACCCAGTGCTGAGCCTCCCACGGTTCCCGTGGCTGGTTCTACATCAGCACTGCTCTTGGCAGCCTTTTTAGCTTTCTTATGACCGGCCGACTGGGCAAGACTCAAAACCCCGCTCGCCGCAAACGTGCTGATGGAATTAGCGAGAAAAAAACTAACCACCAAGACCGCAGACAGTCCTTGAATCAACTTCCAATCAAATCGACGCAAAATCGGAAGCACCGTCAACTGAAACCAACTACCAAAAATCAACGTCCAACGAATCAACTTTGATCTAAGTCGAAGCAGGGATTCAGACTGGAGGAACGATTGCATTCTTTGTGACTTTGGCTGGCCGGATCTAGCCCGCAGACGGGCGAAGAGATCCATCACCCGCTTTGACCACTTCGCTTTGTGCTTAGGTTCATACCAACGGTCAGCCATTTTTACTTCACCTGTATCTTTTTAGGTATCGTAACGCCGTTGCGTTTCACCATGAGCTCAATCAAACTTTCCTGCCTCAAATTATTGAGTGTCTGAATTGCTCGAGCGGCATCATTCAAGTCAATGCCATTGATAGACTCAATCACGTCTCCATCTTGAAAACCCATCTTTTCATAGACACTATTCGGACGAATTCGAGTCAACATAAAGCCCTTGACCTCTCCGTTGACCAAATTAGGATTTGCCTTAGCATCCTGCAAAGTCTTGGCAAAATCTTTTGTCAATGCATTATCAACAAAACGACGATCTGCGGAAATGATTCCTTCCTTGCTTCTTGTAAAGCCGGGCTCGCTGTATTCGTATATTCCTGCTCCACCGGCATTGCTGTTGTTCGAGGGCCGAGCGCGCGCAGCATTGGGCACCCTGCGTTTTGCAACCTCCGGCTGCTGAAGCTCGAGAAACTCAGGGCAATTGGAATCACCGCGCAGAAAAAACACTGTATCCTTTTGAATATCAACAATCCTTGCTTCACCCGGAATCTCATCATTATAGAGGAACGTATCTGTGTCTTTTGTTGACTGCGATTCCAACAGAACTAAGCTCGTTTCCTTGGTTCCGCCAAAGATGACGCCTGTAAATTTCAACGGAAGATCCGACTTCACGGGTTTGCACTGACTCGTACCAGCTGCCGGATCCTTGACCACTTCATCAGCCTGCTCAGAGTTAAAGACGTTTCGCTTCAGAATATTCTTAAAGTCATCACTCTTCGGCCGCTCAACAACAAGAACCAATGCGGCCATTTCTGCTTCACCAGAAACGGCTGTCTGCTGACCAACCTTAATCTGAGGAAAAAGTGCAAACTTAATGATGGCCATATTCGCCGCAGCCGACAGGAGAATTCCAGCAGCAACAACTGCAAACCAGCTGGCGAGAGTGCGAGAAGACGGAAAACTCGCTGCTGTTAAGTCGAGCTTTTGCTGAAGGCTCACCAAGACAGATTTGGCTGCTATTTTAATCTGCTGTTCGAGGGACACATTTGTTCCTTTGCTGACTCGTTTCCATATCATGCCACAATATAGACGATTGCAAATTGAACGTATCGACTTCATGACGTGACTCATCTTTCAGCGTTGCACGTCATACGCTTGACGGAGGGACAGACTGCACTGTCCAGAAGCAGAAAAGCTGAGACGATAAAACCATAGAACGTTTATGCATCCACTTCCTAGACGAAGGGATGAAGAGGACACCGCGATGGAAGAGACTCGCATCCGCATACCACCAGTTGTGCTTATTTTTTTTGCGCTTTCAAGTCTTATGATCACTGCGACGATCTTTCTATCAGATTTTCGAATTTCCGTAGCCATCAATATCCTCTGCCTGAGTGCCATGACCGCTTGGTTTTGGTGGAAGAACAGGGAACTTCAGAACATCGCAATGAGCGAAAGACGCAAGTCATCCGAACAGCCATCGAACAACCGTGCGCCCTCAGAAATGACTACTGAACTCGAACTATATTACAAGCGCAGAATCTCCGATCTTGAAAATGAACTGAATGATCTCAGAGCCGCAGATGCACCTGCCGAACTCGAGATGACACTCATGAAACATGAAACCGAGAGACTCAGACACGAACTCGATCGAATGGAACATGAACTTATCACCGCAAGAGCCGAACGCCCCAAGCTTGAATCCGATCTTGCACAGGCAAATTCAAAGGCAACGATCGCTACCTTGCACCTTCATGAAACCCGAGAAAGCCTTCAAAACCAGCTAAAGGAAACCCGCGAAACGGCTGAACGGCAATTCAACCAAATGAAGGCGAATCTTGAGAAAGAGCTTGCTCGTGACTTACAAAGAGCAACAGAGCAAATGCGTACCGATTTTGAAAACCTCAATCGCGAATACGAGAGAGCCCGTCATACATGGGAGTCTGACAAATCCCTTCTTCTGTCAAAATTTGAGCAGGAGAAAAACCTCTGGGAAAAAGAAAAGTCAGATCTCATCCAAAAAATAAACTTCACAAGCCAGCATCCAACGTTCGTTGAGCTTCAAAAAAGTGCGGAACAATGGAAGCAAGAGGCTGATAAACTGGGTCAGCGTCTCCAAGCACAAAAAAAGGAATTTGAATCACACTTTCAGACCCTCGAGCAGCGAGCCCAATCCGCCCTTTCAAGAGCGCAGCAAATGACAGTGCGAAATAGTAAAATGCAAGGCGATCTCGTCAGGCTTGAACAAGCCAAGTTTGAACAAGAACGAGTCATCCATGAAGTGATTGCTCTCATACCAGACATATCACACCTTCTACTGAACGTGACGATGCAAACAGAATCGAGCGCAATTGAAATTGGAGATAAAATTCGATTCATCTATGAGAAGGCGCAAGAACATCTTGCAGAATCTCACCAAATCTCATCCCAGTTCACCGGAGGGAAAGCTTCAAACGGCACCGACACAAGCCTCAGTGAAGTTCTCCAAAAGAGCCTCAAATTACTGCGCGAAATGACCGCCATGCTCGAAGACAATTCACAGCTGAATGCCTCATCATCACGTTCCATTGAGCAAATCCTGGTAAGCACCGCAGAAATAAACAAGATCAGTGATGAAATTCAGTATATCTCAGATCAGACTAACCTACTGGCTCTGAACGCAGCAATCGAAGCTGCACGCGCCGGAGAACATGGCCGTGGCTTTTCGGTTGTCGCTGAGGAGGTCCGAAAACTGTCAGACAGAACAAGTGTTGCATCAAACAGCATTATTAAAATCGTTGACAAGGTTAACACAAGCATCAGAGACATGAGCAAAAACTTGCTCGAAAGCATCAAACGAAACTCCGACAAACGATCTAACGTCGATCAAGCCGTCGGGGAACTTGTACAAACAGCTGAGGAAACTACCGAGGTCTTCACAAAATTAATTTCGAGCGCTGTGAAGAGTTCTGAAAGCGTGGCACAAAACATCGACCAAATCATTCTCAGCCTGCAGTTCCAAGACATAGCCAAACAAAAGATAGAACAAGCGATATTGCCTCTCGAACGCATTAGAAACAATCTCAACACACTTCTGCAGTCACAGAGCGAGAGCAAGTCGCAGGGCCCTGCGGCTACAGAGCATCATCCTGCTGGTCAGGACGAGAGAAGCACGGAGGCAGGGCTACAAAGCGTCACATCCCTGACACCTTCTCAAAGTGTGCCGACAACGGGTAGCAACCCTGCGTCAACACGAGTATCACCACCCATTAATTCGAAAAACAATGAAGAGGCGGATTTATCAAAAGGCGAAGTAGTTTTTTTCTAAATTACAAATCCCCTTCTCAATCTGAATTTACAACTTGTCATTAGTCACACCTCCTGTCATACTGAGTCTGCAATCCGTTACAAAAGAAAATTGATTATCGGTTCCCCGATTCAAGGATGAATCGGGGACGTTTCTGGTTCTGGAACCTTTAAGTCCGCAGGGAGCGGGGATGAGGAGATTCTCGTGAGCATGGTGTCCGCACTATTAGGCTCAAGCACTGTCATTCGCCATGTCCAACACCTGATCATGAAGGTGGCCGAAACAGAGGCCCCTGTCTTGATTACCGGGGAACCCGGCACAGGCAAAGAAATGGTAGCACGCGCAATCCATGAAAAATCAGCTCGTGCATCTGGTCCGTTTATTCCTGTGAAGTGCGGAACAATCGCGGACGACCTCCTCGAAGCAGAGCTCTTCGGTCACGAGAAAGGTGCTTTCCCAGGCGCCAATCAAGCACGCGACGGCAGATTGTTGATTGCCGAAGGCGGAACGATTTTTATTGAGGAAGTCTCGAAGCTGTCAACACGAATGCAGACGGCGCTGATGAGATTTCTAACAGACGGAACTTTTACGCCAGTCGGATCCCAGAATCTAAAGACAGCCCGCGTGCGGATCATTTGCTCCACAAGCGTCAACATTGACCTTGCTGTTCGTGAAAGAAGCTTCCGTGAAGATCTCTATTACCGGCTGGCAGGATGTGCGGTTTACATTCCACCGCTGCGCGAGCGGCGTGAAGACATCGCTCCCCTCGTCGAGCATTTTGTGCAAAGATTCAATCAGACCAAAGGTAAAGCCATATTTGGTGTTGCATCAGATGCTATGAATGCACTTCTTCAGCACACCTGGCCTCACAACTTGCGTGAACTCGAAAACCTGATCGAACGTATTGTAGTGCTTAAAAACGCAGGTAGCATTGAGGTCAATGATCTCCCGCCGCGTCTGCGAAACCTTGTGACAGATAACATTGACACATTTTTCGAACGCACACAGGCCATGATGGGCGGAAAAGCTCCCACAAGCAGCAGTGGTAATTCTTCTCAAGCCGTGTCACGACCTTCTAATCCAAGCCTATTCCAGCAGCAAAACAATCACTATCGAAATTCGCTGCATCAAGCTGCTCCGGTGACGCCCACATTGGGATATGGACCGCAAAACAGAAACCCTTCGTCCTATAATCCGATGTACAATCCACCCAACGGATATGGACCAAATATCCCTGCCCAGTTTGACGATAACACCGAGATTGAACAATTTATTAAGAAAGAGATCGATCTTGGAAGCGGAATTGATTTTTACAGAGTGGTTGAAGAGTTCGAAAATAGACTGATTGCGGAAGCACTCCGGCGCACGAATCACAACAAGAACCGGGCTGCTCAACTGCTGTCCATGAACAGAACGACACTCGTAGAGAAGTTGAAGAAAAGAGCAACATCGAACCACGTTAAGGTTGAACCTGGCCGAGTGAAGCGCAACCCCGCTTTTACAATTTTTGATGGTCTTGGAAGCGATTCCCCTGAATTTGATTCAATTGAATTTATTGGACACGGCGACAAAGAAAATTATTCAGACCTTGATTGAGGTCTCAGGTTTATTGGCAAAGAGGTCGTTTTATGAACAAAAGTGTTATTTTCGGCATTGGCGGCATCATCACTGGCAGCATCATCGGTTTTGGCGTTTCAAGAGTGTCGCAACTTGGTGGAATTGGCGCAATCAATTCTGAGCCCCCAGTGGGCTGTGATGCGAATCTTCACGCAAGCATGGAAGGCCCCTTACTTTCGGTCGGAAACGAGACAATTTCCGGCTCTCAGCTTCCCGAAGATGTCCGAGCTGAACTCTTCGAATTGACCTCTCAGAATTATTTGCGAGCCCGCGAATTGATTGAATCCTACGGAGCTCGATATGCCATGGCCAAAGAAAAAGGCGGCTCCGTTGCCCCTGCCAAAGTGCCGCCTCTGTCAGAGCTTTTGTCTGATAAAAAAGTGACCGATGAAGACGTGAAAAAGTTTTATGAGGTCAACAAAAAAAGTTTTCCACCCAACATGTCATTTGCGTCAATCGAAAAAAATCTTCGTATTCATCTTGAAACACAAAGAAATCAAGAGGGAATAAGAAAGACTATGACGCAATTGAAGGAAAAAAAGGCCTTCTCCCTGCTTGTTCCAAGCCCCTGTGGTCCAAGAGTCGCCATGGACTTCAGTAAGTATCCAAGTCGCGGAAATTCCTCTGCCAAAGAGCACTTCGTGGCCGTAGGAGACTTTTTCTGCGCATCTTGTCGCTACTTTAAAAACGACGTCGAAAACTTTCTTGATAAACATCGCGAGTCAATCAAGTACTCGCAAATTATTGTGACAGAAGATGTCAATGCGCCCATTGCCCAGCTTTCAGGTGGCGCGTACTGTGCTAAAAAGCAGAGTTCTGATGCATTCTTTAAATTTGTCGATCGTGCCTATAACACGCCTTATTATCTGCTCCAGAAGAACGCCTCTGCAAATGAAGTCCGCGACCAAGCGATCAAAATCGCTGGAGAAGCGGGGCTGGATGCAAAGTCTTTTGAAAAGTGTATGAAAAACCAGGAAGGAATTGAGGAACTGAAAGAGGTTTCCCAATCCCTTAAAGCTGCTGGTATTGAAAAAACCCCCGTCTATATTGCAAGTGGTCGCAGACTCGTTACGCCCAGTCAGCCCGCGATTCTCAACGACTTGCTAGCTCAGTCATTCCCCACAGCAGTGAAAAAAGCGCAAAGCGACCACACTGCAAAAGAAAAAGCTCCGGCGGCTCAGTAATTAATTTTTGCTCAAACACACGGTCAGCAGTCGGCGGGTTTTGGTGGGCCTGGAGGGACTTGAACCCCCAAATCGTCGTGTTATGAGCACGCTGCCGTAACCATTTAGCTACAGGCCCAACCACTAAAAGCTAATCGACAGGGTTGACAGAGTCAACCCTACGAAGTGTTTGCTGCCTGTCATGCAAGACGAACAATCACTCTCTGTTGCTCCAAAATATCATTGCCACGAAGGCCCCAAAGCACTCTGCATTGCTTTTACGCAAATTTTTGCTGTGAGTGAATCGAATCCATCGACGACCCGATCCGTTCTTTTCGACTCTAATTTGATTTCATCGCATGACATCCAGCGGAACGCCTGAGATTCCAGAGGATCAAATGTGACTCTTTGGTCTGACGTCATTCTAAAAACAAAGACCGCATCAAAATGTTCATGCGCGGTGAATCCAGGGGATGCCTTAATTTCAAATCTCTGAAAAAAATGGGGGCACATCAAACAATCTTGATTTTGCCGGTGAATCCAGGGAGGCAGTACTTCAACCTCTTGAAGTCCTGTTTCTTCAAAACATTCACGAAGTGCGGATCTCAACAAGTTCCAGTCACCATCGGCATGCCCACCTGGAAACACCCACTCACGTATTTTATTATGAAAGAGCAAAAGTGTTGCATTTGAATTCTGATCCAAAACAACGGCAGACGTTGTTATGTGCGACGGAAGAGAAGTTCGCAGAGTTGCACTCCGCTGCTGAAGAAGCGCCCCCAGTTCCACAGACACTGGATTTTGACCTGTGGCGTCTTGCTGAAAGAGGGGCAAAATCCGGTTCGAAAAAAAATCAAAGTCATCCCGCCTTGGCCAAGGATGCTTTTTCAGTGAAATTGCACTAAAGACTCGAGGACTCATCGTTTATCACCCAAGGAGGTCACAATGACCATTCAGCCATTTACTGGAGTTCTCACCGCGATAGCAACTCCGTTTTCTCCAGATCTTGCTGTTGACGTTCCAGCCTTCAAAAATCTTCTCACACTGCAGCGAGATGCTGGTTTGCATGGTGTTGTCGTTTGCGGCACGACCGGCGAGAGCCCCACCCTCAGCAGCGAAGAAAAAAAACTCCTCGTCTCGACCGCTCTTGAATTCCAAACTGACCACTTTCGGATTTATGTTGGAACCGGCTCGAATTCAACAGCGGAGACCCTAGAGTCTACTCGCACATTTGCAAAGTTCGAAGCGCATGGGCAACGAGTGGCCGGCGTTATGGTTGTCACACCCTACTATAACAAGCCTACTCAAACAGGGTTGAAAGAGCATTTTTTGACCATAGCAAAGGCGATTCCTGACGTCCCCGTCTGTCTTTATAACGTCCCTGGCCGTACGGGGTGTGTCCTAAAGCCTAAAACCTTGGTGACGATTGCAAAGGAGGCAAAAAACATTGTGGCCCTGAAAGAAGCTGCAGGCGATCTCCGTGCGCTCACAGAGTTGAACATCGCCTTGAAGCAGGCAAATCTTTGTGATCAAGTCACTCTTCTGAGTGGTGATGATGCGACCTTCGCGCCTGCTCTTCTGTGTGGAGCAAAGGGCATCATTAGCGTCAGCACACATATCGTCCCTTCAGCAATGTTAGCGATGTGGAAAGCCGCCCGTGACGGTGATTTTAAAACACTCCAGCATCTCTATCTGTCTGCCGATCCAATCAACACGCAATTGTTCTGTGCACCAAATCCAATTCCGCTGAAATGGGCCCTTGCACACCTCGGCATTTGCAAGAACGTACTCAGACCACCGCTAACGCCTCTTGAAAATGAAGAAATAATGTTAATCTCACAGGCGCTTACATCTGTGCAGGCTGCGGGTCTAAAACTTTTAAAGTAACAGCGGATGGCTTTTTGACTCGAGTATCCGCCGCTCATAAATGAGTCCAAATCTTTGCTGGGAGCGCTCTTGAATGATGATGACGTCTGCGGCTGAATATCAGTCTTGCATCAGAGTAGACAGAATTTCCATGCGGCATCCGGGTGTCGTAATACTGACCGGCCCTTCGAGTTGTGGCAAGGGCGAGGTCGCAGCAGCGCTCTGCAGGGTCATGTCAATTGCGCCCAGCGATCATCTGTCCATGGGAGAAATTTTGCGTTGTGCCTTCCAGAACGCAAAAAACGATCAATCCTATGCGGAACTATTAGCGCGCCAATATCAAATCAGCTCTGAATCAAATATTTTCGAGTGCATAGATACGACCGATGACCTTTCTCGAAAAGTGAGGAATTATCTTCCTCAACTGGAGAAATATTTTGCTCGTACTGGAATGGACACCTTCACGAGCCAGCTAGAATGGCTCGAATTCTGCACGATGAACGGGCTTTTAGTCCCTAACCGCTGGACTCAAAACTTTATCGCCGCACATATCGAACACTCTCCCGGACTCCGAAACCGTCCTTTTATTTTGGACGGATACCCAAGGACAGTCGCAGCGGCAAAACACCTGTTAGAGTTCTTGAAAAGACTTAATATTCCCGTCACCAAAGTCCTGCATTTGAGTATCTCGCGTCAAGAAATGATTCAACGCGCCATGCACCGCGGTCGGGCGGATGACGACGAAGCTTCACTTCTTAGCCGCTTTCAATTTTATATTGAAAATGTTCAACCAAGTGTTGATTATCTCAAAATGGAACTTGGTTCAGATGCAATCGTGTTGATTGATGCACATCAGCCGGTCTATGTTGAACGCGATGGACAACGGGTTCTCTCGCTGAAAGAGTCAATTGCAAATGTTGTTTCTTCAGCTTTGCGGGGTCTTGGCGTCCCGAGAGTCATCTTGAAGGATGTTCTTGCAGCCGGCTTATCCTCACAAAATACCCATCGTACTGAAAATCTAGTTCCCTAAAATTCGAATTCACCCTGCCTCTGCCAATTCTTCGCCATCAGGTTCGAGCAGTTCATCGATCTCTTGTAAACGTTTCTTAAGCTGCTGCCGACGCAAGTCCATAATCATCATGGTCCTGATGAGCTGATTTCCCTCAACCCCCAGAGTGGCAATCATTCGATGACTCATATACCTTGCATCACGATTAAGATTCTTTGCGCGTGCTGTAATCCGTCCGGTTCGGAGTCCCAATTGCATGTATCTCTGCAAGGACAAGAAGGTCTGCCGACGTTCCGAAAGCCATGATTCAAGCTCCTCAAGAGCCCGAGTCACTTCTTCCCTTTCGGCTTTCGCATCTTTTAGCACAGACTCAGTGGTCATAAGACCGCCCCCCCATCGGTGCCTCCGGTATCGGCAAACTCAGCTCAAAACAAAATGGCTAACGACCATGTTATTTTTTACCGGCGTCAATCTACTGGCTGTGCCGTCCGAGGTTTTCGGAGATTCCCCTCTGCGAACCCTCAGAGATGAAGAACTCAGTCGGATTTTAAGGAATGCTGCGAATCTTCAAGACACCATTCTCTTATCGAATTACGCAGCTCAACTTGCTCAGCTGCGCAATGATTACGAGGCCACACTGAATTTGAACGCTTTTGCCGCCCGTCTTGAAAGCCGCAGCTTGACGAACTGGACCAAGCATCAACATCCGTCATCAAGCCTCTCAGGCCGACTTGATGGAGTATTTCAATTCAAAGGCAATTGGCAGGCCGATTTCGGTTGGTACCTTGGACAATTTTTGACAGACCGAAAGAACATCCTGCGAGAATCACAATCAGAAGTTCCCTCCCTTGATGTGTTGAGCATTTCATACGGGAAAAATCGCAGCACAGAGACAACACTTGGACTACTCTCTGATTCTCCTGTCCTCTCGGGTTCTCATTCTCAACCCTTGTTTTCTGGCCTTAAAATTGAACTTCACCCTTTATCTCAAACGTTAACCCCCCAAGAACCAGCATTTCAATTTTCAATTGAGCACGGTTGGAACATTTCACGCGGCCAACATGATTCGTCTGCGAGTCAACACCGTCTCCAACGCACCCGCCCCCGCGTCTGGTCTTCACTCCAAGGAGCATCTTGGAAGATGGAGAGCGCTCTGGCTCTTGAATGGTATTCTGACCCTGATGGAATCTTTGGTCGAGTACGCGCACAGCGTCGAGCTCTCTCCCTGGGAACAGATGCAACTCTCAGCACAATGGAAAAAAGGTGGAGATTATTCATTTTCTCAATGAAGAACCAATGGCATTTATCGAATGATAGTTCAGTATCTATCCTCTTCGAAAGGGTCTCCAATTCTATTGGGCAATCATCAAGTCCAACGTGGGCGCTCCAATCTCAGGCTCAGTGGGGATGGTTGTTGTATGATAATCAGATAACGGCAAAAGCCTCTGCGCAGATTTTTAATTCGCGACTAGGCGCTGTCCCACAAGCACGACTGCCCTTAGAGATTAATCCAGGAACTGAAGGGTTTAACTGGAAAACAGGACTGACTTGGTCACCACGATCCAAGTCACAACATTCATTTTCCCTCGAAGTAGGGCAGTTCTTTGAAAACCGGACTGAACCTTTAGGCCTAATGCATTGTGACTCAGAAGAAGAATCTGCTCTCGAACGGTTAAACTATCGAAAGAACTGCAAAACAAATTCGTTTTCAATCGCATGGGCCATGGACGTGTCACCAAATCTTTGACGGGCCATGAACATTCTGCATGCAGATGTTGCGAACATAGATTTTGTCATTTATTCTGGGAGGTGAACAATCAAGTCAAGTGATCATTAACGTCGGTCTACGAGGGGTTTCTGCTTCAAACAGAAACCGACCGCTGCAAAACAGATGTCAACGTTTTGCGGAGAAGACAGACACTTTGGCTTCGTGGGAGGTCTCTTGAAGGTACAGACATCTCGTTTTGGCGATATTGAAGTCGATGATGCCGACGTCATTACGCTCCCTGAAGGTCTTGTCGGTTTTCCTGAGCTCACCCGCTATGTTCTTCTTGATCATGATGCGGACTCGCCGTTCAAATGGCTTCAATCGCTCGATGACGGTGCCATGGCATTCGTTGTCATCAGTCCTCTCACATTTCGTCCGGACTATACGGTCGAAGTCACCGAAGAAGAAATTGCAGTTCTCAACCTTCAATCACCCGATGACGCAGTGATTTCTGTGATAGTGACCATACCCTCAGATCCCAAGAAAATGAGTGCTAATCTGAAGGCTCCACTTGTATTCAACCTGAAAAATCGCACAGGAAAACAGGTGATAGTCAAGGATGCTCAGTACCAAACCAAGCACTTTATTATGGAAGAAATAAAAAAGTACGCCAAAAAAGACCTACAGGCAGAAATCAAAAAATCTGTTCAGCAACAGCCGAACGTATCCGGGGACGAATCGCTCAAGACGTCCAGTAAAGGTTGAAAGTCTTGCCACTTCCCTCGGCTACTTTTCATGAGGGCGATATTTGAGCTCAAGCTTACGCACACATTCAGCGCGTTGCTCCCATCAACTCAGCGACCCACATCTCGTTTGCCGGACACTGAACCTGAGTTGTTTCCTCAAAGCGCGCGCTTAAATTAAATCGCGCCACCTCGTTTTTCAAAGTACTCAGCACGTCCCAATTCACCTCCTCGAGCTCCTCAGCTCGTGCCCGCATTTGATTTTGAATTTGAACTCGCGCCTTGTCACTCCCCCAGCCATCACCGCTTCCTTTTCTCAGACTCGAAAGTGAGCCGAGGCTGATCGAACAAAGTGCGTTCGTCAGAGCCCCCTTTGCACTGCCCTTCAAAGGCCCGAGGCTGCTAAAAAGAAAACACGTTCCAGGCAAAGCAGACAGCGCAAAAGACTCGAACTGTCGGAACGTCTCGCTTTTCTCTAGGACTGCCCCCAGATTTCGGACATCAATAAAATTATTATTTACCTTCTTTGTTTTTGACTTATCAACAAAAAGCGCCTTCAACCCCGCACCATCCAACCTGACAAAAGCTGGTGTCTCAGCATAGTACCAGCATTGGTAGAGAGGACTGTTCAAAGGGTCGAGCCGTGCGACGGGAATGCTTCCAGCACGAATTGATGGCATAGAACTCGAAGAATCACTCGCACTCACGCTGACATCTGCAAACGGATCATAAGCACGCGCATCCGCAGTTCGCGCCGCACTGGTGGACGTAGCTATGGACGAAGGAGCCTGAGCAAACAGCGCGGGGCTATCTGTTGTTAAAGCCCACATGTAGCCGCGCACGTTCTTGCTAAAAAGCCTCTTACTCGCTGCAGAGATGGCATCAATCTCTGATTTTTCGGACGTGTTGACCTTATTCCAACACCCCACCACGAAAAACGTCAATGAAACCACAAAAGGCCAACGCAACCGAGACAGAACACTCATGTCAAACCTCACCCAAGCAATTTGTATACGTCTCGAAGAATTTCCTGAAAACTTGAGTTTCAAAAAATTCTTCCGATTGTTCTTGGGAGCTTGCATGGGGTCTCGGAACTGGAGGTCGGTTGAACTCGGAACTGTTTATTGAAGATGAACGCTATACAATCGAGGCGCGTATCGGTTCGGGAGCGATGGCCACTGTCTTTCGAGCCTATGACCGGCGTCTTCAAAGGATTGTTGCGCTCAAAATTCTTCACGATCATCTTGCAGGAAACAAAGAGCTTCGATTGCGCTTCGAGCAGGAGGCGAAACTAGCAGCACGTATTGATCATCCAAACGTGGTGCGCATTTATGACATTGGACTCAACAAACAAAACCAAATTTATATTGTCAGCGAGTTCATTGATGGACGGAGTCTGACACTGGCACTGCGACAGTACATGAACAGCCCGCATCCCTATCTCAACCCCATTTTAGCAGCTATGGTTGGTCATGAGATCGCAAAAGGCATGGATGCTGCGCATCGTCACTCAGTTCTGCATCGAGACCTAAAACCAGATAACGTCCTCGTTTCGAATGCTGGACAAGTGAAGTTAACTGACTTTGGAGTCGCACGCCCTTTCGATTCATCAATGACGCAAGCCGGACAATTTATTGGCTCACTCAGTTATGCCTCACCGGAGCAGATTCACGGTAGCAAAATTGATGCACGAAGCGATATCTTCTCCTATGGCGTCATTCTATTTGAGCTGCTGACAGGTCAATTGCCTTTCCGTTCGACTAATTCCACAGATCTAGCCCTCAAAATTAGTCAGGCTAAAGTTCCACCACTCAACCAATTCAGAAATTCTATCCCAATTGAGCTAGACTCATTGGTGCGAAAATGCTTGCGTGTCGACCCCTCTGAAAGACCTGCACAGGCCGAGCAAATTGTACGTGAGCTTTCTTCATTCATCATTAAAAATGAAGCTGAATGTTCAAATCAATCAATTCAAAACGGCTTTGAAAATCCAAAGTTATTTTCCTCCACTATCCGGCGCTCACCGATTCTCGTGACTGATGAAAACAGCACCCAAACAACCACAACTGATTCAATCACAAGTCTTGAATTTGCAAATGTCGACTTCGCAAATAAACGCCTTGAAGTTCAAACACCAGAACCCAATTTAGAAAAGAAATCCGACACCCTTGAAAAGCCTTCAACCGAAGTGAATTTTCAGACAATTGCAGATTTACCCCCAAAGAAAAAAGCAGAAAAAAATAAAATTGCTCAGATAAGAAACAAAGCAAACGATGCCATGACTGTTTCACAGGGCAGACTGCAACGACCCGGCCGCTCATCGCCTTGGTCCCACTTAATGACTTTTATTTTTCTTATTTTTTGTGGGTCTGCTGTTATCTTTGTCTTGCATGAAAAAATCGACTTCAAAGAGCTGCTCATCAGTATCCGTGATTCAATTCCAGACGTCCGACCTGAAAATCTCGAAGAGCAAGCGAAGACGGCCAGTCGGACTTCCCGGTCCCATGAGCCATCACCCAATCAAGTTAAAATAAACCCGACCCAGACTCCATTCCAAGTGCCATCTGCAAGCGGGGCTCAGATGATGCACTCTCCCGTGCCGGAACCAAAATCTCCAGCACCTTCTCCTCAGCCGACTCAAACTCAGCGGCAGGTTACCAAAGCGAAGAGCCCTCAAAATCAGGTCAAGGTTCAGCTCCAACACCAACCTGAACCCCGCAAGACGACACTCTCCACTTCGGCAAATAGAATGAGTGAGCAGACAAGGCCAAAGTCATCTGCCACAACGGCCGCAACCGCCACAAAGCCGACGGAACTTCCATCAGGTTATTCACAAGACAATAAAGCTTCGTCTCTTCAAATTGTGACAAATCCCGGATCGCGAACACTCAACCTAATTCGTCGGGGGAAGAAGGAATTTATTGGATTAAGTGCTCGCAGTCACACCAGCCGAACTTTTCAAAAGCTCGAGCAGGGCCCCGCACTCCTGCAAATTCCTGCCGAAGAGGTCGATGGCCGAAAATACGAGGGTCATCAAATTCAAATCAATCTGGAACCAGGCAAGCCGCTGAGCCTTCCGCTGATCCAGTCACGCGTGATCGCAAGTGTCGTCATCCGTTGCGATATGGAAACGCGCATTACAAAGCTCAACAACAAAAGAATTGTTCATCGAGGAGGCCCGATGACTTATGAGGCGCCTTTGAACAGTTTTCTCGACATCCAGGGCGTACAAAAAAGTGGTCTACAAGTAAAAGCGTCTCACGAAATCTTAAATGATGGGCAAGAATTAGAGTGTCCAGGAAGTCTCAGAAAGGACAGATAACTTGCAAATCAGAGTATTGACATCAAGAGCCTTTGTGAGCCGGCGCAGTCATCTGCGCAAGGCGCAGCTCCTTGCTTGTCTATGTCTGAATCTGCTTTTTGTCTTCCAAGCATTTGGCTTACCGTTGAATGATGCAAAAAGCGCATTTTCTCGGGGCGATCTCCCTTCAACAGTAAAAATTCTTGAACCAGAATTATTCCCCAGGGTGAGACTGAAAGGAAAGGACCTCGAGTCAGCGCGAGGTCTGTATGGCATTGCCCAGTTTATGGTGGGTAATAAATCGCGCGCAGAGACCAGCTTTAAAGATATGCTCAGAGCAAATCCTTCAGCAAAGCTTGACCGCCGTTACCTTCTTGATCCGGCAGTTGAACCTTTTTTTGAAGGTTTAAAAGGCAAACTGAGTCCAACGTCAGTCAGACGGGATGCGCCGAAATCAGCACGTCAAAAGTCGCCCGCGGCTCCCCGCCCCGGAACAACGAGGGCGAGTCCTACTAAGAATGCTCCACGTTCAGCCATCAAAGTAAAAGTAAATGCCCCGCGCGCCACAGTCTTCGCAGATGGTATTTTTATCGGCTCAGCTGGTCAGGAGATTTCACTGGAACCAGGTCTACATGAAATTTCGATAAGTGCAGAGGGCTACAACACGCAAGAAAAAAGAGTCAAAATTGAGTCTGGCAGAACGACTGAAGTTAAATTCATCTTAACAAAACCAGAGGATGAAAAAATTGCTGCTTTGAAGCGGATGAAACAGGACACATCAAAAGCAAAAAACATGAATAGCCCCGCAAGCGCTGGAAGTTCTAACGGCAGCCCGAGACCATCAATTCCAAATGTGTCGCGAAGGGGAAGCAAAGATGAAGCACTGACTTCCAGCGGCCCTCGACGCTCGATGAATTTTGACAAACCTCTACCAGAAGATAACTCACGAAAACGCTCAAAAAGGAGTTATGCTGATAAATATTTTCAAGAACCAGCAACTCCACAATACCGCCAGCCTCCACCTCAATACAGCCAACCGACAACTCCCTACGCCGCGCCTCCCCAATATCAACAGGGTTACCAGCCACCTTATCAACAACCATTTCAGCAGCCATATCAGCAGCCGTATCAACCACCTTACCCACAGCCCTATCCACAACCTCAATATAGCTATCCAGCGCCGCCAGCTTACGGAACAGCACCATCCTATTCGTACCCCGATCCTTACTCTGCACCTCCCTATCCAGCGACGCCTCCCGCACAACCTGGATACGGCGCTCCTAATCCATACGAAGAAGAAGATGAAGCGGGCGATACCTATCAGGAATCACGTTTTTCTGAGACAAGAAAAAGGAGTCAAAAAAAATCTCGAAAAAAAGGCAGCGCAGCTATCGCAGTTCTTCCATTCGGAGCAGGACAGTTCCAAAATGATCACACACTCAAAGGTGTTCTCTTTATGTTGGCCGAAGGAGGTGCATTTGGCTATGGCGGTTTTGCCTATTTTAAAATTCAGGACGCCGAGAAAAAATTTAAAATTTATCGCGAAGATGAGGTAGATCTCCCACAAATCGAAAAAGACGATCGCGAAAAACCTCGACAAGAATACCTGACAAAAATGAAAAACTACATGACATATTCACTCATCGCCGGCGGCGTCATTTATGCCGGAGGTGTCATTGATGCACTTGTGTATCTCGATTCGGGACAAAGCAAAAGACGAAGTGCCGATCTTGAAAAATCAACACCAAATGACAGTAACAAACTTAATCTTGCTTTGGGACCAACTTTTGACGGCGGCGTGCAACTAAAATTTACGCTGCGAATGAATTAAAAAATCAAAGAGCTAAAAGTTCACGATTTATCTTGCGAATCTCGTCAAAAAAATTCTGTACGGAAATACCACCCCACCCCTGCGAAGCTTTTGATGCAACATTTCTATTAAATTCAAAAGCAAATATTGGGTTATAAATTCCGGCCGCAATGCGCAGCTGCCCTTGTTGGACAGCTTTTGCAAATTCAGAAAAATATCGCCCCTGACGAACCCGTAGGGCAGCCCGCCGATCAGCTTCTGCCATGGCATGAAAAAAAATCTTACGCGCATTATTCCTGTTTACAAAACCAATCTCATCCCAAATTGATTTTTTAAAAACACCGCACGGCAAGACCGACTGACCAATAAGAACTTTGCTATTGCGAGTCAACTGTCGAGGATCTTTGCCCTGAAGATTTTCCTGCGCTTTCACAGCATAGATAGGATACTGATTGGAATACATTGATGGGGCTAGGTTATTTTCGCCAAAATAGTTCAACATCCTTTGAGCAAATCGTATGCTGTCCCGTTCAGTCGTAACACTCTTTGAAAGTACCGCCTTCTGAACGAAAAAAGCGGTACCAACAGAAAGAGACAGCCCACAGGCGTTTGTTGCAATTGCGTTGCTCATCGTGACGGTCGAAAGTGGTTCCTCGATAAACTTATGCGCTGAAGTTTGAATTTTTTGAACCAGTTCCTCGGGCCCCAAAAGCAGAACACACTCACCTGCCTGCGGGCGTTGAGGGTCTTTTGCCATCGGGAAGTCTTGCCATCTGATTCTTTCGTTCAGCGGAATTGTCGCCTTCCGACTGGGACACGATGGTGAAGGGATGGCCACTCGTGTCGCCGGATCTTTTGGTTCGGCAAAGCAACCAATACCAACCAACATGTCCTGTCCAACTGAAATGCCTGAATTCTCGGGATACATTTGCTGTGTTGGTAGGGTTGCCAGATAAAAACGATCAACGCCATTCCTGAACCAGTCATCTGAACTTATGGTTTTGACCTTTGATTTTTGTGTGCAACTCAATAAAAAAAGAATGCACATTATAAACTGCGCTTTCATGGTTTCCCCCCTTCTGCACAAGAAAGAGTACCCTTCAAAAGCTCTTCATAAATATTGAACGTCGGATTCTCTGTCTTTGATGGCCTTTCGGTGGACACATGATCGGCCATGTGATCCTCTGGGTGGACTTGTGGCATTTCTTGAGGGGTGTTCATTGGCTGAAGGTCCTCAGGGCGTCCTCCGTCAAATGGGACCTCCGGCCCAGAGGCGGAGGCCTGTGGAGTGGCCGTTGTTGTCGGAGAAGCAACTGGTCCTTCATCCATAGGCTGTCTGTCGGTTTTTTGAGTGCACCCCCCGAATAGCACTGCAGGTGCAATTGTCAGACTTAAGATCCGGCTCAAGAACGCAGTGTGTATTAACATCTGAGCTCCCTCCATCGAAAACGGCTTGTCCTTCAGTCCACCATAAAATCACCTCAGGAGACCAATTTACAGTCACCCCATTGACAGCACTGCGCGAGTTCGGAGAACAACACTTTCAGATTAACTCATATTTTCGACCGGAGGCCTTTCATGCAACACGGAACCCACTTCCTTGATTCGCTCTCGCTTGGAAAAATTGTTCAAATCCGTGAACGTATCTTAAAGGCTCAATCTGAAGGAAAAAAGGTTTTTCGATTTGAGTCCGGCGATCCCAATTTTGGCCTTGCTCCACACATCACCACTGCTCTTAAAAAGGCCGCCGATGAAGGAAAGACTCACTATATTCCCAATGCGGGGATCCCAGAATTAAGAAAGGCCATTCGCTCGAAGCTGGCTAACAAAAATCACATTGAACTGCCGTCGGTGGAGAACGTTTTTGTCACTAATGGAGCAATGCACGCACTTTTCTGTGCTTTTCAGTGTCTTTTACAAGCAGGCGATGAAGTCATTGTCCCTGATCCAATGTGGACGGAAGTTGTAGAAAACATCAAGGTGGCTCGCGGTACCCCTGTTGCCGTTCCTTTACGGGAAGAGTCTGGTTTTCAATATCTTCCTGCAGAAATCGAAAAGAGGATTACAGCCAACACCAAAGCTATCTTTCTTAACACACCGCATAATCCAACCGGTGCCGTACTTCCAAAATCCACCCTCCTAGAAATCATTCGAATGGCCAAAAAACATGGGCTGTGGATTGTCTCAGACGAAGCATATGAGGACGTAATCTTTGCACCGCACACTCATATCTCGATTGCGTCATTGGCACCTGAATATTTGCACCGAATCATTTCTGTTTTTAGCTTTTCAAAAAGTCATGCAATGAGCGGACTTCGCACAGGTTATCTAACAGCCACAGACGAAACACTGATGGAACGTCTGCACAAAATCATGCGATGCAGTATCAATGGCGTCAACAGTATTGCTCAATGGACAGCTGTGGCCGCTCTTGAAGGTGACCAGTCACATATCCCCCAAATGCTCGGTGAGTATCTTCAACGCCGAGACATCATGATCGAGGCACTCACCGGAATCTCTGGTATTCAACCCTTTGTTCCGCAGGGTAGTTTTTTCATCTGGGCAAC
>Ga0315901_10003090_pt1 | contig 21978 bp, 20 predicted proteins | sample LakEriMetagenome_10_FD_203761 | JGI IMG/M metagenome (GOLD analysis project Ga0315901, IMG submission 203761) | Freshwater fungal communities from buoy surface, Lake Erie, Ohio, United States - Buoy 2 MA116 | ecosystem: Environmental > Aquatic > Freshwater > Lake | place: USA: Lake Erie, Ohio... | reverse complement strand
ACGACCTCATCGCTGTTTTTTAAGGTGCGACAAGCGGTAATATCCCGCACCCGCAAGCATTCCAACATGCGGCAAGTGAATTCTGCCGCCGGGTTCTCGTAGCAATCCGCAGGCAATTGCACCGCCGTGCCCGAATAACGCAAATATCGATCTACCGGCATGCTGTTAGCGGCAAAATCGGGCAGATAGACAGAGCGGTTAATCAGCTGCGCAAAACGTCCCTGCCATAATTCATCGCGTTTGGGGGGATTGAATAAATACTCGAATAAAAAGTCATTCCAGGTGGATTGAGATACGTTATTGTAAAAACCGCGCTTTTCGCTGCTCACCAGGTCGTTTTCGGTGAAGCCCAAAAATTGTAAAATGGCCTGTGGATTCAAAAACAAAGGCTTGTAGGGGTCGCGCGTCAGCCAATGCAGGCGCGTATTATAATTGCTGTAATTCACACCGCCAGCCACCCATCGCCGGCAATATTTATCATCAATCTCGCTGCCATCGAGGGCGTCAACCTTCGCCCCGCGCACGAAGCGGCATATCTCGGCATTGCTGCTGGCGCCGGCGACTTCGATTAAACAAATATCCCGCCAGCGCACGACTTGGACGCCGGGGCGGGCATCGACTTTGCGGATTTGCGATTCCAGCGACAGGCGGTCGCACCATTTTTTATCACCCGTCTGCAGGGCCAGGAGCATATAAAATTCTTCATAGCCATTGGGCAGACGCCATACCTGCTCGCTCAAGGGGCGAATCGTGCGCTGCTCCGGCTTGGCTTTGGCGCTTGGCTGCTCGGTGTTGCTGGGTAGTTGATTGAACAAGAAATTGGGGTCGGCCACCGGTGGCGGGGCGTTGGTCACTTGGGCCATAGCCGGCAACGAGGCCAAACAGATCCATAAGATGAGCAAATAACGCATCATTGCACCTTAACCGTTAAATATGGCAAGACGATGGAGAATCAACCGCCTTGAAATTTACCGTTGGCCGGAAAACCGCGCGGCAACATCCGCCCGGCTTGGCCGCGTTTGCCAAGCCAATCCATCAATTTGCTTTCCACCTGCGGCTTGCCGCGCGACTGCCAGGTTAGGCCATCGGATTTTTTAAACACCAGCGCATCGGTAGCGCCGCCGCTTTGATATTTCTGCAATATGACCCCACGGCCACGATTCATTTGTGGAATTTCCGCCTTGGTAAAAATTACCATTTTGCGGTTTTCACCGACAACGGCAACCATGTCCCCACTTGCGGGGACGCAGGCCACGGCTTTTTCCGTATCCGGCAGGTTCAATACCTGCTTGCCGTTTTTGGTCTGGGCCAACACTTCGGCCTCGGGCACGATAAAGCCACGGCCATCGCGGGCCAGTACCAGTAATTCCCGGGCAGGATCATGCACAAACATAGCCAAAATATCGTGGTCTTGAGGTATTTCCAGACTTAGGCGCAACGGCTCGCCAAACCCCCTGCCCGATGGCAGTTTGGCGGCATCGATGGTGTAAAATTTGCCGTTGCTGGCGAACATCACGATCTTATCGGTGCTTTGCGCCGGCAAGACGAATTTCTCGCTATCACCTTCTTTGTATTTCAGCTCGGCCCGGTCGGCGATGTGGCCCTTCATGCTGCGAATCCACCCGCCAGCCGAACACACCACGGTAATCGGTTCTTTTTCAACCGTTGGCATGGGAATAATCAAGGCCGAAGGCGCTTCGCCAAAGATGGTGCGGCGTTTTCCGGCCGGGTGCTTATCACCGAATTTGTCTTTGATACCTTTTATGATCTCGGCAATGGCTTGCCATTGTAAATCATCGCTTTTTAACAATTTTTTGATGCCGGCAAGTTCGCTTTCCAGATCGGCGGTTTCTTGCTTGATTTGCTTTTCTTCGAGTTTACGCAAATTACGCAAGCGCATGTTCAAAATCGCATCCGCCTGAACATCCGACAATTTAAAGCGCTGCATCAATTTCGGCTTTGGCTCATCCTCGTTACGAATGATGCGGATCACTTCATCGAGGTTCAAATAGACAATCAAATACCCGGCCAGGATTTCGAGGCGGCTCTCGATATGCTGCTGGCGGAATTTTTTTCGGCGCGAGAGGACGATTTTTTGATGATCCAAAAACGCCTGTAATACTTCTTTGATGGTCATAACGCGGGGGATTTGATTCGCGTCAACCACATTCATATTCAACCCAAACCGCGTTTCAAAATCGCTGGTCTGGAACAATTGCTCCATCAACGCCGCAGGCTCGATATTCCGGGATTTCGGCGTGATCACGATCCGCAACGTCGCATCCGATTCATCATGAATATCTTCGAGCAAATGGAGCTTCTTTTCTTCCATCAGCCCGGCGATTTGCTCGATCAATTTGCCTTTGCTGACTTGATAGGGGATTTCATGAACAACAATCTGCCAGGTGGCATTCTTTAACTTTTCAACCTGCCAGCGGGCGCGGATGCGGAAACTGCCCCTACCCGTGGCATAGGCTTGCTCGATGACAGCCGGGGTTTCAATAATCTCGCCGCCCGTGGGAAAATCAGGGCCGGGTAAATATTCCAACAGCGAGGCGATGCGCGCATTGGGATGCTTGATCAAATGCAGCATGGCGCTACATACCTCGCCCACATTGTGGGGGGGAATATTGGTGGCCATGCCCACGGCGATACCGCTTGTGCCATTCGCCAATAAATTGGGAAACGCACCGGGCAAAATAACGGGTTCACTGTCGCTGGAATCATAGGTAGGGCGGAAATCAACCGCATCTTCGCGCAAACCCGCCAACAACGCCTCGGCCACCGGCGTCAGCTTGCATTCCGTATAGCGCATGGCAGCAGCGTTATCGCCGTCAATGCTGCCGAAATTACCTTGGCCATCGACCAGGGGGTAACGCACCGAGAAATCCTGCGCCAAACGGACCATGGCGTCGTAAACCGCAACCTCGCCATGGGGGTGGTATTTACCAATAACGTCGCCGACCACGCGCGCGCATTTTTTATAGCCGCTATTGGATGCCAGCCCCAATTCGTGCATCGCATACAGCAAACGGCGGTGAACCGGCTTTAGCCCGTCGCGCACATCGGGCAAAGAGCGCGAGACGATAGTCGACATGGCATAGGACAAATAGCGTTCCGACAACGCCGCTGAAAATTCAACGGGTTTGATTTCGCCACTAAATAATTCGCCGGACTTGGCCATGATAACGCTCTTTGGTTAGGCTGCTGTTTGTAGCAGTTGCAGCCGCCGAAGCAAGAGTTGTCGCGCGGTTGGCCAGTCTTTGTGCTGATTTTTGAGGATATGTTGATATAAAAAATGCCCACTGAGGCGGAATCCGGCCATGGCCTGTGGCAGGATTTGATTGTCGTTGACTGGCAAGGGCGCATCGCCCTCGGACAAAAATTGGGGCAAGGGCAATAAGCGGTCGGCCCATTCGGCCGCCGCCTCGGCCGATACGGCGCGGCCCGTGCGCGGAGAGACATAGGCCAAATTATCGTTCGCCCCGGTTAGGGCGCAATGCCGCAAATCCAAACCGAAGCCCAAACACTGCAAAAAGCGGATTTCCCAAGCCACGGTCGATAACGCCCAATAATCGTCACCCAACCGCTCCCACAATTCCAGCGACGCGGTGTACAAATCATCATGCGCCTGCTGCTCCGGCAGGGCCAAAGCACTCCATTCGCAGGCGGTTTGCAAAGCCAACAAACGCTCGGGCCGGGACATGAATCTGGCCGCGATGGGGGTTTTTAATTCGGCGCGGATATGCCCCAAATGCTCGGCCAAGCGCGCCTGCCAAGTAAAGGCGATGGTGTTACCGGCTTGAAACAAACCTTGCTGCGAGCCACTGGGCCGACGCACCAGACCACGCACCCGACCGTGACCAGCCGCCAACAGCGTGACGATCAGGTTATTTTCGCCGTGTTTTTTCGCCGAAAGGACAATGGCATCGCCGTGAATCTGCATATCTAAATAGTTACGCTTATCAGAGCCGTGGTCAAGGGCATTTGCCCGTTTGCGCCATGGAATTCCCGCGGCTGTGCGCAGATTTAGGAATTATATTCCAAACCCATTTCGCCGTAAACTTGGCGGTTTTCCTGCCAATCGGGGCGGACTTTGACGAATAGAAACAAGTGGGCCTCGCGCCCGAAAACTTCCGCCATCTGTGCCTGCGCCGCCTCGCGCAGGCGCTTGATCTGCGCCCCACCCTTGCCCAAGATGATGGGCTTATAAGCTTCGCGGCTGACGACAATAATCTGGCTAATTTTTACCGCACCATTTTTAAAATCTTCCCATTTTTCGGTTTCCACATAAATGCCATAGGGCACTTCTTCGGCCAATTGCAGAAAAATTTGCTCGCGGGTGATTTCCGCCGCCCATAGCCGCTCTGAAATATCGCTTAATTGTTCTGCCGGATAGAGCCAGGGCGCGGTTGGTATGGCTTGAATCAAGGCTTGCTTCAAAGGTTCCAAGGCATGGCCATGCAGGGCGGAAATCACAAAAATCCGCGCGCTCTCGTCTGCCTGGCGAATGGCTTTTTCTGCGGCATTAATCCGGGCGGGATCGGCCAGGTCCATTTTATTCAAGACATAAAAACGCTGCTGCTTGGTCGTCCCGTGCGCTGGCAGCAACCGCAACAAATCCAAATTGACGCCTTGGCGTAGATCAAACAGCAAAACCAAAATATCCGCATCCTGATAGGCACGATTGGCCGCATCCAACATCGCCCGATCAAGGCGGCTTTTACCGGAAAACAGACCCGGCGTATCGACCAGAACCATCTGCGCATTGCCCAGCATCGCAATCCCCTGCAAGCGAAAGCGTGTGGTTTGCACACGTGGGCTGACGATGGATAATTTGCTGCCCAAAAGCGCATTTAGCAAAGTCGATTTGCCCGCATTCGGCGCGCCGATAATGCTGACATAACCGAATTTTTGATCCTTGATTTCAACCATGTCCGCCGCCCACTTCCCGCAATAACGCCGCTGCCGCCGCTTGCTCGGCAGCACGTTTGCTTTTACCCTCGCCGATTTGCGGGGGCCAGTTGGGCAGTTTAACTTGGACGCGGAAAATCGGTTGATGCGCGCTGCCTTTGGTTTCCAATACCGAATATTCCGGCAACCCCAAATTGCGGGCTTGCGACCATTCTTGCAATTCGGTTTTTCCGTCCAGCGGCGGGCGCAGATCGCGATCCAAAAACCCCTGCCATAAATGTTGCAGCACTTGCATCGCCCGATCAAATCCGGCGTCGACAAAAATGGCGGCGATCAGCGCCTCGACCACATCCGAGATAATGGATGGCGTCACTTCCTTGGCCGATAATCCGCCCAATTGCCGCACATAGCGGATCAGATCCAAAGTATCAGCCAGCTCCACCAGGGTTTCCTGGCGTACCATTGCCACCAACCGTTTGGATAAATCGCCCTGGCGTTCATGGGGATAGCGGCGGTACAATTCCTGCGCGACAAAAAGGCCCAGCACGCGGTCGCCCAAAAACTCCAGGCGTTCATAAGACGATAATTTTTTATTCGTCGATCCAGGCGTGCGCAGCGCCATCGCCAGCAAATCGAGGTCGGCAAAATCATGGCCCAGGCGCGCTTGTAGCGGCGCCAAAGTTTCGGCCAAAATTTTATTCGATGCGGGTGAAGAAGCGGTCATAGCGCAAATTAAACGGCCACAGCCACACTTGCCACAGCGGCGTATGGTCCTTGAGAGAGAAAACAACGTAGCGGGCATGACCCAGCAGATTGTCGAACGGCACAAAGCCAACCATGCTTTCTACCCTACTGTCCTGGGAATTATCGCGGTTATCGCCCATGAAAAAATAATGCCCGTCGGGCACATTGAACACCGGGGTGTTATCCAAGCGTTCGTTATCGCCGATTTCCAAAATGGGATGGGAGCGCAATACATCCGGCAAAGTTTCGCGATAAATTTTGTAGGACATGACCCGGCCCGATTGATCCGTATCGGTCATTTCCCCGCCGCCGGTGCGGGTAACGGATTTGCCATTGATGTATAAAATACCGGATTTAACCTGAATCTTGTCGCCCGGCAGGCCGATCAGGCGCTTGATATAATCGGTGCGATTGTCCAAAGGCAGTTTGAATACGATTACATCGCCGCGTTGCGGCGGCGATGACATGATGCGCCCATCAAATAGCGGCAAGTTGAAAGGCAGGGAGTAACGGCTATAGCCATAAGAATATTTGCTGACGACGATGTAATCGCCGACTTTTAAACCCGGTAGCATGGAGGTGGATGGGATGCTGAACGGCTCGAACAAAAAACTGCGGATCAGCAACGCCAATACGATGGCGTAAAAAACCGTTTTCACCGTCTCCCAGGTGGAGGCGGCAGCGGCGGGATCGGTTGGGCGCGGCTTTAGAAAACGCATCATATCCTCTGATTACAAAGGGTAGTGATACCCAAACCATCTGGTAAAAGAAAGGCTTATAAGGGGGTTAGTGGCAACAATCGTGCTAGACTTTCTCGATAACCACAAACGCCATGGCGTACCCACGCTCTTCCGCCAGGGTTAGATGTAGGCGTGCGCCGCCCGGGGCCAGATCGTGCAAGTGACGGGCGGCATGGCCCGCGATATGCAAATGCGGCTTACCAAAATCGTCGTTGCTAACTTGGAAATCGGCAAAACGGATACCGCGCCGGATGGCCAGGCCCAAGGCCTTGGCCGCCGCTTCTTTGGCGGCGAAGCGGCTGGCGATAGTCTTGATGGGATTATGGCTTTGCTTGATTTTCTGCTGCTCGGTGGGCGAAAACATCCGATCCAATAATTTTTGCCCAAAACGCGTATAGACACGCTCGATCCGCGCCAAAGCGACAAGGTCACTGCCAATACCGATAATCATGCTGCCCCCCGCGCCCGTTGCATCAAGCGGCGCATTTCTTGAACCGATGCCGCAAGGCCGGTAAATACCGCCTCGCCGATCAAAAAATGGCCGATATTCAGTTCGACAATAGGCTTGATGGCCGCAATGGCCGCAACGTTGTGGTAATTCAACCCATGCCCGGCATGGCATTCCAAACCTAGCTGCGCGGCCAATGCCACGCCATCTTGGATTTTTTTCAGTTCCGCCAATTGCGCTGCGCCATGCGCATGCGCATAGGGGCCAGTGTGGAATTCAACGATATCCGCGCCGATTTTTTTTGCCGCCTGGATTTGTGCTTTATCAGCCGCGATAAACAACGACACCCTGATGCCAGCGGCGCGGAGTTTTGTGCAGATGGCACCAATTATGGCTTGGTTGGCGGCTACGTCCAGCCCCCCCTCGGTGGTGCGTTCGGCGCGGCGCTCGGGTACCAGGCAGACGGCATGGGGCTTTTGCCCAAGCGCGATTGCCAGCATTTCATCCGTGGCCGCCATTTCCAGATTGATCGGTACATGAATACCATTTTTTAGCGCTACCAAATCCGCATCGGTGATGTGCCGCCGATCCTCGCGCAGGTGAATAGTGATACCGTCTGCGCCGGCGGCAACGGCCATTTCCGCCGCCCGCAAGGGATCAGGATGCGCCCCGCCCCTGGCGTTGCGAATCGTGGCCACATGATCGATATTGACGCCAAGGCGCAGGGAATGTTTAGAACTGGACATTATTTAAATTTAATAAAATTATAACTATAATCTTCAAAAACTGTAGCGCCCATCTTGGCGTAAAAATTCTTGCCCGAATCATTGCTGACATCCGCATGCCAAACTAATTGACCCATATCGCGTTTTTTGCATTCCTCGACAATATGCTGGAAAGCTTTTTCCCCACAGCCGCGACGACGAAATTCAGGTTTAACGTACAGTCCCAATAAATGCATACCGCGCCGCCCCTTATATATCCAAAAAATTTCGTAAGTTATAAAAAACCCGGCAACGGTGTCACCCAACATTATGAAAAATGGCTCGATAATGCGTGGCTCGCGGTAAAGATTTTGCGTAAATTCATTTACATCCAGGTTCACCAAGTCCGCGCGGTTATCATGCAAGGCAAGATCGTATATCATTCCATGAAGCAGCAACACATCCTCAGGCAGAACCGCTCTAAAAGTTAAAGCTTGATCGATTTTCAGCGCAGCGTTAGGCACTGACACGCTCCACCGAATTGATCACCGGGGTGGCGCGCAAGGCCGCCATAATTTCGCTGAGATGATTGGTGTCCTTGACCTCGACATCGACGACGATGTCAAAGAAATCAGTGTTGCGGGCGGTAATGCGCAAATTGGTGATATTGCTATTGGCCTTGCCAATGACGGTGGAAAGACTGCCCAATGATCCTGGCTCGTTGGCGATAACCACCAGCAGGCGAGAAATATGTTTGTCTACCGTCTCGTGCCCGGAATCCCATGACACGTCCAGCCAACGCTCGGGCTGGTCGGCAAAGCCCTGGAGGACTTCGCAATCCTGGGTGTGGATGGTGACACCCTTGCCAGATGTCACCAGTCCCACAATTCGGTCGCCGGGCAGCGGATGGCAGCATTTGGCGAAATGCAGCGCCATGCCGGGAATAAGCCCCTTGATCGGCAAGGCATGGCCGCTGGACTTGCCAATTTTTTGTGGCCGGGCCATTTGCTCGGGCGTGGGCAAGGCTTGGCCGGTTGATTTTTCCTCGGGATAAAGTGCCAAATAAGCTTCGCGTGCGCTGTGAATCCCCTCGCCCACCAAAGAAAATAAATCTTCGACGCTCATTACATTGAATTTTTTAAGGGCAGGTTCAAAAATTTTATCGTTAAACGGCTTGCCTTCTTGGCGGAAGGTTTTTTGCAAAATCTGCTTGCCCAAACCCATATACTGGCTGCGTTTTTGGCTGCGGATAAATTTGCGGATGCGCGCCTTGGCCTTGCCGGTTACAACAAATTCTTCCCAAGTGGGCGACGGCGTTTGCGACTTGCTGGTGATAATTTCCACCTGATCGCCGTTCTTTAAGACCGTGCGCAATGGTACGATCCGCCCATTGATTTTGGCCCCAACCGTCGCATCGCCCACGGCCGAATGCACCTCGTACGCGAAATCGACCGGCGTCGCACCCTTGGGGAGGGCCACCAAATCGCCCTTGGGGGAGAAGCAAAACACTTGGTCTTGATACATCTCGAGCTTGGTGTGCTCTAAGAATTCTTCGGGTGATTCCGCTTGCTCTAAAATTTCCAGTAATTGGCGCAGCCAGCGGTATTGCTTGCCTTCTTTGATGCCCTCGCCCTGCTTGTATTCCCAATGCGCGGCCACACCCATTTCCGCGATTTCATGCATATCACGCGTGCGGATTTGAATTTCAATGCGCTCTTTCTCCGGGCCGATCACGGCGGTATGCAGCGATTTATAGCCGTTTTGTTTGGGGGTGCTGATATAGTCTTTGAATCTGCCGGGGACGACCGGGTATTGACTATGAATGTTGCCGAGCGCTTGATAACAATGCTCGACCGAATCGACAATAATGCGAAACGCCATAATGTCGGCCAATTGCTCGAATTCGACGTTGCGGGTTTGCATTTTACGCCAAATCGAATAAGGGGTTTTCTCGCGGCCCAAGATATTGCAAGGAATGCTAGCCTTGGTCATCAGGTCTTTTAGCTCGTCGATAATACGGCCGACCATATTGTCGCCACGCGCGCGCAAATAATTTAGGCGCGCGATGATCGACGTGCGGGCATCGGCGTATAACTCGCCAAACGCCAAATCCTCGAGCTCGTCCTTGACTGATTGCATGCCAATGCGCTCAGCCAGCGGCGCATAAATTTCCACGGTCTCAAGGGCGATGCGGCGGCGTTTATCGGGGTCCTTGATATAATGCAGGGTCCGCATGTTATGCGCACGATCGGCAAGCTTGACCAATAAAACCCGGATATCGTCCGACATGGCGATAACCAGCTTGCGGAAATTTTCCGCCTGCTTGTTGGCCGCCGATTGCAATTCGATTTTCGATAATTTGGTGACGCCGTCGACCAGGCGGGCGATTTCTTCGCCGAACATTTTTTGAATGTCTTCGAGGCTGGTATTGGTATCTTCGACCGTGTCGTGCAGCAAGGCGGTGATAATCGACGCCGAGTCAAGACGCATATCGGTCAAGATACCGGCCACTTCGAGCGGATGGGAAAAATAAGGATCGCCCGAAGCCCGTTTTTGCGAGCCATGGGCCCGCAGTGAGAAAATATACGCACGGTTCAACGCGTCTTCATCGGCGTTCGGATCGTATGCTTTAACGCGTTCAACCAGTTCGTATTGCCGAATCAATTGGGTTTACAGCTGATGCCTAGCTGTCCTCGCCGGTTGCGGTGTCGTCGGCGACAACCGAAGCTGCAGATTCTTCCATCGCGGCGTCGTCAGAATAAACGCTCAGCCCATCCAGATCTTCGACCAGATCGTCGTCGCCGTCTTCGTCATCAGCGACATCACGTACATCGGCCATACCGATCAAACCATCTTCGCCCATTTTCGGATCGGGCAGGATCAAATCGGTCAATTCTTCGGCAGGCTCTTCTTCGATGGCGCGGATTTTTTGGAAGCCGCTAATCAAAGATTCTTTTAAAACGGCGGGTTCAACCGATTGCTGCGCAATTTCGCGCAAAGCGATAACGGGATTTTTATCGTTGTCGCGCTCGATGGTCAATACGGCCCCGGCGGCGACATCGCGCGCACGTTGAGCGGCCAACATCACCAATTCGTAGCGGTTGGGAATAATTTCTACACAATCTTCAACGGTAACGCGCGCCATGAATGGAACTCCTAAGCTTATGAATATGCCATGAAATACTTGCGGATTTAATAATGAATTAAATCCCAGCCCCCAAGTATAGCTGATAATCCGCTTTATTTGCAACTATTTGCTGGAAACACTGTGCGGCCTACCCTATACCAAAAACCGCCACGATCCGCATCAATTCCACTTTTGGCCCCAAACCTATGTTCCAGCCCCCCGCCGCCGATTGCCCGTTATGCCCGCGTTTGTGCGCTTTTCGTTATGAAAACAGCCGGGCATACCCGAATTATCATAACGCGCCGGTGCCGTCCTTTGGCAAGATCGAGGCGCGGATCCTTATTGTTGGGCTCGCGCCGGGGTTGCAGGGTGCGAATGCCACCGGCCGCCCGTTTACCAATGATTACGCCGGGGATTTGTTATATGCCACGTTGCTGAAATTCGGCCTGGCACGGGGGGAATATGCGTGCCGCGCGGATGACGGGCTGGAACTGATTGATTGCCGAATCACCAACGCCGTGCGCTGTGTACCGCCGCAAAACAAACCCACCCCAGCCGAACAAGCCACTTGTCGTCCATTCCTGCAAAACGAGATCGCCGCCATGCCGAATCTGCGGCACATCTTGGCGTTGGGATCGATCGCCCATCAGGCGGTGCTGGATTGTTTTGGCCTCAAAAAATCGCGCTTTAAATTCGGCCATGGCGCCAAACATGCCATCAGCGATAAAATAACGCTGTTCGATTCGTATCATTGCAGCCGCTATAATACGAACACCAAACGCTTGACGACCGAAATGTTCGAAGCCGTGATTGCCCAACTATAAATTATTTGCGCAGTAAAAACGCTGGCACATGCGGGCCCATGCCCTTGGCGGGCGGGCCGTTATCGTCCTGTTGACGCTCGCCCCGGGGCTGGGCATTGAATTGCTCGCGCTCCCCGGTATTAGCGGATTGACGCAGCGGTGTGGGATTTTCAGCCTGACGCGCTGGTCTTTTGGCCGGTGGCTGCTTGGCGCGGGCGGGCTTTGCTTCGCCCCCTGCACCCGGTTGACGGCGACCATGGGGTTGGCGCTTGCCGCGCGCTTGACGGTTGTGGTGGCGAACATTGTTGCCGTCGGCGTCATCGTTGGCCCCGCTGTCGCTACTCACCGCGACTTCGAGTGGCAAGGGCTTTAAACGGTCAATATTATATTTTTGGATTGGATCGAATAGTTTTTCTTCGTAATTGCTGACCAGCATCAAGGCGCAACCGCTTTTGCCCGCGCGTCCGGTACGGCCGATTCGGTGAATATAATCTTCGAGGCTCCACGGCACATCGAAATTGATCACGTGGCTAACATCCATAACGTCCAGGCCGCGCGCGGCGACATCGCTGCAAATCAGCAAATCGATTGCGCCGGATTTAAAGGCGTCAAAGGTTTTGTTGCGTTCGAACTGGTCCATGTCGCCATGCATCGCACCCGCTTTGAAGCCGTGGCTGACCAGGGATTTGGACAAAACATCGACGTCTTTCTTGCGGTTGCAGAATACATATGCATTGCGCACCTGCAGGTGACGCAACGCATCACGCAGGGCCAAACGCTTTTGCTTGAAATCGTTCGGCACTTTGAGAAAAAACTGCTCGACCGTCGCTGCGGTTTCCGTGGGCCGGGCGATTTCGACTTTTTTCGGATTTAGCAAAAACTGGTTGGCGAGGCGCAAAATCTCGTTGGGCATCGTCGCCGAAAACATCAGCGTCTGACGAATTTTCGGCAAGAGGGCGACGATTTTTTCGATGTCGGGAATAAATCCCATATCCAGCATCCGGTCCGCCTCGTCAATGACCAAAATTTTTACATCATTGAGCAGAATGCGGCCCTTTTCATAATGATCCATCAAACGACCGGGCGTTGCGATCAAGACATCGACGCCACGGTCCAAAAGATTTTCCTGCTCCTCGAATCCCACGCCGCCGATCAATAGCGCTTTGGTCAGCGAAGAATGCTTGCCGTACATATCAAAATTTTCGGCGATTTGCGTTGCCAATTCCCGGGTGGGCGAAAGAATGATCGAACGCGGCATGCGCGCACGGTGGCGGCCGCTATCCAAGATATCCAGCATCGGCAGCACAAAGCCAGCCGTTTTGCCAGTACCGGTTGGCGCGAAGCCCAAAATATCGCGGCCCATTAAAATAATGGGAATGGCCTGGCTTTGCACGGCGGTGGGTGTAGTATAGCCTTTTTCGGCGATTGCCTTTAAAAGCGGTTCGGATAATCCTAGATCGGAAAAACTCATTCTGCCTAAACTTTTTAAACTTATTAACGAATTGTTAACTATTTCGCCGCTACATAGCTGCCTCGCGTTTATACAGAAAATCCAATAAAAAAGAAAGCAATTGAGGGGATGATGCTAACAAAAGTGCTTTTTCTGCCCGGACTGCTCTGCAATAGCCGGTTGTTCTTGGCCCAAATTGAGCATTTGCAGGGGCTTGGGATGCAATGTGCAGTGGGCGATTTAAGTCATGCCGACAATATCCCAGCCCTGGCCGACGAAGTTGCCGGGCGGTATTTTCAAGACGCTCAACAATGGCACATTGTGGCATTGTCGATGGGCGGATATGTCGCCTTTGAGCTTTTGCAACGTTATAGCGGGCATATCGCCCGCTTGGCGCTGCTCCACACCTCGGCCAGGGCGGATACGGACGAGCAAACTCAGACCCGTCGCAGTTTGATCCAATTGGCGCAGCAGGGTCGGTTCAAAGGGGTAACGCCCCGCTTATTGCCGCGTTTGCTTAGCCCGGCCAACCTCAATCGCCCCGAAATTACCGATGTCATCCAAACCATGGCAGGCGAAGTCGGCAAAGAGGCTTTTGTTCGCCAACAACAGGCCATCTTGTCGCGCCCGGATAGGCGGGCATTTTTACCTACACTCCGCTTGCCGACATTAGTCATCGGCGGGCGCGATGACACTATTAGCACTCCAGAAATTACAATGGAAATCAGTAATTTAATTACCGATGCTAAATTAGAGGTTTTAGAAGGATCGGGGCATTTATCGCCGCTGGAGCAAGGCGATAGGGTTAATCGATTACTGGCAGAGTTTCTGGTTCCCAAAACAGCGTCTTAACCATTTGTTCACAAAAAAGTTGACTTAAAGGATATATCCTTTTAGAATATAAGTGGGGCGGTTTACGCCCTCAAGAATACTAGGAGTATGAGTTGAATTCATCTGGGCCGTTTCGTGCCTTTGAAGGCATGTGTCAAATCATCCGCGATCCCATCATGCTGGTCGCGACGGAGACGCGCGCGCCTTATACTCGCTCCAGAATTTTGTCGGTCAACACGGCATGCGAGGAATTGCTGCAATTCAATTTGGCAAGGCTGTTCAACCAATCATTGCACCAGTTGCTGGTTGACCCCGAAGATCCATTAAACACGAGCTGGCAAACATATAATTTCGATTTGGAACAACCTTGGCAAGGGTCGATTCAACTGCGCACCCGCGCCAATAAAACCATCGCCGCTGATGTCACCGTTAGCAGGATCGGTTACGAGCAAGGCGAAAATTATTATGTCCTGCGTCTGGGCGTGAAGCCCGCCAAGGAAACCCCCGTTGTGCAAAGCCCGTCGCTTGGCGCAAATCCATCGTCCAATAATTTTGTGGCAGCGCCCATATTGCCAACTGAATCTGCACCAAAGCAGGAGCCGGAAATTCCCGATTGGGTTAAACAATTATCGGCGCCGCAAACTATCCCATCGCCCGCGAATAATCCGTTTTCAACGCAAACGCCATTCAGCCCAAGCTTTGCCTTGGATAGCCTGGGCACATTGCCTAGCTGGAGCAGCGCAGAGACATCATCCGCTGCACCCCTGCCCGATGCAGTGACGGCAACAGTCGAAGAAATAGCCAGCACCCCCATAGAAGCGCCAGCGGTAACGCCGGAAATTGCCGCAAACAAAACACCAGAATTGGTTCCAGCAGCAATTGAAAACCTAGATACAGGCACCAAGATTGTATTGCCCACGGCCACACTACCAAGCGAGAATCATTTAGCATCTGTGCTAGATCTAACCCCGGCATCGATTTTCCGCGTCGGCATTGCCCAAGATCATTGTTATTTTATCGATGCCAACCGTCAGCACGAATTGATCACTGGTTTTGAGTCCGCCAAGATTCGCGGCAAGCGCGTGGATCTGGTTCTACCAACCGCGCAGGCGCAAATCGCCGAGAATCATTATCGCCACTGTGCCGAATCGGGACGGCCGATGGTGTATGAGATTTATTTGTTAACCCCACTCGGGGAGCGTTGGTTCCAGACCACTTTGACGCCAATCGCGGACGCATCCGGCAAAATCCAGGAATTGGTTGGCGTGTCATTGGATGTCACAGACCGCCGCCACACGGCCGACGCGTTGGCCCAGAAGATCGAGCAACAAGCCGCCATCGCGGAATTGGGACAATTGGCGCTGACCCAACTTGATTTGGATCTCATGCTGAATAAGGCGACGGAAATCGTAGCGCAGGGACTAAGCGTACCGTTCTGTAAAGTCCAAGAATATATTAGCAACGAACAAAAGCTGCTGCTGCGCGCCGGATATGGTTGGGATTCGGGTTTTGTTGGCGTCCATACATCCTCTATTTGGGAAAACACCCAGGCTGCCAGCACTCTTAAATCATTAAATCCGATTATCGTCGAGAATTTCGATACCGAGAAGCGGGTCGAGAGCTCGGATCTTTTAAAAAGTCATGGCATTAAAAGCGGTGCAGCGGTTGTCATCTCCGGCCTTAGCGGTCCATTCGGCATCCTGAGCGTCCACAGCCATAACGCCCGCGCCTTTAGCCAGGATCAAATTTTCTTTTTGCAAGCCGCTGCCGATACCTTGGCCAATGCGATCAAAAACAATTTATCGGAACAAGCGCTGCGCGAAAGCGAACGCTTGGTGTCCTCGATCTTAGAATCGGCGCAAATCGGCATCGGGGTCAGCGACGAGAGCGGGCGGTTCATTCGGGTGAATCCCAATTTCTGCAAGATTTTCGGCTATGAAGCCAAGGATTTGTTGGGCCGCGAATTTACCATTCTATTGCCCTTTGCCGAACATCAACAGGCGCGCCAAATATACACCCAATTCATGAAAACCGGCATTGAGGCGGCGGGCGAAGGAACGTGTTTGCGCAGCGATGGGCGGCCGGTGGACGTGCAAATTACGGCCGGGCGTTTGCAACGCGCCGATGGCTCGATGTTGCGCGTGACTACGGTCGAAGACATAACCCAGCGCAAAATTACCGAAAACAGCTTAAAGCTCTTTCAATTGGCCGCGATCAATTCGCATGACGGGATTATCATCACCGAGCCTGCGCCCGTCGATAACCCTGGCCCGAAAATCATTTTCGCCAACGCTGCCAGCAGCGCTATTACCGGCTTTGCCGCAAACGAGATATTGGGCGCCACATTGCGCATTTTCCAAGGGCCCGAAAGCGATCCGGAAAAAGCCCGCGAGATCCAATCCGCTATGCGGGCGCGCGTTCCCGCCGAGGTCGAGATGGTATTGCACCGCCGGGACAAGACCACCTATTGGGCGCAAGTCACCGTCGCCCCGGTTACCGATATGCAAGGCCGACATATGAATTGGCTGATCACCTTCCGTGATATCACCGAACGCAAGCAAAACGAAAACCTTTTGGAAATTGCCAAGGATCAGGCGGTCAGCGCCAGCCAGGCCAAGTCCGATTTCTTGGCCGGAATCAGCCACGAAATACGCACGCCATTAAATGCCATTATCGGTTTCTCTGATGTGCTGCGGCGCGAAATATTTGGCCCGCTGGGTCATGAACGCTATCGCACCTATTCCCAGGATATTCATGATAGCGGCCGCCATTTACTGCAACTGATCAACAACACCTTGGATCTATCCAAGATCGAAGCCGGGGTTTTGGAATTGCACGAATCCGAAGTGCCGATCGAGGCCATCGTCCGTTCCAGCGTCGCCCTGCTGCGTGACAATGCCGTGAACGCGCAGTTAACTATGGAAACAGAATTGGCTGCGGATCTGCCGCTGTTATTCGGCGACGAGACCAAAATCAAACAAATTTTATTGAACATGCTTTCGAACGCGATCAAATATACCCTGCCTGGCGGAAAAATTATCGTCCGTAGCATGCTGGTCGAAGGTGGTTTGGCATTGCAGGTCGAAGATTCCGGCGTCGGCATCCCCCAACACGATCTGCCCAAAGTAATGCAAAAATATATGCAAGCCAGTAACGAGCAAAATAAGCATCAAACCGGCACGGGCTTGGGCATACCGGTCATTAAATCCCTGATCGAGCTGCATCAGGGCAGTTTGGACCTTGCCAGCGTCGAGGGCCAGGGCACCACCATCACCGTCGTCTTCCCCTCCGCCCGCTTGCGCCAGGCGCAAAGCCGCCCATTTCCGGCCGCTAAAAAATCTGGCGGCGCCAAAAAAGCCTCTTAGACCGGGTTGCTTGCATTTTCCAGCCAAAGGTATAGAGTCGCGCTACCCTTTAACCCTCTCCAGGAGTAGCGTTATGGCACGTATCAGTTATTTGGATTTGAACTCGGCCCCAGAAAAAAGCAAAGCCAATTTGCAGGCTTTGCAACAAAAAATCGGCACCTTGCCGAATGTGTTCAAGGCTTTGGCTAATTCCCCAGCAGCATTGCAAAGTTATGTCGCACTGACTGGTGCAATTGGCGAATCTACCCTCTCGCCTGCCACGCGCGAAGCGATTGCTTTGGCGGTTGCAGAAAGCAATGGTTGCGAATACTGCCTGGCGGCGCACAGCCTTATCGGCAGTAAAGCCGGCTTACAGCCAGACGATTTGTTGGCGGCACGTCAGTTTAATGCCAAAGATGCCAAAACTGCTGCTGTATTAAAACTAAGCAAGCAATTGCTGCAAAATCGCGGTCAAGTAACCGAAGCCGATTTGCAGAGTGCCAAAACCGCCGGGATTACCGATGGCGAGCTTGCGGATGTTTGCGCCATTATCGCGCTGAATATTTTTACCAATTACTTTAACAACATGACCAAAATGGATGTGGATTTTCCAAAAGTTCCATTGATGGCCAAAGCGGCGTAAAACTGTTTTATTGGCTTAAAATCCCTCCATCGCCCGGCGCTGGAGGGATTTTTTACGGGCAAGGCCAATAGTCTTTCTCGCCGAGAGACCCGCCACAGCCCTTGCCAATGATAAAATAATAATATGCCATTCGGGCATTGGCATCAGCACGGAAGCAGCCGTCTAGGGCAGATAATTGAACGCTACTATTTAGATCCACGGTTGCCCCACCATTAGAAAAAATCAGAGAATCAAATACTGGAATATCGTTGATAGATTGTGGTCGGCCGCTGTTCAGGCTTTGGACAGCGGCACAAATCTCACCCTTAATTGGGAAGCGCAAAACATAAGTGTCCAATGAAATACCCTTAAAACTAGCACTGAGATCGCTAGCCCAATACTGAAAACTAACAATTTCCGAAGCTGGGGTTGCATTAAAAGCATCACCTAAAATCTTTCTGCCATCAATTTTCTCGCGCAGACAATTGCCAACGGCGCAATCCCAACTACGGTCGATCGATTGCATGGAAATGCCTTGCAAACGCATCGACAATATCGCATCGCGTATGGTCCCTGCTTGGCTACGCACGCTGTTCGCGTACCCTCTGGCTTTGTCTGTGTCCACAAACTGCATATTGCCGCGGCTGCTGATGGACAAGGCCGCAGTGACAACCGCCATCAGCGCGATGACGAGTAAAATTAACCCAAGGGCAAAACCGCGATTAGCCCGCCCCCCGCGCTTCAAAAATGCCATTAACTGCTCCCAATGGTGTGGACGATCAAATAGTAAATGTTGGTTCTATTGTATGGGCTGGGGCCACTTGGGCTGAAATTATAGCAGCCTTCTCGCCGCGCAATAGGCAGGGTGTTCGTCGGCAAACTATTGTTCAACATCGGGCCCGGTTGAATCGGGGCGTTACGATTGGTGGATATTTTCTTTTCCAAGGCCAAACAGAATTCGTCAGTCACATTCAACATGGTGATAACAATCAGATTTTTGGTAGTAGTGCCTTTGGCAGAAACATTAGATATGATGTCCCATTGCTTCGTAGTGGCAACAAGTGGGCCATTAAACCACGCATCTTTTAATTCACGGCGTGTAGCCGATCCATAGGGCGGGGCATAAGGACAATTGCGCAAAATTCCTGGAATAGCCGAATTTTCGCATGGCGTCGCGCTGCGCAATGAATCGCGCACCGATGTCATGCAGACAGAAACATCAGCATCATCACAGGCATTTGCCATCCTAGAAATCGATCCACCTAAAATTTGGGCGGTGTCACGAAAAGTCGCAATTTCGATATCGCTAATTTCGGGCTTGATGTCAAAACGTATGCTTGATGCCGACATCATGGTTGAGATCGCTGCCATAAGCACGATCACTACCAAGATTAGTCCAAGGGCAAAGCCGGAGCGGGAATTTTTAACCATACTTGATTATACGGTATCGGCGCCCATTTACGGAAAGAATTTCAATTGAACGCTATATTTCCGAACGCCGGCGTGATTTTATCGGCTGGGAGGCGGGCAAGTCCGGATAGTCGATCAAATCATGCCCCTGGCTAAGCAGCCAGTTATTAGCCGCAACGACGATCATTTTGGCGCTAGCCATGCGCCCATTAAGCGTGTAAACGCCATATTTATTACAAGTGAACGCTGCGCCCAATATTTGCGCGGCCTGCCAGATGGGAAAGGGCAAGTTATCGTTCGCATTGTAATATAAATCCCATTTGCGCCATACTGGCAGCTTGTCTTTGCTATTGACCGATTGCCGGACAATAAAGCTTTCGGCGAACCCACAATAAAGCGCTTGTTGCGTTCGCCGTCGCTGTTCGCTGTGCAAGTTTTTATGCTGTTTTTGCTTGGACTTGGGCAAGGAGATTATTTCCGATAATGTGACCTGCCCGCCGGTTAAAGCCAAGATCTTGTCCTGAACATCAACGGATGGTTTACGCCTGCCGTTCATGTAACGATACAATGTAGATTTATCCGCCAACCCCAAAAGCTGGGCAAAAGCTGCGGCGGAAATTCCCTGGCTGCTTAAATAATCGGCTAAGTACATGCCTCAAAAGTACCCATTTCGGTTACTTTTTCAAGCGAGTGGCCAGAAATAAATCGATTATCAAGGCTAATTCTGTTGATAAGTATCCATATTTAGGTGTAAAGTAACCATTATGGTGATTATCAATGACTAGCCAATTGCGCCAACTGCGCCAAGCCCGTGGTTTAACGATGCAAACCCTTGCCGATCGCGTAGGGACCAGTAAATCGCAAATCGACAAGCTGGAAAAAGGCGAGCGCCGCCTAACCCTCGAGTGGATGCAGCGTCTGGCAGAAGGGCTGGATTGTGTTGTAACGGACATTATTGGCCCCCCCACCCCCGCCCCCGTCCAATCATGGCCAGACTATAGCGGTGAAAGGGACCTGCCAATTCGGGGACGCAGATCTGGCGGGATGGGTGGTATTTCCTTTGCCCCGGTCAAATCTAGGGAATATGTCACCCGCCCAGCCAATTTATTGGGTATCGAAGATGCTTTTGCCGTCTATGCCAGCGACGAGACCATGGAGCCGCGCTTTTATGCCGGGGAGATATTGTTTGTGCATCCTAATCGGCCATTATCGCGCGGCTGTTTTGTGGTTTTGGAAATGACGGATGGTCAAGGGTTGGTGAGGCAATTCCTTCGCCAGGACGCAGAAACCTTGACTTTGCATCAATTTAACCCCGACCGCGATATAGTATTGCGCCGGGAGAGCGTTAAAAATATCTATCGCATCGTCGCCTCGACCGAAGGGGCTTAATTCCATCCTTGCTGCAGGTTCTAATTTTTAATTAACCCTTATATGATTGAATACTGGAGGGATGGATTCAGCATGCCGCGTCCGGTTTTCAAACTCGTCCATAGTTTTCCGCTGAGCTGGCCACATGGCTGGCCGCGTACGCTCGAAAAAAATCGTAAAGCGCCCAAGGATAATGTCACTCATTATCTGGTAGCCAAAGATTATGTTGAAAAAGAATTTAAGGCGCTGGGCGCGCATTTGGTGCAAATTTCCACAAACCTGCCACCCAACAGCGAGGGGGAGCCGTTTTATGAATATCTCAACCGCCGCATCGAGCAGCCTGGCGTGGCCGTCAGCTTTATCATCGGCGAACAATCCTATGTGATGGCTTGCGATACTTGGGAATATCCCAAAGACAATCTGCGTTCCATCGGTGTCGTCATAGGGCATATGCGGGCTGCTGCCCGGAACGCGGCGGAATATTTTTTACCCATGTTGTTACAAAATTTTGCAGTCGGCAGGGAATTGAGGGCCACCCTGCCCGATGCCGAAGACAGCTTCATCAAGGTCGAGCCCACTATGGCCGAACCGCCAGAAATCACCGAAGAACAGCGGATTATTAGTGACCTTGATAGTAACGCAAATCCCAAGGAGTGGTGGAGCATTCTGCAACTAGATAGCGCAGCAAGCTTGAGCGAAGTGGAAGCCGCTTTTCGCCGCTTGGCAAGGCACGCGCATCCCGATCGCGGCGGCGACGCCAATAAAATGCGGCTGCTATCCCAAGCCGTCGCCCACGCCAGACAAAATCTTAAATCTCGACCGGGCGGTAGTTTCTTTTTTTAGAGCAGCTGATCCGCTGTGAGTGGCAAGCAATGCAACGCATTTTTGGGGCGTAGCCACCCCCGACATCCTAGATAACGATTTGAGAAATTGGGGCGACCGAGGGGACTTGAACCCCCGACATCCAGAACCACAATCTGGCGCTCTAACCAACTGAGCTACGGCCGCCACATAAAAAGAAAACACAATCATCATGACCGCCGCAACATCATGCCGCTCGCGCTGCTGCGCTCACGACGGGCTGAACTACGGCCGCCACACAAGGCAACTATTATAGCCAAACGCAAAAGGGCCGCCAAGCCTTTTTATATGCTGGCGGCCCCAAATGGAATATATGTTTTAAGCAGCTTTGTCCGATCCGGCGGGAATATATTGCCCGCTGCCGGTGCCGTATTCTTCGTCGAACGCCTCTTCCCAAGAACCGACGGTCGATGCCTTGGAATACTCGGTCGCGCGGTTTTCAAAGAAATTGGTGTGTTCAATAGCGTTCATCATTTCATCCATCCACGGCAACGGATTCTTGCCAATGTTGAAATGCGCTTCGAGGCCCAATTGCTGCAAGCGACGATCGCCAATATAGCGGATATAGTTTTTGACGTCCTGAGCACTCAGCCCCTCTACCCCGCCCAATTC